>Ga0265296_1001684_pt1 | contig 24489 bp, 24 predicted proteins | sample MunlanPumphouse1_FD_189073 | JGI IMG/M metagenome (GOLD analysis project Ga0265296, IMG submission 189073) | Groundwater microbial communities from a municipal landfill in Southern Ontario, Canada - Pumphouse #1 | ecosystem: Environmental > Aquatic > Deep subsurface > Groundwater | place... | reverse complement strand
AGCAAAAACCGCCGGCCCTCTTTCGGGGGCCGGCGGCTGTTGTTGTCTGGCCGATCGGCCTTCCGGGTTTAGCGGAAGTTGATGCCGATGGTGGCGCGACGGTTCAGAGGCTCGCGAACGCCGTCGGCGGTCGGGCGGGCCAGGGCGGTTTCACCCTTGCCGTCCAGCGAGATCACGCCGCCGTTGACGCCCTGGGCGACCAGCGCGTCCGCAACGGTGCGGGCGCGGCGGTTGGACAGGCCGATGTTGTAGGCGGCCGAACCGGAGGTGTCGGCGTGGCCGACGACCAGCACGCGGGTCGGACGGCCCGACTTGGCGTAGCTTGCCGCTTGATTCACGACCGACGAGGCTTCGGCCGTGAGGTCCGAACGATCCCAGTCGAAATAGACCACGAACTCACGCGCGACCGGAACCTGGGCCACCGGAGGCGGCGGCGGGGGCGGCGGCGGGGGCGGCGGGGGCGGGGGCGGCGGGGGAGGAGGCGCGATGTACGCCGGCTCGTCGGCGCCGAACGCATAGCGCAGGCCCAGGGTCACGGTGTGGCTGTCGTCATAACGGCCCTGGAAGGGACCGATGGCCGAGGCCGTCGTGGAGGTGAAGGTGTTGAACTCCATGTTCGACACCAGGTAGCGATAGGTCAGGTCCAGATGGGCCCGGTCGCTGATCGCCCAGGCCAGGCCGGCGATGCCTTGCGCAGCCAGTTTGGTCGAGCTGTCGTCAGCGCCGACGCCCACGGTGCGGGCGTTGCCGAAGGTGCCGATGAAGTTGGTGTCGACGCGGTTCACGCCGGCGCCGAGGCCGATGAACGGACGCAGGGCGTCGCCTTCGCTGCCGAAGTCGAACAGCACGTTCATCATCAGGGTGGCGGCCTTCAGCTCGCCATCCGGCGCGTTGCAGGCGCCCGCGGCCGGAACCACGTTGCACACGCCGGTCGGATTGACGCCAACGCCCGGACGATCGATCAGCTCGATGTCGTTCTGGCGATAGCCGCCTTCCAGCTCAACGCGCCAGTTCTGGTCGAACCGGTAGCCCAGACGCGCAAACGCGGCCCAGTCGCCTTCCGTCCCGATGTCGAACGCAGCGGATCCCGTCTGCGAGATCGTCTCCACGTCGCCCAACGTGTGGTAACCGGCGTCAATCGCCCCGTACCAGCCATTCGGCTCAGCCGCCGCAGCGCCGGCTGACAGGGCGAGAGCCCCGGCCGCGCTGGTGGCCATGATAAAAGTCTTTACGCGCATGGGTGGATGCCCTCCGCAGTCCAGTGAATTTTTTGACGGCGTACTCGCCGCCGCTGGGTTCTCTTAACAGTCCCGCTGGCCGAGGTCGAGACGCCGAGGCGGATAAGCGGGCAGCGTGGCCATATAGCTACAAGAGGAATTTTCCCGGAGCCGAATTCAAGGCCGGCGTGTGCGGAACCGGTCAGCCGCCGCCGGTCCGGCCGGTCGCCTTGCCGGACCCCTCGCACACGGCGCAGGTCTCGCCCGACATGGTCACGCCCGCGCCCTGGCATTCGGGGCAGAGCGTCGGGTCCGGGTGCTGGAGCGAGGCCGGGTCCACGGGACTGGCGGGGGTCAGATCGCTGTCGTCGATGTCGTGAGGGTTCATGTCGGGTCAAACGGCGCCGGGGCCGTCCGGTTTCATGACGACCGGTTTCATGATGACAGCGGCGGGCCTTGCCTTTACGGACCCGCTCATCATGGACGAGACCGAACGGCAATCCGAGGAACGCGGCTGGGACACGGCGAAGACGCTGGCCGAGGCCCTGCCGTACATCCAGATCTACGACCGCAAGACGGTGGTGATCAAATACGGCGGCCACGCCATGGGCGAGAGCGCCGTGGCCAAACAGTTCGCCGCCGACGTGGTCCTGCTGAAGCTGATGGGCGTCAATCCCGTCGTGGTCCACGGCGGCGGGCCCCAGATCAGCGCCATGCTGGACAAGGCCGGAGTCCGGTCCAGTTTCGTCGACGGCCTGCGGGTGACGGACGCCGACACCATGCAGGTCGCCGAAATGGTCCTGTCCGGGGCGGTCAACAAGGAGATCGCCCACTGGATCACCATGGCCGGGCGCGAGGCGGACGTGCGCGGCATCGGCCTGTCCGGCAAGGACGCGGGCCTGCTGACCGTCGAGAAGACCCGCCGGACCAAGCGCGATCCCGACAGCATGATCGAGCATGAGGTGGATCTGGGCCTGGTCGGCGAGCCGACGAAGGTCGATCCCAAGCTGATCGTGCGTCTGCTGGAGTCCGACGCGGACTGGGTGCCGGTGATCGCGCCGATCGGCGTGACCGAGGACGGCCAGACCTTCAACGTCAACGCCGACACCGTGGCCGGGGCCCTCGCCGGGTCGCTCAAGGCCAAGCGCATGCTGCTGCTGACCGATGTGGCGGGGGTCAGGGGCGCGGACGGCCAGATCATCCGGCAGATGACCGTCGGCGAAGCCTCGAAACTGATCGACGACGGCGTCGCGACCGGGGGCATGATTCCCAAGCTGCAGACCGCCATGGCGGCCGTGCGCGACGGCGTCGAGGCCGTGGTCATCCTCGACGGTCGGCGTCCGCACGCCATGCTGGTCGAGCTGTTCACCGAACACGGGGCCGGCACCCTGGTGAAGGCGGAATGACCGCCGAGGCGGTCGAGGCGACGGAACTCGGGGCCGATCTGCGCCACATCCGCAGCTGGATCTTCGATCTGGACGACACCCTGTATCCGCCCGAGTCGCAGTTCATGCGGCTGATCCAGCAGCGCATCAACGACTATGTGGTGCGCACGTCCGGCCTGCCGGCGGATGAGGCCATGGTGGTCCAGAAGGGCTATCTGCACGACTACGGCACCTCGCTGGCCGGACTGATGGCGCACCATGAGATCGATCCCCACGACTTCCTGGCCGAGGTGCATGACGTGCCCCTGGACGTGCTGACGCCCGATCCGGGGCTGCGCGCGGCGCTGGAGCGGCTGGACGGGCCGCGCATCGTCTTCACCAACGGCTCGACCGCCCATGCCCGGCGGGTGATCGAGCGTCTGCAGCTGGCGGACCTGTTCGACGGCCTGTTCTCGCTCGAGGACGGCGACCTGATCCCCAAGCCCGACCCCCGCACCTTCGCCCGCATGGCCGGGCGGTTCGGAATCGCGCCGGAGTCGGCGGCCTTCTTCGAGGATACGGTGCGAAACCTCGAGCCGGCCCACGCCCTCGGCATGACCACCGTGCTGGTGGGGCGGCGGGCCCACGACGCCGACATCCCCTTCGTCGATCACCGGGCCGCCACGCTCGGTCCCTTCCTCGCCACCGCCCGCCTGCCCGGAGACGCCTGATGCTGGATCGCGCGCACCTTGAAACCGTCATCGAAACCGCCTGGGAGGGCCGGGCCGGGATTTCGGTCTCGACCCACGGCGAGGTTCGCAAGGCCGTCGAACAGGCCCTGGACATGCTCGATTCCGGCGAGGCCCGTGTCGCCTCGCGGGGGCCGGACGGCGTCTGGACCACGCACCAGTGGCTCAAGAAGGCCGTGCTGCTGTCGTTCCGGCTCAACCCGAACGTCCGCATGGGCGCGCCGGTCGGGGCGACCATGGGGCTCAGCGACCCGACGCCGGGGCCCTACTGGGACAAGGTGCCGGTCAAATGGGCCCACTGGACCGAGGCCGACTTCGAGCGCGCGGGTTTCCGCGCCGTGCCCGGGGCCGTCGCGCGTCAGGGCGCCTTCATCGGCCGCAACGTCGTGCTGATGCCCAGCTTCGTGAACATCGGCGCCTATGTCGACGAGGGCTCGATGGTCGACGCCTGGGCCACGGTCGGGTCCTGCGCCCAGATCGGGAAGAATGTGCACCTGTCGGGCGGGGCCGGCATCGGCGGCGTGCTGGAGCCGCTGCAGGCCAATCCGACCATCATCGAGGACGGCTGTTTCATCGGCGCCCGCGCCGAGGTGGCCGAGGGCGTCATCGTGCGCGAGGGCGCGGTCCTGGCCATGGGCGTCTATCTGTCGGCCTCGACGAAGATCATCGACCGGGCGACCGGCGAGGTCTTCCGCGGCGAGGTGCCGGCGTACAGCGTCGTGGTGCCGGGCAGCCTGCCCGACCCGAACGGCGGGCCGTCCCTCTATTGCGCCGTCATCGTCAAGCGGGTGGACGCGCAGACGCGGGCCAAGACCGGCGTCAACGAGCTGCTGCGGGACTGACGCACGCCCGGCGAGCCAGACGGCGGGTCTGAGCGGCGGCGTCCTTACCGCGCCGCCAACCGAACCAGCTTGCCGTTCTGTTCGTCAGTAATGGCCCAGACCGCCCCGTCCGGCCCGACCGCCACGTCGCGGACCCGTTCACCCAGGTCGGTCAGAAGACGCTCCTCGCCGACGACCCGGTCGCCCTCCAGCACCAGCCGGGCGATGTGCTTTTCCTTCAGCCCGGCGACCAGCAGGTTGCCCCGCCAGCCGGGGAACATGGCGCCGTCGTAGACGGCCATGCCGCCCGGGGCGATCACCGGGTCCCAGTAGTAGACCGGCTGCTCCGTCCCTTCGCGGGCGGTGAGGCCGGCGTTGATCGCCCCGCCCCGGTATTCGACGCCATAGGCGACGTCGGGCCAGCCGTAGTTCAGGCCCGCCCGGTCGAGATTGACCTCGTCGCCGCCGCGCGTGCCGTGCTCGACCGTCCAGACCTTGTCGCCGGCGATGGCGATGCCCTGGACGTTGCGGTGCCCCAAGGACCAGATCTCCGGCAGGGCGCCCGCGCGGCCGACGAACGGATTGTCGCGCGGGACCGAGCCGTCGGCGTTGATGCGGATGGTCTTGCCCATGTGCGAGCCGAGGTCCTGGGCCTGCGGCCGCATGGGGGCGTCTGAACGCTCGCCCAGGGTGATGAACAGATGGCCCTGGCCGTCGAAGGCCAGCGACGACCCGAAATGCTTGTCGCCGGCATAGACCGGCAGGGCGCGGAAGATGACCTCGGCGTCCTCGACCCGCGTCCCGTCGTCCGACAGCCGGCCGCGCGCGACCGAGGTGGCGTTGCCGCCCTCGCGAGCCTCGGAATAGCTCCAGTAGATCATCCGGTCCTGACCGAAGGTCGGGCCGACCGCGACGTCCAGCAGGCCGCCCTGGCCGCGGGCGTCCACCGCGGGAAGGCCGGCGACCGGTTCGCTGATCGCGCCCGCGGCGGAGATGATGCGCAGGCGGCCGGGCCGCTCCGTGACCAGCCAGCGGCCGTCAGGCAGCAGCGCCAGCCCCCACGGATGCTCGAGTCCGGAGGCCACGACGTTGTGCGCCATCGCCGTTTCGGTGCGCACGCCCGGCGCGCGGGTCTGGCCGGCGAAGGCGGGTTGCTGGCCAGCGCCATTGGGGGGCCGGGTTTCCAGCGCCGCACCCGAGCCGGCGGCCGCGGCGTCCTGTCCATTGGCTCCGCAGGCGGCGGAAAGGCCGGCGACGCAGACTGCGGCGGCGAGGGCGAGCAGGCGCATGGGAATCCCCTTGGATGGAACAGTGAAGGAACGGCCCGCCCTGCCTAACCGTTCCGGGGCCGCGACGTCACGTCCTCAGCCTCACGCCCGAGGCGTTTCCTCGACTTGAATCCGCCGCGACCGGCCTATATAGGCACGCCTCTTCCGGCGGTCAGACCAGTTCCCGCCGGGACTCGAGCAATCGGGGCTGGGTAGCTCAGCTGGTTAGAGCGGTGGATTCATAACCCACAGGTCGGCGGTTCGAGCCCGCCTCCAGCCACCATTCCCTGACGCCGTGGGGCCGGTCGCCTCCTCCCATCCACAGCTAATCGATCCACAGTAGTGTGTCTCCCGGGTCACCCGCGGGCGCTGTCATATCACTGTCACACGAATGTCGTCCCAGTTTCCGACGGCACGCCTAGAGGGGGCGGGATTTCCACCGGCCGCCGCCGGTCGCAGGGCGCACTCGCCCAACTTCATCGGGGATAGATGACAATGACGAACCGCAAACGCGTGTTCTGGGCCACCACGGCCCTCTTCAGCGGCCTCCTGGTCGCCGGCGCCGCCTCCGCCCAGTCTTCGGGCACGGTCGCGACCGAAGGCTCCACCGAACTGGACACCGTGGTCGTCACGGGCGCCCGCACGCCCAGCATCGACGGCGTCATCGTCGCCCAGACGGTCCCCAAGACCCGTTCCAGCATCTCGCAGGAGTTCATCTCGACCCAGTCGTCGGGCCAGACGATCCTTCAGACCCTGAACCTGGTCCCCGGTCTGAACTTCGTGAACAGCGACCCCTACGGCAACTCGGGCGGCAACATCCGCCTGCGCGGCTTCGACGGCAACCGCGTCTCGCTGACCTTCGACGGCATGCCGCTGAACGACACCGGCAACTACGCCACCTACACCAACCAGATGCTTGACTCGGAGCTGATCCAGCGCGCCTCGGTCAACCAGGGCACGACCGACGTCGACAGCCCGACCGCCTCGGCCACCGGCGGCACCATCAACCTGCTGTCGGCCCGCCCGCTCGAAGAAGCCGGCGTCGAGGTCAAGACGTCGATCGGCGAGAACAACTACGGCCGCGTCTATCTGCGCGCCGACACCGGCGCCTTCGGCCCCTGGGGCACGACGGCCTACACCACGGTGTCGTACACGAACTACGACAAGTTCCGCGGACCGGGCGAGCTGGAGAAGCTCCAGTTCAACGGCAAGCTCCACCAGGACCTGGGCGGGGACGGCAATTTCGCCAGCCTGGCGGGACACTTCAACCGCAACCGCAACGCCGCCTTCTTCAACAACTACACGCTCGCGAACTTCAACAGCGGCGTGGAGCCGCTTGAGAACGACATCGCCTGCTTCCGTCCGTTCGCCGGCGCAGGCACGGTTCAGGACGAGAACACCCAGTCGAGCCGGATCCTGTCCGACGGCTCGGCCGCCTCGGGCAACTGCACCAGCGCGATCAACCTGCGCATCAATCCGTCCGACACCGGCAACATCCGGGGCCAGTTCAGCTATGCGCTGACGGACAACCTGCGTTTCACCTTCGACCCGTCCTACCAGTACGTCCTCGCGACGGGCGGCACGACCACCAGCCTGCTGAACGAGCGTGACGACCGACTGGACCAGAACCGCCTGAACAACAACAGCGCGACGGGCCTGTCCGCCATCACCGGCGCCCAGTGCCTCACCGCCCTGTACAACGCCACGGGCCGCGACCTGAACGGCGACGGCGACACCTGCGACAACGTCCACGTCTATGCGCCGTCGGTGACCAACACCAACCGCTACGGCCTGAGCAGCTCGCTGATCTGGGATCTGAACGACGACCACCGCATCCGCGCCGCCTATGCGCTTGACTACGGCCGTCACCGCCAGACCGGCGAAGGCACCTTCATCACGCGCGACTCCCAGCCCTACGACGTCTTCAGCACCGAAGGCGCGCCGGAACAGGCGGTCACCGGCCGCGACGGCTCGATCTACCGCTTCCGGGACCGCTTCTCGATCGCCGAACTGCAGCAGTTCTCGCTCGAGTACATCGGCGACTTCTTCAATGACTCGCTGACGATCAATCTCGGTGTTCGCGCGCCGGAGTTCACCCGTGAGCTGAACCAGTACTGCTACTCGCAGAACGGCTCCTCGACGGTGCGTTGCACCACCGAAACGCCCGCCTCGACCCTGGCCAGCGGGAACGTCACCTTCGCCTCGACCGGCACGACCCAGTACATCCCGCCGTACGCGGTCGAGCTGAGCTACGACGACGTCCTGCCGAACGTGGGCGCTGTCTACCGCTTCGGCGGCGGTCACAGCATCTACGCCAGCTACGCCGAGGGCCTGTCGGTGCCGCGGACGGACAACCTGTACCAGCCGGTGCGGAACACGACGGACAACTCGATCGACTTCACGGCCGTGCAGCCGGAAACGACCAAGGCCTACGACCTCGGCTACCGCTTCCGCAGCTCGCGCCTGATCGCCCAGGCCGCCATCTGGTACGTCGAGTTCGAAAACCGCATCGTCCAGTCGGTGGATAACGACCCCACCTCGCCGACCTTCGGCTTCTCCGTCGACCGCAACGTCGGCGCCGTGAAGCAGCAGGGCTTCGACGGCCAGCTGGGCTATATCTTCAGCGAGAGCTTCGCGCTGAACCTGTCGGCCTCGTACAATGACAGCGAGCTGCAGGACGACCTGTTCCTGGGCAACTTCGCGTGCACCAGCGCGAACCAACGCCCGGGATCGACGCCGGCTTGCCCGACGGCTCCCGCCGCCGCCCTGCTGATCCCGACCTACCTGCCCACCAAGGGCAAGACCCTGGTCGAGACGCCGGACTGGACCTTCTCGGCCCGCGCCGACTGGGACGTGACCGAGAATCTGTCGGTCGGCCTGCAGGCGAAATACGTCGGCGAGCGCTTCGCCACGGACATCAACGACGAAGTCTCGGAAGCCTATACGGTCGCCGATATGGATGTGCGTTATGACCTGACCGACACCTTCGGCATCCGCGGCGCCTATGTGCAGGTCAACCTCAACAACCTGCTGGACGAGGACTATCTGGGCAACATCTCCACGGGCAACGCCGTCCTGGCCTACGCCCGTAGCTCCGATCCCCGCGTTCCGGATCAGGCGGCGGCGTCATCGGGACGGACCTACTCGCTGGGTTCGCCGCGCACCGCACAGATCACCCTGGGCATGAAGTTCTAGTCCAAGGCCTGACAAGAAGACGGAAGAGGGCGGCCTGTTCACAGGCCGCCCTTTTTCTATGGCCCGGCAGGGGCCGCGCGTTGAAACCGGACCCCGCGCCCTCTATCTGGCGCGATCGGCCCTTCGCCGACACGAGGCCCCATGAACCAGACCCCCGTCCCCGCCGAATGGGCGCCGCACCGCGCGATGTGGGTCGGCTGGCCCAGCCATGCCGAGCTGTGGGAAGACAATCTCGATCCGGCCCGGGCCGAGGTCGAGGCGCTGGTTCGCGCCCTGGCTGGTCCGGGGCGCGAACGGGTGCGGCTGCTGGTGGGCAAGCCGGAGGCGCTGGACGACGCCCGCGCCCGCTTCGCCGGCGTCGACAACGTCGAGGTGGTCGATGGCCGCTTCGGCGACATCTGGCTTCGTGACACCGGCCCGATCTTCGGAGCCGGCTCCGCGACGGCGGCGGCCTTCCGCTTCAACGGCTGGGGCGGCAAGTACGAGCTGGAACACGACGACACGGTCGCCGACCAGATCGGTCAGGCCGCGGGCGTCGCCCTGGAACGCAACGGCTTCATCCTTGAGGGCGGGGCGGTGGACCACGACGGTCAGGGCACGATCCTGACCACGCGCCAGTGCGTGCTGAACCCCAACCGCAATCCCGACTGGACCGAAGAAAAGGCCGAGGCCGCCCTGACCGCCGCGCTCGGCGCGAAGAAGGTGCTGTGGCTCGGCGACGGCCTGCTGAACGATCACACCGACGGTCACGTCGACAACCTGGCCCGCTTCGTCGCGCCCGGCGTGGTCGCCTGTCCGGTGGCGTGGGGCAAGGGCGATCCCAATGACGACGTCTATGACGCCGTGGCCCGGACGCTGTCGCAGATGACGGATGCGACAGGCGCTCCGCTCAAGGTGCTGCGCCTTCCCTCGCCCGGCTTCGTCGGCGACGAGGACGAAAAGCCGGTCCCGGCCAGCCACATGAATTTCCTCATCGCCAACGGCGCCGTCATCGTCCCGACCTACGGCGACGACCGCGCCGCCGATCTGGCCTGTCAGGGCCTGAAGACAATTTTCCCGGACCGGGAGGTCATCCCCCTTCCATCCATCGCCATCCTGTCCGGCGGCGGGTCCTTCCACTGCATCACCCAGCAGGAGCCGGCGTAGAGCTGGGTGAAAAGTGCTAGTGAGCAGTGAGTGGGGAGATACGGAGGCCGTGCGCGAGGTGCAGAATCATCGCGACCTGAAAGTCTGGCAAATCTCCGTCGATCTCGTCGAGACCGTCTATCGGCTGTCCCGACACTGGCCGAACCACGAGCTTTACGGGCTGGTCTCGCAGGCGCGCAGAGCTTCCGTTTCGGTTCCCGCCAACATCGCGGAAGGAGCGGGCAGGCGAAGTACCGGGGAGTTCATCCAGTTCGTCGGCATCGCCCGGGGATCACTGGCCGAACTTGAGACCTTGTTCGTGGTGGCTGGCCGTTTGGGCTATCTGGAGGATGGCGTGTTGGAACACCTGTTGAACGACGTCGCCGAAGTCGGACGGATGTTGACCGGACTGATGCAGTCCCTTCGGGACCGGCAAGTTCGCTGACCCTTCCACTCACTACTCACTAGCACTCTTCACCGAGACGCCCATGACTCGCACCATCTCCGTCGCCGCCCTGCAGACGTCCTATGGCGAGGACCTGCAGGCGAACATCGACAAGACCATCGACCTGATCCGTCAGGCCGCCTCCAGGGGCGCGCAGGTCATCCTGCCGTCCGAGCTGTTCCAGGGCCCCTATTTCTGCGTCTCCCAGGAAGAGAAATGGTTCGCCACCGCCCATCCGTGGCGCGAGCATCCCTGCGTCACGGCGCTGCAGCCCGTGGCCGCCGAACTGGGCGTCGCCATCCCCGTCTCGATCTTCGAGCGCGAGGGGCCGCACTATTTCAACTCCATGGTCATGCTGGACGCCGACGGCCGGGCGCTGGGCGTCTATCGCAAGAGCCACATCCCCGACGGCCCCGGCTATCAGGAGAAATACTATTTCCGGCCCGGCGACACCGGCTTCAAGGTCTGGGACACCCGCCATGGCCGCGTCGGCGTCGGCATCTGCTGGGACCAGTGGTACCCCGAGACCGCCCGCGCCATGATGCTTCAGGGCGCCGAGGTGCTGTTCTACCCCACCGCCATCGGCTCCGAGCCGCATGACAAGGAGCTGGACACCGCCGCGCCGTGGCGCCGCGCCATGCAGGGTCACGCCGTGTCCAATGTCGTGCCGGTCGTCGGCGCCAACCGGATCGGCCACGAGCGGGTCACCGAGGCCGGTCAGGTCTTCTACGGTTCGTCGTTCATCGCCGACCATCGCGGCGATCTGGTCGAGAGCTTCGGCCGCGACGACGAAGGGGCGCTGGTCCACACCTTCGACCTCGACTACATCGACCGGCACCGCGCCGCCTGGGGTTTCTTCCGCGACCGGCGAACGGACCTCTACGGCTCGCTGGTCGCGCCCAGGCCGGCCTGACCCAGGGCGAGACGTTCGGCGGCGCAGCCGGGATTGGTCAGGCCCTCGGCGCGCGCCGCCGCGACCTCCGCCCGGGCGGCCTGAAGATCGGCGGCGAAGGCGGGCGTAGCGGCCCCGGCGGCGTATAGCCGGATCCCCAGGGCGGCCCCGTCGGCCACATCTCCGGGCCAGTTCATGCGGCAGACCGCGCGGCTCAGTCCGATCGCGCGCCCCATGCGGCGGGCGGGTTCAGCCCGGTCCGGCGCGAGGTCCGAGAACATCTCGCCCCAGGCCGCGCCGGCGACGGCGCCCACGGCCGGCCAGGCGGGCCCGTCCCGGATCGCGTCGTTGACCCTCTGGCACGGCTCCAGTCCCGCGATCGCCTTGATCGGTCGCGGCCGGGGCGATCGTTCGGCCAGAAGACGGGTCAGGCTGTCGGCGTCGACCAGCAGGCGGTTCATCAGCCGGGTCAGGGCCGGTCGAGGCTTCTGCGCGAAACGGGCGCCGAGGGCGCAGTCGAAATGCTGGGCCGCCTCCGGCGCCGCCAGCTGGGCATGGGCCGTGGCCAGCCACCAGCGGTCCGTTCCGGGCTCGCCGGGCAGAGGATCGGAAATCGTCCAGGGCGTGGGCGCGGGCGCCGCCCCGGCCAGCGCCTGGATCGCCCGCGCGTCGAGATAGCCAGGGAGCGTCTGGGCAGGCGCGGAACCACGGGTCGAGGCGCATGCGCCCAGAAGGACGCAGGCCGCGACCGCGGCGGCGCGGCTCACCCGCCGGCGGTCCAGTCCAGCTGCACGCTGGTCGGTCCGTTCTCCACCGGGGTCGCGACGACGCGCAGCAGCTTGCCGCTGCCGTCCCCGGCCGCGGCGCCATAGGCGCGGGCCTCGCCCTGGTTCATGGCCATGACCGAGGCCAGACCGGCGGCCTCGGCGCGCTGGCGGTAGAAGGCGATCACCCGGTCCGGCGTGGCGTCGGTGGTGAAGCTGAGGATGCCGCCGGGGCCGTCCGGACCCTGGGCGACCGTCGCCGGCCCGCTGACCGTTCCGCCGGGGTAGACGACCGCGAAGGCCGGCGCTCCCGGAGCCGCCGGTTGCGGGCCGCCCGGGGTCGGGGCGGCGACCGCCGGGGCGGGCTCGACGGCGACGGGGGCGGCCGCCGTGTCGACCGCGGCTTCAGCCGCGGCGTCAGCATCCTGCGCCGGGCCCTGACCGCAGCCGGTCACGGCCAGGGTCGCCGTCAGAGCGGCGGCCGCTAACATGCGCTTCATCCCGTATCGTCCTTGAATAGGCTTGTTGATTGCAGGCACCGTGGCCCAAGCCTGCGGCGGCGGCAAGGCGGGTTCGCGCCTTCGGAAAGGCGCGCATTGACGCGGATGTCAGCCCGTCGCCGCGTCGGCCTGACCGGTTTTGGCCTCTCCGGGATTCCCGGCCGGTCCGGCAGCGTCCGCGCCGGTATTCTTGATCGGGTTCGGGTCCGCGCGCGCGGGAGAATGGCTATCGGCCGAGGCCATGCCCTCGCTGGCGAGGGCTTCGTTGATGATGTCCTGATCCGGATCGACGTCCGACCCCGTGGCCGCCCCGCCCTGCAGCGATCCCGCCCGCGTGTCCGACCCCATGCCCGATCCCGACAGGGCGTCGGTCAGGGCGTCCGGCTTGCGGCCCAGATCGGGCTTTTCGCCCATGTCCTCCGCCTCGCGGGCGTCCTCGGTCTGGTTCTGGTCGGTCATGGCGAAGCTCCTTCACGGGAAGAAGCGGGCGGAAGGGAACGGGGTTCCCTCTTGCGTCCCCCCGGGCCTGACCCGAGGGCGCCGGCGCGGAGCAGCCCACAAGACAAGGGCGGCCCGCCAAACGACGGGCCGCCCCTCTCAACCTGCACCGGTTCGTCCGATCCCCGGGTCAAGCCCGAGGATGCCGGCGATAATCCGCCGTTACTTGCCGAACAGCTTGTTCCAGCGGCGCTTCTCGCGGTTCTTCCACGACCCGCGGTGATAGGCGTCCGAACCGATCAGCGGCACCACGGTGGTGGCTTCGGCGAAGACCATCTGCTCATGGGTGGTCTGCACCTTGCCCCAGGAGGCGGCTTCCTTGAGCGTCGAGGACGAGCAGGCGCCGTCACGCACGTCGGCGACCGTGATCTGGACCGCATAGCGGTGCATCTCGGCCTCGACGCCGAGGATCTCGGCGCAGACGACCGTGTCCTGGGCGAAGTTTTTCGGCACGCCGCCGCCGACCATGAACAGGCCGGTGACGCCCGCGGCGATCTTGATGTCGGTCAGTTCGCGGAAGTCGGCCACCGCGTCGATCATCAGATAGGGCTGCTTCGCCGCGATCCGCTCCTTCTGGTGCTTGACCAGGCCGAAGCCGGCCGAGGAGTCGACGAAGGCCGGGCAGAAGATCGGCACGCCCTCTTCATAGGCGGTCTGGATCAGCGAGCCGGGCTTCTTCGCGTTGCCTTCCGACAGCCACTTGCCCATTTCCCAGATGAACTCGCGCGAGGAATAGCCGCGCGGCTCCAGGCGGTTGCAGATTTCCAGGATGGTGTGGTCGCAGGCCTGGAGCTCTTCCTCGTCGATATAGGTGTCGTAGATGCGGTCGATGTAGTTTTCGCGCAGGACGTTGTCGTCCACCTCGCCGGCGGCCTGGTAGTGTTTGAAGCCGAGGGCCTCGAAGAAATCCATGTCGACGATCGAGGCGCCGGTGGCGACCACGGCGTCGATCATGCCGAACTTCACCATGTCGCGGTACACGTGCATGCAGCCGCCGGCCGAGGTCGAGCCGGCGAGGATCAGCCACGGCGAGCAGTCCTTGTCCTCGATGGCCATGTTGAAGATGTCGGCGGCCCGGGCCGTGTCGCGGCTCGAGAACGACATCTTGCGCATGCTGTCGATGATCGGGCGGGCGTCGAAGGACGTGATGTCCACGTGCTCGACGGTGTTCTGAAGCAGCTGGGCCTTTTGATTGGTCTGAACGGGAGCGTTCATTGCAAGGGTTTCCCTTTGGTTTGAGCGCCCGTCGTCAAAAGAAACAGCGGCCCGGACGGAGCGACGGGCCGCTGCTGGTTACAACGCGAAAGCGACGGTTTAGCGCCGCTGTTTTTTCCGCTGGCCGGCCTTGCCCTTGGGACGGGACAGGCGAACCACCTTGCGCGCGGCTTCTTCCGCCGTGGTGCGCACGGTCGGGATGGAGCGCGGCGCCAGGCCGTAGAGCGAAGCCATCGGCGCGTCCTCGACCATGGCCAGATCGTGCTCGCCATAGCCGTTGAAGCCGGTCGACATGGCCACGCCATAGGCGCCCAGCATGCCGATCTCGATGAAGTCGCCTTCCTGCACATCGGCCGGCAGCCAGAACGGTCCCGGCATGTGGTCGATGGAGTCGCAGGTCGGGCCGTAGAAGCGGAAGGCCTTCAGCTCGCTCGAGCTTGCGCCCCCTTGAATGGAATCTGGCCGGACCAGCTTGGTCGGGAAGGGCCAGCGCGAATGGGTCGCGTCGAACAGCGAACCGTAGGAGCCGTCGTTCAGATACAGGGCGTCGCCCTTGCGCAGGTCGACGCGGCACAGCACCGACGAGGACTCGGCGACCAGGGCCCGGCCGGGCTCGCACCACAGTTCGGTGGTGTGGGTGACCGGCATGTCGTTGAAGCCGCGGTGGATGGCGTCAGCGTATTCGCTCATGTCCGGCGGGACCATGCCCGGATAGACCGAGGGGAAGCCGCCGCCGACATCGACGATGTCGACGATCACGCCGGCGCGGGTGATGGCGCGACCGACCTGGGCCATGGCGGCCTCATAGGCGGACGGACGCATGCATTGCGAACCGACGTGGAAGCAGACGCCCATCAGGCCGTCGACCACCGCCTGGCGCGTGGCCAGCAGCAGGGACGGAGCCTGGTCCGGCGAGACGCCGAACTTGCCCGACAGGGAATAGGCCGCGCCGTCGGCCGAGACCGTCATCCGCACCAGCAGGTTCAGATCCGTGGCGCCGCCCGTGGCGTCGAGGATCTTGGCCAGCTCGTCATGGCTGTCCAGCGAGAAGGTGCGGACGCCGTGATCGAAATAGGCGCGGGTGATGGCGCCGCGGCTCTTGACCGGGTGCATGAAGGCCAGGCGCGCGTCGGCGCTGACCGAACGGACCAGTTCGATCTCTGACAGCGATGCGACGTCGAACGCGGTGACGCCCGCCTCGACCAGGGTCTCGATGACCCAGCGCGAGGGATTGGCCTTCACAGCATAGAAGACGTCGGCCTTTAGATTGTCCTGGAACCAGCGCGCCGCTACGGAAACCGAACGCGGCCGCACGAGTGCGACGGGACGTTCAGGGGACCGCTCGCGGACCAGGTCCAGGGGAAATGGATACGTGCGCAATTCACGTAAACCCCTGTAATTGTTAAACCCAGCCGGCGTTAGCAGCGCATAGAGTCAGACCACGGGGTCCGCCGGAAGCCGCGATGTAGGGTCACGGGACTGTCATGTAAAGCGGTTTTTTTCAGGCAGGGCTTGAGGTTAGGCGCGATTGGTCCGCAGGCGGACCATCCTGGCCGCCCGCGTAAAGGGCTGCCGTCGGCCGCTGCGGCCCCTGGTCGTCCAGGACGTCCCGCCTGCCGTTCCGCTGGACGAAATCCTCGCGGACGTGCCATTAAGACTTGCCTCGCGGGCCTGATCGGGCGATGCGGCGCGCCCTTGCAACCGCTTTCAGCGTGTCCATGACCTCAGCCACTGCCGCCGTCGCGTCCGTGAAGGACGTGTCCAAGACTTTCGGCGCCCGAAAGGCCCTGAACGGCGTGTCCGTCGAGGTCGGGGCCGGAGAAATGGTCGCCCTGATCGGACCTTCCGGCTCCGGCAAATCGACGCTCCTGCGTTCGATCACCGGCCTGCAGACCATCGACTCCGGCAAGGGAACGATCACCGTCTTCGGCGAGTGCGTGCAGAAGAACGGCCGCACCACCGGGGCCACCCGCGCCGCGCGCCAGAAACTGGGCATGATCTTCCAGCAGTTCAATCTGGTGGGACGGCTGTCGCTGTTCTCCAATGTCATGCTGGGCGCCCTCGGCCGGCTGCCCGGCTGGCGGGGGTTCCTCGGCGCCTGGCCCAGGGCCGACAAGCAGCGGGCCATGGCCGCCCTGCACCGCGTCGGCGTGTCCGACTACGCCGCCCAGCGCGCCAACACCCTGTCCGGCGGCCAGCAGCAGCGCGGCGCCATCGCCCGGGCGCTCGTCCAGGGCGCGAAAGCCATCCTGGCCGACGAGCCCGTCGCCTCGCTGGACCCGGTGTCCGCCCGCAAGGTGATGGAGCTGCTGGTCGAGCTGAACCGGCGCGACGGCATGGGCGTCATCGTCACCCTGCACCAGGTGGACTACGCCATCCGCTACTGTGAACGGGTCATCGCCCTGAAGGCCGGCCGGATCGTCTATGACGGCCCGGCGACGGGTCTGGACACCAAGCAGCTTATCGACATCTACGGTCCCGAGTTCGAGGACGCGTTCTGGGAAACCAAGATATGACCGTCGCTCCCGTCACCCGCCGCCTCGGCCTGATCGCCGCCGCCGCCGCCCTGCTGGGCCTCGCCGCCTGCGGCGGCGGGGACGACAAGTCCTCGGCCGCGCCGACCGAGATCACCTTCTCGATCCTGTCGGCCGAGGGGCAAGCCTCCTCCGGTCCGATCTGGCAACCGCTGCTGGACGACATGTCCAGGGCCATCGGCGTGCCGGTGAAGCCCTATTTCGCCTCGAACTACACCATCCTGGTGGAGGCCATGAAGGGCAACCAGACGCAGGTGGCTTGGCTGTCGGCCAAGCCCTCGGTCGAGGCCATCGACCGCGCCCAGGGCGAGGTCATCGCCCGTATCGTCGATCCGGAGGGCCGCGACAGCTATCGCTCGACCCTGATCGTCAAGGCCGGCTCAGGCATCACGCTCGACGACGTCATGGCGTGCGGCAAGAAGTATGATTTCGGCATCGGCGACGCCCAATCGACGTCGGGCACGCTGGCGCCCATGGCCTTCCTGTTCAATCCGCGCGGGATTGTGCCAGCCCAGTGCTTCAAGACCGTGCGCTCGGCCAACCATCAGTCCAACGCCTTCTCGGTCGCATCCGGCGTGTTGGACGTCGCTACGTCCAACACCGTCAATACCGTCTTCCTGACCCGCCAGAACCCGCAGGTCGCCGCCCAGATCGAGGAAATCTGGCAGTCCCCGCCGATCCCGGAAAGCGGCATCGTCGTCCGTGAGGACCTCGATCCCGTGATCAAGGAGAAGATCCGCGGCTTCTTCCTGACCTACGGCCAGGGCGAAGGGGCGGAAGCTGCGCGTCAGCGGCAGGTCCTGGCGGGCCTGAACTATTCCCGCTTCAACCCCGCCGACGACAGCTACCTCAATCCCGTCCGTGAAATGGTCGCCGACCAGCAACTGGGCGAGGCGCGCGCCAAGGGCGACACGGCCGCCGCGGCCGCCGCCGAGCGCGAACTGCAGCGTCTGCGCAGCCTGCGTGAGGTCCAGCCTTGACCGACGCCAGCGCTGCCAGACCCGCCGCCGCCGAGACGGCCATTCCGAACCCCCCGTCCAAATCCGCCCTGGCCTGGGCGCTTGACCTGCTGATCTGGGGCGGCGTGCTGGTGGTCCTGATCTACAGCGTCAACGACGTTGATCTGGGCAATCTGTCCCGGCTGGTCACCAACGCCGATGCGGTTCGGAATTTCGCGACGGACCTGCTCCGCCCCGACTTCACCGAATGGCGGATGTTCGTCGCCCAGATGTGGCAGACGGTCCAGATCGCGCTTTGGGGCACCTTCCTGGCCGTCTTTCTGGCGGTGCCGCTGGGCCTCGCCGCCGCGCGCAACATCGCCCCGGTCTGGGTGGTGACGCCGATCCGCTGGATCATGAACCTGCTGCGGTCCATCCCGGATCTGGTCATGGCCCTGCTGTTCATCGTCGCGGTCGGGCTCGGCCCGCTGGCCGGCGTCCTCGCCATCGCGCTGAACACCGCGGGCGTTCTGGCGAAACTGTTTTCGGAAGCGGTCGAGTCGATCGACAAGGGCCCGGTCGAGGGTGTGCGCGCCACGGGAGCCTCGGGCCTGCACGAGATCGTCTGGGGCGTTATTCCGCAGGTGGCCCCGTTGTGGACCTCCTTCGCCCTTTACCGCTTCGAGTCCAACAGCCGTTCGGCCACCGTCCTGGGCCTGATCGGCGCCGGCGGCATCGGTCAGGTTCTTTTCGAGAGCATGAACGCGTTCAACTTCCGCGCGGTCTCGGCCATCGTGATCATCGTCGTCATCGCCGTGACCCTGATCGACATGCTGTCCCAGGCCATGCGCAAGCGTCTGCTGTAACCGGCGCGTCACCGCCCATTGAAAAGCCCGCCACCGCGATCGCGATGGCGGGCTTTTTGTTTCCCGACCGGATCAGGCGGGCCGCAGATCCGGCGGCGTAGCCTCTTCCGTCAGAATGCGGATCGCCTCGTCCAGCGACACCACCTCCTGCGCCTGCGAGCCCAGGCGGCGGATGGCGACCGTGCCCTGTTCGGCCTCGTTCTTGCCGACCACGGCGATGACCGGAACCTTGCCGACCGAGTGCTCGCGCACCTTGTAGCCGACCTTCTCGTTGCGCAGGTCGATGTCCGTGCGCAGGCCGGCGGCCTTGAACCGGGCCTGGACCTCGCGCGCATAGTCGTCGGCTTCCGAGACGATGGTCGCCACCACGGCCTGGGTCGGGGCCAGCCACAGCGGGAAGGCCCCGGCGTAGTTCTCGATCATGATGCCGATGAACCGCTCGAACGACCCGAGGATGGCCCGGTGCAGCATGACCGGCCGATGCTTCTGGCCGTCCTCGCCGATATATTCCGCGTTCAGACGTTCGGGCAGCACATAGTCGAGCTGCAGCGTGCCGCAGGTCCAGGTCCGGCCGATGGCGTCCTTGACGATGAAGTCCAGCTTGGGCGCGTAGAAGGCGCCGTCGCCCTCGGCGATGACCGGGTCCACCCCGGCCAGCCGCGCCGCCTCGCCCAGCATGGCCTCGGCCTTGTCCCAGAATTCATCCGATCCGGCGCGCACCTCGGGCCGGGTCGCCAGGGCGATCTCGTGCGTGTTCATGCCCAGGTCGGCGTGAACCAGACGGGTCAGTTCGATGAACCGGCGCGTCTCCTCGACGATCTGGTCCTCGCGGCAGAAGATGTGGGCGTCGTCCTGGGTGAAGCCGCGCACCCGCATCAGGCCGTGCAGGGCGCCCGACGGCTCATAGCGGTGGCAGGCCCCGAACTCGGCCATGCGCAGCGGCAGTTCGCGGTACGACCGCTGGCCCTGGTCGAAAATCTGCACATGGCCCGGGCAGTTCATCGGCTTGAGGGACAGGGTCTCGCCCTCGACCGTCTCGCAGACGAACATATTGGGCCGGTATTTCTCCCAGTGGCCCGACTTCTCCCAGAAGGTCCGGTCCAGCACCTGCGGCGTCTTGACCTCGACATAGCCGGCGGCGTCCAGCCGGCGGCGCATATAGGCCTCCAGCACGCGCCACAGCTCCCAGCCCTTGGGATGCCAGAAGACCATGCCCCGGCCTTCCTCCTGCATGTGGAACAGGCCCATGGCCTTGCCGATCTTGCGGTGGTCGCGCTTTTCCGCCTCCTCGACGCGCAGCAGATAGGCGTCGAGGTCCTCCTTCGAGGCCCAGGCCGTCGCATAGATGCGCTGCAGCTGCGGATTGCGATGGTCGCCGCGCCAGTAGGCGCCGGCCAGCTTGGTCAGCTTGAAGGCCTTGCCGACGAATTTCGTCGTCGGGAAATGCGGCCCGCGGCACAGGTCCAGCCAGCCGCCCGAGCGATAGACGGTGATTTCCTCCGTGCCCGGAAGATCGCGGATGAGCTCGGCCTTGAACGTCTCGCCGACGCTCTCGAAATGCTTGATCGCGGCCTCGCGGTCCCAGACTTCGCGGACCAGCTTCTCGTCGCGGTCGACGATCTCGGCCATCTTCCTTTCGATGGCGGCGAAGTCGTCCGTCGAGAACGGCTCCTCGCGGGCGAAGTCGTAATAGAAGCCGTCCTCGATGGCCGGACCGATCGTGACCTGGGTGCCGGGGAACAGCTCCTGCACCGCCTGGGCCAGCACGTGGGCGGCGTCGTGGCGGATGGTCTCCAGCGCCTCGGGATCGTCGCGCATGATCAGCCTGAAGTCGCCCGAGCCGCCCAGCGGACGGTCCAGGTCGCGCTGTTCGCCGTTCAGGGCCACGAGCGCCGCCCGCTTGGCCAGCGACGGCGAGATGGAGGCGGCGACGTCACGGCCCGTGGCGTCGTCGGGATACTGGCGCGAAGCACCGTCGGGGAATTTGAGATCGATCATGGGTCTGTCTTTACAGGCGGAACCGGGTCGTAACCCGAGGCTCCGAAGGGGTGGCATTTACAGAGGCGTCTGACCGTCAGCCATCCCCCCTTGATCGGTCCGTGCTGGATCAGCGCGTCCCGACCGTAGTCCGAGCAGGTCGGCAGGAACCGGCATTGCTGCCCGATCAGGGGCGACAGCGTCAGCTTGTAGCCGCGATGGGCCAGCCGCACGCTGCGTTCATAGAGGGTTTCGCCGGCTGCCATGTCGCCGCGCTTATCCCCTGCAAAGGCTGCGGGGGCAACCTGGCCTCAAGTAGCGCGAAGCGCGATAGGCCAGACCAACAAGCGCGCCGCTATGCTGCGCCGGCGAGGCTAGTTCGCGTGTCCGGCCCCTTGCGGGCCAGGGCCTGCCGCATCGCGTCCAGCGCCGCCTCGATGGCGACCATGGTCGAGGCGTGACGGGCGGGATAGCCGGCGACCTGTTTCAGGGCGCGCAGGCCCTCGAACCGGCCCGCCGGACCCTCGCCGCCGGCCTTCAGCATGGCCGCCATGGCGTCGCGCGCCGAAACCAGTTCATCCAGCGAGGCGCCGATCACGGATTCGCCGAGCACGCCGGCGGCGGCCTGACCGAGGGCGCAGGCCTTCACATCCTGGGCGAACGCAAGAACGCGTCCGGCATCGTCCAGCGTCACGTCCACGATCGCCTTCGAGCCGCACAGTTTGGCGACGCGTTCGCCGGTGCCTTCCGGCGCGGCCAGCCGTCCGCTGTGCGGCAGATTGGCCGCCAGCCTGAGGATGCGCGCGCTGTAGAGCTCGTCGATCATGGGCCGAATATAGGGGATCACCCGCCCTGGAGCGAGCCCCAGGTCCGGGCCTGATCGACGCTCCCGTCCCTGGCGCGGTCCCGCAGCCACTGCAGATTGGCGTCGGCCGCTTCCGGCGGCAGGTCGCGGCGCAGGATCTGTTCCGCCTCGCCCATCTTGCCGCTCAGTCCCAGCACCATGGCCAGATTCAGCCGAACCTTCAGCGTGGCCCCCGGCTGGGCGGCGGCCCGGCGCAGCAGCGGTTCGGCCGCGGCGGCGTCGCCGTGGGTCATGGCCGATATGGCCATATTGCTCAGGACGGCGGGATTTTCGGGCGAGATGGCCAGGGCCTGGGCCCAGGCGGCGCGGGCGTCGTCGGGCCGGCGCACCTGCTCATAGGCCGCCCCCAGCAGCGACCAGGCCTGCCAGTCGCCGGGGCGGGCGTTGCGGGCCTGTTCGAGGGCGGCGACGCCATAGAAGGCCTGACCGCGTGCGAGATGGGCGCGTCCCACTTCCAGCATGGCGTCGACGTTTCCGGGCTGGATGACCAGCACGCCCTGGGCGATCTCGGCGGCCTGATCGAACCGGCCCAGATCGCGCAACGCCGCCGCGGCCTTCACCCCGGCGACGGGGTCGCGGGGATCGATGTCCGCCTGATCCGTCCAGAACACGGACCGGCTGAGGGCGTCGGAACGCTCATAGGCGGCGCGCACCTCGGCGCTGGCCGGCACGCGCGGGGCGGCGGCCGCCTGCGGCTGGGCGGGGGCCTGGGTCTGGGCGGCCGCCGCGCCTGCGGGGACGCCCGAAAGCAGGACGAGGATTGCGATAGAGGCTGTCGTGCGCGACATGGAGGCGCTCCGGAAGGTTCGGGGGCCAGACTCGGCCCTTGGCGTCAATCCTTGGTTAAGATCGGCCCTCGCCGGCCGGAAAGGCCGCTGTCCATGTCCGTCCTGCATCCCGACCTGCTGACCCCGGACGCCGCGGGCGCGATCACGGTCCGGTTCGTGGGGCCCACGGGCCGGATCGACGAGGCGCTGCAAGGCTGGGCCGAGGTCAACGGCTTCAGGGGCAAACCCGGCCAGATGCTGGTCGCGCCGGATGGTCGGGGCGGCGTCGCCGCGGTCCTGGTCGGGGCCGGAGAGACCTTCGATCCGATGTCCGCCCGCGCCCTGCCGGCCAGGCTGCCGCCCGGCCTCTACCGGCTGGAGGCGGAGCCCGGGGACGCGCGCAGGGCCGCCCTGGCCTTCCTGCTGGGGGCCTATGCCTTCGACCGGTACAAGGCCCGCCCCGATCGCGACCGGGTTCGGCTGGTCGCGCCGCCGGGCCTCGATCTGGCGGCGACGATCCGGATCGCCTCGGCCTGCGCCCTCGCCCGCGAGATGGTCGACACCCCGGCCGCCGACATGGGGCCCCTGCAGATCGAGACCATCGCCCGCGAAATCGCGGAAGAGGCGGGGGCGGCGATCGCCGTCGTCACCGGCGACGCCCTGCTGGATGAGAATTTTCCGGCCGTTCACGCCGTCGGCCGCGCCGCCGCCCCGCACCGCGCGCCGCGCGTCATCGAGATCGGCTGGAACCTCGATCGCGCCGACCTGCCGCTGGTCGCCCTCGTCGGAAAGGGCGTGGTGTTCGACACCGGCGGGCTCGACATCAAGGGCGCGACGGGCATGCGCAACATGAAGAAGGACATGGGCGGCTCGGCCCACGCCCTCGCCCTGGGCCGGCTGATCATGCAGGCGCGCCTGCCCGTGCGGCTGGTCGTGCTGGTCGCCGCGGTCGAGAACGCCATCTCCGCCGACGCCTTCCGTCCCGGCGACATCCTGAACAGCCGCAAGGGCCTGACCATCGAGATCGGCAACACCGACGCCGAGGGGCGGCTGGTCCTCGCCGACATCCTGACCCGCGCGGGCGAGCATTCGCCGGACGTCACCCTCGATTTCGCGACCCTGACCGGCGCGGCGCGCATCGCCCTGGGGCCGGAGTTGCCGCCGCTCTATACCGACGACGAAGCCCTGGCCGCCGACCTTCTGGAGGCCGCCCGCGCCGTCGACGACCCGTTGTGGCGGATGCCGCTGTGGCCCGGCTATCGCGCGGCGCTGGACACCGAGATCGCCGACCTGCGCAACGATTCCGCCGCCTGGGCCCAGGCCGGCTCGGTGACCGCCGCCCTGTTCCTGCAGCGGTTCGCCCCGACCACCGGCGCCTGGGCCCATATGGACATCTTCGCCTGGAACCCGCGCGCCCGTCCGGGCTGGCCCGAGGGCGGCGAAGCCCAGGCGCTGCGGGCCTGTTTCGAGATGCTCTCGCGCCGATACGGCCACGAGAAAGCCTTCATCCGTTAACGGCCCTTTCGGCTTCTTGCGTTACGACGACGGCTCAACCGGACGAGCCCACGCTTGACTGCAGCCGCCGCCATTCTCGATCCCCGCACCACGCTCGCCCGGCCCGATCTGGCCGAGCAGGCGCTGGAAGGCGTCGTGCGCGCCTCCGCCTTCCGCGCGGTCCGGCCGATGCATTGCGCCGTCGCGCTCGCCGACATCCATGCCGCCGCCGTTCCCGGCGAATATCCGATCGACCAGCTGATCTTCGGCGAGGCCTTCGACGTGCTGGACGCGCGGGGCGACCGCCTGTGGGGTCGCGCGCGCCGCGACGGCGTGGTGGGCTGGATCGATGCGGCGTCCCTCGCCGAAGGCGCGCCGCGGCCGACGCACCGTGTCGCCGGCCTGGACGCCGCCCTGCCGCTGAACGCCCTCGTCGTCGATCCTGCGGACGATGCCGGGATGACGCCGGTCGGGGAGTTCGCTTCTTCGCCGGTCGAGGTCGCCGCACGTCTGGTCGGCGTCCCCTACAGGCTGGGCGGTCGCTCGTCGCTGGGCACGGACTGTTGCGGCCTGGTGCAGCAGGCGCTGTACGCCTGCGGCCTTCCCGGGCCGCGCTATGCCGATCTGCTGGCCGAACTCGGACAGCCGGTCGCGGCAGGCGAGGCTCGACGCGGCGATCTGGTGATCTGGCTGGACCCCGCGGAAGGGCCGTGGAACGGCCACGCCGGCTTCATGCTGGACGACGGCCGGGTGCTGCACGCCGTCGGGCGGCTGGGCGGTGTGGTGATCGAGCCGTTCGCGGACGCCGACGCCCGGCATCGTGTGACGGGCTCGTCCGGCCCGGTCTTCCGTCGGCTCTGAGCGGAACGAAAAAGGGCGGCCCGAAGACCGCCCCCTCCATTCATATCATTCCGACCGGACTCAGGTGTTCGGCGGCGCCGGGCTGGTCGCGGCCGGGGGCGCGGCGGGCGTGGCCGCCGTGGTCGGCTGGGCCG
>Ga0265296_1001683_pt1 | contig 24497 bp, 22 predicted proteins | sample MunlanPumphouse1_FD_189073 | JGI IMG/M metagenome (GOLD analysis project Ga0265296, IMG submission 189073) | Groundwater microbial communities from a municipal landfill in Southern Ontario, Canada - Pumphouse #1 | ecosystem: Environmental > Aquatic > Deep subsurface > Groundwater | place... | reverse complement strand
CTCATGGAGATACCTTCAGGCCGTGTTTTTCTGCAACCTCTGAAAAGACATCCGCCAGGTAGTGGATCTTCTTGTCCGAGAGGCCGTACGTGTTCAGTTTCCAGGTCCGGGTTGCGCCGGCAAATTCGCCAACGATCCCGCGGGACGAGAGTTCATCGCTCAAGTAGAACCCGCGGCGCTTGTGCGTCTGGGCCACCGTGTCGAAGCTTCCGGTTGTATCGACTTTTGTGAGGGTGTGTTTCCTTGGGTACTCGGACAACACTTTGCTGCCGTTGATCTTCAGGAGCCGGTCGATGAAGTAATTGGATCGCTTCACTTCCTCGTCCCACTTCAGGGTCCGGGCTTTGACCGTGGGGAACGATGCCATCATCGAGAGCAGCGTCCCTCCCATCAGCGTGCAACCGAGCATCTCGACTTCCTTGATACCGAATTTTCGTTTGGTAAGATCCCCGACCATTGCGGTGGTGCGGAGGGCTTTTGGTAACCATTCGTCGGTCATCGCCAGTACTCCGGATGGCGCGACCGATGCCATACTCTTGTGTCCGGAGCCGACAACAAAATCCGCCCCGATTGCCTTGCCGTTGACCGGCATCACGCCGACCGTGTAGGCCCCGTTGTAGAGGAAGGGGATGTCGTACTGGTGGGCGACTTTCCCGATCTCTTTAACCTCGTGCTCGTTGGCGAACTGGTAATCGAAGTGATCGATCATGACAAGCACGGGGAGTTTTCCGGTCTCGGCTTTGACTTCCTCGATCTTCGTTGCGGTTGCTTCGCCGGTCACGATATTTTTGGCATTGAGCGGCACTTCCCGAACAACCCCGCCCGCATTCTCGACCGAGAGGAACTCGGTGTAATGGGCGAGTGCGGAAACTACCACGGTGTCACCTTTGTTGACGAGCGTGCCGGTCACGGCCTGGAACCCCCGGCGTGCCCCGGGGACTACCCGGGCATGGTCCATCCCCACGAACTTTGCGAGGTCGGCATGGAACTCGGCAATACCCGGCTTGGAAATTTTATCGAGCCGGAACGGTTTCCGGCAGGCGTCACACGTTGAGTACCCGTCGCCATAGGAGATGAGGGCCTTCCTTGCCTCGAGGGTCAGCCGGCCTGCGGCCTGGATCGGCTGGATGTTGATGGCTTCCTCTTCTCTTGTTCTCAGGTCAATGGAACCGGCAATCTTTGTCACTTTCGGGGTGCCGGTGTCGGCCTCAAGATCAGCAAGGATCGCTTTTGTTTCGGCAATCCGCTGCCGGAATGCGGCCTCCTCATCCGCATCGAACCCGGTGGGGAGCGAGTCGCGGAAGAGCTGCCGAATCTCTTCGAGCGCGAAGAGGGCTTCGAATGTTTTCTGGATCCTGATACTCATAGTGGTTCACCTGTTTTTTTACGTGATAAAGCCAGCGCCCGGAATTGAACCGGGATGTAGCTGATCTGCAATCAGCCGCGTAACCACTCCGCCACACTGGCATAATGTTTGATTCACGATTGTGAATCTTACCATACTAAATAACAATTGTGAATATTTATAGGTTCGGTCATCGGCAGGTTTTTCCCGATCTCATCCTCCGACGATAAATGAAAATTTTACAGGATTTTTGTATGATTAGGAGAGATAATGCACGCGGTGTGATAATACGTGCCGGTAATTTTATTGATGACTCCGGGCACGGATCCGATGGCGGATAAAAAAAGGAATACATCAAAAGTTCCGAGAACAGATTCGCCCGGACGCATTTTATCCTGCCAGAGACCGGTCACGGGATCTAGTATCGGGGATGTAATTCTCCAGGAAAAACGACATACTCCCAGGATTTCCGGTCAGATGAATGACGGTATCCGGCAGTACGGCAATCGCATCGGCCATACCAAAGGGATCTGATCGATCATGGCCGGACAACAGGCCTGATCGGAGCTGGACAGTGTGCCGGCGGTATTCCGATATCGGTTCTGTCTGCGGGTGAAACCTGAAACGGCAGATAGAAGGATGAGAATTCCTACCGGGACACCAAAGGTAATGATGGACCCGGCGGTGCCACGGCCGTTTCGTTCCGGCAGATGGTCCCCGTGCGCTTTCTCCGCAAATGCGGATACGATCAGGATCAGGGTCAGTATCCCGAGGATGATCGTGAACGCTGCGAGGTTTTTTCGTTTTAAAGTCATATTGCACTTCGTGTTCACGGAAGTGAACGGATAAGTTATGGTTCATGTTTATATCAAATCCCCAATTCCGACAAGTATTGCTGCATATTGCCGGAAAATGCTCTTGTTCCGGAAGAATATCGTTTCACCATTCATCGCAATTCACTGGGGTGTATGGTACGAATCAACCGGTCATCAGAGGCCCCCTCACGAAGGGATTGCGGCAAAAATTTCTCCAATCTTGTGAATTAAGTCATGTCAGGGCAACAACATGAGATGTGACAGGGACTCGTGTAAAAACCCCAAAAACTTCCACTACCCGATCGATTCCAGCCCGTGCACTCCAGGCTTCACGTGCGGATGTCTTCACGGAATCCGTGATCCGGGAGATGACCCGGCTTGCCCTGAAACACGGTGCAGTCAACCTTGCACAGGGATTTCCGGACTTTCCCTGCCCGGAAGAACTCAAAACCGCAGCATGCGAGGCGGTGAATGCGGACGTAAACCAGTACGCGATCACATGGGGTTCAAAAGAACTCCGCGAAGAGATCGCAAAGAGAGTTAAAACCTATAATGGAATGGATTTCCATCCCGAAACCGGGATCACCGTCACCTGCGGTTCAACCGAGGCGATGCTTGCCTCGCTCCTTGCAGTCATATCCCCCGGAGAGGAGGTGATCGTACCGGAGCCGTTCTATGAGAACTACGGCCCCGATACGGTCCTCTCGGGGGCGGTCCCCCACTATGTTTCTCTTGCAGATGATTTTTCCATTAATGAAGAGGCGTGGAAAAACGCATTTTCCCGCACAACAAAAGCGATTATTCTCAACACCCCCAACAACCCGACGGGAAAAGTCTTTTCAAAGAAGGAACTCTCGTTTATCGCCGATCTCTGTGTTGATCACAACGTGATCGCCATCACCGATGAGATCTACGAGCACATCCTCTACGATGGCAGGAAACACGTCTCCATTGGATCGCTTGACGGGATGCAGGACCGGACCATTACGATCGGGAGTTTTTCCAAGACCTACAGCGTCACCGGGTGGCGGGTCGGCTATACCCTTGCGGATCCGGACCTGACAGCACGGATCCGCAAGATTCACGATTTCCTGACGGTAGGTGCCCCGGCCCCGCTCCAGCAGGCCTGTGCAGCGGCTCTCCGCCTTCCGGAATCGTACTACAAGGAACTTGCGGCCGAGTACGACCGCAAACGGAAGATTCTCTACAAAGGCCTCCGCGATGCCGGGTTTGCCTGTGAGTTGCCGCAGGGTGCCTATTACATATTCACCGATATTGCCGGTTTTGAGAAAAACGATGTGGAATTTGCCCGCCATCTCATCGAAACCGCAGGTGTCGCCGCTGTGCCCGGCAGTTCATTCTACCACGAAGGCGGTGAGACGAAACTCCGGTTCACGTTCTCCAAGAGGGATGAGACCCTGGAGGAAGCCTGCCGCCGTATGAAACAGCTGGCATGATCCGGGAGATTCACAAAACCAGCAGATCACGATTGCGGGAACCTCTGACAATGACAACGATTCTATTGAATACCAGAAGGAGGTGGCAATAATCACAGAAATTCCTACAGAAGAATACATCCTGAAATGCACCTCGGCCTGTGCCGGGTGCGGAGACTCGCTTACCCTGCGATACGTTCTCAAGGCGGCTGGTCCGGATAGTGTGCTGGTCATGCCCGCAGGCTGCACGGCAGCCTTCCAGGGCATCTACCCGAAAACGGCATATGCGGTTCCCGTAGTCAACATAGCCTTTGGTGCAGCAGCTGCATGTGCCTCGGGTATTAGCAGCCTGTTCCAGGCCACCGGCAGAAAGACCCGGGTGATTGTCTATGCCGGCGACGGGGGAACACTCGATATCGGTTTGCAGGCAATGTCCGGCGCTTTTGAGCGCAGGACGGATTTCCTGTACATCTGCTATGACAACGAGGCATACGGCAATACCGGCATGCAGCGATCCGGTGCAACGCCGCTGGGTGCAAGGACTACGACTACCCCGGTAGGAAAAACTGAGATGAAAAAGGACATCGATGCGATCATTGCCGCCCACAATCCGCCCTACCAGGCAACCGCAAGCGCTTCGTATCCCCAGGACCTGTTCCGGAAAGTAAAGAAGGCTCTCACCTTCCATGGCCCGACATTCATCCACGTTCTCTCGCCCTGTCCCCCGGGATGGCGATACTCATCGGAGAATACAGTAGAGGTGGGTAGGCTTGCCGTGAAGTCCGGCATGTGGGCGCTCTGGGAACGCGAGTACGGGAAACTTGCAATAAGCGCCCCCACGAAAACAGCGATGAAAAAACCGGTCCCGCTTGAAGATTACCTGTCATTGCAGGGCCGGTTTAAGGGCATTGATGAAAAAACCGTAGAACTGCTCAAGGAGCAGATCGCAGAAAATTTCCATAGTCTCGCCACCCGGGAGGAGGCATTATGAAAAAGATCGTGACCGGCAACAAGGCAGTTGCCGAAGCGGTCCGGGTTGCAAAACCGGATATTGTTGCAGCTTACCCCATCACCCCCCAGACCGAGATCGTGGAGACCATTGCGGATTATGTAGCAAACGGCCAGCTCGCCAGCCAGTACATTGCCGTGGAAAGCGAGCATTCCGCGATGGCTGCCTGCATCGGGGCAGGTATTGCCGGAGGCCGGACGTTTACGGCAACCAGCTCCCAGGGTCTTCTCTACATGCACGAGATGACCAACTGGGCAGCGGGTGCCCGCCTGCCTATCGTGATGGCAAACGTGAACCGGTCGCTTGCTCCCGGCTGGAACCTCTGGGCCGAGCACACCGATGCACTGCAGGAGCGCGACACCGGATGGCTCCAGGTGTATGTCTCGACCGTCCAGGAAGCCTACGATACCATCCTCATGGCATTCCGGATAGCCGAGCACAATGACGTGCTGCTGCCGTTGATGGTGAATCTTGACGGTTTTACCCTCTCCCATATCATGCAGCCACTCGATACGGTGGAACCCGGGGATTTCATACCACCGATTCACCTGCCCGAGACGATCGATCCCAAAAATCCCCGGGGATATGGAACGATTGCCGGGCCGGCCGATTATTTCCGGTTCCGATGGGAGATCGAGCGCTCAATGCGGGACGCGGTCCGCGTGATTGAAGAGACTCAGGCGGTATTCTCACAACGGTTTGGCCGTTCATATGGCTTGACGGAAGAATACCGGTGCAGCGATGCGGATGTTGTTGTCATCGCACTTGGCACTCTCGGAAAAGAGGCGGAAGTTGCTGTTGATATCCTGCGGGAAGAGGGCATCAACGCGGGATCGCTGCGCCTGCGCTGGTTCCGCCCGTTCCCGGAACTCGACCTGGCCGGTAAGGACGTTGTCGTGATCGACCGCGACTACTCGTTCGGCTTTGGAGGCGTGCTCGCCCATTCCATCCGGTCAAAGAATATGGTGAATGTTTTCAGCGTGATTGCCGGTCTTGGCGGCCAGGAAGTCACCTACGATGACATTGCCGGTTTCATCCGGAACCGTCGGATTGGCGAAGAGTACTGGTTCGGGGTGAACGGACATGTATGAGATCCGTATCCATTCGCGGGGAGGACAGGGAGGTGTGACCGCTGCCCGGCTCCTTGCCATGGCAGCGCTTCATGACGGGAATTATGCAACAGCCTGCCCGTTCTACGGTGCGGAACGTCGGGGCGCACCGGTTGTCTCCTATGTCCGGATCGATAGCCATCCGATCCGGATCTACAGCCAGATCCGGAATCCGGATCTGATCGTTGTACTTGACCAGAGTGTCATGCAGAGCGTCGATGTATTGCATGGTCTCAAAACCGGGGGAAAAATTCTCATCAACAGCACACACAAAAAAGATTTTTTCGGGTATGTTACGAGCTATGTCGATCTCACCGGCATTGCTCTCCGGGAAAATCTCGTAGTTGCCGGAAACCCGATCCTCAATACCCCGGTTATCGGTGCACTGGCAGGAACCGGTATCGTCTCGGCAGATTCGGCAAAATCCGCTATCCGAAGCATGTTTTCAGATGAACGCAATATCCGGGCAGCCGAGGCTGCATACCATGAGGTGCGGGTATGACCGCACATGAAAAACGGGATCGTTTTGCCTTCAGCAGGCCGGTTGAAGGGTCTGCCGGCCGGACCGGCTCCTGGCGGGTCTTTTTCCCGGTTGTTGACCAGGAGAGATGCAACCGATGCGGGTTATGCGCTTTGTATTGCCCGGATGCGGTGATTGACCATAATCTTATCATCGACCTCGTCTACTGCAAGGGCTGTGGGATCTGTGCACACGAGTGCCCGAAAAAAGCGGTTGCCATGATCCGCGAAGAAAAATAACCTTCGAGGCCACAGGAACACGCTCCCGGGATATTGTTGAGTTCACAAGTTGGCCTTTTTAGAGTGTGTGCGGGGGCAGGATGGGGGAATATCATCACAACGGATCCGGGGTTATCCAGAAGTTTCCCGTAATAATTTTCTCATTCCGGCCTATGCAACCCGGTCTGCAACAATAAAATGTACCCATGCGACCCCCCATTACCGATTTTGGGTTTCGTGAAAAATTACGTACATATCACGTCATAATATGAAGTGTATTAGACTATTTTTGTGGGAGAGGGGTCGCATGGGTACATTTCGGCGGGCCGGGGCCGGTGGAACCGAGTGGATGCAACCAGGTGCACGGGCAGTACCGTGAGAATTGTTCAGAGATCCCGCTGTGGCGTCAGGTCGCAGCCGGTACAGGGCAGGCACATGGTTTTTGCAGCCCGCACGTCAAGCCCGTGGCGTTCAAGGGCAGCTTTGTTGATCCGGGCCAGATTCAGGAGACGGGTGGGTGATGGGCGTTCCACCACGATCTCCCCGTTCCGGAGCGGGTGCGGCGAGATCGGGCGCAGGTTCGGGATCACACCGATGGACGCAAGGGTCTCGATCCCTTCCTCTACACAGGCGTCCGTCTCGCCAAGCCCGAGAATGAAATTTGAGGATACATGGTTCCTGCCAAAGATCCCGACGGCCTCATCGAGAGCCGCAAGAATCGCCTCCAGCGAGAGGCCAGGGCAGACCCGCCGGAAGGTCTCCCGGTCCAGGGTCTCCACATTGTATTTGATCTCACTGGCGCCGGCATCCTTCAGATCCTGCGATGAGGTTTCCGTGGGATAGATCGAGACACCGATCGGCACATCAAACCGGGCGGCCAGATGCCGGACAACACGGACCATGTATTCCGCTTCCTTCTCCGGCGATTCAGCAACGCCGCTTGTCAGGGATATGGCACGGACCGGGCCCTGGTTCCGTGCAGCCTCGACAAGGGTGGTGATCTCATCGATCGTCTTCACCCTCCCATCCAGCCGGGGCACCGGGCAGAATTTGCAGTCAAAAATACACCGTTCGCTCACCGTGATATACGCCTGCTCCGGGCAATGGCAGAGAGGCAGATCGAGCTGGCCATATGCAATGATACGGCCTCCTTTCTGGACTGCGACTCCCTCCTTCCAGGGGATTATCTTCAGGGACGATTCCGGTTTGATCGAAAGCCGGACGCGATGATCGCCGGATCGGAGGAAGAACGAGGATCCCCCGGCCCCGGGACCGGCCGTAGCGGTTGTCCTGAAGCGGGTAGGGAGGAGGGAGGGATCAATGTCTGCACTGCCGATATTGATCAGGAGGGCTTTTGCTTCAGCGGTCAGGCCATGATCCAGGTGAGCCTCGGAAAAAGACTCCGGACCGGAGTCTGTATTGATACCCATAATAGAAAGCCAAGGCCCGGATTCGAACCGGGATGTAGCTGATCTGCAGTCAGCCGCGTGGCCACTCCGCCACCTTGGCAGCATCATTCACAGGAATTGAGCTGCATTTCTCCTGTTAGCCACAGAATTATTTTAATAATAATCTGTCAGCAGGTTTTGCCGCAAAATGAGTGAAACCGGGACACTGTCGTCAAGAATTGCCCGGTTATTACACTATAAGTCGGTTTTCCCCCAATTACGATTACCAACTATGTACGGGCCTTATGCCCGGAACTCCCTCTCAGGGAGGTGACCATTCTGGCAACCATAACACTCGACAACCTGTGCATGCAGTACGGCAGCAACGGTTCCCGTTACACTGCGCTTTCCGATGTCAACCTTACCATCAACGAGGGGAATTTTATCTCCCTTATCGGCCCGTCCGGGTGCGGCAAGAGCACTATTATCGATATTGTATCGGGACTGAAGACTCCTACAACCGGTTCGGTTCTCATTGATCAGGAACCGGTATCCGGCCCCGGGACAGACCGGGGAACCGTATTCCAGGATTATTCTCTCTTTCCCTGGATGACGGCATTTGAAAATATCTGCTTTGCCATCGAGCATACCGGAGGCAGCCATACCAGGGCAGAGATTGAGAAACAGGCCGACGAGTATCTCAACCTGGTAGGTCTGATAAAATTCCGGAACGCGTACCCCAACACCCTTTCGGGGGGAATGAGGCAGCGGGTCTCCATTGCCCGCATGTTCTCCATGAACCCGAAAGTATTCTTAATGGACGAACCCTTCGGCGCACTTGATTCACTTAACCGGATCTATATGCAGGATCTCCTGCTGAACCTCTGGTCTGAGGGAGAGCGGCACAAGACGGTTCTTTTTGTCACCCACGATGTGGATGAGGCACTCCTCTTATCGGATAAGATTGCAGTCATGACACCATCTCCGGGAAGGATCAAGGAAGTGATCGATGTCCCGTTCCTGCGGCCCCGGTGCCGCAAGAGCCTTGGGGCAACGGCAGAGTACCTTGCACTCAAATCGCATCTCCTCTCGGTACTCTACTGCGAGATGATGGGAGAGATCGCGCAACAGGAGCGGAATTTCCGGGGACTGGCATGACCGAAAAAATCCCACGGACCGCAATAACGGTATACCTGCTCCTTGCAGTCGCACTGGCAGTACAGGTGCTGGTACCCGGCTCTCCCCGCCAGGCTGCATCGGATGCCAGCGCATTTTTCGGGGTACTGGTTCTGCTCGCGGTCCTGTTCACTGCGGGATTGGTGGGTTGCAAAAAGAACACCAGGGCAGTAACAGACATCTTCATCGTCATTGCCGTAATCCTGCTCCTCTGGGAAGTTCTCCTGGGGAAATTGTCCCTTTTGGATCCGCTCCTCTTTCCCGGCCCGGCGCAGGTTTTCCAGGTTTTTGTATCCGACTGGCAGCTGATGCTGTACGGTGCGGTGGGATCGCTGGGCATCATGGTCATTGGTTATGGTCTTGCCCTTGCTCTCGCGATTCCCCTGGGACTCTACATAGGGTGGAGACGACGACTCTTTGATGTGGCATACCCTATTGCAAAAGCCGTTTCTCCTATCCCGCCCACCGTTTACCTGCCCTATGCTATCGTTCTCCTCCCGACCTTTGCATCTGCATCGGTCTTCCTGATCTTCATCGGGGCATTCTGGCCGATCCTTGTGGGTACCATTTACGGTGTTTTTGCCGTGGACCACCGGATTATCAACTCCGCCCGGACTCTCGGACTGTCCGATTACCAGATGGTCCGCCGCATCCTCCTGCCGGGTGCCATGCCCTCGATCTTCTCCGGCTCAATGATCTCCCTGATTATGGCCTTTATCAGCATTACCGTTGCAGAGATGATCGCCGCCACGTCCGGTCTTGGGTGGTACATCGAGTATAACCACCAGTTCGCAAACTACGACAAGGTGATCGCAGGAATGATCCTGATCGGGCTTGTTGTTATTGCGGTCATGTTTCTCTTTGACCGGATCCAGCAGTACTGCCTGCGATGGCAGCAGGCCGAGTAGAGGCAGTTCCTGCCGGTAAAAAAGGATACATATACCGGACCATCCAAACGGAATGGATAATAACAGTTGTTCAGACGGTCCTGATGATTACGGACGGAAAATGAACATACACCTGACTGGATTTATTATGGAACCTGCCGATCCCTGTTTCAAAAAGACCGCGAGTTACCGGGTCCTGATCGATCCCGACGGTACCAGCCATATCAGGATCATACGGCGGGTCAATTTCCGTACCCTCCTTCTCGTCTTCAAGGAGGTATACCTGGAACTGAAGAAAAACCCGGAGAAAAAACCCCATATCATCATCTACCTCTCAAAGTCACTCTCGACAGAGATGTCGGATAATCTTACCAATTTTCTTGATTTTTCAGGCTCCTGCGTTGAAGGCACATTCGAGCTCCGGATTGTCGAATAATATCACGTGCACTATTTGCCGCGTTTTTGCGGATTATAGGATTTCTGGTGCTTTTTTGCTCACAAGTCCACGTATTTAATTTATTTTTCCCGATGGTATACAGGCAATCCGCTGATTTGTATCTCACATCCCGCCGGTTGTTTTGACGGAACACCCGTTCAAACGGATCCGTAAAGACACACTCCATTCCCCCGGGATTTTCCGGAATGTCTGCGTGATACGCCGTAAACAGGAGATTAATTCATGAAGAAAAACAGTTCGTACTTACTCATCGTACTGGCCATTCTCGTCATTGGTATGGCAGTCATTGCCGGATGCACGGGATCGGAAAAATCCACAACAACCGCACCATCCTCTACGCAGGCACCAGCAACCACAGCAGCACCGTTGACCCCCCTGAATGTCGGGTATCTCCCGAACAACGGGCACGCCCTTATATTCATCGCAAAGGAGAAAGGCTTCTTTGAGAAACAGGGCCTCGATGTCTCGCTCTTCCAGTTCCAGAACAGTGCCGAAGGTACCAATGCCATTCTTGCCAAGAAGGTGGATGTCGGCGGCTTTGGCTTAACGCCGCTGGTCTTCATCTCGAAAGGCGCCAATGAGACCATCATCGGGGGTCTTGACGGGGATGCGGCAGGTCTCGTTGTCACGGCTGACAAGGCTGACCAGTACAGGAACCTGACCACTCCTGCAGATCTAGCAATCTTCAAAGGAAAGACCATTGCAACAGTCAGGGCATCCACCGGGGATATCCACTTCCGCGATGCGCTCACAAAGGCAGGTCTTGACCTGAAGAAGGATATCACGATCCAGGAACTCGCGTCCCCCTCAGCGGTACTTGAAGCGGTCAAGGCCGGGAAAGTCGACGCCGGACTGGTCTGGACCCCCTACATGGAGCTGGCCGAGAGCCAGGGGCTTCGTGTTGTGCTGTACACCGGTGATTTCTATCCCAGGCATCCCTGCTGCAGGATCGCAGTCCTGACCGATGAACTGTCAAAGAACCGCGACACGTATGTCCGCTTCGAGAAAGCGTTAATCGAATCCTACAAGTGGCTGTCAGAAAACCCTGATGCGTCCGTTGATGTCGTAGGTAAATACGTGAGTGTCGACAAGAGCGTCTTAAAAGAGGCAATGACCAACGGGAAAACCTACAATTCCCCGGACCCGAACACCAAGGGTATTGACAGGATCCATACGATGATGAAGAACATGAACTACATCAACACGTCGGTCAACATTGACGATCATATCGACAGGACGGTGTACAAACAGGCGCTGGATGAGCTCACCAGGGCAAACCCGGCCGATGCATTCTACCAGACACAACAGACGGTATATGTTACCCTGAATGAATGAAGAATCGTCACCTTCTTTTTTTTATTTACTTTTAATATTCCTGGTCACTTGGATACTCATCGCTCGTGATATACAGCAGGAAATGTGGACGGAGTCCCTCTCAACATTCGGTGGAATCCCTGACGAAAATGCCCTGATATTCCGGACCACACGATAATTTGTTAAGATTGTGTGAAAGGTGTTCCACCAACCATTCCCACGAGAAGATACCAAAGTCCGGCGGAACAGGATATTTTTGCCGCTGTACCGGGATATATAGCAGCCCGCTGCGCAACTGTACGTATGTCACGCCGATCTATTTCCCGCAGGTATCGTTGCCGCGATCGCCTCCACCTGCGACCCGCTGATCATCACCTCCCGGTTGTTTACTCCCTGAAAGGCACGGTTTCGCCGCTCTGGGCCACAGATGCCGGACACGTGGAAATTTTGCAGGCTGATGCCCCACCGGGAAACTTCCCCCCGTACAGGGTCATCGGTCATCGGCCGGACGAAATTCCAAAATGCGCGGGGGGAATGGAGTATGTGCCCAATATGCATAACAGGCATATTTTTCACGGGGGCGGGAGCGGACTGAAATCTGAATAATATTGGATAATTTTTGAAACAGAACAATATTTACTGAATTTCATCTGATTTTTCATGGATATTCTTTGCGCAGGGGAACCGAAATACTTAACAATTGTGAACAGAGATGTTGTTATGGTGATCCACTATGAGGGATCGTTTTTGTTGTAAACACCAACGGCAATAACAGCAGAATCGCACAGATCGGGCACCTGCCGCCATCGGCAAAGCTCGTATTCAAAGTGCTGGAATCGGGCGGACAGCTTACCCAGAAGGATCTCATCCGTGAGACCTCCCTCCCGTCAAGGACTGTCCGGTACGCATTGAACAGGCTTAAGGAAGAGCAGTTCCTCATCGAGCGCCACTACTTCATTGACGCCCGCCAGAGCCTCTATGGGCTGAACAAGCCCTTGTCCGAGGTGAGCGCTGTATGATGCGGCCCCCCATGCATCCCCTTGTTTTTTCACATGCAGCCCCGTAAGGGGTTCAATACCCATCATTTGCTGCCGGTCAGGCGGTTTTGTTTTTGGAAGGCCCGCTCTGCCTGCATTGCACCCGTATCAGCAAAAAGCGAGAATTGCGGCAAAACTGTCTCCTATCTCCGGGTATATTTCGATTCGGACCAACCGGATGTGAGATACGCGTAATCGTTCCGGGAGATCCTCCCGTGCCCGATTACCCTACTGAGGTTTACCATGACCGAGAAAAAATACTGGGACAAGACAATTGAGACCATGCCCCGGAAGGATCTGGAGAAATACCAGCTGAAACTCTTAAACAGCGAGATTGCGTTTGCCCGCCGGGGGTCCCCGTATTACAAGAAAGTACTGCCCGCAAAGAAACTCAGTTCCGTGGAGGAGATAGAGGCCCTGCCGTTCCTTACCAAGCAGACCATCCGGGAGCGCCAGCAGGCGAGCGAGCCGTTCGGGGATCTCACAGCCGTGCCCGAGAGAGAGATCGTGTACATCTCCGCATCGAGCGGCTCCACCGGGGTTCCGACTGCCTCGCCCTTTACGGCACAGGACTTCGAGGACTTCATCGACTGCCAGGCCCGCCTTTTCTGGAGGAGCGGCATGCGGAAGACCGACCGGTACATCCATGCGTTGAACTTCTCGCTCTTCATCGGGGGGCCCTGCGTTCTTGGTGCCCAGAAACTCGGGGCCCTCAGCATCCATGCCGGTTCCATCCCGTCCGAGCGGCTGCTCGCCTTTGTCAAACAGTTCCAGCCCGGCTGGACCTGGACGACACCATCCTTTGCCTGGTACCTGGGAGAGACGGCAAAGAAACTGGGTATCGATCCGGCAAAGGACCTCAGTATCCGGAACATCATCTGCTCGGGGGAACCCGGAGGAGCGATTAAGGAGACCCGGGAAAATATCGAGGCGCTCTGGAACGCAGACCTGTACGAATACTATGGCCTTTCCGATATCTTCGGGGCCTGTGCCGGGTCCTGCAGAGAGAAATCGGGCATCCACATCGAAGAAGACCACATGATCGTAGAGGTTCTCGACCTCAAAACCGGTGAACCGGTCGGGGAAGGCGAGCGCGGGGAGATGGTCTTGACAACGTTAAAGAAACGTGCCCGCCCCCTCATCCGCTTCCGGACCGGCGACATTGTCACGTATACCGATGAGAAATGCGACTGCGGCCGGACGCACAAGCGCCTGCACGGCATCCACGGAAGAACTGACGACATGCTCATCATCAAGGGGGTGAACGTCTTCCCGAGCGATGTCGAGGCTGTGGTCCGTGGCGCAGATTACCTGACCGGTGAGTACCGGCTCATCGTGGACCGGGCAAAACATCTCGATATCCTGACCATTGAGGTGGAGAACACGAAGAAGAAACCGGCAGAAGTACAAGTCCAGCTTGCAACGGCAATCAAGGCGCGGCTTGGCGTGACTGCACAGGTGATAGTGCACCCGCCGGGAACCCTCCCACGGGAGACGCACAAGGCCAAGAGGATCATTGACAAACGGGCAAATGTCTGGGAATAATTCTCCCGGATTCATCTGCCTTTTTTCAATCGAATATGCCTCCCGGCCAGGGTGTTTATGACAGGACGCTCGCCATTCCACATCACGGCGTGCAGCCTGCGGGTTCCTGAAACACCGGTATGCGAACATAAAAAACAGCCGTTAGTAAAAAACGGCAGATCAAAGGAAGGAAAAAAACATGATATCCGTCCTCTATATCGACGATGACTTCGGACTCCTTGAGAGATTTCAGAATTCTCTTGAGGGATCCGGCTATTTCGCTGTCGATACCGGCAGGTCCACACAAGAAGCACGAAAACGGCTGGGACAGACGGCATATGATGCCATCATTTCAGAGAATGCTCCCCCCACCATCGACGGGATACAACTTCTCCGGGAAATAAAAAATTCCAGCCCGTCACTCCCCTTTATTTTTTTCACACGGGAAAACGCAGGAGAGGTTATCCTGGATGCCCTGAATACCGGTGCTGATTTTTACCAGCGCAAAGGAGAAGCTCCGGAGACACAATTCGCCGGACTGGCCATTCGGATCTCGTCTCTTGTCAACAGCCGCCAGTCGGCCCGGCTGGAGGGGCACTTGGCCCGACTCTACCGCATCCTCTCGCAGATTAATACGGCTTCAGCAAGTCTCAGGAACCGGAACACGCTGATGGAAGAAGCCTGCCGGGTGGCAGTTCATGATGGTGGCTTCCTGATGGTCTGGATCGGACTGATCCACCGGGACACCGGGTGGTTTGAACCCGTAGCATACTGCAACAGAACCGGGGACCGGCTTGATGCCCTTTCCCCCCGGGACGATACCCTTCTGGTTGATGCCGCTCCCACCAGTATTGCAATCCGCAGGGGATTGTATTATGCCAGCACCGACAACCGGCACGATCCCCGCCTGGCCCCGTGGCGCACACAGCTGCTGGCAAACGGATTTGTCTCAAGTGCTGCATTCCCCCTCCGGATTGGCAACAGGGTAATCGGGGCAATGACCTTCCATGCAGGGGAACCCGCCTTCTTCAGCGAGGAGGAGATCCAGCTGCTGAGTGAGATGACAGACAACCTGTCCCTGGCATTCGAGCTTATGGAGAAAGAGTACAGTATTGCCGAACTCACCCGGCTGAGCGATGCCCTCCAGCTGGCAAACAAGAAACTCAACCTGCTCTCGAACATAACACGCCACGATACCTTGAACCAGCTCACGGCTCTTGGAGGATACATCGAGCTGGCACGAATGCATGCAACCGATTCAGTAATGCTTGAGTATATCGGGAAAGAAGACAGGGCAGTTGAGAGCATCCGCCAGCAGATCACGTTTACCCGGGAGTACCAGGACATCGGCGTCCAGGCCCCGATCTGGCAGAATGTGCAGGAGGTTGTAAAACGGGCAATCGGTACTGCGAGCATGGGACAGATCACGGTCAGATCAGAACCGGGCACAATCGAGATCTTTGCCGATCCCCTGCTCGAAAAGGTGTTCTTCAACCTGCTCGAAAACACCAAAAACCATGGAAAGACCGCAACCCGGATGAAGATCACTGCCCGGGAATCGGACGAGGGACTCGTCATCACCTGCGAGGATGATGGCGACGGGGTACCGGAAAATGAGAAGGAGAATATCTTCAACCGGAAATTCTACAAAAACACCGGTTTTGGCCTATTCCTCTCCCGGGAGATCCTTGCAATCACCGCGATCCAGATCCGGGAGACGGGTGAGACCGGAAGAGGGGCCCGGTTCGAGATCATTGTACCGAAGGAGAAATTCCGTGCTCCTCCTTTAAAGGGGATCCGATGATTGCCCGTTCCAGACCATTCCACAGGAGAAGATGGGATGTAATAATCCGGATGAGGGAGACCGGCTCCCCCCTCATTCAGACCAGTAGCAGAAATGTCAACCAGAAATCCAGTACACGACCACACAGGAAAGAACAATGATATCAGTCCTTTACGTTGACGATGATCCGGCCCTGCGGGATATAGGAAAACTCTTCCTTGAGATGATTGGGAATTTCTCTGTTGAGACATGCAATTCAGGTCCTGAGGCACTGGAACGGCTCGAACAGGTGTCGTACCATGCGGTCCTCTCGGATTACGACATGCCGGAGATGAACGGCATCCAGTTTCTCAAGGAAGTGCGTTCACGCTATCCGACACTTCCCTTCGTCATCTTCACCGGCCGTGGCCGGGAGGACGTTGTAGTCGACGCCCTGAACAACGGCGTTGATTTCTACCTCCAGAAAGGCGGGGAGCCCAAATCCCAGTTTGCCGAACTATCCCACAAGATCCGGTCGGCGGTCCAGCGCCGCCAGTCCGGTGAACAGATCAAACACCTTGCCCGGCTGTATGCCGTTCTTTCCCGGACCAACGAGGCGGCAGCCTACATCCGGGACCGGAAGGCCCTCCTCGCGGAAGCCTGCCAGATTGCAGTCCAGGAGGGGGGATTTCTCATGGTCTGGGCAGGGCTGATCGGATCAGTGCACGGTTCTCTTGACGCGGTAGCCCATTGCAGCAACGTAGGAGACCCGTCCCTGCCCCCGGCAGAGCCGGGTGACATACTGCCGCTGGATGCGCCCCCCACGAGTATTGCCGTGAGCGAGGGACGGTATTACGTTATTGCGGACAACCGCGAAGATCCGCAGTTTGCGCAATTTAAGGACCAGCTATCGGAGAGCGGGTTCCGGTCGAGCGCAGCGTTTCCGCTCCGTATCGGGGAGAGGGTGATCGGCGCAATGACGTTCCATGCACAGGAACCCCGGTTCTTCGATGAAGAGGAGGTGCAACTTCTTCTCGAACTGACCGATAACATCTCTATCGCGCTCGAGCTCATGGAGCGCGAACAGGATATCACGGAACTCAGGCAGATGGGAGATGCACTCCGCTCCGCAAACAACAAGCTGAACCTCTTGAATAACATCATCCGGCACGACATCCTGAACACGGTTGCCGGGCTGCTCGGATTAGAGGATATGGCGCTCGATATCACAAGGGACCGGGAGACAACGGACCTCCTCAATGAGATCAAAGGCTCCACCTTAAAGATCCAGCAGCAGATCACGTTTACCCGGGAGTACCAGAATATCGGGATCAATTCCCCCCAGTGGCAGGGGATTGTGGAGATTGTGGAGCGTGCGGAATCGCAGATCGATCACCGGGATATCGCAATTGCGATCGATGTCCCGGACACCGAGATCTATGCCGATCCGCTGTTTGAGAAAGTGGTCTATAACCTGCTCGACAATGCACAGCGATACGGGGAGACCTTAACCACGATCCGGTTCCATACGCAGGAACTGCCGGACAGTCTTATCCTGGTCTGCGAAGATGACGGTATCGGTGTTCCTGATCATCTCAAGGAGCGGATCTTCGAGCAGGGCTATGGAAAAAATACCGGGCAGGGCCTGTTTCTCGTCCGGGAGATACTTTCCATCACGGGCATTTCCATTGCAGAGACGGGCACGCCGGGGAAAGGAGCACGGTTTGAGATGACAATCCCCGGCAGCGGGAGACGGATGGCAATCCGCAGGAATCAGGGGGTAACTACCACTGCAGGAACCGGATCGGACCATGCGGTGATAATGAGGTGAGAGAGAATGACACAACTACGGATATTTATTGTTGAAGATGATGAGGTACTGGCGAAAACCACGGAGTGGAGAGTCCGGAAACTGGGGTATGAATTCATTGGGCGGGCTGCGAGTGGAGAAGAGGCCCCGGGGATGATCGCCACGCTGCTTCCGGACGTGATCCTGATGGATATCAACCTTCGGGGTGAGATGGATGGTATTGCCGTTGCGGATATTGTCAGGAGGCAGTTTGGTATCCCCGTCATCTTTCTGACCGCCAACATGGATAAGGAGACGATCTCGCGGGCCAAAGGGACGAACCCGAAAAGCTATCTCGTAAAGCCATTTGATGAAAAGGATCTCATGGCAGCTATCGAGATGGCTGCCAGGTAATCCGGTTGGGATTTCTATGAATGCAGAAACACCGCGGCATAGAATCTATATCGTTGAGGATGATCCGGTTATTGTCCGGGTCCTCAGGGCACGTCTTGCGAAGCTGGGCTATGAGGTCTGCGGATCCGCAGCGGACGGGGCAACAGCACTTGAGCAGATGAAAGAGATCAACCCGGATCTGGCAATCCTTGATATCGGCATAAGGGGAGAGATGAATGGTATCGGGCTTGCCCACCTGCTCTCAGTTGAGACCGACATCCCATTCATCTTCCTGACTGCGCGCGATGATGATGCTTCCCTTGAACTGATCAAACAGACAATACCGTACGGTTTTGTCCGCAAACCGTTTGACGATAACCAGTTACGGATCGCGATTAAACTGGCCCTCCCATGAAAGGGGGAAAACAGCAGGGTGTAGGTCAGGCAACATGACCGGCAATGATAATATCTGCAATACCGTTTTTTCAAATACCTGATCGGTGGCTGCGGTATCAGGTTATCCGTTCCAGGATCTTTGCCGAAGTCTCGAACCGGGGTTTCTCTTCGCGCTGTACCCGCTGGTAAAATTCACAGTTGAGGCAGTTGCCGATCTTTGCTGCATATGTTCCCTGGACCCTGCCCCCGCACATGGTACCGCTGATTGCCCAGCAGGCCCTGCCGCCGTTTTTTCCATGGTTGACTCCGTCGGTCCGGTGTTCCGTTGATGCCGGGCAGACCCCGAGCTCTGCGGTCTTTGCTCCCCCGGGCTCGCGGCCGCAGTTCTTGAACTCCCAGCAGTTTTGTATGGTCATACTGGATCACTTGTCCCCGTACCCATAAAAAGGAACAGAAACAGGTAAGATTTACCCAGAAGACAACCACGCGGATGAGGCGGGCGGATAACCGGGGAGAAATCCGGGTAGCGGGAGTAAGGGGCAATTCTTGCCGCAATCTCCACATGGATATTGGCACGGGTTGACATACGGATTAACTCAGGTTCCTTGCATTTTTCCGGGATTTTTCCTGCAAGGAGCAGTGGAGAGGATCATGACACCAGCGCAACCGGATGAACATATCATTGAGGCAATCGGCAGGTCCCGGATCGTGATCCGGGACGGCATCATCGTTGAGATCGGGGAAGCCAGAATAAAGGAGTGCCCGCTTGCAAAACGGTTCGCCCACCCGGTTCCGGAAATCACAAAGGACGCAGTCCGGGCCAACATCGAGCACCGTATGAAAGCCTTCGGCATGTGCACGCCCCGCCGGGATGTGCTCGATACCCGGGAGTTCGTGGGATTCGGTGCAACGGAACTGCTCGGCTTTGCATCCCGGGCCGGCCTTATCGATGCCGCCGTGCTTGCCTGTGACGGCGCCGGGACCGTCATCGTACAGAAACCGGCCATGATCCAGGGGGTCGGGGGGAGAATGTCCGGGCTCTTCTCAACGAGCCCGATTCCGGAGGTGATCCGGCGCATCGAGGAGAACGGGGGAATTGTCGTGGATAAGGATCATGCCGCACTCGACCAGTTCGCGGGTGTAAAACGGGCGCACGAAGAGGGCTACAGGAAAATTGCGGTCAGCGTTGCCCGGCCGGAGGTTGCCCGGAAGATACGGGAGGCCTACCCGGATACCCTCATCTTCGGGGTCCACGTGACCGGGCTCACCCGTAAGGAGGCAGAGGATATGGTTGCAGCAGCAGACCTTATGACCGCATGCGCCTCGAAGACGGTGCGGGAAGTTGCCGGTGCACACGCGCTCGTCCAGGCCGGGGTCTCGGTACCGATCTTTGCCCTCACGAACCGGGGAAAAGAGATCATCATCGAAAAGATCCGGCAGAGCAATGAGCCGGTCCTCATCAAACCAACCCGTCTCCCCTCCCTCGATGCAAGCCAGCCTGATCCACTCATCTGATCCCTTTTTTTTATAAGGAGCATACGTCCCGGAGTTCCTCAAAACAATCCCGGTCAATAACCCCCGCTGATCGGAAGATAGTACAATAGTGCAGCAATTTTTCCGCTATTTACCCGGATTGTGATCTTTCTGACAAAAATTGCTGAAATGAGACCTATTTAGCAATTATATCGCGGATATGCCTGTTGCGGCAGGATTGCCTGCCCGAAGGATAAGGATTGACCATGATGAAGTCAGAAGGTGCTAAACACAGTGATTGTTGTAGTCAGAAAACCATGATGACTGCAGCAAAGTGTATGGACATGCGGATGGAGAAGGCAGTCTGTGATTTCCAGGCTGTCATGTCCCAGTGCATGGCGCAGTGCATGACCGCCCGGTCAATGGATTCTATGCAGATGAACGCTCCCATGATGAAGTCCATGAAGGATCTCAGCATGATGATGACGGACTGCATGAACGCAAAGGGCATGGATGCATCCATGATGAAATCCATGAAGGATCTCAGCATGATGATGATGAAGTGCATGGACATGAAGTGCATGGACGCTCCCACCATGAAATGCATGAGCGAGATGCAGATGATGATCTCCCGTCATATGGACGCCATGTGTATGGATGCCGGATGCATGGATGCAAAGCGCATGGACTCGATGTGCATGGGCACTTCCATGATGAAGACCATGAGCGAGATGCAGATGATGATCACAAAGTGCATGTCCCAGTGCATGGAAACCGAATGCATGAAGATGCCGGCCATGGCTTCCAAATGCTCGGAATCCCGCATGAGAAAGGCACTCTGCGAGATCCAGATGATGCTCCCTCAGTGCATGTCCCAGTGCACGAACGCCGGATGTTCTGGAAAGAAGATGCCCGCGAACTAAGAACAGCAAAGCAGACGAACAGGGCCCGGGCGGGCAAGAGAGATGGTACATTCCCGTCCCGGGCCAATCTTTCCCGGTTACGTAACACAACTCTTCTCATATTCCGATGTTGGTCAGGGAACCAAGGGAACGAGGTTCAGACCTCCGGCAGATGCCTGTTGCGGGTCTGTCAAAAAAGAGTGCTATCTGCCCGATCAGATCCCATAAAGAGCATGCCGAAGGTTTGCGATGAGATCGGCCGGGTCTTCCAGGCATGCCCGTAATATCCGGCTGGGACATGAGGAGAATTATCAGAGCGGTGCGTCGGTGATGTTGATGCCTGCTGCAACCATCCGGTCGCGGATCAGGTCCGCAACCTCGAACTGCTTCTTTGCCCGGAGCTCGCTCCGGATCTCGTGGAGAACACTCAAAGGAGCGCTCGTCTCCTTGAGGAAGTTGATCCCAAGGATTGCCCCATACTCCCGCAGGGCTTCAATATCCCCGCTTGCGGCAAGGCTCTGGATTGCCGCAAGCGCCATCGGCGTGTTGAGGTCCGCCTCCATTGCATCAGTAAAGGCCTTTCTTCCCTCTGCATTCACACCTGTGTCCTTCGTAGCCACGGCGCGGATGTGGTCGAGCCCTTTTGCTGCATTTGCCAGACCCTCATCAGTTGCCTGGAGCGGCGAGCGGTAGTGGGAGAGGAGGATAAAATACCTGAGCACATCCGGGTTCCAGGTTTTCAGGGCGTCCCGGATAGTGACGAAGTTCCCAAGCGACTTGGACATCTTCTCACCTTTGACCGTGAGGAACCCGGTGTGCACCCAGTACTTCACCATCGGGTGTTTGCCTTCGAGCGACTCCATCTGGGCGATCTCCGCCTCGTGGTGCGGGAAGATAAGGTCCAGACCCCCGCCGTGGAGATCGTACTGCTGGCCGAAGTACTTCTCAGAGATAGCGGTATCCTCGATATGCCATCCGGGCCGGCCCCGGCCCCATGGGGAGTCCCAGGTGTACTCGCCATACTCCCCGGTCTTCCAGAGCGCAAAGTCGTGCGGGTTGTGCTTCGAGGCATCCGTTACACGGCTGACACGTTTTGCCCGCTCCTGGCCCGAGAGTTCCCCGTTGCCATCGAACGTGTCCAGGTTGAAGTAGACTCCGGTCTCCGTGACATAGGCCACATTCTTTGCGATCAGGCGCTCCACCTGGTCGATGATCTCGGGGATATGGGTGGTTGCCCGGGCATAATAGCTGACCGCGTTGATCCCGAGGGTCTGCATGTCCCGCAGGTATTCCCGCTCAAACTTCCGGGCAAGGGCATTTTGGGATATACCCTCTTCGTTTGCCCGGTTGATGATCTTGTCATCCACGTCCGTGATGTTCTGGAGATAGAAGACCTCCTTTCCGGTCCAGCGGAGGTACTTGGCCAGTACGTCAAAAACCGTATAGGTCCGGGCATGCCCGATGTGCGAGTAGTCGTACACCGTGGGACCGCAGACAAACATGTAAACCCTGTCCGGATGAAGAGTCACAAGCGGTTCAACGGTTCGTGTGAGCGTACTGTACAGATCCATTTCCAATCTCCCTATTTTTGACGCCGGCGGAGGGAGTCGAACCCCCAAACATCCGCTTTGCAGGCGAAGGCATTAACCGTTCTGCCACACCGGCTCCAATTTGTCTGGTTCATCCGCCCTGTCCCGGAGTGCCGGATCAGGACAATTTTATTCACATCACGGTTCTTGAAGTTCAGGGATGCCCTTTCCGGGTATACCTGAACTTCCACCATATTTGCATATTAATTACACCTTCATTCACATCTCCTCAGTCAGATCGTTGCAAGGGCCTGCTCCAGATCCGCGATGAGATCCTCAGCATTCTCGATACCCACGGACACCCGGACGAGCGAGTCCTTCACGCCAACCTTCTCCCGCTCGTTCTTCGGGATGGAGGCATGCGTCATCGTGGCGGGATGCTCGATGAGGGACTCAACGCCCCCGAGGCTCTCGGCCAGGGCAAAGAGGTTCAGGTTTTTCAGGAACCTCCGTGCCTCCGCCTTTCCTCCCTTCAGCTCGAACGAGACCATCCCGGAGAACCCGCTCATCTGCTTTTGTGCAAGGGCATGCTGCGGATGGGAGGGGAGTCCCGGGTAGGAGACCTCGCGTACTTTCTCGTGGCCGGCAAGGTACTCTGCAATCGCGAGCGCATTTTTCATATGGCGCTCCATTCGCAGGGCAAGCGTCTTGATGCCCCGGGCAACCAGGAAACTGTCGAACGGGGATAGGATCGCTCCTGCCGCGTTCTGGTTGAACCGGATCTTCTGGTACAGGTCCTCGTCCGAAAGGATGACCGCCCCGCCCACCGAATCGGAATGACCGTTGATGTACTTGGTCGTGCTGTGGACCACGATGTCCGCACCAAGGGCAATCGGCTGCTGGAAGTACGGGCTTGCAAAGGTGTTGTCTACGATGACCGGAATTCCGGCATCGTGGGAAATACCCGAGATCTCCCGGATATCGCAGAGCCGGATCAGGGGGTTGGTCGGGGATTCGAGCCAGATGAAGCGGGTGTTTCTCTTAATCGCCGATTTCACGTTCTCGGGATTCCGGGCATCCACGTAGGAGAAACCGACCCCGTAATTGTCGTGGAAGACGGTATTGAAGAGCCGCCTTGTCCCCCCGTAGAGGTCATCGAATGCAACCACATGATCGTCCTTCTTTAAGAGGGAGAGGCCGACGGTGGTCTCCGCTGCAAGTCCCGAGGAAAAGGCAAGGCCGTAGGCTGCCCCCTCGATAGCCGCGAGTTTCTTCTCCAGCATAAACCGTGTCGGGTTCCCGCTCCGGGAGTACTCGTACCCACCGGTGGGAGCATCGACATCCTTCCGGGCAAACGTGGACGAGAGGTGAATCGGGACAACAACATCGCCGCTTGCGCCCCCGGTGAAGACCGGCTCCTCGCCAGCATGCACGGCATCCGTTGCAAAGGCCATGTTCAGATCACATCCTCAAACCCGTTTGCTTTCATCCATTCGTCATTGAAGATCGTGGAGAGGTAATTCCTGCCGGTGTCCGGGAAGAGAACAACAACGATGTCATCCTTTTTGAGCGTGCGGGACAAACCGGCTGCCGCAAAGGCTGATGCCCCCGCAGTCCCGCCTACGAAAAGGCCCTCTTCCCGGGCAAGCCGGCGGGTCATCCGGAATGCATCCGCATCCCCGACAACGATGATGTCGTCAACAACGCTGAGGTCAACGGTTTCCGGGATGAAGTCTTCCCCGGTCCCTTCGACTTTATACGGCCCGGTCTCGGGCTCGGTACCATAGAACGTATGGTGATAGATCGATCCCTCGGGATCGACCCCGATAATTTTGATAGCGGGATTCTTCTCCTTCAGGTACCGCCCGGTCCCCGAGATCGTTCCCCCGGTCCCGATCCCTGCGACAAAGTGGGTGACTTTGCCATCGGTATCCCGCCAGATCTCCGGGCCGGTGGTCGTGTAGTGGGCAGCCGGGTTGTCGGGGTTTTTGAACTGGTTGGGAACAAACGAGCCCGGG
>Ga0265296_1001682_pt1 | contig 24498 bp, 19 predicted proteins | sample MunlanPumphouse1_FD_189073 | JGI IMG/M metagenome (GOLD analysis project Ga0265296, IMG submission 189073) | Groundwater microbial communities from a municipal landfill in Southern Ontario, Canada - Pumphouse #1 | ecosystem: Environmental > Aquatic > Deep subsurface > Groundwater | place... | reverse complement strand
CGCCAGCACAGCGCGTTGAGGCGGCGCGCGCCGAACTCGGCCAGATCGATTCGCAGCTGGTTGCGGCGCAGGCGCAGCTTGCGGCCGCCAACGGCCAGCTTGCTTCGACCCCCGCGACGATCAACGTTCCCGGCATGGGCAGCGTCGGCGGCGGTGTCGCGCGCCAGCAGCTGGCGGGGGCGCAGAATGAATTGTCGTCGATGCGTTCACGGGGGCTGACCGACGCGCACCCCGACGTCATTGCGCTGAAAAGCCAGATCGCCTCGCTGAAAGCCATGGCCGACCGCGAAGGAACGGGCGGCGGTGGCGGCGGCAATTCGCAGAACCCGGCCTATGCCTCGCTCGCCGCGATGCGCGCCGAACGGCAAGCGACTGTGAGTGCGCTGAATTCGCGAAAGGCGCAGCTGAGCGGCGATATCGCACGCATTACGTCGCAGCAGATCCAGAACCCCGGCATCGCCGCCGAATATGACCGGATCAACGGCGAATATACCGCGTTCAAGGCGCAATATGACAAGTTGCTGGGTCAGCGCGAGCAGGTGCGGATGCGCGGCGACGTGCAGACCGAAACCGACGCGATCAAGATCGAACTGCTCGATCCGCCGACCAAGCCGACCAGTCCCGCAGCGCCCAACCGGCCGCTGTTCCTGACCCTCGTCCTGCTCGCCGGGATCGGTGGGGGGATCGGGGTTGCCTTTGGCCTGGGTCAGGTGCGCGCGAGCTATGCCACCGCGGCCAAGCTGGAGCGCGCCAGCGGTCTGCCGGTGATAGGGTCGATCACCGAAGTTGTGACCCCCGAACGTCATGTCGAGCGGCGCAAGAAGTTGGTGTGGCTCGCGAGCGGCGGGGGTGCGCTGGTTGGGCTCTACGCCCTGTTGTTGGTCGCCGAATTCATCCAGCGCGGCATGGTTGCGTGACGGGGGACGATGACATGAACGACCAACGCAAAGTCAAGCGCCCGCCCTCGCTCCTTGAACGCGCGGCCGACATGTTCGGCCTCGATCCCGCCGCCAATGCGCCGACGATCGACGTGTCGAGCCTGCCGCCCGAAGCGCCCAAAAAGGCAAAGAAGGTCAAGGCCGAGCCGGTCGCCGAAGTGCTGCCGCCCGAAATTGTCGAACCCGTCTTCGAGACTGCTCCCGCGGTCGAAACGGCACCGACGCCGAAGCCTTCGCCGCGCAAAGAGATTGCCAAGGCGGCCCCCGCGATCGTTCCGGCGCGGCAGGGAACGATCGACCGCGAGCTTCTAGCGTCGCGCGGGATGATCGTGCCCGGCACGCCAGTCACGGGCATTTCCGAAGAATATCGCATCGTGAAGCGCGAGCTGATCCGCAACTTCGGCGGCGTCGGCAATCGCCCGATCCTGCCGCGCGGTCACCGCGTGCTGATTGCGTCGGCGAACCCGGGTGAGGGCAAGACCTTTTCCGCGGTCAATCTGGCGCTCAGCCTAGCGGTCGAGGCCGACCATGACGTGCTGCTGATCGACGCCGATATTGCCAAACCGAGCGTGCTCGAAGCGCTCGGGCTGGAGGATGGTCCGGGGCTAATGGACGCGCTCGCCGATGCGCACCTGCCGCTGGGCGATTGCCTGATCCAGACCGACATTCCGGGGCTGAAAGTCATGCCCGCGGGGACGGGGCATATGCACGACACCGAACTGCTCGCTTCGGCGCGCACCGATGCGTTGCTGGCGCAGCTCGAACAGGGCGTTCCGGGGCGCATCCTGATCATCGATTCGCCGCCGGTGCTGGCGGCGTCGCCTGCCGCGGTACTCGCGGGGCATGTCGGCCAGACGATCATGGTCGTGCGCGCCGACGAAACTTTGGAATCCGCGCTGCGCGATGCGATCGGCCTGATGGGCGCGTGTCCGCATATCCAGCTGTTGCTCAACGGCGTGAAATATTCGCCGGGCGGCCGCCGCTTCGGCACCTATTACGGACAAGGAGGCGCGTGATGCGCACCACCACCAATTTGCGCCACGCGGGCGCGCTTGCAGCGTTGCTGCTGGCGGGAACCGCGACGGGCGCGCATGCGCAATTTTCGGGCGATCCTGCTTCCGGCGCCAGCGACGCGCCGACGAGCGCTTCGGCGGCAGAACCGGGCCGCGCGGCGAAGCGCGCCGAAGGCCGCCGCGCCCAGCGGCAGGTCGATGTCAGCCCCTATCTGGAGGTCGGACAGGTGCTCACCGCCGATCTGAAGAATGGCGGCGATGTCCTGACCTATACTAATGTCGCTGTCGGGATCGACGCGGCGATCGTGACGACGCGCGCCGAACTGGCCGCGACGTTGCGTTACGAACATCGTTTCGGATGGAATGGCGGGCTGGGCGATTCAGGCACGATCAGCGGCTTGGCTCGCGGTCGGATCGAGGCCGCACGCGGTCTCAATCTTGAGGGCGGCGCGCTCGCGACGCGGACCCGCGCCGACGGGCAGGGCGCCGACAGCGGATTGTTTATCGGCGACGCCAGCAATGTTGCAAAACTTTACTCGGTGTACGCGGGGCCGACCTTTGCGCGCCGGATCGGCGGGCTCGACGTGGGGGCCGGCTATCGCTTTGGCTATACCAAGGTCGATGTCGACACCCCCGCGATCCTGGCGCCGGGCAGCCAGCCGCAGGATATTTTCGACAGCTCGACCAATCATGTCGCGTGGGCCAGCGTCGGCGCGCGCCCCGGCGACCTGCCGTTTGGCTGGCAGCTGTCGGGCGGCTATGAACGCGAGGATGCGAGCCAGCTCGACCAGCGTTTCGAGGGCAAATATGCCCGCGCCGATGTGACGATGCCTATCGGGCCGACCGTCGCGCTGCTCGGCGGCGTGGGGTATGAGGACATCGAAATCGGTCAGCGCAATCCGGTCGTGGATGCGGGCGGCGTACCGGTTCGCGATGCGAACGGCCGTTTCGTCACCGACAAATCGACCCCGCGCCAGCTATCGTTCGACACCGAAGGGCTGATCTGGGACGCCGGGGTGATGTGGCAGCCGAGCCGCCGCACGTCGGCGACCGCGCGCGTCGGGCGCCGTTATGGCGACACCATCTATACCGGCAGTTTTTCCTATCGCGCCGACCATGCGACGACGATCCAGGTCGGCGTCTATGACGGGCTGTCGAGCCTGGGCCGCGGGCTGTCGGGCGGGCTGGCGGCGCTGCCGACCCAGTTCGATCCGACGCGCAACCCGATTGGCGGGGCGATCAATCCGTGCGTGTTCGGTCAGGAGGGCGGGGGTTGCCTGAACAACCAGCTCGGCAATGCGACCTCGGCGCAATATCGCAGCCGCGGCGTGCAGGCGACGATCGCCTCGCGCTACGCCGGTTGGAATTACGGCGTCGGGATCGGTTACGACCGGCGCAAGCTGCTCGCGCCGTTGCTGTCGCCGATCGCGAACCTGAACGGGATCAAGGACGAGAGCTATTACCTGTTCCTGTCGGCGGGGCGTCAGCTCGACGTCGATTCGGACATCAGCCTGTCGGGCTACGTCAATTATTTCGACAATGGCGCGCCGGGGGTCAGCGACGTCCAGTCGGCAGGGCTGTCGGCGGCTTATTCGCGGCGCTTCTGGCGCGGGCTGACCGGCACCGCGGCGGCCAGCCTCAACGCCTTTGATCAGGACGGCTTCAACAGCCAGCTTATTGGTTCAGCTTTGGTGGGACTGCGTTACAACTTCTGACGTGTGGGACCCTTTGGGCAACGGGAATATTAGCGATGTACGATCAATTCTATGGTTTCACCGGGCGTCCGTTCCAGCTGACGCCAGACCCGAATTTCTATTTCGAAAGCGGCACGCACCGTAAAGCGATGTCCTACCTCGGCTATGGCCTGGCGCAGGGTGAGGGCTTCATCGTCATCACCGGCGATGTCGGCGCGGGCAAGACCACGCTGGTCGGGCATTTGATGAACACGATCGACCCCAATCGCCTGACTGCGGTCAAACTGGTGTCGACGCAGGTCGAGGGCGACGATCTACTTCGCCTGGTCGCGGAACAGTTCGGGATCGAATGGGAAGAGCAGAGCAAGGCCGAATTGCTGCGGTCGATGGAGCAATATCTGCGCGAACAGGCGCGGGCCGGCAAGCGGACGCTGCTGATCGTCGACGAGGGGCAGAATCTTGCCATCTCGGCGCTCGAAGAATTGCGGATGCTGTCGAACTTCCAGCTCGGCGGCCATTCGCTGCTCCAGATCTTTCTGCTCGGCCAGCCCGAGTTTCGCCAGACCCTGTTCCATTCGCCGACGCTGGAGCAGCTGCGCCAGCGGGTGATCGCGACGCATCACCTCGATCCGATGGAGCCCGAGGAGGTCGAGCCTTATATCCTGCACCGCCTGGGCAAGGTCGGCTGGACGGGCAACCCGAGCTTCAGCCCCGACGCGTTCGAGGAGATTTTCGATTATAGCGAGGGCGTGCCGCGCAAGCTGAACGTGCTGGTCAGCCGCTTGCTGCTGTATGGCGCGGTCGAGCAGATGACGCGGATCACGGCGCAGAATGTGCGTTCTGTCGTCGCCGAGATCGAGGCCGACCGAGGCATCGACGCATCGACGCTGGCGCCGCTGCCGGTGGAAGAGGTCGTGGCGGCGGCGGCCGCTACGGTTGCGCCGACGTCGGCGACCTTTGCGGCCCCGACCGGGGCGAACGAAACTGCGCTCGAATGGCCGCAGCGCGCTGCCGACGGACGTCCGCCCTTTGCCGAGCCTGCGCAGGCGGTCATGCTGACCCCGCCCGACCCAAGCGCCGACGAGGTTCTGGCGCGGATGGCTGCAGCCGATGGTGACGCACCGGCATCGCCCGCAATCGACCCCGAACAGCTGGCGGCGCTCGAAGCGCAGATCGCTTCGCTCGAAACGCGGCTGGTCGAACAGGATGCGGCGCTGCGCCGAGTGCTCGACCTGCTGATCGAATGGGTCGAGCGCGATCCCGAGAATGCCCCCAATCCGGCGACGTCGCGGACCTGGGCGGCCTGACAGCGGACGCGAAATCGGCTATCTGGTCGATGAAGGTGAAAAATGATGCAGAACGGCCTGTCGGTCGATGTCGAGGACTGGTTCCAGGTCGGCGCCTTTGAGCGCACGATCGACCGCGCCGACTGGCCGACGCTCGAGTGCCGGGTCGAGGCGAATTGCGACGCGGTGCTGCAGATTTTCGCCGATGCGGATGCGAAGGGGACGTTCTTCACGCTGGGCTGGGTTGCCGAACGCTATCCGGCGCTGATCAAGCGGATTGTCGGGGCTGGGCATGAGCTGGCGAGCCACGGCTATGACCACAAGCGCGTGTTTAACCTGACCGCCGACGAATTTGCCGCGGATCTTAAACAGACGCAGGCGATCCTTGAGGATCTCGGCGGCGTCGCCGTGCGCGGTTATCGCGCGCCGAGCTTCTCGGTCGATACGCGAACGCCCTGGGCGCATGCGGTGCTTGCCGAGCAGGGCTATGCCTATTCGAGCAGCGTCGCGCCGGTGGTCCACGACCATTATGGCTGGCCGCAAAGCCCGCGCCATGCGTGGCGGCCGCTGCCCGATAGCGAACTGGTCGAATGGCCGGTGACGACGGCGCGCTTTGCGGGGCGGACGCTGGCAGCGGGGGGTGGCGGTTTCATGCGGATGCTGCCCTATGGCTTCACGCGCTGGGCGATCGCGCGGATGAATGAAGAGGGGCATCCGGCGATCCTCTATTTCCATCCGTGGGAAATCGACCCCGGCCAGCCGCGTGTTGTCGATGCGCCGATCAAGTCGAAGATCCGCCATTACAGCGGCTTGTCAGCCATGCCTGGCAAGCTGAAGAAACTGCTCGCCGATTTCGAATGGACGCGCGCCGACGCTTTGCTCCCCGCGCAGCAGAACCGCGCGCAGCCGTGGCGCGCGGCGGCGTGAATGCACCGACCCGTCCGGTGAAGGCTGGCTTTGCCAGGGCGCCGCTGTCCGATGCGGCGGCGTGGGATGCCTATGTTGCGGCGCATCCGGAGGCGACACCCTTTCACAGCCGGGCGTGGTGCGAGGCGATCACCGCGGCGACGGGGCATGTCTGCCATCTGGTCACGGCGCGCGATCCGGGCGGGGCCCTGACCGGGCTGTTGCCCCTCCACCATGTCCGCTCGCCGCTGTTCGGGCAGGCGCTGGTGGGCAGCGGGTTTGCCGTCGATGGTGGAATCCTGGCAGATGATCCGGCGGTCGCAGCGACGTTGGCCGAGGGTGCAGCCGCAATGGCGAAAACGCTTGGCGTTGCGTCGGTCGAACTGCGCGGCGGTTCGCAGCCCGATGGTGAGGGCTGGCGGCGAGAGGAAGGTGTCTATGCCGGTTTTGCGCGCGACCTCGCCAGCGACGACGATGCCGAACTGCTCGCGATCCCGCGCAAGCAGCGCGCAGAGGTGCGCAAGGTGCTTGAGAGCGGATTGACCGTGACCAGCGGCCGCGATGCGGCGGAGCGGCGCGAACATTATCGCGTCTATGCGACCAGTGTCCGGAACCTCGGGACACCGGTGTTTCCCAAGGCGCTGTTCGACGCGGTGCTCGATGCGTTCGGCGACGATGCCGACATATTGACCGTGCGGCAGGACGGGCGCCCGGTTGCGAGCGTCCTCAGCCTGTATTGGCGCGGCACGGTGATGCCCTATTGGGGCGGCGGGATCGCCGATGCGCGGCGGCTGCGCGCGAATGAGCTGATGTATTTTGCGCTGATGCGCCATGCGCGGGCGAAGGGTTGCGCGCGGTTCGATTTCGGGCGGTCGAAGGTTGGGACCGGACCCTATAGCTACAAGAAGAACTGGGGCTTCGAGCCGCAGCCGCTCGTCTATGCGCGCTGGCTCGCGCCGGGCGAAACGCCGCGCAACATCAATCCGAACAGCGCCAAATATCGGCTGCAGGTCGATCTGTGGAAGAAGTTGCCGCTGTGGGCGGCGAACCGGATCGGGCCGCTGATCGCGCGCGGGCTGGGATGATCGGGGTGAGTCCCGAAATCCTGTTCCTCGTTCACCGCGCGCCCTGGCCCCCCGACCGCGGCGACCGGATCCGCAGCTGGCATATGTTCGAGGCGCTGGCGAAGCTGGCGCCGGTGCATGTTGCGGCGCTTGCCGACAATGCTGACGATACCGCCATCGCGCGCAACAAGATAGCACCGCTTTGCAAGAGTTTGGCGATCGAAGTGCGCAAGGTGTCGCGCCCGGTGGCGCTTGTGCAAGCGGTGCTTCGCGACGAGCCGGTGTCGAACCGGCTGTTCAAAAATGCCGCGCTTGCGCGCCATGTCGATGCGTTGGTTCGCGGCGGGTCCATCACCCATATCGTCGGCTTTTCGGGCCAGATGGCACAATATCTGCCTACAGGTTTCGACGGCCCGGTGCTGATGGATTTTGTCGACGTCGATTCGGCCAAATTCGCGACCTATGCCGACCAGGACAAGCTCCAGCCGCTGCAGTGGGTGCATCAGCGCGAGGCGCGGGTGCTCGGCGCCTATGAGGCGGCGGTAGCGCGGCGCGTCGATAAGAGCCTGTTTGTCAGCGAGGCCGAGGCGGCGCTGTTCCGCCGCCGTAGCGGGCTTGGGTCCGACAAGGTGCGTGCGGTCGAGAATGGCATCGACACGGCCCGGTTCGATCCCGCGCTGACATTCGACGCGGTCGATGAAGGCGGAGGGCCGCTGGCGGTGTTCACGGGTCAGATGGACTATCGGCCCAACATCGACGCGGTGCGCTGGTTCGCTGCCGACATCCTGCCGCTGATCTGTCAGCAGCACCCGGCGGCGCGTTTCGCAATCGTCGGGCGGGCGCCGAGCGATGAGGTACGCGCGCTCGCGAAGCTGCCGGGCGTGATCGTGACCGGCGAGGTTCCCGATGTGCGGCCCTGGCTTGCCGCTGCGGATGCGGTGGTCGCGCCGCTGCTGTTGGCGCGCGGGGTGCAGAATAAATTGCTCGAGGCGATGGCGATGGCGCGGCCGGTGGTGGCGAGCGCCGCCGCGGCGACCGGCATAGATGCGACCTCCGGCGAGCATCTGCTGCTGGCCGACGGCGCCGAAGCAATGGCCGACGCGGTTGGCACGCTGTTCGACGACCGCGCCGCCGCCGCGGCGATGGGGCAGGCGGCGCGCGCGCGGATGATTTCGCGCTATGGCTGGGACGCGCGACTGGCGCCGCTCGGCGAGCTGCTGGGGCTACCCGCATGACGCTGTGGCAACGCCATCTGGGCGCGCTCGCCCTGATGTCGGTGGCAATCCTGGCGATCCTCTGGCGCGACGCCGCCGATATGGCGGGCATCTGGTGGCATAGCTCGACCTTTACCCATTGCCTGTTGATGGTGCCGATGATCGGGTGGCTGGTGTCGCAGCGCATCGACTTGTTGCGTCCGCTGACCCCCGCATTCTGGTGGCCCGCTCTGGTCTGGATGGCGGGGGCGGGGCTGGTGTGGCTGGTCGGCGAGGCGGCGGGGGTCGGATTGTTCCGCCAGCTCGGGCTGGTGCTGATGCTGCAGGGCGCGATCGGCGCGGCGCTGGGCGAGAAGCTGGTGCGAGGGCTGCTGTTCCCGCTGGGCTATTCGCTGCTGCTGGTGCCGTTCGGCGAGGAACTGGTGCCGCTGCTCCAGACCTTTACCGCGCATATCAGCGTCATCCTGCTCCACTTGTCAGGCATCGCCGTCGAGATGGAGGGGGTGTTCATTACGACGCCTGCCGGCTTCTTCGAGGTCGCCGAGGAATGTTCCGGGGTCAATTTTCTGGTCGCGATGCTCGCCTATGCGGTGTTCGCGGCGCACTTGTGTTTCAAAAGCTGGACGCGACGGATCGTCTTTGTCGCCGCGGCGCTGGCGACGACGATCCTCGCCAACGCGCTGCGCGCCTATGGCACGATGGTCGCCGCCGAGATTTGGGGGATCGAGGCGGCGGGCGGGATCGACCATATCTTCTATGGCTGGATCTTTTTCGGGCTGGTGATTGCGATCGTGATGCTGGTGGCGTGGCGCTGGTTCGACCGGCCCGCGAACGATGTTGCGGTCGATGTGACCGGGTTGGATGGTACGCCGCGCTTTGCCGGGTGGGCCACCGCGGTCCTAACCGCGGCGCTGTCGATCCCGCTGGCCTTTGCAGGCTGGGCATGGCTGGTCGGCGGACGCAGCGCCCCGTTGCCCGAGACGATGGCAGTCGAGGCTCCGCGCGGCTGGAGCGACGCGCGCGCCGAGGGCATGGCGTGGACGCCGCGCTTCGACGGTGCCGACCAGCGGCTGCTGCGGCATTTTGTCGATGCTGATGGGCGCCGGGTGACGATCGCGATCGGCGGCTATGAACGTCAGGCCGAAGGGCGCGAGGTCGTTGCGTTCGGGCAAGGGGCGGTCGATCCGGACAGCCAATGGGCGTGGAGCGCGGCGCTGCCCGCAGTCGAGGGGGCGCGGACCGAACGACTGTTGCACTCCGCCCCGGTGCTGCGCGATGCAGCGACCTGGTATGTCGTCGATGGCGTGGTGACCGGCGATCCGCGCCGGGCGAAGCTAGCGGGGCTGAAGGCGCGGCTGCTGGGCGGCGATCCGCGTGCGGTGTCGCTGATCGTGTCGAGCGAGGAGCGGCAGGGTGGGCGCGATGCGATAGAGGATTTCGTTTCCGCGTCGGGCGGAGCCAAAGCGATGGCTGACCGCGCGCTGAAAACCCGCTAGGCCAATCAGTGTATGTGTGGGATCGCGGGCATCTATCATCTGGAGACGGCGAAGCCGGTCGACCCCGCGCGGCTGCGCGCGATGCTGTCACCCATGCAGCACCGCGGCCCCGACGGATCGGGCGAGTGGACCGCGGCGGGGGTCGGCCTCGGCCATTTGCGCCTCTCGATCATCGATATCGAGGGCAGCCCGCAGCCGATGGCGAGCGACGATGAGGCGGTGACGCTCACCTACAACGGCGAAATCTATAATTTCCGCGAGTTGCGGAGCGAGCTGGAGGATCGCGGGCATCGGTTCCGCACCAGCGGCGATACCGAGGTCATCATCGCGGCGTGGCGGCAATGGGGGCCGGATTGCCTGTCGCGGCTGAACGGCATGTTCGCCTTTGCGATCCACGATCATCAGCGCAGTTGCCTGTTCCTGGCGCGCGATCGGCTGGGAGTGAAGCCGTTGCATTATGCGCGGCTGTCGGACGGGTCGGTGGCCTTTGCGTCGGAGCTGAAGGGGCTGCTGCGCAATCCGCTGCTACGGCAGGAAGCGAACCTGACCGCGATCGAGGATTTCCTGGCCTTCGGATATGTCCCCGACGACAATTGCATCGTCGCCGGGGTCGAGAAGCTGGCCGCGGGTCACTATCTGCTGCTCGAACGCGGCAAGCCGGTGCCGGCGCCGACGCGCTGGTGGGCGCCCGATTTTTCGAAGCGCATCCGGGCTTCGGAAGGCGAGGCGGCCGAGCATCTGGTTCATCTGATGCGCGCCGCGGTGACCGACCGCATGGTTGCCGACGTGCCGCTCGGCGCCTTCCTGTCGGGCGGGGTCGACAGCAGTGCGGTTGTTGCGTTGATGGCGGAGGCGAGCGCCAAGGCGGTCAAGACCTGCACGATCGGCTTCGATCAGGCGGCGCTCGACGAGACCGAATATGCGCAAGCGATCGCCGAGCGTTTCGCGACCGACCACAGGACGCGCACCGTGTCGTCGGGCGACTTCGGGCTGGTCGACACGATCGCCGATCACTTCGACGAACCCTTTGCCGACGCCAGCGCGTTGCCGACGTACCGCGTGTGCGAACTGGCGCGCGAAGAGGTGACGGTGGCGCTGTCGGGCGACGGTGCGGACGAGGCGTTTGCGGGCTATCGCCGACTGGTGTTCCAGCATCAGGAGGAACGGCTGCGCGGGCTGATCCCCGGCTTTCTGCGCCGCGGGATGCTGGGGCCGCTGGCGAAGATATGGCCGCAAATGGACTGGGCGCCGCGTCCGCTGCGCGCGCGTGCGACGCTGGCGAGCCTGTCGAAGAGCGGGGCCGAGGGTTATGCCGAGGCGGTTGGGGTGACCGGGGTGGCGCAACGCTCGCGGCTGTTCAACGATGCTGCGCATCATGCGCTGGGCGATCATGTCGCCGAGGCGCGCTACTGGAAGGCGATGGCCGAAGCCCCGGCGCGCGAGCCGCTCGACCGCGCCCAATATGCCGACCTGATCATCTGGCTGCCCGGCGACATCCTGACTAAGACCGACCGGATGAGCATGGCGGTGAGCCTGGAGGCGCGCGAGCCGTTGCTCGATTACCGCCTGATCGAATTTGCCGCGAGCCTGCCCGCGTCGATGCGCGTCAAGCGCGGGACGGGCAAGGCGATCATGAAGCAGGCGATGGAACGCTATTTGCCGCACGACATCCTCTATCGTCCGAAGATGGGGTTTGTGACCCCGGTGTCGCAATGGTTCCGCGGGACGTTGGTCGAGCAGGCGAGGGGGCTGGCGACGTCGTCGACACTGGCGCGGTCGGGGTGGTTTGACATGGCGGAGATCGAACGGATTGTGGCGGCGCACCAGTCGGGGCGGCGCGACCATGGGCGGCTGATTTGGCAGTTTTTCATGCTGGAGAAGTCGCTGGCGAAATTGTTCGGGATTTGAGGCATAATTCGTCGCCCCCGCGAAGGGGGGGGCCGCGATCGGGCTTGATCAACGCCGGAGGATTTCCCCTCCAGCGGCCCCCGCCTTCGCGGGGACGACGCCTATTTCAGCCACCCCATTTTAACTCCTTCCTGCTAACCTCCACCCGATGACGGTTCACCCCGCCTTTCCTGCCAACGCCGCCCCTGCGGCCCCGTTGACGGTGCGTATCGTCGATCCGCTGGCGCTGTCACCCGAACTGGCGGCGGCGTGGGATCGGCTGGCGGCGGAGGCCAGCGAGCCCAATCCCTTTGCCGAACGCTGGTGCCTGCAATCGGCGCTGCACCTGCTCGATCCGGAGCGGCACGCACGGCTAGTGCTGGTCCGCGATGGGAGCGACGGGCCGGTGATCGGGATTATACCGGTTGCGCTGACCACGCACTACGGCCGCCTGCCGCTGCGCCACGTCAGCGGCTGGGCGCATCCGAATCATTTCCATGGCGCCCCGCTGGTGCGCGCCGGGTTTGAACCCCTGTTCTGGTCGATCCTGCTGGGCTGGTGCGATGCGGCGCCGTGGGCGCGCACGCTGCTGCATGTGCCGCGCCTGACCGAGGGTGGGCCGCTCCACCGCGCGCTGGGCGATGTTGCGCGGGTGCGCGGGGGTGAGGCGGAGGTCGTCCACCGCGAGGAACGCGCGCTGCTCGACAGCGACCTGTCGCCGATGGAATATTGGGATGCCGCGGTGCGCGCGAAAAAGCGCAAGGAATTGCGGCGGCAGGCGAACCGGCTCGCCGAACAGGGCGCAGTTCGCTTTCGCCGTTGGCAGGCAGGCGAGGCGATTGAACCGTGGATCGACGCCTTTCTCGATCTGGAAGCACGCGGTTGGAAGGGGCGCGCTGGATCGGCGCTTGCCAGTCACAGCGACACGCAGGCGTGGTTTCGTGCGATCCTGACGGGCGCGGCGGAGTCGGGTCGGCTCGACATGCGCGCGCTCGACCTGGATGAGCGGCCGCTCGCCATGCTGATAAACTTCCTGGCGCCGCCGGGGGGCTTTTCGTTCAAGACCGCGTTCGACGAGGATTATGCGCGCTTTTCGCCCGGGGTGCTGCTGCAACAGGCCAATCTCGACCTGCTCGATGATCCCGCGATTGCGTGGATCGACAGCTGCGCCGCGCCGGGGCATCCGATGATCGACAGCGTGTGGCGCGAGCGTCGCGCTTTGGTGTGGGTCAACACTGCCTTGTCGGCGCCCGCCGACCGGCTGCGTTTCGCGATGCTGATCAAGGTCGAGCGGTTCTGGCGGCGCTGGAAGGCTCCCACCGCGACCGAAAATGAAGTAGAAAGCCTGTCATGACTGCGCATCAGCCGATCACGAGACCCGTTTTTCCGCCCGAAACGCTCGCGGCGATGGCGGCGCTCTATCCGGGTCAGGCGGGATTGCTGCACCATCATCTGCCCGATCACCCGCTGCTGTCGATCGAAGCATTGGCGCAGCTTGGCGAAAGCCTGCCCGTGAGCGCGGTCGAATATAATCCCGGCAATGTACCGATCGGGATCCGCCCCGAAGACATCCCGTCGAACGGCCTGTCGATCGGCGAGACAATCCGCACCATCGACAGCAACGGCAGCTGGGCGGTGCTCAAGAATATCGAGAATATTCCTGCCTATGGCACCCTGCTGATGGACCTGCTCGGCGAGCTCCAATCGGTCGTCGAGCCGCAGACGGGCGCGATGCTGACGCCGCAGGGGTTCATCTTCATCTCTTCGCCGGGATCGATCACGCCCTTTCATTTCGATCCCGAACACAACATCCTGCTGCAATTGCGCGGGACCAAGGTGATGAATGTCTGGCCGTCGGGCGACGAGCGGTTTGCGCATCGCCGCGAGCATGAGCGCTATCATGGCGGCGGCCACCGCAACCTGCCGTGGGACGAAACCTATCGCGAAGACGCCCAGCAGGTGCCGCTCGGCCCCGGCGATGCGGTATTGATGCCGGTGATGGCGCCACATTTTGTCACCAACGGCGATGCGCCGTCGATTTCATTGTCGATCACCTGGCGCAGCGAGTGGAGTTATCGCGAGTCCGAAGCGCATGCTGCCAATGCGGCGCTGCGCCGCATGGGGCTCGACCCCGCGATGCCGCCGCGATGGCCGAGCTATGCCTGGGCTAGGTCAATCGGCTGGCGGATCGCGCGAAAGCTGCGGCTTGTCGAGTGACAGACCGCTTTTCATTGCCGCGATTTGCGGCTATGGGCGCGCATCCTTATCTTGTGAGATCCTAGAGGACTGATGGCGAAAGAAGAACTTCTGGAAATGCGCGGCCAAGTGGTCGAACTGCTGCCCAACGCGATGTTTCGCGTCAAACTGGAAAATGGCCACGAGATTCTGGGCCACACCGCGGGCAAGATGCGCAAGAACCGTATTCGTGTGCTGGTCGGCGACGAAGTGCTCGCCGAACTCACCCCCTATGACCTGACCAAGGGTCGGATCACCTATCGCTTCAAGTGAGCAGCGCGGCGAACATTCCCGCGCTCGTTCTGGCTTCGACTTCGCCGCGGCGGCGTGAGCTGCTGGCGCGCATCGGTGTGATCCCGACGCGGATCGCGTCCCCCGACATCGACGAAACGCCGCTTAAGGCCGAGCTGCCGCGCGACTATGTCGCCCGGCTCGCCCAGGGCAAGGCGCTGGCGGTCGAACGCGCCGCGGACGAGGTGGTGCTGGCCGGCGACACGACCGTCGCGATCGGACGGCGCATCCTCGAAAAACCCGCCGACGAAGCCGATTTGCGCCGCATGCTCGGCCTGTTGTCGGGGCGGCGGCACCATGTCTATTCGGGGCTGTGCGTCATCGGCACCGACGGCAAGCCGCGGGTGCGCGTGGCCGATACCGTCGTCGCGTTCAAGGTGCTGAGTGCCGCCGAGATCGACTGGTATATCGAAATCGGCGAGGGCATGGGCAAGGCGGGCGGCTATGCGATCCAGGGCCGCGCCGAATGTTTTATTCGTTTCCTGTCGGGCAGCCATTCGAATGTCGTCGGGCTGCCATTGTTTGAAACGCGCACCTTGCTGACCAGCGCCGGTATCCCCCTTGGCTGAATGGTTTTACGAAGCCGGGATCGGCGAGGCGCGCGCGGCGCTGATCGACGGCGATGAAATAATTGAGGCGCGGATCGAGCGCGACGGCGCGGGGCCGCGCGTCGGTGCGATCGTTGCCGCGCGGCTGGTCGAGGCTGGCAAATCGCCGCTGGTGACGCTCGACTGGCCCGACGCTCCCACGGCATCATTGACGGGACTGCCGCCCGCAACGTCGATCGGTGCAGCGCTAACGGTCGAGATCACCCGCATGGCGCTGCGCGAACGTGGCCGCGACAAACCGGCGCGGGCCAGGACGGCAGAGGCGGGCGCGATCATCAGCGATGGCCCCGACTTGCGCGCCCGGATCGCGGCGACCGGTTTGCGCGTGACCGAGTTACGCCCGACCGACCCCGACCGGCTGGAACAGGCCGGCTGGTCCGAGCTGATCGATCATGTCCGCACCGGCCACTGGCCGTTCGCTGGCGGCGCCCTGTGGGTCGACGCGACCCCGGCGATGGTGCTGATCGACATCGATGGCGACGGAGATGCGCTGACGCTGGCCAAGGCAGGCGCGCGTGCCGCTGCGGCAGTAATCCGCTGCTGCGATATCGGCGGGTCGATCGGCATCGATTTTCCCTCGCTGCCCGACCGCGCCGGGCGCCATGCGATTGACGCCGCGGTCGATGCGGCGCTGCCGCAGCCCTACGAACGCACTGCGGTCAACGGCTTCGGGCTAATGCAGATTATCCGTCGCCGCGATCGCCCGTCGCTGATCGAACAGATCGTGCTCGACCCTGTCGCCACCGATGCGGCGCTGTTGCTGCGGCAGGCCGAGCGGGCGGTGGGGACGGGGGCGCTAACCCTCACCGCACGCCCCGCGGTGCTCGAGCATATTGCGGCGCATCCGGCGTGGGTCCAGCTGTTGCAAAATCGCACCGGGCGTCCGGTCCAACTGACCGCCGGCGCCGCCAGCAAAGGAACTGGACATGCCCAGTAAACAGCCGCACTGCCCGCTGTGCGGCAAACCGCGCGAGCCAGAATTCAAACCCTTTTGTAGCCGCGGCTGCCGCGACCGCGACCTGCTCAACTGGTTCGGCGAAGGCTATGCCGTACCCGCCGCGCAGGCGCCCGACGGCACCGCCGACGATGATCGTTTCGACGAAGGTTGAGGCCGAAAACCGGGCATCACAAAGCCACTGGACAGGACCCGAAGCCCTGCCTATAGCCGCCGCTCGCCAGCGCGACCATCGGGTCGCAGCGGTCCTGCCCGGGTAGCTCAGTTGGTAGAGCATGCGATTGAAAATCGCAGTGTCGGCGGTTCGAACCCGTCCCCGGGCACCACTTTCCTGTTAAGCATCGACATGAGTGGCGGCGCGTATCGCACGGCATGATCGGAAGGAAAGCCATGGGTCGCATCATCCTGTTCAACAAACCTTATGGCGTTTTGTCGCAGTTCACCGATCGCGGCACGCCCGAGGCGCGCGCGACGCTGTCCGACTATATCAATGTCCCGCATGTCTATCCCGCCGGGCGGCTCGACCGCGATAGCGAAGGTCTGTTAATCCTGACCGACGACGGCGCGCTGCAGGCGCGTATCGCGTCGCCGCGGCACAAAACGCCGAAGACATATTGCGTGCAGGTCGAGGGCGAGCCCGATGCAGAGAGCCTCGATTGGCTGCGCGCCGGGGTGGTGCTGAACGACGGGCCGACGCGCCCGGCGCTGGTTGAACGAATCGAACCGCCATCGCTGTGGCCGCGCGATCCGCCGGTGCGATTTCGCAAGAGCGTCGCCGACAGCTGGCTGGAGATCGTCATCACCGAGGGACGCAATCGTCAGGTGCGGCGGATGACCGCCGCGGTCGGCTATCCGACGCTACGGCTTGTGCGGTTGCGGATCGGTGCATGGGAGCTGGGCGATCTGGCGCCCGGCGCGTGGCGCGAGGTGGAGTAGCGCATTTGTACGGCTTTTCGCGCTTGCGCGCGAGGTTTCTGTTGCAGCGCAAACTGTTGCTTTTCGGACACAAATGGCAAGAAAATCGGCATTATGTCATGGCGCCGCGTTGACGCCGCGCGCCGGGTTATTACAGCGGCCTGTTCCGGTGGGGCATCTCCCTTTTTGGCCGCAGGGCCGCGCTTGCACCGGTTTGGAGAGAGAGACACCATGACTTTGCGCAACCTTTTGCTGGGCGCCACGATGCTGTGCGCCAGCGCCACCCCCGCCATCGCTTTTGCTCAGGACGCCCCCCCCGCCGACGATAGCGCGGTTGCGGTCGACGATACCGATTATGGCAATGACATCATCGTCACCGCATCGAAGCGGTCGCAGACGCTGCAGGACACGCCGGTCGCCGTTTCGGTAACCTCGGCGGCGCAGCTGGAAGAATCGCAGATCCGCGACCTGATCGACCTGCAATCGTCGGTGCCTAGCTTGCGCGTGTCGCAGCTGCAGTCGAGCGCCAACACCAATTTCATCATCCGCGGCTTCGGCAACGGCGCCAACAATGCCGGGATCGAACCGTCGGTCGGCGTGTTCATCGACGGCGTCTATCGTTCGCGTTCGGCGGCCCAGATCGGCGACCTTCCCAACGTCGAGCGTATCGAAGTGCTGCGCGGCCCGCAGTCGACGTTGTTCGGCAAAAACGCATCGGCGGGCGTCATCAGCATCGTTACGCAAAAGCCACAGTTCGATTTCGGCGGCTCGGTCGAGGCGACCTATGGCAATTTCAATGCGATCACGATCAAGGGTGATGTCACCGGCCCGCTTAGCGAGACCGTCGCCTTCTCGATCGGCGGCAGCTACAACCGCCGTGACGGCTATGCGCAGGATCTGAAGCTCGACACCGACGTCAACGACCGCAACCGTTGGGGCGTGCGCGGCCAGTTGCTGTTCGAACCGACCGACGCGCTGTCGATCCGCCTGATTGGCGATTATGACAAGATCGACGAAAATTGCTGCATCGCGGGTAACGTCATCGCCGGTCCGACCATCGCGATCACCAACGCCCTCGCTGGCGGCCCGAGCGTCGATGCCAACAATCCCTTCTCGTTCGACGTCTACAATAATTTCCTGTCGACGAACGAGATCGAAAATTATGGCGGTTCGGGCCAGATCGACTATGATCTGGGCAACCTCGCGCTGACCTCGATCACCGCCTACCGCAAGGTCAAGGCGCTGACGAACCAGGATTCGGATTTCACCGGCGCCGACCTAATTGGTGAGAACAGCCAGGATCTGGGGATCAATACCTTTACGCAGGAACTGCGCATCACGTCGGACTTTGATGGCCCGATCAACTTCCTGCTCGGCGGCTATTATTTCAACGAAAAGATCCGGCAGAAGAACGACATCCGCTTTGGCACCCAGTTCCGCCCCTATGGCGACCAGCTGATCCGTGCGGCAAGTGGCAACGCGCTCAACGTCGCGCTGCTCGAAGGCACGTTCGGCGCGCTCGAAGGCGCCCCGACCCGATATGTCGGCACCTTCTTCCGTGCGGGTGACGGTCTGGACGAAGCCTATCGCCTGAAGGACGAAGCCTTCTCGATCTTTGGCACGCTCGATTTCGAAGTGACCGACCGGCTGACACTGTCGCTGGGCGGCAACTACACCAAGGACCGCAAGAATTTTTCGACCAATGTGATCAGTACCGACACTTTCTCGGGCATCAACTTGGATGCGCCGCAATATGCGCCGTTCCGCAACCAGCTGATCCTGGGCGGCGCGTTGCAGCAGGCGGGTGTCAATCCGAACAACTCGGCAGCAGTCGCGGCGTTTGCGACCAACCCCGCCACGGCGCCGATTTTCCAGCAGTTCGTGGCCTTCGCGGCCGCCAACCAGAACAATCCGGCGGCGAACCCGCTCGGTGGGCTACGAGCGTTCCAGTTCCTGCCGCCGTTCCTGAACGTTCCGAACGCGGTCGAAGACGGCAAGACCAACGACGGTGACTTCTCGTACAGCGTCCGCGCCGCCTATGAGCTGACCGACACGGTCAACATCTATGCGACCTATGCGACGGGCTTCAAGGCGAGCTCGGTCAACTTGTCGCGCGACAGCCGCCCGACGGAGGCCGACCTCGCGAGAGTCATTTCGGGTGGCCTTGGTGTTCCGAACCTGACTGCGGGTTCGCGTTTCGCTTCGCCTGAGGAATCGACCGTTTACGAATTCGGGTTGAAGGGTCAATGGTCGGTCGCGGCCGTGAACGTTGCGGTGTTCAAGCAATCGATCAAGGGCTTCCAGTCGAACGTGTTCAACGGCACGGGCTTCGAGCTGGTAAACGCGGAAAAGCAGTCGACCTTTGGTATCGAGTTCGATGGCTCGGTGCGTCCGGTCGATGGCCTCAATCTGACGCTTGCTGCGACTTACCTCGATGCCAAGTACGACAGATTCACCAATTCGTCTTTCGGTGACATTTCGGGGACGACGCCCGCTGGCATCCCCGAATTGTCGATGTCGATGGGCGCGACCTACACGCACGAGTTTGCGGGCGGCACCAAGGCGATCGCGCATGTCGATTATGCGTATGAAAGCCCGGTGCAGATTGTCGAAGGGCTCAGTGGCTTTGGCTCGGTCGCGAACGGCATTCGCGTGGCGCAAGGCCTGCAACGCGAAGTGAACTCGCTCAACGCATCGTTCACGATCCGCCTGACAAACGGGCTCGACGTCGGCGTGTGGGGTCGCAACCTGACCGACGCGCAGTACCTCACGACGATCTTCCCGGCGGTGGCGCAGGCGGGCAGCGTGTCGGGCTATCCCAGCCAGCCGCGCACCTATGGCGGTACCGTTCGCTTCAAATTCTGATTGGGGAAGGGCCGGAGCGGTCAAACGCTTCGGCCACCCAATCAGCGGACCAAAGAAACCCCGGCCTCTCGATTGAGAGGCCGGGGCTTTTTTGTGGCGATGCCGCCGGGTCGGTTAGAACTTAACGCCCGCCGCGATACCGTAGCGGCGCGGTTCGAGGGTGAAGATGTTGGTGTAATTCCCCGACGACTGGTCGGTGATGTACAGGCCGGTGACGCTGTTGGCGTCAAAGACGTTCTGGATGAAGCCTTTGACATACCATTTGTCGTCGGCGCCGTTCAGCTGCAGCTGGGCATTGACCTGGGCATAGCCTTTGATCCGGTTGACGTTGCCGTTGAAGATGCTGCCATAGCTTTCGCCGGTGTAGGCGAGGTCGACGCGCGGGACGAGCGACATGTCGCCGTTGCCGAGCCGGGCGGTATATTGCACGCCAGCGCTGAACTTGTAGTTCGGTGCCTGCGGCAGTTCGTTGCCCTTGATGTTGACGGGAACGCCGGCGGAGAAATATTCGATCCCGCCAAACGCCGCGCCCACGGTGCCTGCCGTCGCTTCCATCACCGAACAGATGCTGAAGGCGCCGGTCGATGCGATCCCGCCGTCGGCCGGGAAAGCAGTCGTCGGTTGCAGGCCTGCGCCCGCGGCAACGCCGGGGATCAGACCGCCGTTGATCAGTGCCTGTACCTGATTTACATAGCCGTTAACGCCCGCTGCGCTGCCCGAACGCGAGGCGACGGCGCAGTTGGCGGCATTGGTGATGTCCTTGATGATCACCGCATCGGCGCGGCCGCCACCAAAGTCGCGCGGGTTGCTGGTGAACTTGTCTTCGGACACCTTGCTGTGCAGGTAGCTGAAGCCGAGGTTTACCACGACATTGGGATCAGGCCGCACGATGGCTTCCGCTTCGAAGCCATAGATATTGGCGCTGACATTGTCGTTGACCGCAGTGCGGGCGACGATCTTGCTCAGCTGCAGATCCTTATACTTATAGTAGAAGGCCGTCAGGTTGAGCTGGAGCGCGCCGTTGCCAAAGCTGTTCTTCGACCCGATTTCAAACGCATCGACCTGTTCGGGCCGGAACGATTCGGGGACTGCAAAGATCGGCTGAAGCGGCGGGTTGATGCCGCCCGATTTGTAGCCGCGTGAATAGGACGCATAGATCAGATTGTCGTCGGTGACCTTGAAGTCGAGCACCGCGCGTCCGGTCAGCTTGTTGAACTTTACCTGACGTGCCTGGATGATCTGGTTGCCGGGTGTGCCAGGGTCGGCGTCGAACGATGCGACGAACGGCGAATCAAAAGCACTGCCGGTGCCGCCATGCGGCGCCAGGAAGCTGGCGAGCGTCGAGCGTGCCGTCACCGCCTTTTTGTCGTTGTTGTAGCGCAGGCCTGCGGTGAGTTTCAGCCGGTCGCTGAATTCGAAATAGGCTTCACCGAACAGACCGTAGGACGTGATCTTCAGGTCGTCGGTGTTGTTGCGGAAGAAGGGCGTCGCCAGGAACGACGGCGGCAACGGACCACCGGCGGCCGGCGGATTGGTCGCCGCAGTGAAGGCGCCCAACACCCCTGTCAGATAGTCGATCGGGAAGGCGTTCACATAGTAGCTGTTCTCGGTCAGATGGTAATCGGCATAGATGCCGCCGACCAGGAAGTTGAACGGCCCGTCGAGGTCGCTGGACAAAATGCCTTCGACCGACCAGCTGCTGTTATACTGGTTTGACCGGTCGAACTGCAGCGACTGGTCGCTACAGATCTTCTGGCCGCCGTAGGAGCCATATCCGGTTTCTTCAGCCAGCGAGGTACACAGCTGCCCGGTCGGACCATTGGGAATGATCGCGGCTGCGACAGGGCGGAAATAGGGCGTGAACCCGGCACCAAGCCCGCCGTTTGCCGCCGCCTGCAACGTCGCGAGGCCGCCCGCGTAAAGCGCGCGGTTGCCGACATTGCTGTTATAGTCCTGCGAGGCGTCCAGCTTGACCTTTTGATACTGGCCAGACACCTGCAACGACACGGGGCCGAAATTATGTTCGATCTGGCCCTGAACCGTAAGCTCGCTGGTGAAATAGGTCGGCGTATAGGCGGTGTTCACCGTCCGCGGATCTTCGGGGACCGTGGTGTTGGCATAGACGTCGGGGCCATAAAGGCTCCCGAGTGCAAATGCGGTCGGAATGCCGCGAATTGCCAAGAATTCGCGCGAGGTCAGCGCCGCGGTGAAGGTCGCGTTGCCGTTGAACGGGGAATTGTCTAGGCGCGTGTTCAAACAGCCCAGGATGCCGGTCGGATCGCGCTGGCAAAGCTGTTTCTGAATGCGCGTGCGCTGATCTTTTTCGCGGAAATAGGAAGCAAGAATGTCGATTGTCGTATCGTCGCTGGGTTCCCAGCGCAGCGAGCCGCGGACCGAATAGAGATCGCGGTCGTCGATGCGGGTGTCGAGGAAGGTGTTCTTCGTATAGCCGTCGCGGTTCAGGTAAATGCCCGCGACGCGGAAGGCCATGGTGTCGCCGAGCGGGATGTTGATCATCGCCTTGCCCTTCATGGAATTATAGTTTCCATATTCGGCTTCGGCGGCGGCTTCGAACGTACCAAGCTTGGGCTTGGCGGTGATGACGTTGACCACGCCCGAGGTCGCGTTGCGGCCGAACAGGGTGCCCTGCGGCCCGCGTAGTACTTCGATGCGTTCAAGGTCGTAAAATTCGGTTTCGAACAGGCGGGTCGAAAACAGCGGATCGCCGTTCAGGTGGATCGCGGTCGCGCTGTCACAGGTGGTGCCGACGCACAGATCGCCGATGCCGCGGATGGTAAAGCTGGCGCCGGTAAAGTTGGTTTTTGTAAAGGTGACGTTGGGCAGCGTCAGCTGCAGATCCGACGGGGTCTTGATCTGCTGCGCTTCCAGCGCTTCGGTCGAAAAGGCGCTGACCGCGATCGGCACGTCCTGCAGACGTTCCGACTGGCGCTGCGCCGTGACGACGATTTCGCCACCGAAAGCGTCGCGTTCCACTTCATCAGCCGGATCCTGCGCCCAGGCCGGTGTCGCCACCGCCATCGCAAGAATCGACGTTCCGATCAGTGCCTTGAACTTCATTTATAACCTCCCTTTTTCGATCCCGCGCGCTGCGGGGCCGCCCAAACTCAAGTTGTGGTAAGGGGAGGGGATAAGACCAGACATGACAAAGGCTGTCCGGCCGATGCGGCCGAATGCCTATAGGTATCCCTTTTGCCAGCTGTGCTGGTCATCGTCCTCTCCCACCGGCGTCGGGGAAAAACGCCGGCCTCTCCGGATCACGACCCGCTTAGGCGGGTTCTCTAATGCAACCCAAAGGTGCGCTTAGTTGACGCGAGCGTCAAGCCACTTGTTCGATCCGGAAAGCGACATGAAATAGGGCAGTTGCAAAAATGCAAAATGCCAAGTTTCCGCAACGTAAACTTGCGCGCCGAGCAATATTATTGTCGTGCGACCCTTGTTTATCTAGGCATGGACACCGAAATGTGCGGCAAGAATGCAACAGTGAAAGTGGGGCGATGAGCGACGGCAAGGTTGAACTGGGAGTCGACGGCAAGGTGGTCGTGCCCGACCATGTCGCGGACGCGGTGCGGACGCTGATCGAGTGGGCCGGCGACGATCCGGCGCGCGAAGGGTTGCTCGATACGCCAAAGCGCGTCGCGCGCGCGTGGAAGGAATATTGCAGCGGTTATGCAGACGATCCGGCGATCCACCTGGCGCGCACCTTTGAAGAGGTGGGCGGCTATGACGAGTTGGTGCTGCTGAAGGACATTCCGTTCCAATCGCATTGCGAACATCATATGGCGCCGATTACGGGCAAGGCATCCATCGCGTACATGCCGCGCGACCGCGTCGTCGGCATTTCGAAGCTGGCGCGGGTGCTTAACGGTTATGCGCGGCGGTTGCAGGTGCAGGAACGGCTGACCGCCGAGGTCGCGCGCTGCATCTGGGACAATCTGCACCCCCATGGCGTGGCGGTCGTGATCGACGCGCAGCATGGCTGTATGACCGGGCGCGGCGTGCGCACTCCGGGGGTGGGGATGGTGACGAGCCGTCTGCTTGGTTGTTTCCTCGACGATCAGCGCAGCCGCAAGGAAGTGCTGAGCCTGATGGGATATTGACGATGCGCTGGCGGGGGCGGCGAAACCATTCGTTCCGCGCCCGGCTACGCGCGTTTCAGGAGATGCGCGGCGAGACGCCCGACGCGGGCTTTATCGCTGATCTCGAGTTTCTCGAGAATCGCGATCTCGATTTGTGGTGCGGATCGGGGGCTTGTTGGCGTTCAACGGGCTGGCGATCACCATCGGCACGCATCCCATCTCGGCCAGCCCCGGTGCGCCGCTCAGTCTGGACGCAGCCACACAGCCATGGCTGACGATCGCCAGCTGGATCGGCATCGCGCCGCTGATCCTCTCCAGCTTTCTGTGCCTGCGCGCGTTGCTGCTTGGCGAAGAGTTCGACAGCGATGGCCTCGAAAAGGCGGACGGGCTGCGCCAGCGGCTGTTCGCCGCCTTTACCCATTCGATCGATGCGCAGGCAACGCTGCTGTCCGCGGCGGTCCGGTGGACGATCGTCGGCGGCGCGGCAACGCTGGCGATATGGGTGTGGATCTTGGCCGAAAAAATGATCTGAAGGACACGGCGCGCCGTAAAGAAAAAGGCTCCGGAACGCTGGGTTCGGGAGCCTTTTCTGTGGTTCGCAAAGAATCGGAAGGAGATTAGTCCTTGTCGCCTTCGTCGTCAGATGCGTCGTCGCTGACTTCGGCAGCGCGTTCCGAAGGCGGCGTCGCGTCTTCGAATTCGTCTTCGCTGTCGGGTTCCAGCGCCGTGGCAACCGCCTCGGCCTGTTCTTCTTCGAACATCGCGGCGATGACGTCGATGCCTTGCTTCTGCATCTCGGCTTCATCGGGCGAGCGCGCGACGTTGACGGCGATCGACACGATGACTTCGGGGTGCAGCTTGACCTTGACGTCGACCAGGCCGAGCGCCTTGATCGGGCGTTCGAGCGCGACCATCGACTTGCCGATGTCGGTGATGCCGTCCTCGGCCAGCGCATCGACGATGTCGCGGACCGAAACCGAACCATAAAGCTGGCCGGTGTTCGACGCCTGGCGGATCAGAACGATCTGCTTGCC
>Ga0265296_1001681_pt1 | contig 24522 bp, 21 predicted proteins | sample MunlanPumphouse1_FD_189073 | JGI IMG/M metagenome (GOLD analysis project Ga0265296, IMG submission 189073) | Groundwater microbial communities from a municipal landfill in Southern Ontario, Canada - Pumphouse #1 | ecosystem: Environmental > Aquatic > Deep subsurface > Groundwater | place... | reverse complement strand
CAAACGAAACCAAAAAACCCGAACCCGGCAGCCCGGCCGAAGCTGAAATTCTGCGCCTCTTAAGCGCCCAACCGATTCATATTGACGATTTGGCGAGGACTACTGAAAAAAATATTTCCGAAATTTCGCATCTTTTGACACTTATGGAGATGAAAGGATCGGCGAGGCATGTGGGGAATCTTTATTATACGATTGGGTAATGTGGCTGCTGTACCTCACCCCCTCTCCCTCCTCAGCCGATTTTCCCCTCACCCCCCTCCTTCGCCGGGCTACGGAGGGCGCGGCTGACCCCTCTCCCTTCCAAATAGGCACAGACGGGAGAGGGGAAAATTTATATTGTTTGAAAAAATGACCCCCTCTCCCCTTTGTTCTTTGCAGGGAGAGGGCATAGGGAGAGGGGTAATCTTTGCACGGAGAACGAAGAGTTAGAGGTGAGGGGTAAATTCAGCGCAGTTCATATAACAACTCATTTTCTCAAAAAACCTTAGGGTTTTTTTATTTTTGGTGAGGTGGGGGTTGACAAAAGTCAATTTTTACTATACAGTTTCACCATTGCAATCCACATTTCATCCAAGGAGTTTCCATGCGACGTTCTCTCAAGATCGTTTTCCTTCTCACCATCATCGTTGTGGCTGCCCTTTCCTTCTACAATTGGAATACACAGCGTTTTCTCAAAGCGGAATTTGCTCAACGCAGACAAGAACAAGAGCAGATCCAAATCAAAGCCGATAAGCTTCAACGCGAAATCAAACAGCTTGGACTGGAAGTCCACCAATTCCACGTCGAAAGCGAGGCGGAAAACAAAAAGCTTTTCCAACGTGCGGCCGAAGTCCGCCAACGCGCGGCCGAAGTCCGAAACAACGAGTAAACTCAATATCCGACCTTAAACCTTTCCGTCCACCATCGAGCCTCCTCATCGGCTCATCCGGTGGGCGGTTTTTTTAATTGTCTGAACCTTGATTAAAAAGATTTTATTGATTAACTTGATTTTGTTTTTTAAAAATACCAAAATCGTGGAAATCCTTTAATCAGTGATGGTTTTCCCTCCTCCCCTTATCTGTACTGAACCTCACGGGATTCCTCCTCCTTCCACCTTCGCCTCGGGGCTACAGTGGACACGGTCGCTTGTGGCAAGCTACGGAGGACACGGTCGCCGCTCGTTGGACTCGCGACTCGGAATGACACGCATCCCAAACACCGCATTTGACATTTTCCCAAAAATCAAGCATCATTTTTACCGTGGCCTTGGAAAACTCCAAATCACAAACTCCAAATCACAAACTCCAAATCACAAACTCCAAATTCCAAACAACTTACAATTTTTAAAATTTTAACTTCCAAATTTGAAAGTTGAAAATTGATGATTGAAATTTGCTTGGGATTTGAATTTTGGAATTTGTAATTTTAAAACCCCATGTCATACTCATTAGTCATCGTCGAGTCTCCGGCGAAAGCGAAAACTATTTCCAAATATTTGGGCAGCAAATATAAAGTGCTGTCCTCTTTTGGCCATGTCCGCGATTTGCCGGAAAAAGAAATCGGCGTGGATACTGAGCATGGTTTTGTTCCGAAATACGTTATCTCGCGCAACAAAATGAAACAGGTCAAGTTGCTCAAAGATGGCGCGGCCAAGGCTGATGAAATTTTATTCGCGACTGATGAAGACCGCGAAGGAGAAGCTATTTCTTGGCACCTCGCGCAAATTTTAAAAGTTGATCCCACCAAATTAAAACGCATCACTTTTCACGAAATCACCAAACGAGCCATTGACCATGCTATTGAAAATCCGCGCGGGCTTGATTTGAATTTAGTCAACGCGCAACAGGCTCGGCGCATTGTCGATCGTTTGGTTGGTTACGAGTTGTCACCATTTTTGTGGCGCAAAGTGCAGAAAGGTTTATCAGCCGGTCGCGTGCAATCAGTCTCGGTTCGATTAGTAGTCGAGCGCGAACGCGAGCGCGATGCTTTTAAACCGCAAGATTTTTGGACGATTGATACTATTTTTAATAAAGATCAAATCTCATTCCCCGGCAAGCTACACGCTATCGGAGAAAAAAAACTAGAGAAACTTGGCATTGGTTCGGAAAACGAAGCCCAAAAAATTCTCACTGATTTAAAGGATGGAAAATACACCGTTGCTTCAGTCATTAAAAAAACCGTTAAGCGCTCGCCAGCCCCGCCGTTTACCACTTCCACTCTGCAACAAGAAGGCAACAACAAACTCGGCTTTGGGGCTAAGGAAACCATGATGCTGGCGCAAAAACTTTACGAAGGTGTTACCTTGCCCGGCGAAGGCCAAGTTGCTCTCATCACTTACATGCGAACCGATTCAATGAACATGTCTGATCTTTTTATTAATGAAACCCGCGATTTTATTTCCAAACAATTCGGGGCTGAATATCTTTTAGAAAAACCTCGCCACTTTCATACTAAAGCCAAAGGCGCTCAAGAAGCCCACGAAGCCATTCGCCCGACCGATGCCGCGCGCTCGCCTGATTCCATCAAAGGGGCGATTGATCACGACCTGTGGAAACTTTACGACTTGATTTGGCGCCGCGCCGTGGCCACTCAACTTCCGGAAGCTCTTTTCGATTCCACTTCAGCTGACATTGCCACTGGCAAATATACTTTTCGTTCGACCGGTTCGATAATCAAGTTCGACGGCTACCTAAAAGTCTACGAAGAAAAACGCAAAGAATCGATTTTGCCAAAACTGACGCAAGGCGACGAAGTGGCGCTGGAAAATTTGGAAACCAAAAAGCATACCACCGAGCCGTCGGCCAGATATTCTGACGCGACTTTGGTTAAAGCTTTGGAAGAACACGGCATCGGCCGGCCATCCACTTATGCTCCGACTATCTCGACAATTTTGGAACGCGGTTATGTTGAGCGCGATGAAGCCAAAAAACTTAAACCTTGTAATATTGCCTACACAGTAACCGACCTTTTAGTCGAACACTTTCCGAAAATTGTCGACCTGGCCTTCACAGCTAAAATGGAGACTGATTTGGACCAAGTGGCCGAAGGTAAAGTCGACTGGGTGCCGGTGTTGCAAGAATTCTACGATCCGTTTCATGAAAATTTGGTGGAAAAAGAAAAGTCGGTTAAAAAACTTAAACCCGAGGATAAACCGACTGATCAGGTTTGTGAAAAATGTGGCAAGCCGATGGTTATTCGCGGCGGCCGCTATGGCGAATTCTTGGCCTGCAGTGGTTTTCCTGAATGCAAAAACACTAAACCGTTAGCCCAAAACGCTAATGGCGAAGCCGTGACCGCTGAACCGGAAGTAGTAGACGACATCTGCCCGACTTGCGGCGCGCCAATGGTTATGAAACGCGGTCGCTTTGGCCCTTTCATCTCCTGCTCAAAATATCCTGAATGCAAAACCATTAAAAAAATCGAGAAAAAAACCGGCGTCAAATGTTCACAATGTAATGAAGGCGACATCGTGGAAAAGAAAGGTAGAAGTGGTCGTCCATTCTTCAGCTGCAACCGTTACCCTGATTGCAAATTCGCGCTCTGGCAAAAACCGACCGGTGAAAAATGTCCGACCTGCGGTTCGCTTATGACTTATGCGGCCAAAGGCATGACCCAATGTTCAAACAAAGAATGCGGCTTTAAAAAAAATCTGGAAAAAACCGAGGAATAAAAAAACGTAGAGACAATGGCGCCGCCTTGTCTCTACGTTTTTTATAAGTTTTTTTATTTATCTTTTTTACCTTTATCTTCTTGTTTACCCAAAGCCTTTTTTTTCAAACTTTCAAGTTCTTCCGCTTCTTTCTTTTCCTTGTCAGCTAAAGTGTCGCGCCCTGGTTTATAATTCTTTGAAACCATGCCGCCGAGTTTCTTTTGCCAACCGTATAAAAGCTGATCAAGCCAATTAACCCCGGCTCCGGCCGCTCGGAATGGCAGTTCCACGGCCGCGGCCAAGCCCAAAATCGCGGCTCCGCCGGCTAAACCCAAAGCCGCCGCGCCGTAAGTTTTGGCTATATCCACTCCGGTCAAACCCATTTTTTTAACAAATGGATCATCCGATCCGCCCGGTTCGTTATAACCGCGAATTTTTCGCCTTAACATATGGCTGGTAACCATGGTGGAATCGCGAAGCAGTGGAGTAAAACGACGAACAATTGGAATATCCCAATTCTTTCCATGAATGGCTTTTCTGACAAAATGCGAACCGGTAAGAAGTCCAGTCATGGTTATGTATTGCGCTTTCTCAACATTTAAAGCCGGCCGTCCTAACATCAAAAGATTCAGGCGATTTTCATCGTAAGGATAGATAAGATCTTGTTGCCGTTCCCAAGTACGACGCAGCTGCTCTTTTTTAAATTCCGCTTCTGAACCATAAGCGTCGTAAAGACTAAAACCGGTGGTTTCGTTAAAAACTCGAGCCTCGCCCTCCATTAAACGATTAACCTGACCCTCGGCCGAACACCAAGCGCTGGAATGAGCGGTTTCTAACTTCCGATATTTGTCCCTAAGGTTGGGAAAATAAGTACCGGGTTTATAAAAGTCTTTTTGAATATCGTTAAAGCCGTCCTCAAGTTTTTTTTGCTTTTCGATTTCCTCGCGAATAATTTTAGCCTGCACGGTTGGTTCATCGACTGAATGATATTTCTTTTGGCTTTTTCTGCCATTCTGTTTTTTACCGCCGCCAGATTCTTTTTGCACCAAATGAGTTTCTAAAGCCCCTAAAGCTCGAACAACCTCGCGTATTAAAAAAGGAAATTCGTTTGGTTTTAAATCAAGCGGTACAATTACCGTAGCGGTTTTAGTTTCTTGACCCTCAAGAGTTACTCGCAAACTTTCACCATAGCGAAAAGATAACAACGCGGCTTTTTCTTTTTCTACTTTTAAAGCTTCGGTGATGGTGATGGTGCGGATTTCGCCGCTAGTTGTTTTAACTCCAATAGCCGCTTCGCCGCCAAGGCGGCGCTCACCGGCTAAACAAAAATCCAAGCCGGATTTTTCCACCCCGCCGGCCGAACGAAGAGCGGCTTTACGAACTTCGACAATCGAGGCTTTGGCTCTAGCCTCGCGAGCCTCGCCTTCGGCTCGCCGACCGGCCATTTTCTTTTCAAATACCGGATCTTTTTTTTCACCGGCTTCCGCGCCGCTCTCGGCGCCATCTTCCTCTTCTTCATCATCAATATCCGGAACGACCCTTGTTGTATCTCGATCAAGCATAAATTTTTGATTATTAATTAAAAAAATTATAACAAAAAAACCGCGGTTTGTCATCTTACCCGCAAAATGCTAATGTAAAAAGCACACATATGATCGAAATCGTTCATACTTTTGGCGATTTGGAACGGCTTATAAAAAATAATTATTTAAAGCCTGATTTAGATTTGGTTAAACGCGCTTACGAAACCGCTGAACGCGCTCATAAAGACGTCACTCGTTTCTCTGGCCACCCTTTTATTACCCACCCCTTGGCCGTGGCTTATAAATTGGCTGAAATGGGCTTTCCCACCAACATGATTGCCGCCGGTCTGCTTCATGACACGGTTGAAGACACTGAAGTTACTTTAGAAGACATTAAACGCGATTTTGGCGATGATGTGGCCGGAATGGTGGAAGGTATAACCAAACTTAAAAAAATAAAATATCAGGGCGTGGAACGGTATGTGGAAAACATGCGGCGCATGTTTATGGCCATGGCTTCCGATGTCCGCGTAATTTTTATAAAATTCGCCGATCGTTTGCACAATCTGCAAACCCTTTACGCCCGACCGGGACACAAACAAGAACGCATTGCTCGCGAAACAATGGAAATTTACGCGCCAATCGCCAATCGTTTGGGTATGGGTGAAATCAAAGGCGAGATGGAGGATTTGGCCTTTAAATATCTTTTTCCCAAAGAATATGATTGGGTGTTACAAATCATGGAAACCAAAGTACGAGAAAAAGGCTCGCAAATTTCCCGTTTAATCGACACGGCCGAAGAAATCTTACGCGCGGCTGACATTATTCCCGACCAAGTTCATGGCCGAGTTAAACGACTTTATAGTTTATTTCAAAAACTTCAGCGCTATAATAACGACTTGGCTAAAATTCACGATCTGGTGGCGGTTCGAGTAATCGTCAAAGATGTCGAGGATTGCTATGCCGCCCTGGGTATCATTCACCAAGAATGGCATCCGGTTCCCGGCCGCATCAAAGATTATATCGCCCAACCCAAACCCAACGGTTATCGCTCTTTGCACACCACGGTTTTTTGCGGCGATGGCGAAACCGCTGAATTTCAAATCCGCACCGAAGAAATGCACGAATTCGCCGAATATGGTATTGCCGCTCACTGGCGCTATAAAGAAGCCGGCCATTTACCGCCCAAAAATCTTCGCTGGATGGAAGAAATGGTGGCGATCCAAAAAGCTTTAGAAAGCAAAAAAGATTTTCTGGAACAAATGGAAGTTTTAAAAATCGATGTTTTTAAAGATCGCATTTTTGTTTTAACCCCCCAAGGCGATGTGATTGATTTGCCCGAAGGAGCCACGCCGATTGACTTTGCTTACGCCGTTCATTCCGACATCGGCCACAAATGCGTTTCGGTTAAAATCAATGAACAATTAGCTAACCTTGATGCTGTTCTTCGCTCTAACGACGTGGTGGAAATTATTACTGACAAAAATCGTCGCGGGCCTAACCCGGACTGGTTAAAATTCACCAAAACTCATCATGCTCGTCAGCTAATCAAAGAGGCTACCAAAAAAAACATGAAAAACTGGCTCACAGCCATGATTCCCAAACCGAATTTTGGCAGGAAAAAGAAGGAAAAAAAGAAAAAAACAAAGTAGGGGTAGAACAATGTTCTACCCCTACTTTGTTCTGCCCCTACTTTGTTTTTTTTGGAGGGTTATATTTCCGACAACCTCGCCAACAACTCCATCAAATCATCTTTAGAATAAAAATGCATGGTCACCGTGCCTTTTCCGCCGCGTTCGCGGATCTCGACTTTGGTTCCGAGAATTTCTTGCAAGCGTTTTTCATGAGCCACTATGTTCGGGTCAACCCGACGTCCGAAAGCCGACTTTGGCCGATGGCCAGCCACTGTATGCTCGGCCGAGCGAACCGTGACTTTGCCAGTTAGCATGGCCTGAAAAAGCTCCTTTTGTTTGGCCAGATTATTTTCTGACAACAGAGTCCGAGCATGACTTTTGGTTATCTTGCCCTCTTTAAGCGCGTCTTGAATGTATTCAGGCAGTTCAAGAAGACGAAGAGTATTGGCCACGGCCGGACGGCTCTTACCAACCCGAACCGCGGCTTGCTCTTGCGTAAAATTAAATTCGTCCATCAGGGCGCGATAAGCCAAGGCCTCTTCCAATGGATTCAAATCAGTCCGTTGGAGGTTTTCGATCAAAGCCCATTCCAATTTCTGCTGTTTGGTCGCGTCGCGGACGATAACCGGCACGGTTTTAAGGCCAAGGGCTTTGGCGGCCCGCCAACGCCGCTCGCCAGCAATCAGTTCATATTGATTATCGCAAAAAGTCACGATCAATGGTTGTATGATTCCGTGTTCTTTAATCGAACTGACAAGATCATCCAAATCCGCCGCCGCAAAATGCCGCCGCGGTTGATGCGGATTGGCGACAATATCGCCAACCGGAATTTCTTTGATTTCTTGTCGGCCAACAACCGAAGTGACAACTTCGGAAACTTTTTTAGTAGGGATAAGCGAACCGAGACCCCTCCCTAGCGCTGGTTTCATACTCATATTTTTTACAAATCACCATTTTCCCTTAAAAGAAATTCTCGGGCTAAACGCTCATAGGCTTTAGCGGCCTTAGAAGATGGATCGTAGTGAAGAATTGTTTTTCCAAAAGACGGCGCTTCGGCCAAACGAACACTGCGCGGGATAACCGAACGGAAAATATTGTTGGGAAAATATTTATAAAGCTCCTGTAAAACTTCTTTGGATAAATTAGTCCGCGAATCGTACATGGTAATAACCGCGCCCATGACTTTCAGATTGGGATTAAGTTGTTCGCGCACCAAATCGACTGTACCCAAAAGTTGCCCGAGACCTTCAAGCGCGTAATATTCGGCCTGAACCGGAATAAGAATCGATTCTGCCGCAGTAAGCCCATTGACGGTAAGAAGGCCAAGCGAGGGCGGATTATCGATCAAGACATAGTCAAAATCATTTCTGACTTCCAAAATACCCTTGCGTAAACAATGTTCGCGCTCCTCAATCCCGACCAATTCCACGGCCGCGCCGGCCAAAGCCGGAGTGGCCGGAATAATTTTTAAGCCCTCATGCGCCGTGGGCATAATAAGGTCGCGCATGCGGTGGGCGCCAATCATTCCCTCGTAAATTCCTGCTGGAATATTTCGATAGTCAATACCGAGCCCGGAAGTGGCATTGGCCTGCGGATCAAGATCGATGAGTAAAACAAACTTGCCTAAATTAGCAAGATAAGCCGCCAAATTTAAAGACGTGGTGGTCTTCCCCACGCCACCTTTTTGATTCACAATCGAAACCACGTGAGCCATAATCTTTTACATTATAGCAAAAGGTTTGAAGGGACGAAAGGGTTTAACCCTTCGATTGGCCTCAGGGTCTTCGAGGGGTGGAAGGGGACAAACAAAAATATCTGAATTTCTTGTTCAGATATTTTTGGTTGCGGGGGCCGGATTTGAACCGGCGACCTCTTGGTTATGCTTACCAACTACAGCTTTGGCTGCTTCCGCCCGAAGGCGAAATTTGTGGTCCGGACTTTCTCTTCACCCAGCTAAGCTGGGTGTCTGCCATTAAGTCTCTACACTTTCCATGCGCTATCTTGCGCAAGGCTTAGCTCGGGATTGCCATTTTAAAGGTTTCCCCGAATTTGACAGATTATCACGCGCGACTTACGCCACGCGCAGCCCATTGTAGGATTAAATCCCAAGCATCACGAAACTCGATTGAACGAGGTTTTCTTTGACGCTTTTGCGATTCTACCATGTGGATCTCTCCTTTATAGCTTATGAATACTTCGAGCGGAAAGACATAAAAAATTTCTTTCTCTGGTAAATAAACCAAAGCGAAATCGAAATCATTTTTCTGATAAAGAGAGCGCTTCATTTGCCTTCGGTTTGTTTTAGTGCGCCGATTATCAACTATGAAATTGCCGGCTGGCTTATAAAACCACGCACATTTGACTTGAATTTTTATAAGACACCCGTTGATGTCAAAAATCAAATCATATGGTAAACGATCCCCGACAGGTTTTGAGATACCAAAACCTTTTTTAATGGCTTGGAAAATCGCCGCCTGTTCGGCTAAGTCGCCTTTCAATTTTGTATTCATAATTATTAAAGGAACCTACATTCGAGCCAAGCGAGCTGCCAGGCTGCTCTACCCCGCGGTATTGCTTTTTGATTATGCGCTGACTTTGAATAAAAGTCAATAATCTTGCTATGGTCGAAGACCATGAGTCCTCGATTGGCCTCGGACTCCCTGAGCGATAGTCGAAGGGAGCGATTGGAAACCACTAATGTGAGCTCTTCGACCCCTTCGATAGGCCTCAGGGTCGTCTTGAGGAATCGAAAGACGACCGGGCTCAGGAATTCACCTACAGCAGTAGCAGTACAGCTGTAGTCGAATGGTAGCGGGGGTGGGGATCGAACCCACGACCTCGGGCTTATGAGTCCCGCGCTCTAACCAACTGAGCTACCCCGCCATGTTTATTAGCGAAGTTGGTGGTTAACCAACTGCCGCGCCCTCCGAAGCTCGCCACGACCGTGTCCACCGTAGCCCTGAGGCGAAGGTGGAGCGTAGGAAGGGAGCTACCCCGCCATGTTTATTAGCGAAGTTGGTGGTTAACCAACTGCCGCGCCCTCCGAAGCTCGCCACGACCGTGTCCACCGTAGCCCTGAGGCGAAGGTGGAGCGTAGGAAGGGAGCTACCCCGCCATCTTATAAAATTCCAAATTCTAAATCGCAAATCCCAAACAAACTCCGAAATTTGATGGTTAGATAATAACAAAAACTTGTCATAAGCGCAAGGATATGATAGTATTTTCATCGAAACAACTACGGGCGGGTGGCGGAACTGGTATACGCGCGGGACTCAAAATCCCGTTCTCGCAAGGGATTGAGGGTTCGATTCCCTCCTCGCCCACCATTCGACTACAGTCGTGCTATTACTACTGTAGTCGAGTGTCCCGAGCCGAGTCGAGGGGCATACATTTTCATTACCCCCACCGCTCATGGCTTTCAGCCAAAAAAACCTCGATTAACCTCGAGTTTTTTGTTATCCACCACGTCCTTCCAAAAACCCAAAAAAAATGCTATCCTATACCCGTTAACTATGACACTAACAGCCCACGCGGCCATGGGAGCGGTCATTGGTGAAGCCATCGGAAACCCCTTGCTTGGATTTATTATCGCTATCGCGGCGCATTTTCTGATTGACATCATTCCGCATGGCGATACTTTTCTTTCCGACAATTATCGCGTTTTAAAACGCCGCCGCAAACAAGCTTTTGCTTATGTGATGATTGATGCCGTCTGTGCCATTCTCTTTGTTCTGTTTATCGTCAACATACGCGATGTTGCCTTGATTCGCCCCATCAGTATGGGAATCGTCGGTTCGGTTTTGCCTGATCTTTTGGTTGGTTTATATGATGTCACCAAGTCGAAATATCTGCGCTGGATTTTTAATCTTCACTTTGTTTTTCATAATTTAATAATAAAAAAACGCGGCGATATTCCGCTCCGGTATTCACTGGCCGCGCAGGTTGTTTTGGTTCTTCTGCTTCAAGCTAGATTGTAGAATCCAACAGAACACTAAATTTCAAAAATCCGCATAAAGAGACCGACTGTGTCCGCCGAAGCTCGGCCTGTCCACCGTAGCCCTAGCGAAGGTGGGCGAAGGCGGATCGGACTCTTTATGCGGATTTTTTAAACACTCTGGCGAAGTTATTTTATCTAAACGGAATAAAAAATCTTTAAAATCTCTTCGGCGGTTTTTTGCCAAGAAAATAATTTAGCTTGCTCTAAACCTTTTTCAATATAAGATTGCCTTGCTTTTTCGTCCACCATCTCTTCCATCGCCCGCGCGAGCCCGGCCGGATTATCGGTCGAGACATAACGCGCCGCCTCTTCGCAAACTTCAAATAAAGAACCGACTCTTGTGGTGATAACCGGAACTCCGATAGCCATAGCCTCAAGCGGCGGCAAACCAAAACCTTCGTAGAGCGAAGGAAAAATCAGGGCCCGCGCTCCAGCCAGCAAAGAAAATTTTTCTTCCGGTGAAACATAACCGACTTCTTTAATAAAATCCGCGCCGGCAAACTCGTTGATAGTTTCTTCGAACTTCCAGCCTCGCTTCCCCACCACTAGCAGTTTGTAGTCAGAAAACTTTTGATGAAAAATTTTCATGGCTCGGGCGGCCAAAATAAAATTCTTGCGCGGCTCGATGGTGCCGAGACATAAAAAATATGGAGCAAAAACAGTTTCCTCAAGATAAGGCCGATCGGACCTATCTTGAAGAAAATCATTGATGGCCGCCGCCGGATAAACAACCGAAATTTTCTCAATAGGAATATTAAAAAGGCGAATCAGGTCTTTTTTTGTGACTTCTGAAACTGAAATAATTTTTTCGGCTCGACGAAGACTCCGCGGCACGACAATCTTAGTCGAAAACCAACGCGAGAAGCCGCCGGGAAACCACTCCGGATGGTCGTAGATGGCCAAATCATGAACCGTAATCACTGCCTTGCCTCGCCAGCCGAGTGGGAGCTGACCGTGCGGCGCGAAGAAAATATCTGGACGATACGAACGAACGAGTCGAGGAAAAGAAAAATGATTAAAGAAAAAATTTCCTCGCCCCACCGGCACGCGAACGACTGTCGCTCGCGAAGCAAACTCTTTTATTTTTTCTTCTGGATATTTTTCGGAAAAAAATAAAACAAACTCATTGTTTGTTTTTAATTTTAACAAAGCACGCACCACCCCGTCAGTGTATTCTGAAATACCGCCGAATTGTCCGTTGGCTGGATCGAGAATATATCGGCAGTCGATGGCAAAGGTCATACTTGAATTTTGGCTAATCGTCAATTTCAAAATTCATTATTGTTTTTTACTATATTTTGCAAAATATTCATCTATCTCGTTTCGAAGTTCTATACCGACTCTTTCAAAACACTTAAGCAAGTCTTCGTATGCGCCTTCACCACCTAAAAAATCCCAAAATTCATTAGCCACTTTTAGTTCTCGATCTAAATCAAGCATACCTCTTATTGTCCACCGATTATATGGTTCTGGATCATACGGATTGTAAGGAATAGCAATTATTGTTTGTACTTTTAATTTTGAATTTTCAGCTAAAGTCGTTGCCACCCATTCAAGGAGCGTTCTTTTAAATTCTTTAAAACCGCCGGCATTTGGTTTGGCTGTCTTTATGTCAAATAAAAATAATTCGCCGGCGTGACTTTCCAGCAAAACATCAACCTTGGTCGGTTTTATATCTCTAAATTCGCCTTGTTGCGCAACTTTTCTAATAATTTCAAGCTCTTTTGTCTTATTTGGAGATGTTTTTGCGGTTGTCAAATCATCAATAATTTTTTGAATTTCAATTTGAGCTTGTGAGCTTATTTTATTACCAGCCGTGGCTTGCGATTCAGCTCTTTTAAATTTACTTTTTGCTAAAGTCAAAGCAACTGGTTCAAAGATACTTGTTCCAAAATTTGTATTAAGCGAATGGATAAAAGAAAATAAAGCCATCCTGTCTTTTCCCAATAATCTAGAATGAAATGGCATTGCCGCTGGTTCGGGCATATAATTTTGAAACTTATGTCTTAGAGCATTCTTTAAAACATTTTCTACTTCGTTAATTTGTTGATTGGATAAACTCATACATTTTTTAAATGAAAAATTATTTCCGAATAAGGATTTTTGTCTCTTTCGGTGCGATTAAGCACCGGGCGCTTATATTGATTAACAATTTTCATACCTGCTTTTTCTGCAATCTCGGGGTATAAATTCCATTTATCATTAGCCACTAAAAATACATCAAAATCGGCCGTAAAAAATTTTCTTGAATTTATCAAAACTTGAGATATTCCTTCAACATAGGTTCTTTTTGCCTCCATTCCTTGACCTTTATATAGAGGGCCGATTTCTAATTCATCTTTTCTCTCAAAACCAAAAAGATCATACGCATAAGCATGCTGTTCGTGATAATCTATTTGGCCGACATATGGCGGAGAAGAAAAGATGCCTTTAATTTTTTGTTTTTCAATAAGTTTATAAAATTCTGTATCTTTAACTTTTATTTTTTTTAAAATATCTACATTTCGCGAATCGCCTGTAATTGAGGCCCAATAAGCGCTATTTTTTAATTTTTGGAATTCTTCAATTCTCGCAATAGTATCGTTTGCATAGCGATCAAACCAATACTTTATTGAAAAAAGAGGCTTGCAGATTTTTTTATGTTTCCAACAATAATAAGTCGTAACTTGCGGTTCTTTTAGCGTTGCCAAATCCGAATGAGTGGTGGCTCGGCAAGAACGGATTGTACGACTCAAAATAATCGCTAATATTTTTTTATTTTTTTTATCTTTTATCTCTTTAATCTGGCTGAAGGCAAAGTCAATTTCTTTTCGAACATTTTTGATATACCATTTATCAAGAAAAGTTTTTGGTATTTTTTGTTCAAGTTCGATTTTATATTTTACAACTAGTTTATTATAAACACTTAGAAATTCTTTTTCTTTTTCAGCTGCATACTTATTTTCATCAATCTCTTTTTGATAAGCCCTTCTCTTAAAATCATAAGAAGGAAAATTTTTGTCATTAAATTTAACTAACTCTGAATAAAGCTCTTTTTCAAAATCTTCTATCTTCTCGTCAGCTTCAAATCCAGCAATTGCTAAATTAATGTCTTTTACTTTTTTGGTCAAAGAATTTAAATCATAATCTAAGAGCTTGGCATCCGCGATCATGCAGTTAAAACAAGAAATATCAATCCCAACCGAATGTATACCAAGTTCATTTGCTTGTACTAATGTCGTACCCGATCCGGAAAAAGGGTCTAAAATAATATCACCTTTCTTAAAAAAAACATTCTGTTTAAAATCATCGGTATGGGTATCAATAAAATATTCCACTAATTGCGGTATAAACTTACCTTTATATGGGTGTAATCTATGAACATGCTTGGTTGTATCTTGTTCACGCAGATGATCAAAAGATAAATTCCAGTTTAAATCACTTCCTAGTTTTTTTTTCCATTCAATCTCTCTCATACTGTTAAATGATCGGTAGTATTGCTTTAAATCATCGAGATTTACTTGGGTAGAGCCGTTTTCGCCGTGTTTTTTAACTTTTCCGTATTGTATAAGATAAGAAATATTAGATTCGCTAATACTTCGACCTAAAAAAGAACTTGCCCAATTACATGCTTCTTTTAATGTAAGTAATTGTCCTGTTAACACTAAATCCATAATTTTTTTGAATTTTTTATTGGTTTTGTGTTGTTTATGGATAAAATTCCACTTCACTCATTATTTTTTTACTAACAATTTTTCCTCGTATCGCGTCCCTAATTGCGCCAATCGCCTCAATATCCCACTCTATCTGTTTTGATGACGGACAAAACTTTTGCATTAACTCAAAAATTTGGTTATCAACAAAATCTTGTCTTTCAATTTGTTGTCTGGTTAGTTTAGACATAAATCATTATACTACCCACGGTTTATAATAACCACCTCAAAAACCCCAACGACCCCTTCACTATCAAAACCACAATGATTCCTGAAATAACCTCACCAATAATTATCGCCGGCACGCCGAAGCGCGGACGGATGCGCAGCAGGATCATGAGAGCCGTGGCGCTCCAGACGCCGGTTGGCGGAATGGTGATGGCCACAAATAATCCCAAAGCCAAAGCGCCGAATTTATCGTAAAGCGATTGAAAATGAGTGCTCTTCTTTTCCAAAAAATTGACCAAATGTTTATGCACCCAGGGAATTTTTTTTTCAACAAAATCAATTATCGGTTGCAAACAAAAATAAACAATGGGAATCGGCAAAATCCCGCCGAGGACGGAGAAAAAGAGAGCGGAAAAAACTGACAAATGAAATTTTGAGAGAGCCAACGGAATAGCCGCGCGCAATTCCGTCACCGGCACGGCGGAAATTAAAATTGTCGCGATCTCGCGGGAAAAATCCATATTTTATTTCCCCCTCCCCCCCTGGCCGTGTCCGCCATAGCCCGGCGACGGCGGAGGGAGGGGTTAGGGGTGAGGGTTACCATTCGTAAGTATTATAGGCCCACACGGTTAAGGCTTTGACATCGTTAAGCCGTCCAATCGTTGAATCAGAACCAAGGACCACGACAAAAATATTTTTTCCACCATCTTTTTGCGCTTCAAGGCCTAAACAATATCCGGCCTCGGGCAAATAACCGGTTTTTCCGCCGACGATTTTGTAAGGATCTTGATTAACGAAACCGGCCAGTAATTCATTTGTATTTTCTAATTGATACGCGTTTCCTTCCGCGTCAGTTATGGTCGCGGCCGCTTGCTCGGTGGCAAAACGAATATTTTCATTTTGCAAAGCCGCGCGCAACATGGCCACCAAATCAGGTGCGGTGGAACGATTTTCCGGCGATAAACCGGTCGGGTCGGCAAAAGTTGTTTTAACCATGCCGATTTCCGCGGCCTTTTCGTTCATCCGGGCGACAAAATCGCTTTCCGACAAACCGGACAAACGAGCCAAAGCAACCGTGGCCGTATTGTCCGAAGAAACTAAGCTGGCTAATAACAAATCTTTTATGGTTACGGTTTTGCCGGCGGGAATATGTTGCTTGCCGCCTTCGCGAAAATCTTCTGATTCAATAGTCATCGGCGTGTTCAAGTCAGGATTGCCTGAAAGAAAAATCATGGCCGTCATTAACTTGGTCATGCTGCCAATCGAACGAGCCTCATCGGCATTTTTTTGAAAAAGCACCGCTCCACTTACCGCGTCAACCACCAAAGCCGTGGTGGCAGCCGTAATCACGCCAATACTTTCCGGATGAATTTTCTTTGGCGCGCGAGCCACGTCATCGGCTACGGGAAAACTCGGTCGCATGGCCGTCATAATCGTATCAAAACCAACCGCAGAAGTTTCCGCCTTCGTGTAAGACTCAACCACTCCGGCATCAACCGGAAAAATTTGTACCAAACTAACGGCCAAAATAATTTCCGCCAGCATTTTATAAATCATACGATTTGCTTTTCTTCCAGATTGGAAATCTCACCGCTTAACTCTTGAATCATCTGGTCGATTTGCGGATTGTTGTGAAAACTTTCAAACTCTGGTAATTCGGAAACGCTGTGCGCGCCAAGGTGACGTAGAAAATCCAGTGAGACCGAATAAACCGATTGTAATTTTGTCGGATCGTCTTTTTCTTCAATCAAACCGCGCACCAAAAGATTGCGCAAAATCAAAGCGCAATTAATGCCGCGAATTTGCTCGATCTCCGGCTTAGTCATCGGACCGCGATAAGCGATGATGGTCAAAGTTTCCAGCGATGGACGAGTCAATTCCCCGCCCAAATCCTCCTTAGCAAAAACCTTAACCGCTTCAGCCGCCGCCGGATTGGTGGCTAACTGAAGTTTGCCTTCTTGTTCTAAAAGGTGAATGCCCGAACTTTCGACGTTGCGAAGAGTTTTGAGTTCTTCGATGGCCTCGCGTAAAGTTTCCTGATTGGTGTTCAGAGCTTTGATGAGAGTTTTAATATCGAGCGGTTTGGCCGCGGCAAAAAGGATGGATTCTAATGTTGAGGTGAGCATATTTTTATTGTCTGAACTGGGATTTTTGGAATTTTGACTGTGCCCGCCATAGCCCAGCGACGGCGGAGGATTAATAGGATTTTTAATATGGTGTCCAACAATTAAAACCAACAAATGCCGCCTAAATCCCAAAAATCCTTTAATCCCAAAAATCCCAGTTCAGACGAATAATTTTAATCATTCCTAGTAAGAAAAATTTCTTCAAACGCCTTAGTTTGTTGAACTTTAATAATTCTTTGTTTCACTAACTCAAGGAGGGCGAGAAAACTGACCACGACTTCAGCCCGCGAAGAGGCCGCGCCGAGCACATCGGAAAAAACAAATTTCGCCCGCTTCATGATCGCTTGATGAATATCACGAATCCGTTCCTCAACTGAAGCAACCCGCTCGAGCGAAGCCTGACGCAAAGCGAAAAATGGTTCCAATCGTTTTATCAAACCGCGAAAAGCTTCGGCTAAAATATTGGTTGTAATATTTTCCGGCGGACGAAAGCCCGACTCAACCGGCAATGGCACATACGGCCGAACAAATAATACCGCCCCGCTCGCATACATGTTTTCCAATTTACCAGCCACTTCGACAAATGCACGATAAAGTCTAAGTTGGGCAGCTAAATTACTTTGATCAACTACTTCTTGTTCAGGCGCCGGCAAAATGGAATTCGACTTAATGAGCAAAAGCCGCGCCGCCACGGTCAAAAAATCCGCTAACTCGTCAGCTGGCACATCGTTCTTGTTGATAAACTTAAGATAGTCGCCAGTCACTTGGGCGAGCGCTACTTCAGAAATCGGCAACTCCTCCTTTTCGATTAGATTAAGCAATAAGTCGAGAGGGCCGGAAAATTTTTTCGTCGAAACTTGAAACATGACTTTTTACTGCCCCCACCCCTACCCTCCCCCGTATGTGGCATACGAGGGAGGGCGTGATAGAGTAATTTATTTCTTAAAAAAATATGTACTCCTCGGCCTCCCTCCCTCATATACTCTTTTATTTTTGTATATGGGGGAGGGTGGGGGTGGGGGCCTTATTTCAATTTAATATGAACTTCAGATAATGATTTCTCCGGCAACTCGCTCGGCGCGCCCATCATCAGGTCGCGGGCGTCGCCGGTTTTTGGATAAGCGATGACTTCGCGGATATTCGGTTCGTTGGCTAGAATCATGACAATCCGATCAATGCCTGGAGCAAAACCACCGTGCGGAGGAGCACCATACTCGAAGGCCTCGAGCATATGACCAAAACGCTCTTGTTGTTCGGCTTCGCTAACTTTTAACAAATCAAAAATCTGTTTTTGCAAAGGTCTCTCGTGAATACGAATACTACCTGAAGACAACTCGTAACTATTGAGCACTAGGTCATAAGCGTTTGCTCTGATACTCGCCAAATCTTCGCCGCGCATGAATTTTTCTCTGTCTTCGTCCTTAATCGAACAAAACGGATGATGTTTAGCGGCAATTTTCCCTTCCTCGTCCCACTCAAACATCGGGAAATCAAGGATCCAAGCAAAAGCCAACTCGTTCGGATCGTCTTTGTTCACGCGCAAGTCTGGTTTATCACCGCCATACTTTTCCATTGACTCGGCATAAGTTAGGCGAGGAAACGGAATCGTGGAAATCTTTTTGTCTGGAAAATTAACTTCAACCAATTCAATAAACATCGCCTCGGTGAATTGCAGAATATCCTCTTGATTGACAAAAGACATCTCGTAGTCAAGTTGAGTAAACTCGGGTTGGCGATCACCGCGCTGATCTTCATCGCGGAAGCAGCGAGCAATTTGAAAATATCTTTCAACACCAGCGACCATAGAAAGTTGTTTGAATTGCTGTGGCGATTGCGGCAAGACATAAAATTTTCCAGCCTGCAAACGAGACGGTACCACATATTCACGCGAGCCTTCCGGTGTGCCCTTCATCAGAATTGGAGTTTCGATCTCGATAAAATCATTTTTATGCATGTAATCTCGAAAAAACGAAATTACCTTATCGCGCAAAACCAAATTCTTGTGCATGCGCTCGCTACGCAAATCAAGATAACGATATTTGAGACGAAGTTCTTCGTTAACGCCGATCGTATCTTTATCAATTTCAAATGGCGGCGTCTTGCAGGCGTTCAAAATTTTAAATGACTTGGCCGCCACCTCAACCGTGCCGGTCGGCAGGTCAGGATTGATTTGCTTGGCCCCGCGATTTTGAACAATTCCCTCGACCTCGAGGACATACTCGCCGCCAACTTCGTCCACAGCCTTAAGCGAAGCCTCGTCAAGGTCGGGTTTATAGCAAACGACCTGCACCAGGCCGCTGCGATCGCGTAAATCAACAAAGACCAACTTGTCGCCCATGCGTCGAATGCTATGCGCCCAGCCGTTGAGTTTTACCGTTTCCCCGATTTTTTCAGGGGTTTGAAAGTTCCAGGTTCTAGTCATATTTTTGATTTCTTTATAACTCTTGCGATCGCTGTAGTTATGAAGAAAAATTTATTTAAAATTTTATTGATTTTATTCATTTTCTCTCTGGAAACCACCAATTATATTCTTCTTTCAGCGCTTTTTTAAGTGTGTCTTGAAGCAAACGAGAGGCGTGCTCGCATAAATCTTGACCACCATTATCCTTCAGCCCATATTTAGACAGCTCGACTTCAACTTGTGGTAATTCTTTCGCTAAAAAATCCGCCAATTTTTTTAATACCTCATTTTGTGTTTCCCGAAGCGGTTCAACCTCAAAAATCGGGAAATAATCTCCATCCTGTCGTCGAAGTGTTTCATCCATATCATCTTAACGCATTTAATTTGTTAACGGAAAGAAACGAATAACATAACGGTTTCCGCGAAGTATTTTCTAAGGTCCAAACAGTTTTAGGAATAAACATGGTTGTTTCTCCTTTTTTAATTTTAAAGGTCAAACTCATATCTCGCGTCTTCTTATCGCTAAAAATCGAAACCTTTCCTTCACCGTTTGTCACATAAATCGAAATATAATTATTTTTAGTAAAGATTTTTTGAGTTTTAGAAGCACTAATACTGTAACGCGCGGCAACAAACTTAACAGAATTGTTTAAAATCACCACCTTACCAAACTTCATTTTCTTTGATTTAATTCTTTTCTTTTTATGGTTGACAGATACAAGATTATTTTCCTCTGGAAATTTTATTTTATCTAAAGATTTTTGAACAAACTTTCTTGAAAAACTGCTTGGAATTTTTTTACCAAAATTTTGGTCATAAAGTCGCTGAACCATGTCTGACGAGGTGTTCGCGTACTCTTCCAAAACACAACCGATGGCCGTGTGAACAATTCCGGTTTTATGTATCTTGATTATATCACCGGCAGTGGGAACACTTTTAAATTTATCATATTGGCCACCAGGTTTTTTATTAAACCAATCCTTAAACTTTTTTTCTTCAAAACACTTCTCCCAATCTTTTTGGCTGGCAACAAATAAATATCCGCCCGGTAAAACACTTAAAACATTAAATAACTCGGTCTTAAAAGATAAATGATTTTGAAAACTGAAACCTTCACCGCGATTCAAAAGAAAAATCGAGTAACCCAAAGGAGTGCAAGCCTTAACTCCATAAGATTTATATTTAAACAATAAACCTAAATCTTTCTGAATTTTAGCAATCGATAGGGCAATCTCGACATTTCCAATATCATAATTAATCAGGACTTTTATTATTGATTTGAATTTTGTTTCCAGTTTCTCAAGTTTTAAAATAGACAAATCTACTCGCATGGTTTTGGCGAGTTTTTGTAATTGGTTTAACTTTTTTTTAACAGAAATAGACAAAATATCAAATTTAGCTAATTTTAGTCAATTTTAATTGTTCCGATATATTCAACAAATTGATAATCCGGATCCCAACTTTCACCAATATTTTCATCAAGGACAACTATTTTTTTGGCCGTAAGATTATACAACGCTAATTCTTCATCTCGCTTCACAACCAAAATATCCTCAACCCAATCAATAACTTTTCCGCTCATTAAACACTGCATCTCGTTATCAGTTATTAAAACTCGCCCGACAGATAATACCCGTATACAATCTTGAACTCCTTCAGCTCCGTCACTAAAAACCGGTGACCAAAAATTTCCGTCGGCTGATAAAAAAACTCGTTCAATAAATAGAGATGAATGTGGCTCAACCAGATCAGTTATTTCACCAGAAATTAGATTAAGCCTAAAAACATGTTGAAAAGTACCGAGATTATAGCCAAGAGAAACCCCGCCCAACCAACCGTTATCAGCATCAACTTGCCACGAGGCTAACCAGCTGTCTCTTTCCGGTAAATTAATTTCGGTCATTTTATCCTCATCAACCGAATATTTCATAATTGTATCGACCGTACCGCCGCCAACCGAATCACCGACGACATAAAAGTCTTTTCCACCGTTAGAAAGATAATATGTTTCCGGACATAATTGATTTAGGTCGTAATCTTTCCAGGTAAAAATTTTATCTTCAACTAATTTTGTTCCTTCTGGTTGAAAAATATTTATCTTAAGACCATCGCGCGTGCAGCCCCTTTCACCAGAACCAAAATCTAAGGTTTCGGTTATTGCTTGAATTTTCCCATCACTCGACCATGTAATATCACCGGTTTTATCTTCGATTTTCTCGACTGATCCGTTCATGTCAACATAAGTTTGCGCTCCAACCAAAATTTTATTTCCCCATTTCCATTTCGCAAACTGGCTCGGAAAAATATTCTCTTCAGAAAACAGTTTAGTAAATTTTTTATCCTCCAGCCGATATGAATAAAGTTCGTTAACAAATCTTGACGGTTCGTAAATTTTTGATACTGAATAAACCACATACGTGCCCGATTCAACCGGTTTGATTTGATTATCAAGACTAGCCGGCGGACTTTTGGCCAGCCAGCTGGCCGGACAAGCTAAGTTAAGATGCAAATAATAATCCGTACCGCAGGAAAGAATAGAATAACCAAAAAATAACGCGACCACAATAAGCAACAAACCTGTAATTTTATATTTCATAACCCTAAGGCGTAATCCTATTAATCGTCCTCGGAAAAGCCGTGGTCTCGCGCACATGATGAATACCGGCCAGCCAGCGCGTTATTCGTTCAATGCCAATACCGAAACCACAGTGCGGCACCGAGCCGTATTTTCGCAAATCCAAATACCAAGAAAAAACCTCGAGCGGCAGATTGTGTTCGCGTAAATTCTTAACCATGGTTTCATAATCATCTTCGCGCTGACTGCCGCCAACAATTTCTCCAAAACCGCGCGGTGCTAAAACATCGGCATTTAAAACCAAAGACGAATCGGTCGGGTGCCCTTTCATATAAAAAGGTTTGATACTCTTCGGCCAGTTTTTGACTATTACCGCGGCCGAACTATCTTTGGTAAGAATTTCTTCATCTTCCGCGCCTAAATCATCACCATATTTTATTGGCGAACCGTGTTCTTGAAGATATTTGATAGCTTCGCCATATTCGTAATGCTTAAACGGCTCCTGCAAAAAGGCCTGGAGCTCGGTAACATCACGCTCAAGAATTTTTAATTCCGAGGATGCACGCCGAAGAACAAAATCAACAATAAATTTTAGAGCTTTTTCTTGAAGCGCTAAACTTTCCTCGTGTTTCATAAAAGCTATCTCCGGGTTGAGCGACCAAAACTCGGTGAGGTGCTTTCTAGTTTTAGATTTCTCGGCGCGGAAGTTCGGGCAAAGATCATACACTCGACCGAAAGCCATACACATGGCCTCGAGATAAAGTTGACCATTTTGTGTGAGATATGCTTTTTTATCAAAATATTGAACTTCAAACAGATCGGTTGTCCCTTCACAACTGTTTGGAGTAAAAGTCGGGGTGTCTAATTCGATAAATCCTTGGCTGTTAAAAAATTCCTGAAAACCGAGTTTGACCAAATGTCGCAAACGCAAAGTCGCCCACTGACTCTCGCTGCGCAACCACAAATGTCGATTGTCAAGAAGAAAATCCGGCCCATGCTCTTTTTTACCAATAGGATAATCGTCTGACGCGAGCTGAACAATTTCAACCGATGTGCCGTCGAGTTCGAAACCTGATGGAGCGCGCGGCTCGGCTTTGACCGTGCCATGTACAATAACTGACGATTCAATTCGCAGGGTTTGTAAGGCCTCCCATTGCTCGGCTGACAAATTAGCGGCCGAATAAACCACCTGAATCCGGCCAGAACCGTCGCGAAACTGCAAGAAAAAAATCTTGCCGCTGGAACGGAAGTTGTAAACCCAACCCTTGAGCTCGACCTCTTGGCCGACGAATTTTTCGATCTCGGAAACGAATGTGTATTGAGGCATAAGTATATCTCGCCGACCGCGTCCGCCGAAGCTCGGCGAAGGCGGAAGCTAAAAGAGCGTAGGCGGAACAGTGGTTATTTTAGCGTAATTTTCACGAATAGAAAAGTGGATAGCGGCATAAAGTGTCCGATCGGACACTTTATGCATCAAGAATTAATTTTTTCCGCTTAACACAGATAAAAAACAAGGTGGCTCCGGGGGCTGGATTCGAACCAGCGACATCTACGTTAACAGCGTAGCGTTCTGCCACTGAACTACCCCGGAATAACAAACAAAAACGACCCGTTTTAAGCGAGTCGATCCTTTTTGAAACAATCAAAAATTACCGTCCCGCCGGCAGGTCGTTATTATTATCGTTCAAAATGATTTGAAACGAAGTTTTCATAACTTTTTTATCATAAACTATTATTAAATTTTTGTCAAAAAAATCGGCATCACGATAGGCACGATCGTGCCTATCGTGATGTTAATCCAATAAATCCCAGTTAAAAAACACCCCTCGCCCTGAACCGAAGTCCAAAGGCAAGAGGTTAAAGTAGATGGCTGGTTGGTCAGCAGATACTGCTTCAGCTCCCGAAAGCCAGGTAAAGCCTCTGAAGCGCCTCGTTCTGCTCTTCATCAGTCCACGTCTCCGGAGATCGACGGAAAGGATCAGTGCAACCCAGTCCGCAATTGTTGAAGACGAATACTGGGAGGGAATATCGCAAGGAGTAGAGCGTCTTGGCCTTGAGAACCACGATCGCGCTTCCTCCTCTGCACATGTGCATGAAGTCATCGCCCCAGTAATTGCGCTTCCTCACCTCGTCCGGCAGGCCGTGAACAATGTCGGATTTGCCGCCGCCGGTAACCCGTTCCTTGTCCTTGCGAATCGAGTCTTCAAGGGTGACCCAGATGTAGAGGACGCTCGCCGCCGTGAGGATTTCCGGGGAAAGCTCTTTGAGCGAATTCCTGTAGCCGTCCGGCTCTTCGGCCGGCAAGGTCGATCCCTGCGGCACGCCGCGCGAGAACTCGATGACCACGGTCACGCCGTCAAGCGTTTCCACTCGCCAGAAACAGGGTTCCTTGATGAGCCGCTTGGCCGCGTCCATGCCGGGCTCGTCGACCTCGTCGAGAATGGCGTTGATCAACGCTTTCTGTTCGACATCGGACAGTACGGACAATCTGGGCTCAATGCCTGCATTAAGGCCAGCTCGGTCGATCCGTTCGAAGAGATCTTCCATGATCTCATAACGAGTGATTTGCTCTGGCCGCGGCTTAGTGATGTTATCGAAGTCTTCGTTGATGAGATGAATGAGCGTATACCACTCTCGTTGATTGGTAAACACCCCGCCAACGCTCTGGTAGAAAATGGGCGCCAGACCCATCTTCACGAGAACGAAATCGATCAGCCGCATGAGCTCGACATACCAGTAGTCGTCGAGCTCGGCCAACTTGCCGAGACGAAGGGAACG
>Ga0265296_1001680_pt1 | contig 24523 bp, 24 predicted proteins | sample MunlanPumphouse1_FD_189073 | JGI IMG/M metagenome (GOLD analysis project Ga0265296, IMG submission 189073) | Groundwater microbial communities from a municipal landfill in Southern Ontario, Canada - Pumphouse #1 | ecosystem: Environmental > Aquatic > Deep subsurface > Groundwater | place... | reverse complement strand
TTCGGACTGATTTTTTACAATAGATTTTAAACGGGCGATTAGCTCAGTTGGTTAGAGTACTTGCTTGACATGCAAGGGGTCACTGGTTCGAATCCAGTATCGCCCACGTTTTTCAAGAGATCATTAATAACGAGGATCAATTGACGAAAAAGAGAGAAAAGGAACCCAATTTTGGAACCGATAGAGAAGATCACACTTACGTTGCCAGATGGATCGAGTCTGGAAGCCGGGCTTGGTATTACCGCCGGTGATGTTGCGCGCTTGATTAGCGAAGGTTTTTTTCAAAACTCTCTCGTCGCAAAAGTCAATGGAAAGCTCGTCGATCTTTCATATCCGATCCGGCAAAATTCCTCAATCGAAATTCTGACTTACCAATCGCCTGAAGTACAGGAAACGCTGCTTCACAGCACTTCTCACATCATGGCACAGGCGGTCAAACAGCTTTATCCGCAGGCAAAAGTCACAATCGGACCGGCGATCGAGAATCGGTTTTACTATGATTTTGACATCGAGCCGCCGTTGACCAACGACGATTTGACAAAGATCGAAGAGCGAATGAATGAAATCATCGCCGCCGACATTCCAATTGTTCGTAAAGAACTCAGCTGTGATGAGGTCATCGACCTGTTTTCCCGGATGGGCGAAACGTACAAGGTCGAAATCTGTGAAGCCATCGATCCGTCAGAAACATTATCAATTTATACGCAGGGTGATTTTACGGATCTTTGTCGCGGTCCGCACATCCCATCGACCGGGAAGATCAAGGCATTCAAGTTGCTGAACGTCGCGGGCGCTTACTGGCGTGGCGACTCAAGAAATAAAATGCTGACCCGCGTTTACGGAACCGCGTTCGCCAATCAGAAAGAATTAAAGAAATATCTGAATTTTCTGGAAGAGGCCAAGCGCCGCGATCATCGCAAACTCGGCAAGAGTCTCGAACTTTTCGAAATCAACGATCAGGTCGGGCCGGGGCTGGTGCTTTGGCATCCGAAAGGCGCGACTTTGCTCCAGTCGATCAAGGAATATTGGATTCAGGAGCACCTGAAGCGTGGATATCAGCTCGTTCAGTCGCCACATATCGGGAAAGCGCAACTCTGGCAAACCAGCGGACATCTCGGATTTTACCGTGAATCGATGTTCAACTCGATGAAAGTGGAAGGCGACGAGTACTATATCAAGCCGATGAACTGTCCGTTTCATATCATGATCTACAAGGCGAAGACGAGAAGTTATCGCGACCTGCCAATCCGGTATGCCGAACTCGGGACTGTTTATCGGTATGAATTGTCCGGCGTTTTACATGGTTTGATGCGCGTTCGGGGATTCACTCAGGACGATGCCCACATCATTTGTACACCGGAACAATTGAACACCGAAATCAAGAAACTGCTCCAATTTTCATTTGACTATATTCGATCGTTCGGATTTACGGAATTCGGCGTTTATGTTTCAACCCGCCCAAAGGAAAAATCCGTCGGCGATCCGGGAATGTGGACGGAGGCGACGGAATCGCTTAAGTCTTCACTTTCCGATATGAACGTAGATTATCACATCGACGAAGGCGGCGGCGCTTTCTATGGTCCGAAAATCGACATCAAAATCCGCGACGCGCTGAACCGCTTCTGGCAATGCACAACAATCCAGTTCGATTTCAATTTATCCGAACGGTTTGAGATGGAATATATCGCCAGCGATGGTTCCAAACGTCAACCCTATATGATTCATCGTGCAATCATGGGATCGCTTGAACGGTTCGTCGGCATTTTGATCGAAAACACGATGGGTGATTTCCCGGTTTGGCTTTCGCCCGTGCAGGCAATCGTCATTCCGATCACCCACAATCAGAACGGAAAAGCGGAAGAATTTTATGAAATTTTGAACTCCAAAGGAATTCGCGTCGAATTGAATGTTAAAAACGACACGATGGGTGCAAAAATCCGGGAAGCCGAACTCCAAAAAATTCCCTACATGTTTATCATCGGAGAACGGGAAGCGGAAAAGGGAACCGTTTCCGTCCGCCGAAGAAAATCCGGGGACAAGGGCGAACTGTCCTGGGATGAGGCTTACCGTCTCATAGAAGCAGAAATACGAACAAAATAGGAGGAAATACCCCATAGAAAAAGATTTAAAAATCAACAATCAAATCAGAAGCCTGTCTGTCCGGCTCATCGATTCAGATGGCAAGCAGATTGGCATCGTATCTTCGCGGGAAGCCCTGCGAATAGCCGAGGAAAAAAATCTGGACCTCGTAGAAATTTCACCCAGTGCTGATCCTCCCGTCTGCAAAATCATCGATTATGGGAAATACAGATACCAGCTACAGATGAAAGAGCGGGAAAGTAAAAAGAAACAACATGTCATTAAAATCAAAGAAGTGAGATTTCGACCGCATATTGGAGAGCATGATCTGAATATGAAGGTCAACGCCGTCAAGAAATTCCTCGGTGAAGGTTGTAAGGTGAAGATTACACTCATGTTTCGCGGTCGCGAAATGGCCCGAAAGGAAGTCGGAGCCGAACTGGTCAACAAAATCGTCGAGCAGTTGTCCGATATAGCCGTAGTCGAGAAAGCGCCTGCCAGTGAAGGGCGCACCATCATAACGTATTTGACTTCAAAATAGGAGACCTCAATCATGCCGAAAATGAAAACAAGAAGATCAGCAGCAAAACGGTTTAATCTTACCGGAACAGGTAAAGTTAAAAGGAACAAGGCATATCATTCTCACATCCTGACATCGAAATCAGCGAAAAGAAAGAGAAGTTTAGGCCAGTCCACCATTGCTGCGCATTGCGATGTTCAACGCATTAAAAAAATGATTATTGCATAAGGAGAATCGATAATGCCACGTGCCAATAGTTCCGTACCACATCATCGGAAACATAGAAAAATCGTCAAAATGGCGAAAGGCTACCGCGCCTCGCGGAGCACGCTATATGTCAACTCGAAGGATGCCGTCGAAAAAGGTTTGCTTTACGCTTACCGTGATCGCCGCACCAAAAAGAGAAATTTCCGCGCGCTCTGGATCGCCAGAATCAATGCCGGCGCCCATCTTTACGGAGTATCTTACAATAAATTCATCCACGGTTTGAAAGTGAACGGCATCAATCTCGACCGGAAAGTCCTCGCCGATATGGCAGTGAACGATCCGACGGGGTTTGCCAAACTTGTCGAATTAGTAAAGGTATAGACAGATGAACCTCTTGGAACGCGCCGAAGAGGTTCGCTTACAACTGAAAAACGATCTTGCGCAAGTCGGAAGCGACCTTCCATCGGTTGAAAACTTCAGAATTAAGTTTCTGGGGAAAAAGGGAATCATTCCAGCGCTTTTCTCGGAATTTGCTACGTTAAGCAACGATGCCAAGCGGCAATTCGGAAAGACGCTGAACGAACTGAAAAACGAGGCGGAACATGCAGTCAATTCGCTTCAGGAACGTCTCAATAAACAAGAGACCGATTCCGAGTTTTTCGATTTTACATTACCGGGGAAAACGCCATCGCTGGGTCATCTTCACCCGGTGACCCAAACGTTAAACCGGATCACGGATATTTTCCGGGAAATCGGATTCCAAATCGAATACGGACCCGAGGTTGAGACGGATTATCACAACTTTCAGGCGCTGAATATACCGGAAAATCATCCGGCGAGGGATATGCAGGACACGTTTTACATCGACGATTCTATTGTTCTGCGCACACACACTTCGCCGATTCAGGTTCGGACGATGCTAAAATCGAAACCGCCTATCCGCATTCTTGCGCCGGGGCGTGTCTATCGGAATGAAGCCATCAATGCCCGCAGTTACTGCTTGTTTCATCAGATCGAAGGATTGTATGTTGACGAACACGTTACGTTCGCCGAACTAAAAGGGACGATCGAATATTTCGCCAAACGGTTTTTCGGAAAAAACGTGATTATCCGGTTCCGTCCGAGTTTTTTCCCGTTCACCGAACCCAGCGCGGAAGTCGATGTCTCCTGCTATCTGTGCGGCGCCAAGGGTTGTCGCGTTTGTAAACATACCGGTTGGCTGGAGATCATGGGATGCGGAATGGTCGATCCGGCGGTTTTCGCCGAGGTCGGCATCGATCCGGAAAAATATACAGGCTACGCTTTCGGAATGGGCGCAGACCGGATTGCCCTGCAAAAATATGGAATCGACGACATCCGGCTCTTTTTCGATGGCGATGTCAGATTCCTGAAACAGTTTTAGGATCGTATGATTATCAATACCAAATGGCTGGAAAAATATACTGAAGTTCCGTTCTCGCCGGCCGAACTTGAAGAGCGGCTGACTTCGTTAGGTTTGGAATCTGCGGTTCGCAAATCACCGGTTGATGGCCTAAAAGGGGTCGTCGTTGCGGAAGTTCTCGACGTTCAGCATCATCCGAATGCGGATCGTCTGAGCGTCTGTCGCGTCAATATTGGTGCCGCAGAACTCAGTATCGTTTGTGGCGCGCCGAATGTGGCTAAAGGACAAAAAGTGCCGCTGGCTCTTCTGGGAACGACGTTGCCGAATGGCATGACATTGAAACCGACCAAAATTCGCGGTGTCTGTTCCGAAGGAATGATCTGCGCCGAGGACGAACTCGGAATCTCTGACGACCATTCCGGAATCATGACGCTCGATAACGATGCACCGGTTGGAATGGAATTGTCGGAATATCTGGAACGGAACGGGAAAACATTGGACGTTGACTTAACACCCAACCGTCCCGATTGCGCGTCTCATATCGGCATTGCCCGCGAAGTGACGCTACTGACCGGAAAGGATTTGCGCATTCCCGCCGCGCCGATCGAAGAATCCGACGAACCGGTCGGAAATTATATCGACGTGGAAATCGAAAATCCGGTCGGTTGTCCACGATACGCCGCGCGCGTCATTCGCGGCGTTAAAATCGCACCATCGCCGGTCTGGCTGGCTAAGGCGCTGGAAAGCATCGGACTCCGGTCGATCAACAATGTCGTAGATGCCGCGAACTTCGTATTGATGGAAACCGGACATCCGCTTCACACGTTCGATTACCGGAATGTCCACGGAAAAAAGATTGTTGTTAGAAGTGCCGCCGAAGGCGAAATAGTGACGACGCTCGATGGTTCCGAACGAAAACTGACGCGGAACGTGTTGCTGATTTGCGACGCGGAACGGCCGGTCGCCGTCGCGGGAATCATGGGACTCGCGAATTCCGAGATCATGCCGGAAACGACAGACGTGCTGATCGAAAGCGCCTATTTCGATCCGGGAACGATTCGAAAAGGATCGAAATATCTCGGGCTTCAGACGGATGCTTCGTATCGCTTCGAGCGCGGCGCCGATCCGGAAGGTGTCATTTATGCGCTGAACCGGCTGACAAGTCTGATCGTGGAAGTCGCCGGCGGAAAAGTGTGCCGCGGCATCATCGATCGGTATCCAACTCCGATCATCAGAAGCGAAATTTCCGTGCGGCTTAAACGCATTTTTGGCCTGCTGGACATCCGCATCGATCCGGTCTGGATTCGTGAACTATTTCAAAAACTCGGCGCCCAAATCGTTGCCGCCGATCCGGAAAAAATTGTTTTGATTTCGCCGTCATTCCGACCGGATTTGACACGCGAAGTCGATTACATTGAAGAGGTCGTCCGGGTTTACGGAATGTCGAATATTCCATCCGCACGCCGGTTACAGATACAGCCGATCGTCGATGTTCATACGCGTCATGATCTCGTCGAGAAACTTCGCACGACGGTCTGTTCGTACGGTTACGATGAAGTCTTCAACAATTCGCTGGTATGCGAAAGATGGACGACATTCGGCGTGCATCCCGCTCAGCCGGTCAAGTTGAAAAATCCGCTCAGTCAGGACATGGCTTACCTGCGAAACTCTCTCATTCCCGGAATGATTGCCGCGGCAAAACGGAACATCAACCGGAAAAATGACGATTTGAAGTTGTTTGAGATCGGCTACATTCAGGAGTCCGATCCGAAATCGGAAACCCTGGCAAAGGAAACGCAAAAACTGGCGGTGCTGATTTCCGGCGAACTCGAGGAAAAAAACTGGGCACATTCGTCAACGAAGAGCGATATTTTCGTCTTGAAAGGCGTCATCGAAGACCTGATCGCTCGTTTCGGTTTTTCTTCCGCGATTTTCGTCTCGGAAAATAACGAATATTTCCGTCATCTCATCGGTGTTGTTGTCGATGAGAAAGAATTCGGATATGTGGGAGAGATCGATCCCGGTTATTTGAAAAATGATTGGGATATCGAGACTCCCATTTTCGTCATGGAACTGAACGTTTCCGTTTTGACCGAAACGATGCGTCCGGCGGTTAAATATCATGAACTGCCGGTCTATCCTTCTATTGAAAGAGATGTATCGATCTGGGTTCCGGAAAAACTTTCCGTCGGAGAAACAACGGAAACGATCCGCAAACATGGCGGAGAGTATCTGCGGGAGGTTCGTTTCTATGACCTCTACACAGGAAAAAGTGTTGACAAATTGAAAAAAAGTTTTACATTTAATTTAGTTTTTCAGGCTAATGACCGAACGTTGAAAGACGAGGAAGTTGACAAAGCAATGGCGGCGATTCACGACGCGCTGACGAACGAACTGAACGCAAAACTTCGCTGAATAGGAACGACAATGGACTTGAGCTCGCTGAACACACTCGAAGAACGGATCAAAAGCCTGCTTTCCGTTGTTACAGAACTTCGTTCCGAAAATTTAAAAATGAATACCGATCTGAAAGAAGGATCGTCCATCGAAGTCATGCTCGACCAGAAAAAACGTCAGCAATTAAGAAGCAAAGTCGAAGGATTGTTGGAACTCCTGAAGGACTTTTAACCGCTTTCAATAGTGAAAGGTATTTGACAACGAATAAATCATAAAAGATGGAAGAGATTACAGAAAATTTAGTTCGCGTAACAATCTATGGGCAAGAATACACGATCAAGGCGAAAGCCGAGCCATCGTATATTACCAGCGTCGCAAATTACGTTAATGAAAAAATGGAAGACGTGGAAAAAGCCATTCCGACCGTTCAATCGAGCATACGCGTGGCGATTTTAGCCGCTATGAACATCACCGATGAACTGTTCAGTGCCAATAAAGATAAAGAAGAGATTCTTAAAACCATCGACGACAAATCGATGTTTTTGATAGATATTATCGACGAGAAACTAAAGAAATAGATCGATCCATCTTTTAACTGATCAACACCTTCGTTTCGCTGGAATGGAAATCGCGAAACGGCCTGTTGATTTAATGTTGATTTGAATTGATTGAGGAGATGAATAATGTCCTGGTTTTATATATTTTCGGCGGTTCTCGGAATGTGTGGCGGCGCTGTCCTCGCGCTCTACCTGTACATTCAAAAATTAAAGAAGACCCAATCTTCGATTTCCGAACTTCTGGCTACCGCCACGAAAACGGCAGAGGATTCGAAACGGGAGGCGCGACTCGAAGCGAAAGATGAGGCGATTCGGATCAAACAGCGCGCCGAAGACGAATCGCGCAACAAGTTCCGGGAAATTCGGGAAACGGAAAAGAAACTCGTCAAGCGGGAATTCTATCTCGAAAAGAAGATGGAACTCGCCGACCGGAAAGTTGAAGAATTGGAGAAAAAGGACGAGGAAATCCGGAAGATCAAAGAGAACGTCAGCCGGATAGAATCGGAAGCGCAGGCGATCGTGGTTCAGCAAACCGAGCGGCTTGAAAAAATCGCCTGCATGACGAAAAAAGAAGCCGAAGACATTTTAATGAACAACCTTTTGGAAAAAGCCAAGGCTGGGATTTCCCGAAAAGTAAAAGAAATCCGCGATACGGCTATCGCTGAGGCAAATCGCGAAGCCAGTAAAATAATCGTCTCGGCAATTCAGCGTTCGGCGGCTGATCATACGGCAGAATCGACCGTTTCGGTGGTCAATCTTCCGAATGAGAATATGAAGGGCAGAATTATCGGACGTGAAGGCCGGAACATCCGGCATTTCGAATCACTGACCGGCGTCGAGATTATTGTTGACGATACGCCGGAAGCGGTAGTGCTTTCCGGGTTCGATCCGATTCGCCGGGAAATTGCTCGTGTTGCACTCGAAAAACTCATCGTCGATGGAAGGATTCATCCCACCCGAATCGAAGAAATGATCGAAAAATCGACCAAAGAGGTTGAAGAATCCATCATCAAAGCCGCCGAAGATGCAATTGACGAAGTCAATCTTTCCCAATTTCAGCCGGACATGCTAAAAATGATTGGCAAACTCAAATACCGAACTTCTTACGGTCAGAATGTGCTAAAACATTCGATTGAAGTCGCGTGGCTCTCCGGTTTGATGGCGGCGGAACTTGGTCTGAACGGCGACCTCGCCAAGCGCGCCGGTCTCCTGCATGATATCGGCAAGGCAATGGATCGAAACGTGACCGGGACGCATGCGCTTATCGGAATGGAATTTGCCAAAAAACATCGCGAGCATCCGATCATCGTCAACGCCATCGGATCACACCATGAAGAAATCGAAGCGACGCATCCTATTTCGGCGATCGTTCAGGCAGCCGACCAGATCAGCGGCTCCAGGCGCGGAGCGCGCGGTGACACGCTGGAGAGTTATATTCAACGTCTCACCAAATTGGAAGAAATCGCAAACTCTTTTGCGGGCGTCTCGAAAACTTATGCCATTCAAGCCGGTCGCGAAGTCCGCGTTATTGTCGAGAATGAGGTCGTGAGCGACACAGAATCCGATAGTCTGGCGGAAGATATTGCGGCGAAGGTTCAGTCCGAATTAAATTATCCCGGACAGGTGAAAGTCGTCGTCGTTCGGGAACATCGAAGTGTGAGTTACGCCAAATGAGTCCGGCAAGAATCATTGATGGAAAAACCATATCAGCGATCGTCAGAGAATCGCTCCGTCCGCGAATTACGACGCTGAAAGAGCGCGGGATCGTTCCCGGATTAGCCGTCATTCTCGTCGGCGACGATTCATCTTCGCAGGTTTATGTCGGGATGAAGGAAAAAGCCTTTCGCGAGATGGGAATGTTTTCGCAGACATATCGTCTGCCAGCAAGCACGAGTCAGCAATCCTTGCAGGAACTGATCGAGCAGTTGAATCGGGACGAACGATTTCATGGAATTCTCGTTCAAATTCCGTTGCCCGCGCCTCTCGATGCGAACGAGGCGATTCTCCAAATATCTCCCAATAAAGACGCCGACGGTCTGCATCCGACGAATATCGGGAAAATGGTTTTAGGAATGACGGCGCCGCTTCCCTGCACGCCGCACGGAATTCTGATAATGCTGAAATATTCGGGGATCGATCCATCCGGCAAACATGTCGTCGTGATCGGCAGAAGCAACATCGTCGGGAAACCGATTGCCAATCTGTTATTGCAGAAGCGTGCGTTAGGAAACGCGACGGTCACTTTATGCCATACGCAAACGCGCGACATTCAGGCGATTTGCCGTCAGGCGGATATTTTGATCGCCGCCATCGGAAAGGCCGAATTTGTCGATAAATCCTTCGTCAAGCCGGGCTGTGTTGTCATCGACGTCGGAATGAACCGCGTTGAAGATGCGACAACCGTAAAAGGTTACCGTCTGGTCGGAGATGTAAAATATTCGGAAGTCAGCGAAATTGCCGAAGCCATAACGCCGGTTCCCGGCGGAGTTGGCGTCATGACCATTTCGATGTTGCTTTCAAACACCGTTTATCTGGCCGAACAATCACTCTCCCAATGATAAAAGGAGTTGGATATGGACAAGCGGGAAATATTAAGACGATGTGAAATCACTAACGGTCTGACGGATCGCGAGATCGACGCTTTAGCCGATATTTTTCAAAGCGTTCACTTTCATAACGAAGATGTCATTTTTCGTGAAGGCGAAACCAGCAACGACATTTATGTAATTGCGAAAGGTGTCGTTAATGTCGTCATCTATTCCAAAGTGCATCTCGGCGAATCAGAGAAGATCACGACCCTGAAGGATGGCGACATCTTCGGTGAGTTTTCCATGCTGGACGGCGCCGAACGTTCGGCAACGCTCATCGCCGAGGAAGATATTGACCTGATCGTTGCCGCGCATCTCGATTTTCACCGTTTTTTAGAGAATCATGAACATGTCGGATTTCTCATCATGCGGAATCTTGCCCGAACGCTGACTGCCCGATTGAGAAAAATGAATCACGAAGTCCGAAACGCCATTTTATAATCTCGGTTTCCGACGATGAATCAAAAAACGAAAGCCGCCGCCGATCAGATGATTGAACTGATTCGAACTCGGCGCACGATCCGGCAATTCGATCAAACGGAAATTCCGCTCGACGATTTGCTGAAGTGCGCTGAATGCGCCGGACTGGCGCCATCCGGAAAAAACCTCCAACCGCTGAAATTTCTACTCGTTCGGGATCGAAAACTGGTTGATGATATTTTCCCGTTGCTCAGTTGGGCGGGATATATACGACCGGCAGGAAATCCGAAACCGGGAAAAACGCCAACGGCTTATTTCGTGACGATGATCGATCGGGAGACGACCGATTTACCGGCGGAACATAACGCCGGAGCGGCGATTGAAAATTTCATTCTGGCCGCATGGAGCCTTGGCATCGGAACTTGCTGGATTGCGTCCGTCGATCGTGAAAAGTTGCGGCGACTGCTTCGGATTCCCGAGCGATTGCTCATCGATTCCATCATCGCCTGCGGTTATCCGGCCGAGACGCCAGTCGTCGAAAAAATGACCGACGATGTTCGGTACTGGAAAGATGAATCGGACGTTCTCCACGTGCCGAAACGTTCATTAAACGAGATCCTTCGCGTGGATCGCTGGATCGATTAACTTGAGGAAACCATGCATCCGATTCTTATAAAACTCGGTCCGGTGACGCTCTATTCATACGGATTCATGATGGCGATGGGTTTTTTAACCTGCTATTATCTGTTGCAACGTGAATATCGGAAGCGCGGCGAGAACCCGGATTTTGCCAGCAACACCGTCTTTTGGGCAGCCATCAGCGGAATTGTCGGCGCGAAGATATTTTACATCATCGAAAACCTGTCAGAATTCCTTATCGATCCGTTTGGGATGATCATTACCGGTTCCGGACTGGTTTTTCACGGCGGATTGATCGGTGGCGCAATAGCCGTCATCGTTTATTTAACCAGATCGAAAAAATCGATTCTCGTTCATGGCGACAATATCATTCCGACGATGTTCATCGGTCAGGCGTTCGGACGGATCGGATGTTTTTTAGCCGGTTGCTGTCACGGGAAAGCGTGCGATCTGCCGTGGGCGATCACTTTTCCCTACGCTTCGCCACCCGCCGATTTTCCGGTTCATCCAACGCAACTGTACGAAGCCGCGTTGAATCTGATTCTTTTCTTCGTTTTGGTCAAGGTCATTCGTCCCCGCACTCATAAAGACGGAACGACCTTCGGACTCTATTTGATCCTCGCCGGCGCGGAACGGTTTTTCATCGAGTTTCTGCGCGTCAACCCGAGATATGCGTTTGGATTGAGTTCCGCGCAGTTTACATCCATCGCGATCGCTTTGGCGGGTGTCGTGCTTCTTGTCTTTTTCACGAAAGAACGGAAGAAGAAATAGCAAGATGGTGCAGCCGTGAAATTCGCCTTTTCGCTATCGGAACGGTCATTTCCCTTCGGTTCTTTTCCTTGCGGAATTTGCGAATCTTTAATGTTTTCCTATCGGATATTTTCGACGAGAACTTTGAGGAAAAATGAATATACCAACGGTCTCGGAAACATCTGCCACTTACTCACAATTTTTAAAACCGGACTATCATTCAAAAACAGCGTGGCGAAATGCGTAATCTGATCCTCTTTTTATTTTATGTCATAGCGGCGATCACGATATGGCTGAATTACCGAAACGCTGGTTTCAGATGGAACATCGAGAATGTCCGGCTGGACAAATTTCGGTTTCCCCGCGGATTTCTGTGGGGAGCGTCAACGTCCGCCTATCAGGTCGAAGGCGGAACCGCTCAAACGGATTGGAATCTCTGGGAGAATTCGTTCAACAAAAACGGCGATTCCCGAATCCGTGACGGACAAACTGCCGGGATCGCAGTCGATCATTGGAATCGTTTTCAGGACGACATCCGGTTGTTGAAAAGTCAGGGCGGCAACGCCTATCATTTTTCCGTCGAATGGAGCCGCATCGAACCCACTGCCGGTCAATGGAATCAACCGGCGCTCGATCATTATCAGGAAATGTGCGCGTTTTTGCGCCAGGAATCCGTCACGCCGATCGTTTCGCTTCATCATTTTTCATCGCCGATCTGGTTTTGCGAGTGTGGAGGTTTCGAGAATCCGGATTCCATCAAACGATTTACCGACTACGCCTATCGTGTGGGAGAATCGTTGGGGAAATTGGTTGATTTTTGGGCGACGATCGACGAGCCGGCCGCCTACGCGACGCGTGGATGGCTGGAAGGAATTTATCCGCCGGGACAAACCGAACCGTCGCTCTGCGGGCGCGTGCTGTCGAACATCATGAAAGCGCATGCCGAAGCCTATTACGCGATTCACGACATCGACCGGTTTGACGCAGACGGAGACGGAATTCCCTGTCAGGTCGGACTCGTTCAGCATGTCCCGATTTTCGATCCGGCGCACAGATGGCTAATTACCGACTGGCTTGCCGCCTGGTATAAAGATCAGCAGGCGAACCAGTCCGTCATTCAGGCATTGCTGACGGGAAAATTTACTTTCAGAACCGCCAAAGGTTTCGCGCTTCGGGAAGATTATCCTCGTCTCGAAAATTCCGTCGATTGGATCGGCGTGAATTACACTCGTGAAGAGGAGTGTAAATTTCGATGGAACCATGGACTCGAAATAAAATCCGACGCCAGTCTGATGTTGCCGATCGCCGATAACGGATGGACGATTTATCCGGCCGGTTTGTATCGCGCAATTCGGACTGTCAATCGTCTCGGTGTTCCGATCTACGTCACCGGAAATATCATCGACTCCAACGATCCGGTGATGCGACGACGGTTCATTCTGGAACACATCGATGCGGTCAACGAAGCGATTTCCGACAAATACGACGTTCGCGGTTATCTTTACGGATCGCTTATGGACTCCTTCGAATGGACGGAAGGCTACGAAAGAAAATTCGGGCTGTTCCATGTAGATCGCGAGACGCAGGAGCGAACGCTGAAAGAAGGTAACGAGGTTTTTCACGAGATTATTACTGCCTGCGAAAAATAGTCTCCGATGGTTTGTTTGATTTTGATAAGGAGTAATCATGCGCATGAAAACATATCTGGTAGCGCTCATAATGATTAGCGCCGCCGTTTCTGCGCCAACGCCAAAAAGAGCCCTGACGATCGACGATCTGCTGGCCTGCCAAAGACTCGTGACACCGCAGTTTTCTCCCGACGGGAAATGGATCGCATTTGCTGTAACTTCGATGAATCTGACCGAGAATAAAAGTCACACCGAATTATGGCGCGTCGGCGTCGATGGAACCGGGCTAAAACAACTTACGTCTCATACGGCATCCAGTTCGTCGCCAGCATGGTCGCCCGACGGTAAGAAATTGGCCTTTTTATCCGCCCGTACCGGAACGATGCAAATCTGGATTCTTCCGATGGATGGCGGCGAACCGGAACAGTTGACGACCCATTTTACCGGCGTGAACGACTTCTTATGGTCAAGCGATGGAGAACATATCGCCTTTTCGTCAAGAGTCTATCCCGATAGCCCGGATCAAAAAACCGCCGAAGAACGCGATAAATCCGCCGAGAAAAGTCTCGTCAAGGCGCGCGTTTACGACGATCTGATGTTCCGGCATTGGGACGAATGGTGGGATCATAAACGATCTCATCTGTTCGTTCTGAACGTTCAAACGCGCGAATTTACCGACGTGACACCCGGCAATTTTGATGCGCCGCCGATCGCGCTGGGCGAAGGCTACACATTTTCACCAGACTCAAAAGAATTGGTTTTTACAAGCAATCACGAACCGGTAGTTGCCGTCAGTACGAACAACGACATCTGGTCAACACCAGTTTCCGGCGGAGTAACGACGTTGATAACCGCGTCGAAAAAAGACCGCGATTTCAAGGGAAACGACCAGCAACCGAAATTTTCTCCGGATGGGAAGTTTCTATCGTTTTTATCCATGAAACGCACCGGATTCGAAGCCGATAAAAAGGATTTGTTCCTGAAAAACTTGAAAACCGACGAACTCGTCAATTTAACCGACAAATCGGAAATCTCGGTTTCGACCTATCAATGGTCGCCCGGTTCGGGAAATATAATCATTGAAGCCGAACAGGAAGGACGCGACAGGATATTATTGCTGGATGTTCGCACGCTGACATTCAAACCGATCGTTTCGGATGGGTCCAATTCAACCGTCACAGTCAGCCCGGACGGAAAGACATTCGCCTATTTGCATCAGACGACGACGATGCCCAACGAGGTTTTCATCACGTCGGTTTCCGACGGAAAAAGCAAGCAATTGACGAATTTCAATTCCGAACTACTCGCAGACGTCGATATGAACCCGATCGAAGATTTCCGGTTTGTCAGTAAAGACAACACGCAAATTCATGGATTCCTGATCAAGCCGCCGAATTTTGACAAGACGAAAAAATATCCGATGGTGATGATGGTTCACGGTGGGCCGCAAGGCCAATGGAACGACAGCTGGCATTATCGCTGGAACCTCCAGCTATGGGCGGCTCAAGGAATGGTGATCGTCGCCATCAACCAGCGTGGAAGCACCGGGTACGGTCAAAAATTTACAGATGCAATTTCGCTGGATTGGGGTGGGAAACCGTTTGAGGATTTGGTCGCCGGCGAAAAATACGTGATCGAGAAGTTCGATTTTATCGACAAAGACAAGTTGGCGGCGGCGGGCGCGTCATACGGCGGGTACATGATGAACTGGATGGAAGGGCACATGGACGATTTCAAATATCCGTTCAAAACTCTCGTCAATCATGATGGTTCGTTCAATTTATATGCGATGTACCTGACGACGGAAGAACTATGGTTTCCCGAATGGGAATACGGCGGCGCATTCTGGAACTCGCCGGAACAGTATGAAAAATATTCGTGTGATAATTATATCGGGAATTTTAAAACGCCGATGCTGGTGATTCACGGTGAAAAGGACTATCGTCTTGATTTCAGCCAGGGATTGATGGTTTTTACGGCTTTACGGAAATTGGGCGTGCCCGCAAAATTAGTATTGTTCCCGGATGAAGGCCATTGGGTTCTCAAACCGCATAACAGCCGGTTCTGGCATCAGACGGTTTTTGACTGGCTGAAAACCTATCTTCAGTGATGAAGCAGAGCATCGACCGGCGATCCGAGGTGATGGAAGTGCTTTTAATCCCAATCCGTTTTGTCTATTTTATATGAGTCTTATTGTTTTGTTTTTTTAGTTGAATGGAGTTCAAATCATGCAGAAAATTCTCAACCGAAGCGGAATCCTGACCGAGAAAGTCAATCCGAAAAGCGAAATGATCGATACGTTGAGCACCGACCGGATCATCCGGTTGATCAATGAGGAAGACGGGACGATCCATTTGGCGATTCAGAAGGCGATTCCGCAGATCGTTCAAGCGACCGAAATCGTGACCAGAGCCTTCAAAACCGGCGGAAGACTTCGGTATATCGGCGCCGGTACAAGCGGACGGTTGGGTGTTTTGGATGCAAGCGAATGTCCGCCGACGTATTCCGTTCCCAAAGACCTGGTTCAGGGAATGATTGCCGGAGGTTGGATCGCATTGCGTCAATCCGTCGAAGGGGCGGAAGATTATCCGGAAAAAGGCGCCGAAGATTGTCAGGCAAACGGCCTCCAACCGACGGACGTTCTCATGGGAATTGCCACCGGCGGAACGACGCCATATGTACATGGCGCCATCCAATATGCACGGTCAATCGGTTGTAAGACGATCTTTTTTACCTGCACGCCCAAAGAAGGGCTTGGCGTAGTTGCCGATGTCGTTATCGAAGTGCTGGTCGGACCGGAATTGGTCACCGGCTCGACGCGAATGAAAGCCGGCACCGCTACAAAAATGGTGCTCAACATGATCACGACGACGGCGATGATCAAGACCGGCAAAGTCTATGGCAATTATATGATCGACCATCAGGCGATCAATACCAAATTAGTCGATCGCGGCACGCGGATCATTTCCGAGTTGACCGGGCTGGGTTATCAGGATGCATTCGATGCACTGACGAAGGCGGATAAACATGTCAAGGAAGCCGTCGTGATGGTCAAAAAAGGCGTTTCTCTCGAAGAAGCGCGGCGGCTCATCAAGGAACATGACGGCTTTGTCCGATTTGCATTCGAACGGTAGGAACCGATATGCGTGACGCATGTCTGAAAAGAAAACCGGATGAACGATGAAATCTATCAACACTCTCGCTAAAAAAGATCACCTGAACGCGCTCGGTCTTATGTCCGGTTCATCGATGGACGGATTGAACTTGTGCCTTGCTGAAATCCATCGCGTTCAGGATGGAATCGACGCAAAAATCCGCAAGTTTACGACAATTCCTTATTCGCTGGAATTCCGTGCCGCGCTTGCTTCCCTTTTGGCTGGGAATACGGAAACGATTTGCCATATGAACTTTGAAATCGGAAGAGTCTGGACGCGGATGATTCGCCAGTTTTTCAAACAGGTCGGGAAATCGGAAAAGGATATCGACCTGATCGGTTCACACGGTCAGACGGTTTGGCACATTCATGGCGATTCCACGCTTCAGATCGGCGAGGCGTCGCTTTTTACCGAAGAATTCGGAGTTCCGGTCATTGCGGATTTCCGGGTTCGGGATGTCGCCGCCGGCGGTTCGGGCGCACCATTGGTTCCGATCGTCGATTATTTTCTGTTTAAAAAATATCGAAAAACATTCCTGATCCTGAACCTCGGAGGGATCGCCAATTTTACGATCGTTCCGGCCGATGCCGGATCGGTTGAAGATATTTATGCCTTGGACACAGGTCCCGGAAATTCGCTGATCGATCTGGCGACAGGTATTTATACCGACGGGAAAATGAATTATGATCGCGACGGCAAAATCGCCGCGTCGGGCAAGGAAATTCCGGAGATTCTTGTGGAATTGATGCATCATCCGTACTTGCAACAACCCTTGCCGAAGTCCACAGGCCGCGAAGTATTCGGCATCAATTATTTACGGCAAATTATCAATCGTTTTGCCATCAAACCGGAGAATATGCCCGATCTGATCGCGACACTGACAAAATTTTCGGCGAAAGCGATTCACTGGAATTACAAGCAATTCTTTTCCGATCGGCCGCTCGATGAAATCATCGTCAGCGGTGGCGGCGCCAACAATCCGGTTTTGGTGAATCATTTGCGAATGATGTTCGCCGATATTCCTATTAGAAATACGACCGAATACGGAATTGACGGCGACGCAAAAGAGGCATTTGCGTTCGCGATTTTAGCCGCGCTGAAAATCTGGGGAATTCCGGGAAATGTTCCGAATACGACTGGCGCCCGTCGCAAGGTCGTCCTGGGGAAAATCATTAATTGAAAGAAGAGGAGAAGAAATGAATCCGTACGTTTTTCGCGAATATGACATCCGGGGAGTCGTCGAAAAGGATTTTCCCGACGCAGACGTTGAATTGTTGGGAAAAGGGATCGGCACTTTCATCCGGGAAAAAGGCGGGAATTTGCTGACAATTAGCGGTGACGTGCGTTTATCGACCCCGAACCTGAAAAAGATGTTGGCGAAAGGATTGCTTTCCACGGGCGTGAATCTGATCGATATCGGAATCATTCCGACGCCTGTCAATTATTTCAGTATGTATTTTCTGCCCATTGACGGCGCTATTCAGATCACTGGCAGTCATAATCCGGCGGATATGAATGGATTCAAGGTCACTTATCAGAAACAGGCTGTTTTCGGCGAGCAAATTCAGAAAATCCGGCAAATCATCGAGAGCGGCAACTTCACGTCCGGCGAAGGCAAGATGGACAAGAAATCGATTCTTGAAGACTATAAAAAAATGCTGGTTTCTAAAATCAAACTGGAACGTCCGGTGAAAATTGCGATGGATTGTGGCAATGCGACGGCTTGTATGGTCGCGCCGGAAGTATTCAAGAAGTTCGGGTGCGAAGTCACGGAACTTTTCTGCACGATCGACGGTTCCTTTCCGAATCATCATCCCGATCCAACTGTTCCGAAGAACCTGACGCAATTGATCGCCGAGGTGAAAAAAGGCGGCTACGACTTTGGCGTGGCGTTCGATGGAGATGCCGACAGGATCGGCGTCGTGGACGATCTCGGCCGGATCATTTGGGCGGATTACATCATGATCCTGTTTTTGGACGAAATCGTCAAAAACGGTGAGACCGTCATTTTCGATGTGAAATGTTCGCAAGCATTGGAGGAAGTGATCCTCCAGAAAGGCGGAAAGCCGCTGATGTGGAAAACCGGTCATTCGCTGATCAAACAAAAAATGCGGGAAGTCGGCGTTCCGTTTGCCGGCGAAATGAGCGGGCACATTTTCTTCGGAGACGACTATTACGGTTACGATGACGCGATGTATGTGGCGGCGCGGTTCGCGCAAATGATATCGCGGTATTCCGAACCGCTTTCGGCAAAAATGGAACGACTGCCGCATTATTTTTCGACTCCCGAGATGCGTTTGAATTGCGACGACGATCCAACCAAGTTCAGCATGGCCGAGAAAGCCGCCGAATACTTCAAGGCGCATTACGAATGTATCGATGTCGATGGTGTGCGGATCAAATTCGGCGATGGTTGGGGGCTCGTCCGCTCGTCGAATACGCAACCGGTGATCGTCACCCGCTTCGAAGCGAAGACAGAACAACGGTTGGAAGAAATTAAAAATTTAGTATTGAATAAGTTGAAGGAATTCGGAGACTTTCGCTATTGAACCCTTCTTGTGCAGACATGGGAAAAAGTCAAACCGGTCAGCTCGGTGAGCGTTTTGCCGGTTTGGCGGACGAACTCAACCGAAGGTTGGCGACTTTTCCGCTTCCGCAAATTCCGACCGGTCTGTACGAACCCATCCGATACAGCCTCGACGCCAAAGGAAAACGTGTGCGTCCGATTCTGCTGATTCTCGTCGGCGAATCGTTAGGCGCGTCGCGCGAGCGGCTTTTTCCGGCGGCGCTGGCGATAGAATTACTTCACACGTTCACGCTGGTTCACGACGATATTATGGACAAAGATACCCAGCGACGCGGCAGACCGACGTTGCACGTCAAATGGGACAACAATACCGCCATTCTTGCCGGAGATGCGCTGATGACGCTCGCTTTCCGAACGCTGATGCAGACCGAATCGCCGGCGATCGATCGAATGGGAGTGGAATTCAGTCAGGCGATGCTTGAAATCTGCGAAGGACAGGCGATGGACATGGAATTCGAAAAGCGCCCGTTTGTCGATGCTGACGAATATCTTCGGATGGTCGGAAAAAAGACCGGAAAACTTCTCGGCTTGTCGTGCGTTCTTGGCGCGCTCATCGCCGATCCCGCGTCGGAATATGTCGACGATCTGGCGGATTTCGGTCTTAAGCTTGGGCAAGCGTTTCAGATTCAGGACGACTGTCTTGAAATTACTTCCGACGAGCAGAAGATGGGCAAAAGCCTGTTCAGCGACATCGCCAAGGGAAAGAAGACTTTTCCGGTGATTCAGGCGCTGACCGATTTATCCGTCGAAAAGCGGAACGAATTTTTATCCTTTTTAAAACAAAATTCGGACGACCGGGAAATCATCCGGTCGGAGTTCGAAAAACGTGCCGCTCTGGAAAAATCGTTTTCAATGGTTCGGCGACTGCTCGACGAGGCTTCTAATCGGTTGTTGCAACTTCCCCGAAATGCGCAGGCAGACCTGAGCGAACTTATGCGTACTATTTATCTTCGTCAGTCATAATATGGAAAAAAAAGAAGTCACGATTACAAACCGGCACGGATTGCATACCCGTCCGGCGACGACATTGGTTAAAAACGCATCCGGATTCAAATCCGATGTTAACCTCATTTACAAAGGCATTCGCGTCAACGCCAAGAGCATTCTCGGCTTGCTGGTGCTGGCGATCGAGCCGGGCGCGAAGGTGACCATCGAAGCGAATGGTCAGGACGAGCGGGAGGCGGTGGAGCAATTGGTTGCGTTGGCGAAAAATAAATTCGACATGGAATAAACTGTGAAAACCATCAAGGGTGTTAAAATCTCTCCGGGAATCGCCATTGGTCCGACTTTTTATTTCAAACGCGATCAGTTTCCGATTCCCGAAAACAGGATTAAAGTATCGGATGTTGAATCGGAAATCGCGCGGTTTCAACAGGCCATTTCGAAAGCAACCGTCGAATTGACGCAAGTCCGCAAATTGGTTTTGGAGCATCTCGACGAGGATCACGCGAAGATGATCGACGGTCAATTGTTGATTCTCAGAGATTCCGAACTCATTAACCTCGTCAGCCAGTATGTGCGGCAGGAAAACCAGAATGTCGTCTGGGCGTTTTTTGAAGTGTTGTCGTCCTATGAGAAAATTCTGCAAGGGACAGATGGTTATCAAAAGGACCGCGCGGTGGACCTGCGAGACGTCAAACGACGCGTCATTTTTCACCTGTCGGTCGATGACGCTTATCTGACACCGAATCTAAAGGAGCCCGCAATCTATGTCTGCGACCGGATTTCACCGTCCGATCTGATTCATATCAAAGATCAGGGCGCTCTGGGAATCATCTCGCAAATCGGTGGAATGGATTCGCACGTTGGCATTCTGGCACGCGCCTTTCGTCTGCCGTACATTTCCAGCATCGCGAATCTCGAAGAAGTGCTCGCCTGCCCGGAAATTGTCCTCGATGCCGATAACGAAGAGATCGTGCTGAACCTCTCGGATGAAAATCGTAAAATCTATGACGAACGCGCCCGCCAACACGAACTTTTAAACCAAAAATTGTTAACCGCCCGGCTCGTAAGTTCGTCGTGCGATGGCGTTCCGTTTCGTGTTTTGCTGAACATCGGCTTCGTTCAGGAACTCAAGACGATCCGTCCACAGTCGGTGCCGGGAATCGGCCTGTTTCGGACGGAATTTCTGTGCATCGAACGAAACGCGATCCCGAACGAAGAAGAGCAGTTTGTCGCTTACCGCGATACGCTTCAGGCAATGAAAGGACACCCGGTCACTTTCCGAACATTCGATTTCGGGCGCGATAAACTCATTGCCATGATGGACCTGGAAGTCATGCATCGGGACGTTGCTTTTGAGGAGTGGGGCGGAATCCGATTTTGTCTGGATAATCCCGAAATCCTTCATACGCAATTACGGGCTTTTCTTCGCGCGAGCATTTACGGACAGGCGCGTCTGATGTTGCCCATGGTGACCCGTGTCGAGGATGTTCTCGAAGTCAAGAAGATGCTGGAAATCATCAAACGTGACCTGAAAAAGGAAGGCATTAAATATCGGGATCGGTTCCCGTTGGGCGTAATGATCGAGACGAAATTAGCGCTTGAAATTCTCGAACCACTGGCGGGAATGTCCGATTTTTTCAGCGTCGGCACGAACGATCTGGCTCTGTATCTGATCGGATCCAAACGGGACGAAAATCTCGCCAAGAACTACTATCATCCGGTTATTTTTCGTGCGATTCATAAGATCGTTCAGGCCGCCGGCCGGTTCTCGTTGCCGGTGACAGTCTGTGGCGAAATGGCGTCCGATCCGTTTGCGTTGGTCGGGCTGATCGCGCTTGGCATCCGGAGCGTCAGCGTCAATTATAGTGTGTTTCATGCTATCTCCGATGAGATCAGAAATATCCGGATTCTGGAGACGAAGTCGTTGACAGAACGGCTTCTTCAGGAGGAAAACGCGGTGAAACTCTACAAACTTCTCCGCGACTTTTACAAAAACCAGATGTGCGCGATTCCGCGGAAATAGCGCTTGTAATTCCGTTTCTTGGATGATATATTCATTCCGTGATGATCAAAGTCGAAATCCAAAAAATCGTTCAATATCCGCCCAGCAAGGGCTACGCGGTTCTCCTGAGAGAGGTCGGCGGAAACAAACAACTTCCGATCATCGTCGGAACATTTGAAGCGCAAGCGATCGCGCTGGCGCTGGAAGATGTCGAGATGCCCCGACCGCTGACGCACGATCTGATCGTCAACATTCTCAAAACGCTCAATATGAAAATTACAAAAGTGATCGTCAACGATCTTCGGGAAAACACGTTCTTCGCGCGCGTTTTCCTTGAAAATGAAGATAACCACTCAAGTTTACAGATCGATGCGCGACCCAGCGATGCGATCGCCATCGGGTTAAGGATGCGCGCACCTCTTTTCGTTTCAGATTCGGTCATGGATGCGGCCGGACAGATCGCCGCCGTTCAAAAAAATAGTCCGCCGCCAGCGAACGATAGCGTGCCCGATATGGAAAATCTGGATAAACTTTTCGACCTGCAGACGAAATTGCAGAGTGCCATCGACGAAGAAAACTATGAATTAGCCGCCAAACTGCGCGATCAAATTTCGGCCTTTGAACGAGGCGAAAACTAACTTTCCCGACTATAAACTAACCGGCGATCCGGGCAGAAATTAAACCGCCTGCTTTTTTCGGTACGCTGTCAGTTTAAAATAGGCCTCTTTCGCGGCTTTTTGTTCGGCAGCGCGCTTGGTATGTCCAACGCCAAAGCCGAGTTTTTTCCCATCGACGATGACGGCAATTTTATAGAGGTGGGCATGGTCGGGCCCGGTCATTTCTTCCAGCGTAAAGCGGGGAAGTTCTTTGCCTTGTTTCTGGCAAATTTCAAAGACCTGTCCCTTATAATTGTAGCGCGCCGTAGCGATCTCGCGCTTTCCGTCGAGTAGAATCCATTTGTTGACGAACGGATAAACCGCTTTCAAACCGCCGTCGATGTAAATAGCCCCGAGAAGCGATTCGACGACGCTGGAATAGATTTTCTTCATGGTCGGCACGTTTTGGATGTTGAGGCTTTTATCTAAAAGAAAATTCTCCTGCAGGTTCAATTTCTTTCCGACCTCAAACAGTGAGTCGCCGTTGACGATGACCGAACGGGAGAGCGTCAAATCGCCTTCCAATTTTTCGGGATACTTTTTGTAAAGATATTCGGAGACGATCATTTCCAGAATTGCATCGCCGAGGAATTCCAGTCGTTCATAGGAGAGGTGACTTTTGGCCGCTTTCGAGCGGTGCGTTACCGCCATGCGGAGCAATTCGGGATTTTTAAATGCGTACCCCAGTTTATTCTCGAGGGGAGAGCGAGTCTTGTGGAAAAAATTCAGTAATGTAAATGTCAATGTTACTACTCGTACTTTTTAATAGCGAGAACCGAATTGTGTCCTCCGAATCCGAAATTATTGCTCAACCCAGCGAAAAATTCACGTTTTTGTGCAACGTTGGGTGTATAATTTAGATCACATTCCGGGTCTGGCGTTTCATAATTGATTGTCGGAGGAATGAGTTGATGATTCAGAGCGAGAGTGAGAGCGATAAACTCGATCGCTCCGGCCGCTCCCAGCAAATGCCCCGTCATCGATTTTATGGAACTGATAGCGATCTTTTTCGCATCGTCGCCGAAGACCAATTTGATGGCCTTCGTCTCGAGCTTATCGTTAAGCGTCGTCGAAGTTCCGTGGGCGTTGATGTAGCCGAATGCCTCTTTGGGAAGACCGGACATGCGGATGGCGCTTTCGATCGCCATTGCAGAACCTTTTCCTTCCGGATGCGGCTGTGTGATGTGAAAGGCGTCGGCGGAAAATCCGTAGCCGGCGAGTTCGGCGTAGATATGCGCGTCGCGTTTCAAAGCATGTTCGAGTTCTTCGAGAACAATGATCCCGGCGCCTTCGCCGATCACGAAACCGTCGCGATTCAGATCGAACGGACGACTGGCGCGTTCCGGTTCGTCATTTCGCCGGGAGAGCGCTTTCATATTCGTAAAACCGGCAATAGCTAGCGGCGTTACGCTTGCTTCGGATCCACCGGTGATCATCACGTCAGCGTCATCGCTGAGAATATGCATCATCGCAACACCCAGCGCGTGCGACGAAGTCGAGCAAGCCGAAACGACCGAATAATTAGGACCGTAAAATCCGAAATCGATGGCGATTTGTCCCGGAAAAATGTCCGGAATCATCATTGGAATGAATAAAGGACTGACAAAGTGCGCGCCCTTCGTCAATAGTTGGGAATGCTGAGATTCGAGCGTGCCGATTCCGCCGATCCCGGAACCGGTGACGACGCCGATCCGTTCCGGACGATAAGCAGATGCGAGAAGTCGGGAGTCATCGATAGCCTGTTTTGCCGCGGAGACACCTAACTGCGTCATGCGATCCATTCGTTTGATTTCTTTGAGAGGTAAATAAGTGAGTGGATCGAAGTCGCGGGTTTCAGCGGCGATGCGAACCGGCAGATCGCGGGCGTCAAACGATTCGATCTGTCTGACGCCACTGGTTCCGTTTTCGAGAGCTTTCCAATAATCGGATAAACTGCAGCCGATCGGCGAAATGATTCCCAATCCGGTGACGACGACTCGTCTTTTCATCGGGAACGAACGGAATTATTTGAT
>Ga0265296_1001679_pt1 | contig 24529 bp, 27 predicted proteins | sample MunlanPumphouse1_FD_189073 | JGI IMG/M metagenome (GOLD analysis project Ga0265296, IMG submission 189073) | Groundwater microbial communities from a municipal landfill in Southern Ontario, Canada - Pumphouse #1 | ecosystem: Environmental > Aquatic > Deep subsurface > Groundwater | place... | reverse complement strand
CCATATTTTAACGATTTTACTTTATCACAAATTTATCATAAAATAAAGCCATGAAAAATTATTCAAGAAACAACGCGGCAAAAGATAAAATTGCTTTTAGAACAGGAGACCGGTGGCGGGCAAGAAAAAACACCTTCACGCGCGATATCAAAAGTTTACATAAATGGAAGAACACGCTGCCAAACACAAAAAAATCGGCAATCTAAGGGGGGTTGACAGATTCTGTGGATTTGATATAATACACATAAATCCCGGCTGCGCTTACCAAGCTGCGGTCCGGGAGAGGGCCATACCGCCAAAAGCGGGATGGGCGACGGGAGAGTGAGCTTCCCCCGGGATTTCAACCCTTCCTGCCTGCGCGAGCTCACCGCGCAGGCCTTTTTTATTCTAAAATACTGCCAATAAAATCCTTGTGGCCGTTTAAAAATTCTTTTGCCGTCAAAACTTTTCCGCCTTCAAGCTGCAATTTTTTAACAACCAAAACTCCCTTGCCGCATTTCACCGCTAATTCACTATTTTTCAAAAAAACTTTCCCCGGTGAATACTTTAATACATCGCTGTATTGAAGTATTATTTCAACTTCTATAATTTTAAGAATTTTATTTTTTATTTTTGATTTTTGATTTTTGATATTAGCGTAAGCGCTTGGCCAGGGATAAAACGCCCGCGTCATCCTTTCAATTTCCTGCGCGCTTTTTAACCAATCGATTTTCCCATCTTCTTTTTTAATAATTTTGGTATATGTCGCTTTAGAATGATCTTGTTCAACTGGTTTAATTTTTTCGGATATATAATCGGGAATGACTTTTATTAAAAGCTCCACTCCTAAATCTGCTAATTTTTTAGATAAAGATTCGCAGGTATCGCTGTCGGCTATTAGCAATTTGCTATTAGCCAGTACTGGTCCGTGATCCATTTCTTCATCAATTTTCATAATCGTTACCCCCGTTTCTTTGTCGCCATTTAAAATTGCATATTGAATTGGGGAAGCGCCGCGATAAGCGGGAAGCAAAGAACCATGAATATTCAAAATTCCAAAACGGGGGATATCCAAAATTTCTTTGGGAATTATTTTGCCGTAAGCCGCGATAATCGCTAAATCCGGCTTAATGGTTGATAGCTTATCGCTTATAGCCGATAGATCCGTTTTATTTGCCGGCTGAAAGATCTCTATAAGCTGTCCGCTATTAGCCATAAGCTGCTTGCCGTTGGCTATAAGCCGTTTAACCGGCGGGGAAGTGAGAATCTGTTTTCTTCCAACCGGTTCGTCCGGATTGCAAATAACAGCTTCCGGAATATAGCCGGCATTTATTAATTTTTCCAAAACAATCGCGGCAAATTCCGGCGTCCCAAAAAATAAAAATTTCATAAATTTCTATGTCATACCTTAATTCTTGCGGCCGCAAGAATTAAGGTATTCTACTTATTAATCCTAAAAATTTTTTCTGCTTTATCGATAAAAAGAATGCCGTTTAGATGGTCAAATTCGTGTTGGAAAACCCGGGCTAAGATACTAGAGGCTTTGACTTTTATTTTTTTGCCATTTTCGTCCTGGCCGATTAGAGTAATTTTTTCCGACCGTTCAACTAATCCATAAACATCCGGTACGCTCAAACATCCTTCTTCCATCACTATTTTTTCTTTGGAGAATTTTACGATTTCCGGGTTAAAAATCGCGTAAAATTTTTTTTCTTGACTTGAAAGATGGCGGGAATTACCGTATTTGTCTAATTCTTGAATTTGAGCTACAAAGACTTTTAAATCCAAGCTAATTTGATTGGCTGAAAGTCCGATGCCATTGGCTTCAATCATCGTTTCCCGCATCGTTTTCAATAATTCGGAAATTTCTTTTTTAGTGAATTTTTTAAAATCAAAATCAGCGACTTTATTCCGCAAAAACTTTTCCTCTTTTTTATTATTAATCGTAAAAATTTTCATTCTTGAATTATTTTTAGTATTTTTGGCATTTTTGTAGTTTTTGCTATATGAATTGATTTCTTCAAGCTCATGTTTTAAAATTCCCATAAAATATCTTCCTCTATCTCCGGCTTTAATTTTTCCTTCGTTATAAGCAAGTTTTACTAAACTTAAAATTCTTCTCAAAAATGATTCATCGTAAATTTTCGCCAACCGGAAATAAACTCCCTTATGCGCTTCATCGCCGAGTCCTTCAACCAAGTCCCAAGCCAAAACTTGATGTTTGGTCGTAATTGCCATATTATTAAAATATCACAAAAACTAATGGCTGACAAAAACAAAAAATATATTTATCTGGCGATTGTTGTGGTGGCTGTGGCAGCAGCTTTTGGCGCCGGTTTTATTTACGGCTCAATAGAAAAATTGCCTCGTTCGGTGCAGGGGATTATTAATCAGGAATTCGGCAAGCCAAAAGAATTTGACTTTGGACTTTTTTGGGAGGCCTGGGATAATCTCCACACTAAATATGTAGATAAAAGCAGACTCAATGATGAAAAGTTGCTTTACGGCGCCATTTCGGGAATGGTTAAAGGAGCAAATGATCCTTATACGGTTTTCTTCCCGCCGCAGGAATCAAAAGGTTTTAAACAAGATGTGGGCGGGAGTTTTGGCGGCATTGGCGCTGAAATAGGCAAGAAAAATGATTTTTTGGTTATCATAGCACCCCTAGAGGATACGCCTGCTAAAAAGGCCGGGTTAACGGCAGGGGACAAGATTCTAAAAATTAATAATGAACCCACGGATAATCTAACGGTTGAAGAAGCTGTTGCAAAAATACGCGGCGAAGTGGGAACAAAAGTGGTTTTAGCAATCTTAAGAGGCACTGATGGCGCCAAGATAAAAGACATAACCATCGAAAGAGCAATAATAAAAATTCCCATAACAAAACTAGAAGCCCTTAAAGACAACAAGATAGCGCGTTTATCTTTTTACAGCTTTACCTCAACCGCGCCATTTGAATTTCAACAATCGGCAGCTAAAATTCTTTCAACAACCGGTTATAAAGGCATAATTCTGGATTTAAGGAATAATCCCGGGGGTTATCTTGAGGTGGCGGTTGATATTGCGGGCTGGTTCCTTAACACCGGAGATCTTGTGGCAATTGAAGATTTTGGCAAGGATAATGGCCAAGGCAAGACAACGGAATTTCGAGCCAGCGGCTTGGGAGCTTTAAAAAATTATCCCTTAGTAATACTGGTTAACCAGGGAACTGCTTCGGCTGCCGAAATTTTGGCCGGAGCGCTGCGAGACGATCGCGGCATTAAACTTATTGGTGAAAAAACTTTTGGCAAAGGATCAGTTCAGGAATTAGTTAATTTAAAAGGCGAGTCCTCGCTTAAAGTAACCGTTGCCAAGTGGCTTACGCCCAAAAAGTATTCTATTTCCGAATCGGGCCTTGAACCGGACTATAAAGTGACACCGTCGGAAGACGATATTAGTAAAGGCAAGGACCCCCAATTGGATAAGGCGGTGGAAATTCTGGAAAAAATGTTAAATCAATAAAATGAGAATTATACTTTTAAAAGATGTGCCGGATTTAGGCAAAAAAGGAGACACTAAGGATGTGAGCGATGGCTACGGCCGCAATTTTCTTATTAGAAATAAATTGGTAGAGATTTTAACTCCTCAAGCGGCGAGAAGATTAGAAATAGAAAGAGAAAAAGAAGAAAAAATCGCAACGGTTCTAAAAAATCAGACCTTATTCTTAAAAGAAAAAATAGAAAAACTGAAACTGGTTTTAAAAACAAAGATAGGGGAGTCAGGACGGGTTTTTGGCTCTATCACGCCAACCAAAATATTGGCCGAACTTAAAAAAAATGACATAAAACTGGAAAAAGACCAAGTGTTATCAAAACCGATAAAAACCTTGGGAGAGAATAAAATAAAAATAAAACTGCCGCAGGGGATAGAAGCGGAATTGAAAATAATTATTGAACCTTAACCATTTTTGCGACGCGCTTTGAACCGTTAAATCGTTTAATTTTTTTAGTGATAAATTTAATGGTACCAGTTTTTAAAGCATACAGCGTGTCATCATTGCCCCTCCCAACGTTTTCGCCGGGAAGCCATTTAGTTCCTCTCTGACGAACAATAATACCGCCGACTTTAACTTTTTCGCCGTCAAAAAGCTTAACTCCCAGCCGTTTTGAATGTGATTCGCGGCCGAGCCGGGTTGAGCCAGTCGCTTTAGTATGAGCCATAATTTATTAATGTATCAGAATATTATTCAAAAGTCAACCAAGTACGCAATTTATGCCATTTTAGCATTGGTTTTTTTGATTGGCTTGGGAATAGGACTTTTGATTAATAATAACGAACCGTCACAAATTATTATTGATAAAAACATTAAAATCGGCTTGCCGGCGCAGAGCGATGGTCAAATAACTGATGCAAACAATAATTATAAAATTTTAGGTAATTTTCTGGCTTCAATAAATGGCAAGGCATATTACCCAAAAGATTGCTCGGCGGCAAATAGAATCAAAGAAGAAAACAGAATTTGGTTTGATACCAAAGAAGAAGCCGAATCCCAGGGTTACAAGCCGGCGCAAAACTGTGTTATCATTAAATAGCTATGTTAAAGTGGTTAATTGGACTTTTAGCTTCCGTTTCAAGCGTCTTTACAAGCGGAGCAAATAAATCAAATGTGGCGCCGCCTTTAAATACGGCTATTGTCGCTTATCAGGAAACTTATTACGCGCCGGTAGTGGCTGATTTGGGAAATTTCCCTTGGACCAAACAAACTTCAGAAACAAAAATCTTAACAACTAAACCGGCCCTGCCGCCTCCGGTACCGTTACCGCCGCCTCCGACCCCGACTCTAGCTCCAACAGCGCCATTGCCGCCTCCGGCTCCCGTTTTACCTCCACAAGATCCATATTTAGCGATCCCCGAGCCAATAACATCTTGGCTTAGTATGAATTTAACTTTAAGAGGCGACAGTAATGATCTCAATAATCCTCGTACTCTTCCTGAAATCACTTTTGATAGAGAATACTGGAGGATAGAAGTTTTTGCCTATTGGGCCCCTGATATTATCCCACCCAAGCCACCAATAGAAAATGACTACTTTAAATTAGAGGCTTACGAAAAGGGGACTAATAAACTCATTTATACGATGACTTCCGGTAGCGATGAATCAATTCATAAATTTCAAGCCTTTAGAAAACCCGGCATATATTATTTTAAGGCGTATTCTAAGAATCCAAGTAAGTGGGAAATAAGTTTTGTCGTTTCACCAAAAATGGCGCAATAATTTTAAAAGAGGGAATAGCTGATTTGAATTTTTAACTGCGTCGGACAATATCCATTTTGCGACACACTTTCATTTTGTTGGGCAAAGAAACTCGTTGATTTTATTTTCAACCGGACTCTTAACCGATTCGCTTATTTTATCAATAGTTTTAGAAACCAAATCTTTAGCGCCAGTAACTATATTACTAATAAATCCCCGCCCCGAATCGCCGATTACTTCATTGCCCAATATTTGAGGTTTAATTCCTCCGATTTTATCTAAAACCAGTTTCGGGATATCAATACCGCCCGGCATAACTTCACTGCCTTTAATAACAAGGGATTTTTCAGCTTTAACAATGAAATAAAGAAATAAAATCCCCAAAATTACAGCTAAAATGGTTAATGTTTTCATAAGTATAGTATAACATATTTTTATAAGAGATAATCAAAGGGATTAACCGAACCGCCGAGCGGCAATAATCCAAACCAGCGTTTTTCTACTCTAAAGGTATTTGTGGAATAAACCGTAAAATGTAAATGAGGGCCGGTCACAAAGCCGGTAGAACCCTCATAACCAATGACCTGGCCTTGGGATACGGCTTGGCCAACGCTTACCGCTTTAGCTGAAAGATGGGTGTAAAGAGTGGTTAAGCCGTTACTATGGCGAATAGCAAGCCACGCTCCATAAGCATAATTGCCATTATCTCCCGAAGCAACCACAACGCCGTCCAAAGCTGCTCTTGTCGGCGCGCCATAAGAAGCCGCAATATCTATACCATTATGAAACTTATAGGCGTCATTATAGAAGCCGGTGATTGAAGTCGGCCCATATCCTTGGGTGATTCGTCCTAAAAGAGGCCAAGCTAAAGCTCCAGGCCGGGGTGGAGGCACGCCGCCGACCTGCCCCCTAAGCTTGTCTTCCAGTCCAAATATTTCTCTTTGAATTTCTGATTGCTTTATCTGCGCCTGAGATATCATTTTTTGATACTCCGTTTCTTTGTTTTTGGTTTCGGTAAGTAGCTTATCTTTTCCCTCTTTCTGTTTCTGGACTAAATTATTTTTTACAATTAACTCGCTTTTAAAATCATTAAGGTCTTTCTTTAAATTTTTTTCTTCGCTGACTAAACTTTCTAATTCTGTCTTGTCTTGCGTTAAAATTGTAAAATTATTATAAAGGCCGTTTTCCAAATTAATTAAATATCGATTGCTATTTAAAAAATCAGAAAATTTATCGCTTTTTAAAATCACGACCACAAAACCTTGGTTTTCGAACCGGGCTAGAAATTTCATTGACTCCCCCATTGCTAATTTGCGATTTTGGATTTCTTTTTCTTTTTCTTTTATTTCCTGAAAATGCAACCTAATATCGGATTCGGTTTTAGAAATTTTGGCTTTGGTAATTTTTAAATTAACCGTAAGCTGATTAATTTGCGACTCTATTAAAGAAATCTGGCTTTTTAAGGTTTTGGATTGTGATTGGGTTTGAGAAAGCGCCTGTTTATAAACAGCTTCTTCGGCCTCAAGTTTTTTTATTTCCTCTTCCTTCAAACTTATTTGCTCGCGTAAAGCCGCCTGATCAACTTGGGCAAAAATCGCCTGAACAGGAAATAATAAAGCCGCAATTACGATAATTAAGAGACCGTATTTCATACAACGGATAAATTTTAAGCTAATTTTTTTATAGCCACTTCTACTCTCTTGATGCTTTCTTTTTTACCTAAAATTTCAAGAATTTCAAAAGGTCCGGGAGAAGCCTCAAGTCCAGTCAAAGCGGCCCTTAACGGCCACAATAGACGGCCTTTATCTTTATTTTTAGCCCTTTCGGCTTCTTTAAACAGTATTTTTTCTAAATTTTTTTGATTAAAATCAGCATCGCTTATCTGAGAAATAGCATTAAGAGACGCTTTTAATGAAGCAATAACGTCTTTAAAGAGCATATCGCGCCATATTAAAAGTTCCGGCTCATATTTTGGAATTTTGAAAAAATAAGAAACCCTCTCCCCTATTTCACCCAGTTTTTTAAGCCGCGGTTGTTCAAGCGCCAATATTTTTTTTATGTACTCCCAGCCAGAGGCTGGTCCGCCTTGGGCGGAAAAATCGTCGCTTATTAGACCGTCTCTGATTAAAAATGGGATAGCTCTTTTTGCTAATTCATCAAGCGACAATTGCCTCAAATAATAGCCATTAAGCCAGTCCAGTTTTTCAACATTAAAAACCGCGCCGCTTTTTTGAACTTTATTTAAATCAAATTCCCTGATTAATTCTTTTAAACTGAAAATTTCTTTGTCGGTCCCCGGATTCCACCCTAAAAAAGCTATAAAATTAATCAAGGCCTCTGGCAAATAACCCATTTTACAATATTCATCTACTGACACGGCGCCGTGGCGTTTTGAAAGTTTTGATTTATCAGGACCCAAAATTAAAGGCAGATGAGCATATTTCGGCATTGGCAATTTTAAAGCTTGCTGGATTAAAATTTGCTTCGGCGTGTTAGAAATATGGTCCTCGCCGCGAATCACATGGGTAATATTCATCTCAAAATCATCCACCACAACGGCAAAATTATAGAGCGGTAAAAATTTATCAGGACTTTCGGCTTTAGCCAAACTAAAATCGCCGCCCAAAGCATCGGAATTAAAGCGGATCTCGCCGCGAATTAAATCAATAAAGGCAACTTCAAGATCGGGCGGAGTTTTAAAACGAATGATAGCGCTTTCCTTTTTGAGCCTTTTTCCCAAATCTTCAATCGGTAATTTTTTAAATTCACAATGGTGCGCCAATCCGGCTTCCTTCTCAAGAAATTCCTTGCTGTGAAAACAGTAAAAAGCATTGCCGTTATTTAAAAGTTCTTTAAGATATTTAGCGTAGAAATCAAGACGCTCGCTTTGCCGATAAGGACCTTCACTCCAATTAATATTAAGCCATTTAAGACCTTCCACTATCCCCTTTTCATATTCCAGCTCAGAGCGTTCCAAGTCGGTGTCTTCAATTCGTAAAATAAATTCTCCATTAAATTTTTTGGCAAATAAAAAATTAAATAACGCAGTTCTAACGCCGCCAATATGAAACGGGCCGGTGGGACTCGGCGCAAATCTTGTTCTTATTTTTTCCTTTTTGAATAAAGATTTTAAAATAGACATTAATATGATTATTCTACGACGAATCCTTTTCTCTGGCAAATTGCCTTTGTTTGGAAATAAAAAAACCGGCGGCTGGAGATGTTGAGCATCTACCGAACCGCCGGTAAAGACTTATCAAGTGCCGTTAGCCGATACTTGAAGGATTCGCTTGGAAACTATTTCCCAATTGGCGACGCCGAATGCCGCGCCGAGAAGTCCACCGAAAACTACGAGCGTAACCTGTTGTGCGAACAACATTGATGTCGAGGCGAGCCAGATGTAGCTTATGGCACCGCCAATTGTTCCATCAATCGCGCAGAGCACCCGTTTCTCCGAGTGAATTAGCTTGAACAGGTGCCACGCAAACCGACCGAGAAAACAGAGTGTCGCCCATACACCGATGGCGAGATACTTCCAGAGAGTCCACATAAAGAACAGAACGGTGAGGCCAAGACCCTTGGTGGTCCAACGAGCGACATTTCGATAATTAAGAGGTCTTCGCTGAAGGCCCTTCTTCTCCAACTTCTGAGCGTCCTCCTCCATTTCTGTTTCATTTGACATGAAAAGAGGCCACCAATAGCAGCGCTCGCCAACTCTCGCACCGATGAACGCAAAAATTAGAAACGGAACCGTAATTACAAGCGTCAGTTCGATGAAAGCCGCCACTAATAGTGCTACGAAAAATACGGAAAAGACGATTATTCCGATACTGGGCATACTCAAAATCTCTTTCAGAGGTACGAAGCGGTACAACATCCAAACGTAGAAAGGGATAGCCACAATAGCTACAGGATAGAATAAAGGGTGGGGTTTTGAGAGCCACGTTCTCGCTTTCGCGATTGCACTTTCCCAGCCACTCGCGCTCTTTTTTCTGGCGGCACGCAGGGCAACGGGAATCGTCTTGCGAACCTCGCGGAACTCGTAGCTGATGTAACCGCCCGCTAACCCCGCGATGATACCGAGCCACCAAAATACCGGCGCGAACATGAGCGCCACTGCGCAGCAGAGCGCGCCACCGATGAAACAAGCAACTGCAATCTTCTTTGTTTCCATGATAATCCCTCCTTTTCAGTTTTTATTCAGTTTGTAAACAACGTGAGGATAGAATAGCATATCTCAATTATCTTGTCAATGTCGGATTTTGACGCAATTGTTGCCTATAGGCAGTAATTGCGTTCAAGAAAAATTTATGATACTACTACAAACTGTTTCATCTGGGGATTAAATTTAATAACGCCTGGGCAATTAATCCGGCGGCGTCGGGCGTGGCAAACTGTTTGGCTTTTTCTTCCATTGTTTTTCTTTTTTCGGGATTATTTAATATAGAACGAATCACCGAAAGCAACAAATAGGGTGTCAAATTAGCTTCTTCAACCACTTCAGCGCGGCCGCTATCGGCAAAAATATAGGCATTACGGCGATTATGATCACCCGGCGAATCGGTAATCGGGACTAAAATACTGGCCTTGCCAGCAGCGGCGATTTCAAAAATAGAACCGGCGCCGGTCCTGGAAATAATCAAATCGGCTGCATGCATCGCGGCTACATATTCCGGCTCAACCAAAAAACTTACCGGATGATAAGAAATAAACTGATCGCCGGTTAGGCCATCTAAGACCACTCTTGATTCATTAAATACGCTGTTGTAATTATCATCCCCAGTTTGGTGAATAACTTCGGCCGCTTCTAATAAATTGGATAAAATATCTAAAACTACGTCATTTATTTTTTGGGCTCCTTGCGAGCCGCCAAGAACCAAAATTAGCGGTTTTTTAGTTGTTAAATGAAGCAAGGCGCGCTCTCTTTCCGGTTCGGGCGGCTTAAAAAATGAATCCCTTACGGCTTCGCCGGTAAAATAAGTTTTATTTTTCGGGAGATAATTTGCCGCTTCGTTGAAAGAGACGGCTATCAAAGTAGCAAAAGGAGCGAGTAAATTATTGGCAAGGCCGGGCACACTATCGGATTCATGAATGATAATCGGAATCCGATAAAGCCAACCGGCTAAAACCGCGGCAATGCTGCCGTAACCGCCTTTGGAAAAAATTACATCGGGCATTATAACCCAAACTTTCCATAAGGCTTGGATAATGCCAATGCCAATTTTAAATAAATCGGTAAAATTCTTAAAAGAAAAATAGCGCCGCCATTTGCCGGTCATTAAAATTACAGAATGGAAATTCATCGTTTCTCTTCCTAAACTACTCTCAAGAAATAAGCCGGGTCCTAAATAATAAATTTCCGGTTCGTCGAGATTTTCGGCGCGGCAAATATCATTTATTTTTCTTGAGACAGCAACAAGAGGAAATAAATGTCCGCCAGTGCCGCCTCCTGTTAATACTATTCTGATGGCCATAATTAAGTATAACGCGAAATATTAGCAACAATGCCGGCGCCCATTAAACCGATGACGAGACCGGAACTGCCATAACTCATAAATGGCAAAGGAACGCCGGTTAAAGGAACCAAACCGGAAATTGACGCCATATTAATAAAACTTTGAGCCACAATCCAAGTGGTAATGCCCACCGCTAAAAGCTTGGAAAAATAATCAGGGCTTTTGATAGCGATTCTGTAGCCAAAAACGGCAAACAACAGATAAAGTATTATTGAAAAACTAATGCCAAAAAGTCCCATTTTTTCGCCAAGAACCGCGAAAATTGAATCGCCGATTGTTTCCGGAAGGTACGGTGAAATTAAACTCTGGTTTATGCCAATGCCGGTGAGACCTCCGATGCCGATAGAAGCCATAGCTTGATTGATTTGATAGGCCGCTCCCAAAGTGTCATTTTGAGGGTTCAAGAACACTTTGAGTCTCTCGGCCGCATAGGGTTTTAAAAAAATAAATGCGGAAAAAGCTAAAACGCCGATTAAAACCATTATAAATAAATGATTTAATCTACTGCCGGCCGCAAAGTAAGTGGCCACCGCTGAAATTACAATAACGCTGAAAGTCCCCATATTCGGCTGCATCAAAAGCAAAAGGCCGATAATCCCAATAACTATCAAAAACGGTAAAAGCCCATTGCTAAATCCTCTAAGATCTTTTTGGCGCGACTGAAACCACGAAGCTAAATAGATTAGAAAAGATAATTTTAATATTTCACTTGGCTGAAAAGTTAAAAAGCCCAAACTAAGCCAGCGCGTTGAACCGCTGTGGGAGAAGCCAAATTTTGGAAAAAAAACCAAAATAAGAAGTCCAATAGAAAAAATTAGAAAAATAAAACTATATTTTTTAAGGAACTCCAAAGGTATTCTTGAAAATATCAAAAAGCCAATAACGCCGATTAAAATCCCCTTCAGAAATTGTTCGCGCAAATAGTAACTGGGGTCATTAAATTTTTCCGCGCCGGTTATAAACGACGCTGAAAAAAGTATAAAAAGACCAAAAATCAAAAGCAGACCCAAAATTATTAAAAATGGCCGGTCAATATTTTTTGCTCTTATTTTTTTTACTCTCATAGCAGTTGGCCCAAAGCTTGGTTTTTAATTTGGCCGTTAGTCAAAGCAACACGGCCATTAATAATCACGGTTTGAAGCCCTCTGGAATATTGGAAGGGGTTCTCAAAAGTGGCCATATCTTTAACAAGTTCTGGGTCAAAAATCACGATATCGGCAAAATATTTGGGTTCAATAGCGCCTCGATAAACCAGCCCCGCCTTAAGAGCCGGTAAAGCCGTCATCTTTTTGATCGCCTCTTCTAAGCTTATAATATTTTTTTCGCGAACATAACGGCTTAAAACCCTGCTAAAACAGCCAAACGAGCGCGGATGCGTCAAAAAACCATCTTTGGTGTCATTAAGATTATATGCGGCGCCATCCGAAGCAATGATGGATAACGGACTTTTTAGGGCCTTAATAAAATTCTCCTCGGAGAGCGCCGGCCAAAATACAATTAATTTCCCCTCGGCCACAATTAAAAGATTAATAATCGCCTCAATAATGCTCCCTCCCTGATTTTTCGCAATTTCATCAATGGTCTTTCCTATAAAAATCTTATCAATATTCCCAGAGGCAATGATAATTTCTTTAAAGTCGTCTTCTTTCCCTTGAAGTTCATTTATAACTTTTGTTTTAAAATCATTGTTTTTCAAATTGGCAACCAATTTGGCGCGACCGCCAACAGCAACCCAATCCGGCAAGAGAGTGTAAAGAACCGTTGCGGTTGAAGTATAGGGATAAATATCAAAATTAATATTCATCCCCTCCTCCGCCGCTTTTTCAATCTCCGTTAAACTTTTATCAAACAGCAGCCAGTTATTTTTGCCAATGGCTTTGAGATGAGAAATTTCAACGTTGGCTTGGGTTTTTTTGGCGGTTTCAATTGTTTCCAAAACGCTCTCGTAAAGATTTTTTCCTTCGTCCCTCAAATGGGTACTGTAAATTTTTCCTTGTTTTCCACCAAAGGCGGATCCGCCTCTGGCGGATAAAATTGAAACCAAGCCGGTTATTTCTTCCGGCGGCGCTACTTTGGCATGGGAATAATTAAGGCCGGTTGAAAAACCTAAAGCCCCTTCTTTCAAACCATTCTCTAAAAGCTCTTTCATTTGCGAGAATTCTTTTTCGGTCAATTTCCGAAATTCGTCGCGAACAATATCGCGGCGCAAAGTTGAATGGCCAATTAACGTCCCAAAATTTAGAAGCAAATTTCTTTTTTTGGTCTCTTCAAAAAATTCTTTAACCGTGAGCCAGTTAACATTAATCAGATTCACATCGGCCCATTTTTGGATATTTAAAATAATATTGCCGGTGGTCAGCGGCGCCAAAGACGAGCCGCAGTTGCCCCCGATAATCGTGGTGACGCCTTGGTGCAAGTGGCTTTCTAAATTAGGGTGGCTGAATAAAGTCCAATATCTGTCTGAAGCATTATTAATATCAACAAAGCCGGGCGCAACATAAAGGCCGTCAGCGTCAATCACTGTTTCGGCGCTCGGCTCGCCCAAAAAACCGATTTTCTCTATCCGGCCATTTTTTATTGCGATATCGGCATGATATGCCGGCGTCCCAAGGCCATTAACAATCATCCCGTTTTTAATTAGAATATCTAAAGCCATTAGATACAGTATAACAAAAAATTAAACAAACAAAAAACGCCCCTGAGCTTGTCGAAGAGCGTTTTTTGTTTTTATCTCACTTTGCCAGTGGATTAAAGTCCCTTGCCAAGAGCCTTAATTTTGGCGCGCAATTCTTCAATCTGCCTTATGAGGTCTTGAATTCGTTGTCTTAAGTTCTCCATATCTATAGAGCCCTGCGACCGGTTTTTGAAGGTCTTGGCGTGAATTAGGCCAGTGGCTATTTCCATCTCTCCCAATATATCCACCTTGTTTCCCACCGCGACAGTCGGGATAACCACTGGCGGCGTTCCGGTAGCGATTGTGCTGGTCTGCGTAGTGCCGCCAATAATACGGGCATCCGGCATCACGTGAACATTCAAAACCAGCCCCCAAATTTTGACTTTTAAGTTTGGCCAGTTAGATTCGGTTACTTCACCGGCGATGATGAGCACCTTGCCTTGCGGGTTGACGTTGAGCGATGGCTGCCGAACCTCAAATTTCTTTTCAAGGCCAGACGGAAAAACGTCAAACTTAAACTTACCCTTGCCTTCAATAAGGTCTTCTATGGAAGAATCGTCATCGGCATAGACGGTAAATGTTCCTCTTACCGCAAAAACCGTTAAAGCTAGGATACTCGCAAGCACAAAGAAGCGTATTAGAGAATTTTTGTTAAACATAGCTTATTTTTGTTAATTTTAATATTAATTTTAATATTACGACCTGCCAGGCATTCTATCTTATTTTTTAAATCTTTGCAAGCAAGCGTTTTTTATAAATTTCTAACAATCCGAACGATCGTTGCTATTCTTAGAATTCTGTGATTATAATTACAACTACACAACTATAATTATGCCTAGAAAATTGGGGACGACAACTCAAAAAATTTTATTGCTGTTAGTGGGTGGCGCGGCTTTAGGTCTTAGTCGCTCGCCACGGCAACAATTTAGAATTGCCAAAAAAATAAATCGGGTATGGCAAGAAATCAACAGAAAGAAGCTTCAAGATTCTATTAGTAATTTATATAAAAGTAAAATGATTGACATGAAAGAAAATAAAGATGGGGTCATTGAAATGACATTAACCGACAGGGGTAAAAAAGTGGTATTTTTATATAATTTTGAACAAATGAAAATTCCTAGAACGAAAATATGGGATAAAAAATGGCGAATTATTACTTTTGATATCCCAGAGCGTTTGAAAAAAGCTCGCAATGCCTTAAGGAGTAAACTGCGAGAATTGGGTTTCGCAAAATACCAAAAAAGTGTGTTTATTTATCCTTACGAATGTAAAAATGAAATTGACTTCGTAATTGAGTTTTTTAACCTTAGGCCTTATGTGAGATATATTGAGGCGGAAAATTGCGATGATGACCTCAATTTTAAAAAATATTTTGAATTATTATAATTTTGTAATTAAATTTCTAACAATTCAGACGATCGTTGGAATTGTTAGAAAAATAGAAAAATTATTAAAGACTATTTTTAATCTCATTCCATGTTATATCGCTAATTTGTTCTATTTCTTTTAATAAGTAACTCAAAACGTCTTTTCTTAATTTAGATTGAATTACGACGGCCTTCCCGTTTTTAGACCATATCGCCTTATAGTGGTCGCCTTTGCCACCAGTTCTATTTATGGTAAAACCAAGGCGTTCCAATGCCTTGGCAAACTTCTTTCTTTTTATTTCTCCGGGCAACTCACTAAGCGATGGCATACCCTTCTTGTTTTTCGCCAACTTTGCGAATACTTGCTTCTTTAGAATATGAAGAGGGAATTTCAAAAAAAGTCAGGATAGCGTCTTTAATATTTTTATCCAATTCGTTTTCATTTTTTCCGGATGTGACAACAGATCCAAGTTTAAAGTCGGTACTAACAGCTACAATAGTGCCATCTTCGCTTTTTGAGTATTTAAAATGTATTGGTCCAAACAATTGGCAATAGCGACTCAATTCAAATAAACCCTGCGGCACAATTTTACTACCCAAGAGAAGTTTAATAAGATAATCTTTTATTTTTTTATATATAAACATACTGGTTTTTTCAACATATATTCACTACCGGGTTAAGCTTAACACAAATAAGCTGCCAAACACAATAGAAAAGACCTCTTTGGAAAGAGGTCTTTTCTATTGTCCCTTGTCTCTAACGCTATTTTATATCTTTCCCCAAATCCTTTCGTTTTCTTAGCAAATATACCGCGTAAGCTATAATCGCCAGAATTATCAATCCCACAAGAATACCGAGCCAGACACTATCGGTCCCAAGCGTCAGAAAGCCGCCTATGGCCGCCGCAAGCGGATTTTGGGTTGCTGTTTGAGCCACCGGTTGTTCAACCGACTGTTCGGCTGGTTGCTCCGGCGCGACGGGAGTTTCAGCTGCCGGCGCCGAAGGCGCCGCAGAAACGCCCACTGATGGCAGCGTTATCGCGGCAGAAACTGACGGCGCGCCGCTAAGAGTATTTAAAGTGGTAAAACTACGCTCTGAGCTGATTGCCAAAGAGCCGTGAGAAACCGCCCGGTAATAATAAATTGTTCCGGACGTTAAACCGCCGATAGTAACTGAATGATTTGTTACTTTTGGACTAATATCGTATTCGGGCGTAGTGCGGGCATAACCGTATTTTGGCGGAGTTCCCAGGGCGCAACCTTCGGTTTGAGTTAAACATAAAGTATGAGATTCGCTTCCCAAAGCGTAAATTACCTGGCTTGAAGCCGGATAGCTGGTTGTCCAAGTAATGGTAACGCTGATTTCAGTGGTGCTGGCCGTTGCTTCATTTTGAATTGTCAGGCCCGGCGGCAACCCTCCCCCGCCTCCGCCGCCGCCTCCGCCACTGCTACTGCCAGCGCCCGGCAAAATGCCGCCTTCAGTTCCCTGAAACCCAATTAAAATATCAAAACCTAAACTTTTACCTTGAAATGTATTTTGGGTGCCCGAATAAAAACTCACAGTAAAGTCATATTGCGTATTGGCGCCGTTTGCCAAATCAGAAAGGTAAACCTCGCCGTTGGCGAGAAAATTTGAAAGAGCGTTATCATAACGCGTTGTCCCGCCTTCTTTAATTACTAAATTTAGAACATCGCCCAGACGATTAGAGTCCGTAATATTCAAAGGCTGGGTGGCGATTCGTTGGTTTGAGCCGCTGTTATTTGTAACTCTGACTAAACGAGTAACGTTTTGGCCTGGCAAAAAATTAGTTTCGCCAAATATGGGACCTTGTAATAGCAACCAGTTATTTTCGGTTTCAGACCAATATTCAACAACCAATGAGTCAACTTGAGTGGCGTTTGCGGGCAGGGCTGATAAAAATCCCGCGCTGAAAATCGCAATTGAAATTGATGTTATTAAAATTGTTTTAAGTGTTTTCATAAGTTTGGTTCTGGTGTTGGTTCTGGTGGAGGCGGCGGAGTTGGTTCTTCTGGATTTGGCGCCTGCTCAATAACTGGCGGATTTTGTTCAATGGCTGGAGAAATCTCTTGTTGAATAATCGGCTGAGTTTGATCAGGGGTCGTGGTAGCTTCAGTAGCTTCGATTGTGGTAGCAACTTCGGGAGTTATAATAATTTCTGGAATAATAATTTCTGGAGTAGTCGTTGATGTTTCTTCAACAACAGGGGCTTCTCCAGGAGTTATGGCCGCTTCTCCTCCCGCAGAACTTACTGTCGTCTCTAACATACCCATCTCTTTAAGATACGCCAATTCTTCTTCTGTCAGCAAGCTGTAATCAATCGGCGGGCAAAAATCTGTATCTGACATATCCCAATTCTGAACCATAAAGTTTTCCGGGCCCCTAGCCATTACCTTTATTCGGGCGCGAGAAGAAGGAACATAATAACCGTTGATAAAAAGCGGGACTCTCCAACTGAAAATACCGTCGTTTTCCGTGCTGGTGGCAATTTTAGCCCAAGTTGCCCCGCTGTCTTTTGAATACAAAATATCAATGCTTAGGGCGTTGTTGTCGCCATTGGGATTTGTGGCTGTCCATTTCAAATCATGGGTTCTTCCTACCCACAAAGTTTCTCCCCCATTCGGCCAAATAACACTAACAGTCGGTAGAGCTAAATCTTTAAAATCTGACGGCTGGTCAGTATCGTATCCGCTAGGCACCCTACCAAGCATATGGCCTGCGGCTACGTCCGGCGCTCCGGGATTCCAAACATCTAAATTGTAGTTTGGCCAACTGGAATCAGGCGCGCCCCAATTCATCTGATCAATCACCACGCCGTCAGCATTTTTCAAAACTAGCATGTCAGCAGTATTATCCAATGCGAGATGAGATGGCGCGCCGCCCAGATTAATTTTTTCTACTCCGGCAGGAACTTCCCAGTATTGCTGCCAAGTGCTGGCATCGTGAGAAAGTAAAGCATAACCTAAAGCTGGGATGCTGACATCAGGATGAATGGTTTTACAATCAGTATTGTCGCAAATCTCCCAATTTTTTAAATTAACGTCATTACTTAAGGGATTATAAAGTTCTATCCACTCGTGTTTCCATTCATCGGTATCGCCACCATGCGCGTCATCAACGTCATAATAAACTTTATTAATCAAAATTTTCAGCCATATGCCGGAAGTTATTGTGTTTGAAATTATTTCCTGGTCGGAAAAACCAGGGCCTTCGGCTTGAACGCCGTCAAAAACAAAATCAAAATTGCAAGTTTGGTTTTGTAAAGCAGGGTCATTGCTTGTCAAATTCGCCGTAAATTGCCAGTCCCGGGTTGTAGTGGCAAACCCGCCGACATTGTAATTAAAACCGGTTAAAGCGCCGTTGTAAGTGGCGGTTCCGTTTAATTTGGCTTCCAAATTCAGATGATCGCATAAAACCCCCACTGTACTGGTAGCTTCCGCTTTGTAACCAAAACCTAAAATACCGTCATTGGTTAAACTGATATTACGAGTAGCAGTGGCGTTAGGCATTATTACCGGTGAGAAATCTAGCGGCAAGCCCAAAGAGAAGTCTAAAGTGCTAGCAGAAAAAGAATTTTCTGAAGAAGTCTCATTATCATTAAAATAAGCAAGAGTTCCAACAACAGCCGAAAACCCGACCCAGTTAAGTCCAACTATCAATGCCAAAACGACTATCTTTATGACAGATTTTTTAATCAAATTTCCTTTGTTTTTCCTCTTTTTCTTTCCAACCGCTTTCGGCCGCTCGGCAATCTTCGTTCGCTTAACAATCTTTTTCGGCCGCTTAGTAATCTTTGCCTTGCTAGACTTCCTTATTTGCTTTTTTCTTTTTAACTTCTTCATAAATCTTTTTAATTTCACCAAAAATAATTAAGGCAGCCGGCACTATGATAATCAAGGCAAAACCAAAGGGTTTTTTTGCCGCGTCAACCGCGTAACCAACGTAAGGAACGGAAAGAAAAACTTTTCCTAAAATATCTTTTTTTGCAATCTCCCGAATATCCGGCGCGTTATTGGCATCGCCTTTGGTGATGTAAACCGGCTGGCTCCCTTGCACTTTCACCTCATAAATCCTATGAGTGGTGGGAGTTTTAATCCTGCTTATTTCGCCAAAAGTAATAACATCCCCGATTTTGTAATCCGAAGCCGGCTTGACCAAAACAACGCTGCCCATTTTTATCGCCGGCGTCATTGAGCCGGAAAGAACGGTCAGAAATTTTATATTTCCCGTGATTGGGAAGGCAGAAACAATCAGCAAAACCGCGATTAATCCAATCGCTCCGATAAAAACATAATAAATTGTTTTAAAAATTTTCATTGCTAATCTTCCCCCTGTTAAATAATGGCGTAGCCATTCCTGCAAAGCAGGATTTAACAGGGGGCTTCATTAACAATCAAAACAGAGATTACAAATTGTCGTACTGAATCAAATTCATCTCAAACAGATATTGAGTAGGATTCCAAGCAGTCAGCTTCGTACCATCGTAATCGATAGATGGAACTAACTGAATCTTAGCGCCAGCTGGGAAGTTTGTATCCGGAGATGTCGGCAAATCCATACCGAGCTCTACATTGGCTGCCTTAGAAACAGCGCCAAGGCTATCTGTAGTCATTGTGTCAATCAGTTTGCCTGGGTTATTTCCTGGCCATGGGTCAGCGTAGTAAATTAAGCTATAATTGGTCGTTGCCTGAAGTCCAGTGCCGCTAAAGCCGTAATTGAAAGTGTCGCCAGAGGTGTTGTAAGTCAGTGTGCCTTTCATGGTGTCAGTAGTAATCGGCTCCCATGTTGTAGGATTCTTGTTATCCATATTCAAGGTAGCAAGCACGCCTTTCGGTCCAGGAGCGTTCAATTGAGTTGCCATTAACTCAATGTCAAATGTCAATTCATCGCCCTGCGCCCAGTTAGTAACATCTGGCTCTGCCGCGCCCGGCCATGAGCGCAAATGATAACTTTGCACTACTTTCAATTCTTTATTTGGAACCAATTGGCCAATCTTAATCCAAATACTGCTTACATTGTCAAGCCGGACATTTTGGTTTTCGCTGATAATTGTTATCCAGTTTGTTCCTATCGGCTTTCCATCACTATCCGTCCCGCATGTCTGTGTTTGGGGATTCTCACATACATACATATCATAGATAATGTAGGCGGCAAGATTGTTTCTTGGAACATAATTTGCGCCACAAGAATTACTGGCCCATGTTCCGCCCCCCTCCTCACATTCTGGTTCAGTTATAACACCATCGGTCTGATTTTTGATATTTATGTGCTTCCATACATTAACAGGATTGCTATCTTCTAAATTCTTAACTGTAAATGCGATGTATCTGGTATAACTGGGCTTCATATCCATCAATCGTTGAGTGAAGTTTGCTGTCCATGGATTTTGACCATCAACAACAATGTCAATGACTCCGGCTGAAATAGTATTGCCGGTTGAGGTTTCGGTATCGGAGAAATAAGCGCTGGTGGCGCCGATGGCAATGGCCGCGACCGCGCCAACAATTGATAAACTAATTAATATTTTTTTCATAATTTTATTTCCCCCTTCTTTCTCAGAAAGGAGGGGGTTAATTGTTAATTTTTAATGTCTCGACCTTTACCCCCCATCTTTTTTTAAAAGGTGGGGGTGAATTGAATTTTTTTGCAAAAATCCAAACCTTAACCCTTCGACAAGCTCAGGGCTAAGGTTTGGACACAAAAAAAGCCGCTAAAAAATAATAGCGACCGTCGGTTGGTTTTTTAGTGGTATTCATCCAGTTGTTTGGAACTGTAATCATTTTGTTAGACTTATCCAGTTCCTCCATCTGGATGCTAAAAAACTTATTTATAATGTATAATACAATATAGTTGATTAAAAAAAACAAGTCAATTAAACCTGTCAACAATTTATCACCACCTTATTAACAAATCCTATTTTTCATTTTTCATCCCCCTTTTACCTTGCATCCGTACGTTCCAAAATTTTAAATCCATCCATTACAGCTTCACAAAGGAAATCTTCTAACTGGCTGTAATCCTTTTTGGTTTGAGCTTTATAAAGATACGCGTAATAAAGCCGTTTTTGTTCCTGACGAATGATTGCGGGAGCAAAATTAGCGCCAAGCAGCATTGCGTTTATGAGCAAGCGGCCAACACGGCCATTGCCATCGGAAAAAGGGTGAATCTGTTCAAACTTGCTATGAACGCTGGCGGACAAAGCGATAGTGTCTTTTGTTTTTAGAGCGGCTCGAGCCATCACCTCCGATATCAATTTAGGAATACTCATATAATTCGCGGTCGGCAAATTGACACCGGTAATTCTAACGGCATGATTACGGAAAGCGCCGGCATCAGGGCGAACGCCATTCATAAGAATACTGTGGAGTTTCAATATCAAGTTCTCGTCGATTTTTTCTTTTTTAGCGACATGGGCGAATAAATAATTCAAAGCCGCCTGGTGATTTTTTGCTTCCAGTTGCTCGGTTAAACTCTTATTAGGCAAAGCGACATTGTCAAAAAGAATCGCCGCCGTGTCCGGTTCAGTAAGCGTACTGCCTTCAATGCTATTGCTATGGTACGTGAGTTTTAAAATAAATTGATCACGTATGTCCGGGTTATTTAGAATTTCAGTTACAATGTTTTTGTGTTCTTTTGATTTTTGCCGCAAGGCCTGTTTTTTGGCTGTAAGCTCGTCAGCGGGAATTATTTTCTGTCCAGTCACTTCCAAAAATAGCTCATCAATAGCGGCTTGCATTTTTGGTCTGGGACTGGATTTGCCGGTCCACCAGCTGTTGAAGGCGGCAAAAGACACGCCAAACTTTTCAGCCAGCTTGGTTTGGGTTAACCTCAGCATTTTTTTGATTATTTCCAGTTTTTGACGAGTATTCATATAGGTAAATTTATTTATAATGGGTACTCATCATAATACCAAACTTTATAAAATTATGCAAAATATAGAAACTTTATAAAGTTAGCATTTTATTTCCCCAAAAGGCCGATAATGAGGCCAATCAATTTTAAAAAATATTTTGAATTACTGTAATAATTGTAATAAATAATTGCTATAATCTTGTAATTAAATTTCTAACAATCCGAACGATCGTTGCTATTGTTAGAAATTAGAATTTAGAATAAAGATTGTCAGAAATTATCAGAATCAGAAATTGTCAGAAAAAGTTAATAAAAAAACCCTGAAGTTAAAAGTTCCAGGGGTGGGTATTTTCTCCTCCTTCAACCCGCGTGGCTGCGATCGGTTTTCAAGACGTCGTAAGCAGTCAATAAGTTGGTTTCAGCCCGATCAAAGACTGACCGGTTAAGAAAACCAAGGGCTTGCTCAAGATAATTTTTGGCTTGCTCGGCCTGTTCCCAATAAGGCGAAAGCCAAACAGTGGTCAGATTTGATAAGATTTTGAACAAACTTTCTTTTATCCAAAATAGTTGATTATCGGTCGCTGGTTTACCGGTGAAAACTCCATTTCTGGTTATGCCATGTATTGCGGTTGCGGCGCGGTTGACAGTAGTTTGCAAGCGGCGTTTCTCAAAAATCAGCAGCTCTTTTCTTAAAGCTATGACCGGCAGGATCATCTCTAACTCGCTTTTCTGATTCGGCCGATCAATCCGGTAATGCTCTAAAATATGGTCCTGCATGCGCAGTGCGGAATTAATGCCCTTAACTTTTAATACAACACGTTTGGGTTTTTTTTCTATTGTTCTTTCCCAGCGCCTTATTTCCAGCCAGCCTTCGGTTAAGACTGTCAAACCGGCGTTTTTTAAATTACCCAGCCATTGTCTTTCTTCTTCTGTCAGCCAGCCGAACTGCCGGGGGTAATTGGGCAGGGCTTTAACTATTTCAAAAGCTGACTCTGTCCAGGTGCAAGAATGTTTGGTTTTATAATTAGTTATCCGGAGATATAGCCATTGAGCTTGCTTGATTAGTCTTTCTTCTTTTGTGAAAAATGTTTTGGATGATTTCCATTTTTTGACTTTAGTCGTTCGCACTTTGATTTTTTCAGCCCTTGATTTTGAGGAATTAAAAATCGCGCAAACTTGCCGATAAATTTTTGCGTAATCGAAGTCCTTAATCCAGTATTTGCCCATTGACTGTTCCCGTACAATTTCCCCCTCGTCTGACCTGATAAAAATTAACTCAGATCCATCCTGGCAAAAGACCCTTGTTTTAACCACTTTACCATTAATCCTTTCCGGCCTTACCTCATAGTACATTCACTTTACCTCCGATTATTTTTTTAAAGGGCAGTTTTATTAATTTTAAATTATGATTCAAATTAGGACTTTTGTCAATCAGGAAACAAAAAAAACTCGGCAGGATTCCTGCCGAGTTTTTTTTATTTCCCCAAAAGGCCGATGATGAGGCCGACGGCGGCGGTGACCGCCGAGATAATCCAAAAGCGCATTGTCACCTTTGTTTCCGGCCAGCCAATGGCCTCAAAATGATGATGGATCGGTGTTGACTGCCAAATTTTCTTTTTTCTGAATTTTTTTGATAAAACCTGAATAATTACCGAACCGGATTCTAAAACCAAAATAAAAGCGATTAATGGCAAAAGCATAGCGGCATTGGTCAGCATTGCCACAACGCCTAAAGTGACGCCCAAAGACATCGCGCCGGTGTCGCCCATAAAAAATCTTGCCGGATAGATATTAAACCATAAAAATGCCAATAAACTTCCGATAATCACACCGGTAAATGCCGCCAGATCGTAGTGGCGCTGGGTGAAAGCCAGGGCCCCGAGCGCCGCGAAAGCAAACAAAAGAACGCCGCCGGCCAAGCCGTCCAAGCCGTCGGTTTCATTGGTGGAAAAAGCCGTGGCCACTATAACAAAAATAAAAATAGGAATATACCAAAAACCGACACTGAAAGTTCCTAAAAAAGGAATATAAAAAATATTCCAACCCAGTTTGAAATAAAACCAATAAGCGCCAATGGCCGCTACCGCCGTGTAAAGCAAAATTTTGTGCTTCATTGAGAGTCCCCCGCCCTTTGGCCCGATTTTGAAAATACCAAGCAAATCGTCAATAAACCCCAAAATAGCGGAAAAAATTAAAATGCCAAGCGGCAGGAAAGTCTGGGCGCGGCTTAGAAAATTAAGATCTTTGAAAACACTGTCAAAGAAAAGTGAAAGAAACCAAAAGCCGACGGCTAAAAATAAAACGGTGCCCCAAATTAAAATCCCGCCCATGGTGGGCGTGCCTTCTTTGACGCCATGAATTTTTGCAAAAATTGGCGCCCCTTCGGTTCTGATTTGCTTGCCTAATCTATACTTAAATAAAAAATGAGTCAATAAAGGCGCGGCAAAAAATGCTACGAGAAACGATGCTAATGTTAAAATTAAAAGGCGTGTGATTTCTGACATATTACCAAATATAGGCTTCCTTAAGCCATTGAATTAATTTTTCCGATTCGCTAAAACGATCCGGTGATCCCAAAACAACCGTTATAATGTTATTCTTAGTTAAAAGAATCAGGGAACCGCCGGCTTCATCGGTGTAGCCAGTTTTGCCGGCCGCTACCTCGCTCAATTTGTCCAAAAGTTCGTTGGTGTTTTTAAGACGATGCTCGATTTTGCCATCCGCAGAATAAACCACCATGTTTTTAGTTTTTAAAATTTCAAACGCTTCGGGATATTTATTTATAAGATAGCTAAAAATTTTTTCAATATCAAGCGCCGAAGAATAATTCCCCGGTTCATCAAGGCCGTCGGGATTGCTAAAATGAGTATTGGCAAGGCCTAATTCTTT
>Ga0265296_1001678_pt1 | contig 24552 bp, 19 predicted proteins | sample MunlanPumphouse1_FD_189073 | JGI IMG/M metagenome (GOLD analysis project Ga0265296, IMG submission 189073) | Groundwater microbial communities from a municipal landfill in Southern Ontario, Canada - Pumphouse #1 | ecosystem: Environmental > Aquatic > Deep subsurface > Groundwater | place... | reverse complement strand
CTAAATTATCTGTCGCCGGCAATATCGCGGTAGACGGGACCATTACCGCTTCCGGCTTCACCGCCACGTCTTCAATCTCAGCTCCTTATTTTACGGCAACAGGCGCTGCCGCTACTTCTACCTTCGCGGGCGGATTCAGTTTTGGCAAAAACTTAGCTTTCACTAATACCGCTACTTCAAGCGTTACCATGGCTAACGGCTTGAATTTTGATAATGGCACTTTTGTGATTGACCCGAATTCCGGAAGAGTGGGGATTGGGACGGCGACGCCGAATAATCTTTTGACTCTTGCCACCGCTACCAGCGATAATGCTTTAAGTTTTACCACTAATAACACTTCTCGTTTTACCATGGGAGTTGATTATTCTGATTCTAATAAATTTAAAATTGAAACAAGTTCTACTTTAGGTGGGGCAACGCCCGCCTTCGTCATAAACTCCGGCGGACAAGTCGGCATCGGCACTACGACACCTAATCAAAAACTTTCTATTTTCAACTCGGCGGCGGACTCGGCCATAGAGTTTTCCTCGGCTTCCGGCCCAAAGTATAAATGGACAATGGGCTTGGATTATACTGACGGCAGTTTCAGAATCGCGTCATCTACGGCTCTGGGTTCAAGCGACAGGTTTGTAATCAATGGAGCGGGCAATGTCGGCATCGGGACGACTTCGCCTTTTGCCAAACTTTCGGTTGGACAAAATGCCGGAGAAACAGGGTTTTCTGTAGGTTCTTCTACCGCGACTAATTTCATCGTGGATAAAAACGGGAATGTCGGGATTGGGACGGCGGGACCAAGTGCAACATTAGAAGTTTCAAAAGCTGGCGGTTCTGAGTTGGTAGCTTTGAATTTATTCAATACTCAGGGAAATGCAAATCAGCTTACTACATTAAAAATAGGCAATAATGAATGGATTAGTTCTGCAATAAAAAGCAAACTTTATTCCGGCGGAAACGACACTGATTTATCCTTTTGGACTACAGAAACAGGAAGTATTACTCAAAAAATGGTAATCACGAATATTGGCAACGTCGGCATCGGGACGACTTCGCCCGCCTACCTTTTAGACGTTGACGGAGACTTTAGAGTGGGAGTGGAGGGTAGCGCGACTGATTTTACTTTATATGCCAATACGACTACTGGGAAAGTAGGAATAGGCACAAGTTCGCCCATGTCAAAACTCTCGGTTACGGCCAATTCCGGAGCGCAATTGACTTTAGCTTATGACGAAACTAATTACGCTAATTTTACGGTCGGGTCGGACAGCCAATTAACGATTGCGCCGGCTAATAGCGCGACTACGACGATTGGCGTCGGGGACGAAGCTTTAAGAGTTGATTCTTCCGGCAATGTCGGGATTGGCACCACTACGGCCAAATCAAAACTTTCGGTCAGGGGCGGAGTGGATATTAACCGCGGGGTGGTGGTGGCGGTCGGCAATATTGATATAAGCGGTTCTTATAAGACCAATGGCGCTGATTACGCTGAATATTTTTATACGATTGATAGTGATTTAGTCGCTGGGGAAGCGGTTTGCGTGGACGTAGCCAGGCCTAACGCGGTTAAGCGCTGCGACCGAGTAGCGGATGATAATTTAATGGGCATAGTTTCCACTAAGCCGGCAATTGTGGGTAATGGCGGACCGGGCGAAAACGGGATAGAGAAAAGCTTAAATAACCACTATGCGATTATCGGTATGCTCGGGCAGGTTCCGGCTCGCGCCACAACGGCTAATGGGGAAATCCGGCCGGGCGACAGTCTAACTTCGGCTTCCCGGCCCGGGTATGTTATGAAAGCTGGCGCCGGAGATTCAACCGTGGGTGTAGCTTTAGAAGGGCTCACCGGCGATGAAACATCTATAAATACCGGGGTGATTAATGTCCTGATTTCAAGAAGGAATAAAAGTTTGACGGTGGAAGAAGTGGAGTCTAAAGTGACGGAAAGAATCGCCAATATGGAAATAGAGGATGAAGTTAATCTTTTAATTTCTAACGCGATTGATAATTTAAACTTAAACGATGAAATTACCGAAGCGGTTGACCCAAAATTATTGCTTTTAGAAACTAAGTTGACGGTTAAAAGCGATGATTTAACCTCCCGGATTGTTAAAGTTGAAGCGGATATTAAGACTATTGCCGAGTCTTTAGTTAATATAGATAGCAAGATTAATAATTTTCAATTATCAATTTCCAATTTTCAAACAATTTTCAATTCTCAATTTTCAAACCTAGATAGAGGGCTGGCATTTAATGAGAATGGAAATATAAAATTAGGTAATGGCATTTCTACTTCTACGCCAGCGGTGGCGGTGGTGGAGATAGTTACGGCTCCTGATACCAACCAGACCGCTTTTGTGATTAACCAGGCCGGTTCTGGCGATATTGCCGATTTTCGCGCTAATGACGTGAGTATTTTAAATATTGGCAACAACGGCAAAGTCTCAATTGTCGGGACATTATTGGTTGACGGCCGGATTATGGCCTGCTCCGGAGGAGCCTGCGGAGCCGCTTTAGAGGCAGCGGTTGACGAAACGGCCGGGGACATCGGCGTGGAAGGAAAAGTCGTGGCTGGCGCGTTTGAAGGTTATTGCGGAGACGGCTTTGTCTGGGTGACGGGCAGCGCTAAGTACGGCACTCTGCCGGGCTTCTGTGTCGCCGAGAAGAAAACGCGCAATGATATAAATGAAATTATCGCTAATGTTTCGCAGGGCGAAGCGCAACTGGCCTGCCAGGCTTTAGGCACCGGTTATCACCTGATTTCCGAAAATGAATGGCTGACTATTGCGGAGAATATTATAAAGTTAGGGGCTAATGATACGGACGAAGATGTTTTGGGCTTACAATTAGCAACCGGCCTGCCGGCGCAAGCAGGAGAAATTGCCAGCACTACCGCTTATACTTTGGTTAACGGCAATATGGTTTATGAACTGGCTGGGCAGGCAGGGGAGTGGACAAACGAAACTATAACCGGAAAGGGTTGTCCGGAACTGTCTGGCGACGGCTGGCAGGAATATTACAATGTTTTAGATTATAAGGGGTTGGCGATTGCTCCGCCTTATTATTTGAATAATGCTGATAATAATATCGGTAAGATTAAGATTGGCTCAAGCGAAGAAACCTTGCGCGGTTTTGTCCGGGGAGTCGGAGGAATTTATAGCTTAGATTTGTCTTATGCGCCGACAGCGGCTGGTGAGAATATCGGATTTAGATGCGCGAAGTAAATTTTATTGAGATTCTTAGGATTTTTAAGATTCTTGGGATGGGAGAAAAATTAAACATTTGTAAATAACCAATAATCAAGCCAAATAACCAATAATTGGACTTTAATAATCAATATATTTGCTAATTGATTGTTGGTTATAAGTTTAGGGCGGAGATTGGTTATTTTTTTGAGAGGCCCTCTCCCCCAGCCCCTCTCCCGCTCTTACCATCGCGGGCGAGGGGAGCTAAGAAAAGGTGTTAAAATAGTTCCCTTCTCTCACGAAGAATGAGAGGGAGAAGGGTTAGGGATGAGGGGATTAAAAATTCTTAAGAAGGTTATGGCTGATATTTTAGGAAAAATTAAGAAGAAAGGTTTGCTCTTTTTTAAAAAAGCAAAGAAAGCGGGGAAAGCGTTAAAGAAAAAGGTGAACCCCATTAGAAAAAGAGTTTTCTCTAACGGGGTGAAGAAATTAAGCCGGAAACAGATTGCATTTATTGTATTTCTTATTTTTTTTCTACTGGCGGGCGGGGACTGGCTTACTAAGGATGGAGCTAGCTTATTTAAGAAAATAAAATTTAACATAAGCAATAAATCCATTAACCGGACTTTTACAATCCATAAAGACCAGAAAGCTTTAGAGCCAGCCAGTTTAGAGGAATTAATTTTAGGCCCGCTCTTTTCCGATGAGGGGCGGCGGGCGACAATCGGGGAGAAGCTGGGAATGGGAAGTAAAAGCTATTCGGTTTCTCCTGAAGGCGATTTGCAGGCGGCCATAAACGAGGCCTCTGATTATGACGTAATTTATTTAGATAAAGGCACTTACTCGGTTAACTTGTTTATTAACAAAAAATTAAGAATAATCGGGCAGGGCGAAGAAACGATTTTAAAAGCGGCTAAGGAGAAAAACGCGATTATAAAAGTAAGGGACGCCGGGTTGGGAATGGAGGAAGTGGTTTTGGCTGATTCTTATATTGGTCTTGACGCCGGCAGCGCGGAAATCTTTGTCAGTAATACCAGGTTTAGAAATATTTCTGCCACCGCCTTTTACGCCAAAGACAGCAGTATAGAGCTAAAAGCAAGCAGCCTTACTAGCTGCGGTGAAGCGATAAAAGTCTTGCGTTCCTCCGGCTCAATAAGAAATTCAATCATTTATAACAGCCGGAAGTCAGGCGTGAGGCTTATAAGCAGCGATTTTACTATTGAGTATAATAAAATCACCGGCAACCAAAGCTATGGGGTATATGTTGATGAGTATTCGGACGCCAAAATCCGGTCTAATTATATAGAAGGCAACGAAGGGTATAATGTGAGAATTCAAAAGACAAGAGACATATATAAATAAATTTTCAATTATCAATTTTCAATTATCAATGAATTTTCAAGTGGTTAATTCTCAAAGTTTATGTCTGGAAAGTTTGATTTAGAAGAAAGAACTGCTAAATTCGCAGAAGCCATCATTGATTTAGTAAAAGAAATAAAAATAAATGAAATAAATTCAAGAATTATTACTCAATTAGTGGGTTCAGGCGGCTCCGTTGGCGCTAATTACTGTGAAGCAACTGAAGGGGAAAGCAAAAAGGATTTTTTACATAAAATTGGTATCTGTAAAAAGGAAATTAAGGAAACAAGGCATTGGTTAAGGCTTTTAGCCAGAACTAATCCGGAGGAGAAAGAAAAAATTCGTTCGCTCTGGAAAGAAGCCCAAGAATTGTTGCTGATTTTTTCAAAGATAATAAGAACGGGCAGGGGAGTTTCTTAATTGAAAATTTAGAAATTGATAATTGGCAATTGATAATTAATTTTTTTATGGCGGAAAAATTCAGGCAAAGTTTAACAAAATATATAATATTTATTCTGGTTGTGGCTTTATCAGCCAACCAGCCGGTTTGGGCTACCACCGGGAATAGCACGGGTTATAGCTGGGCGGAAAAATTCGGTTACATAAAATGGACAGATGGCGGCGCGCTCTATAATGGCGCTTTAGTAAGCGATACCGAATTGACCGGCTATCTTTGGAGCGAGAAAACCGGTTATATAAGCTTAAGCTGCAACCCTCTTTTTAGTACCTGTACTGCGGACGTAAACGATTATGGCGTTACTAACGACAGCGAAGGAAATTTAAGCGGTTATGCCTGGAGCGAGAAGTTGGGCTGGATTAGTTTTGACGATACCAGCGCCAATAATTATTATCAGGTACAGATTGGTGAGACCGGGACCTTTACGGACTGCGCTACTTGTTATGCTTGGAGCGAAAAGGCCGGTTATATAAGTATTGCTTCTTCTACCAGCTCCGAGCTGTTCGCTCCTGGAGATGGGTATGAACCAGTCACTGTTTGGTTCCCGACTAGGCCGCCGACAGTGACAACCGGGAACTTTACTACTACGTCTACCACTACGGTTACGGCTACTATCGGTATAGGCAATACGGGCGGCATTAACCCCACGGTCAAGGGATTTAAGTATGGCCTGACGCAAGCCGATACCTGGGATGTTAATACAACCGGTAGTTTCAGCACCGGCACCTCTACCTTAGCAATCACCGGTTTAACCAAAGGAACGGTTTATTATGTCCGGGCTTACGCTACCAATACCGAAGGTACGGGTTATGGCGCTTATATTCCGATTAACACGACGATAGAATCTTCGCCGGTCTTGATGCAAGAGAAGCTAATATTCAAAGAGCAAGTGATACTGAAGTAATTTATTTCACCAAAAAAAAATTAAAAATATTCAAACGCCCCGCCCGGCTATTAAAAAGGTTCTGGGCGGGGCTTAGTTGTATAGAGGGAGGAGATTTAATAAATTCTCAATTTTAAATTTTCGAATTTTCAATCAATTATCAATTAACTAATTATCAATTGAAAATTTAATTATTGAAAATTGTAAATTGATAATTGAAAATTAATTATATTTGTGGAGGAAATAATTATAATCTAAGAACGTTGAATAATCCAATATGAACACTAAAATAACTATTTTAATGCCGGCTTTGAATGAGGAGGAATCAATCGGCCAGACAATTAAAAATATTCCTTTGGCTAAACTGAAGGAAATGGGCTATGAGGTAGAAGTTTTAATTGTGGACGGAGGCAGTACGGATAAAACTGCGGAAATTGCTAAAAACTTAGGAGCGAGAGTTATAAAATCAGAAAGGGGTTATGGCCGGCAGTACCAGTTAGGTTTTAGAGAGGCGCGGGGGGATATAATTATAACGGCGGATTCCGACAACAGCTATCCGATGGAGGAAATACCGAAACTGGTGGAAATTTTAAAAAGGCAAAATTTAGATTTTATTTCTACCAACCGTTTTGCCGGATTAAACAAAGGTTCAATGCGGCCTTTAAATTATTTTGGCAATAAGGTTTTAACAATTATAGCAGATTTTTTATTTGGCCTAAACTTAAAAGATTCCCAAAGCGGGATGTGGATTTTTAAAAAAGATATTTTAGATAAAATTAATTTAGCCAGCAACGGCATGGCCTTGAGCCAGGAGATAAAGATAGAAGCGTTTAAAAAATTACAGGCGCGCGAGGTGGACTCAAGTTATAAAAAAAGAGTAGGGCAGGTTAAATTAAGGATGTTTAAGGACGGGTGGGAAAATTTAAAGCATCTGGTTATGAAGAAGGGCGGAGGTTGAGGGCAGGAAAAGAAAAATAAAATATTATGTAAAAATATTATTTTTATAGATTTTATAAATTTTTAGGGAGTTTAGCCTTATTTTTAGAGGTTGAACTCCTATTTTGTTTTGTGTTATAATATGAGCATAATTAATGAAGGCAAACCGATGTCTTCCCTTCTTTTGTTGGGGAAAGGATTTTTTGCGGTTTTCCAAATTTTTTAACCAATTCGCCCATGAATAATTTATGAAAATATTAATAATAAATCCTCCGGCTTTTCGCGGAAACGACTATATTCGCGAAGGCCGGTGCATGCAAACCAAGTCTTCTTGGGCGTCTTTATGGATGCCATTGTCTTTGGCTTATATTGCGGCAGTTTTAAGAAAAGAAGGCAATGAAATTAAACTGATTGACTGCATTGCCGAGAGAATGAAGGCGGAGAAACTAATAAAGATAGCGAAAGATTTTTTGCCCAATTTAATAGTTATAAACACGGCTTTTCCTTCAATAAAGGGGGATATGGAGGTAGCGGCTGAATTTAAAAAAGCTCTGCCATCCGCGAACATAGCCATTTTCGGACTTTATCCGACTTTGTTTGAAGATAAATTTTTAGAAGAATTTTCCGCTCCTGATTTTGCGGTTATCGGCGAGCCGGAGTGGGTGATAAAAAATTTAGTAAAAAAGTTAGAAGCGGGCAAAGAATTAGAAGAAGTAGACGGCCTGGTCTGGCGGGAAGGAGAGAGAATTATCGTTAATCAGTCGCAGAAGATAGAAGAAAATAATTTAGACGAGCTGCCTTTTCCAGCCCGAGATTTGCTTAATAACGAGGCTTATCGTCTTCCGACTGACGGAAAGAAATTTACTTTACTCTCTGTCGGCCGGGGTTGCCCGTTTACCTGCAGTTATTGCGCGGCTAATACTTATTATGGGAAAGAATTTAGGAAAAGAGCCGTAAAATCAGTAGTTGATGAGATAGAAGAATGTCTTAAAAAATACGGCATAAAAAGTTTCCTTTTTTGGGGAGAATCTTTTACCTTGGATTCGGCTTATGGTGAGGCTATTTGCGATGAAATTGTAAACAGGGGATTAAAAATAAAATGGTCAACGACCTCGCGGGTAGATACTTTAAATGAAAATTTGCTTAAAAAAATGAAGCAAGCCGGCTGTATTTTACTCGGCCTGGGCATTGAGTCTGCTAATCAGGAAGTGCTGGATAGGGCGAGGAAAGGGACAAATTTAGAAAAAATAAAAAAAGCCATCAAAATGGTAAAAGAGGCCGGAATTAGCTCAATGGGGCATTTTGTTTTTGGCTTGCCCGGCGATACAAAAGAAAGCGCGGAAGAAACAGTGAAGTTTGCCCGCAAAAGCGGCGTTAATTATGCCCAGTTTTATTGCGCTATTCCGTATCCGAGAACTGAATTAGGCAGGATTGCCGAAGAAAATAATTGGGTTGAAACAAAAGATTATTCTCAATTTGATTTGACTAAATCGGTTATGAGAAACGAAACCTTAACTTCGCGCCAAATTAAAAAATTCCGCGATAAAGCTTATCTAAAGTTTTATTTCCGGCCGAAGATGCTTAAGCAAACAATGGGGGAGGTTAGCTCTTTACGGTCGTTTTTAGAAATTCTTAATTTTATGAAGTGGATTAAGCCGAAAAAGTAAAAATTAATCCGCCGATTGGCGGACGAAAATGGAAAAACAAAATATAAAAAAATTATTTTGGAAAATAGGCACTACGGTTGTTATAACCTTAACCGCGGTTTTTACCGTCTGGGTTTACGCGGCTTTTGTTGAACCAACGGCCGGACCCAATTCTTCCGACCAGGACTTTGCCCAAAATATTTTAGGCGCCAATAACGCGGATAATGATTTTAATTCGTCTTTGGTAATAGCCAGCAGCACCGGGAGTATTATTGAACGATTAGAGTATTTGACTGAAGGGTTATTTACTAGCGAGTGCGGCGAGTCAACCACGGCTACGCAGACTAATTGCTATGCCGACGATACCGCCCGATACATAACTACCGATCTATGTAACGAGGCCAAAGAAAACCAATGTTTTGTCCCAACTGATAATAGTTATTATGCTTTCGGCTCGGAATGCTCTGATTCTACTACTACGGCGGCAACCAATTGCTATATTGACGATACAGCCAAATATGTGGATAGCGGCGCTTGCTCGGCAGGAAGCAATTCCGGTTATTGTTTTATGAATACGGCTACCTTTTCCGCCATGGATTCTGATTTAACGGCTGGTAATATTAAGACTGGCGTAACTATTTTGGGGGTTGCTGGCACCCTCGCTTCCGCCGAGTCTAACCCTGATTATCCTGATTCGTTTCATATTGCCGCTTTCGTTGAGCCCTCTGCCGGTCCAGCTGATTACGACCAGGACTTTACCCAAAATATTTTGGGGGTTAATAATGAGGATAATGATTTTGATTCATCAAATGTGGCGGCTAATAATGACGGTAGTATTATTGAGAGGTTAGAATATTTGACTGACCGTAAGGCCAGTAATGCTCGTTTTTGTGCCAGCGAATGCGTCGAATCAACCACTTCTACCCAAACGAACTGTTACGCAGACGATACCGCTCGTTATTTAACGACTGATTTATGTGATGAAGCTAAAGAGAACCAATGCTTTGTCCCGACCGACAACAGCTATTATGCTTTTGGCGCTGAATGCTCTGATTCCACCACTTCTACGCAGACTAATTGCTATGTTGATGACACGGCTAGATATGTTGATAGTAATGTTTGTGTTAATAGCGCGAATACCGGTAATTGTTATATAAATACCGACACTTTTACGGCTATGGATTCTGATTTAACGGCTGGTAATATTAAGACTGGCGTAACTATTTTTGGAGTTGCTGGCACGGCCAAAGGTTTGGGCACAGCTTGTTCCGCCGGCGGAGAATGCATTTCTGGTTTTTGCGTAAATAGTGTCTGTTGCAATAACGCTTGTTCGGGAAGCACCTGCCAAAGATGCGATAGTTATTCTGTAAGCGGTGCCGGGACCTGCGGTTATGTCAGTAGTTCAGCCCAAGACCCTGACAGTGAATGCCCGGGCGCTTTTGGAACTTGCGCGGCCACTACCTGCAGCGGTTCCGGTTATAGTTGTGGTTATTTAGCTGAAGGGGAGCAGGGCTGTGGGGCGTGCAAGTATTGCACCGGAAGTAGTTATACTTGTAGCAACAGACCCCTTACAAATTGGGGTGATAATTTATATAGTTGTACTGGCGCAAACACGCGTTGCTATGTTGATGGTACCTGTAAAACTTGTGGCGGATATTTCAGTAACAGTGAGTGTTGGTATTATCTCGCTAGTGGATCATGCGACACTGCGTGCAGTAGCCATGGTTCTAGCGTAGGTTACAGAGCAGATACTGGTTGTGCAGCGACAATACACTATGTGGAGGAAGAAAATCCAAGTTGGGCTCCCGTCACCCTCAGTTTTTGTACAACCACGGCCTGGAATCCTGTTCCGGGGTACTACCCTTATAGTCAAGGTCAAATAGAAGCATACAGTGCGTGTACTGGAACCTGGTCCTCAAGTTCGTCCACCGGATTTTTCCGGCGTATCTGCGCATGTTACTACTAAAGGCTCAAGCCATATGGACTCCGGATGAACTTTCCGTAGAAATAACAAAAAAATAAGATGGAAAAACATAATCTGAAAATTAAACTACGGCAGCAAGCCAAGCAAATCGGTTGGCGCGTCCTCACCACGGTTATTATAACTTTAACCGCGGTTTTTACCGTTTGGGTTTACGCGGCTTTCGTTGAACCAACGGTCGGGCCGAATAATTCTGACCAGGATTTTGCCCAGAATATTTTAGGCGCTAATAACGCGGATAATGATTTTGATTCGTCTTTGGTAACCGCCAGCAGCACGGGGAGTATTATTGAAATATTAGAATACACAATTAATAGTTTATACGCCTCTGAATGCGGAGAATCAACTACGGCTACCCAAACGAACTGCTACGTTGACGATACCGCCCGCTATCTAACGACTGATTTATGCAATGAAGCCAAAGAGAACTCGTGTTTTGTCCCGACTGATAATAGTTATTACGCTTTTGGTTCCGAATGCTCTGATTCCACAACCACAACCGCAACTAACTGTTATATTGACGATACGGCTAGATATATAGACAGCAATGCTTGTTCAGCGGGGAGTAATTCCGGTTATTGTTTTATAAATACGGCCACATTTTCGGCCATGGACTCTGATTTAGCCGCCGACAATATAATAAACGGTGTAACTATTTTGGGAGTTACCGGCAATTTAGCTTCAGCCCAGTCTAATCCGGATTATCCTGATTCATTTCATGTTGCTACCGCCGGTTTTATTGAGCCGAGCGCTGGTCCAGCCGACTATGACCAGGACTTTGCCCAGAATATTTTAGGCGCCAATAATGCGGATAATGATTTTGACTCATCAAACGTGGCGGCCAATAGGGACGGCAGTATTATAGAAAGAGCAAAATATATAAATAGCAGTTTAGATGGTAATTATAAATGGTATTCATCTGAATGTAGCGAATCAACTACCTCTACCCAAACTAATTGCCATGTTGATGATACTGCCCGTTATCTGACTACCGATTTATGCAATGAAGCTAAAGAAAATCAATGTTTTGTCCCGACCGATAATGGCTATTATGCTTTTAATACTGAATGTTCTGATTCTACCACTTCTACCCAGACCAATTGTTATGTTGATGACACGGCCAGATATGTTGATAGTAATGTCTGCGTTAATAGCGCAAATACCGGCTATTGTTATATGAATACCGATACTTTTACGGCCATGGATGCGGACTTAGTGGCAAGTAATATAAAAAATGGAGTGATTATTTTTGGGGTAACCGGCACTTTTGGCTTGGCAAATGGTTCAACTTGTGTTTCCGCCGGCGCTTGTCTTTCGGGTTATTGCGTTGATGGCGTTTGCTGTAATAGCGCTTGTTCAGGAAGCACTTGCCAAACTTGTGGAACTTATTCAAGTGCAGGAATTGGAAATTGTGGTTATGTAAATAGCGCTTCTCAGGATCCTCGTTCTGAATGCCCGGGTGCTAGCCCTTGTAACAGTACCTCGTGTAATGGTACTGGTTACAGCTGCTCCACGCTTGCCGCAGGTAGCCAACCAGCTGGTTGTACAGGATGTTATTATTGTGATGGGACGGGAGGATGTGACCTCTGCAGATGGACTTGGGGTTCGGTCCAAACCGATAGATATTGCGTGGGTGTTTGGGGATCTACCGCCTGTGCGTGGGCCAACAAGGAAGACTACGTTTTATATTGTAGCCAACCAACTGTTAGCGATTGCGGCACTGTATATACACGCAACAACTCCTCGGCCGGAGCAGGGACATATTGGTACGTCACATGCACTTGCAACTAATAGGATTATTGATGTTAATTTTATTTTTCTAATATATTCTTGCCTAAGGGTTGACCCTGTTAAATAATTTTAAATTTTTTATGATTATGCTTAAAACAAAAAATATTTTGATTATAGTAATATTAATAGTTGCGATTGGAATGGAATTTTCAGTTATTCTTTTTTATCAAAGAGCTTATTTTTTTCCCAAAACAGAAACGCCAGAGTTAACGCCGATAGAGATAAAGGAATTGCCAAAGGCAGAATACGAAATTGCCAGCGTGGGTACTTGGCAGGATAAAATAAAATGGGCAAGATATCACATAATCACCGAGAAGCCATTAGCGGAAGAAGAACAGATTAAAATATTGGCAGAAAAAATTATTAAAGATATTGCGCCCGAAAATTTAAAATTAGATAAAGTTGAGCTGTTATTCTATCATGATAAAAGCGTTGCTTGCCAGGTGGACGAGGCAAAGGCTCGAGCCATATGGACTCCGGATGGACTTTCCACAGAAATTTTAGAAAAGAAAAAATAAGTTTAACGTGTTTGAGCCCTCCTTCGAAAGGAGGGGTAGGGGAGGTTTTTATGTTCATCAAAACAAAAAAATTTTTAAATTATAAAAATGATTTAAAACCAAAAGTGAAAAAATTAAGGCAAAATATGACTTTAGCGGAGAGAAAATTATGGTATGAATTTTTGCGCAGTCACAGGTATAGATTCATAAGACAAAAGGCGATTGGTAATTATATCCTTGATTTTTATTGCCAAAAATTAAAACTAGGGATTGAAATTGACGGCGAAACGCATCTTGGCGATAAGAATCAAGAATATGATAAAGCGAGGACTAACGCGCTTAATAAACTGGAGATAGAAATTATGAGATTTTGGAATGATGATATATTAAAGGGTTTGAGCGAAGTGGAAAATATTATTGAAAATAAGATAAAAGAAAAAGAAAACCCCCTTAATCCCCCTTTCGAAGGGGGACAATAAACATTATGGAAAATTTATTTAAAAAATTAGAGGCATTCCAGGAGCGGGTTAAAAAAACCTGGCAGCTTTTGGATTTGGATAAAAAAAAGTCAAAAGTAAAAAATCAAAAATCAAAAATGAACGAAAAGGATTTTTGGAATGACCGAGAAAGGGCAGTAGAAATTAGCCGAGAGGTTGAAGAATCAAAAAAAGAGATTGGGGAATGGGAAGAACTTTTAAAAGAGATAACCGAATTAGAGGAACTGGTAGCTGTTGGCGATAAAGAAGGGGATTCTTCTTTAGCGGAAGAAACTGAAACCAGATATCAAGAATTATTAAAGAAATTTGAAAAAATGGAATTTCAAGTTATGTTTTCCGGAAAATATGACGAGAGCAATGCCATTCTTTCCGTTCATGCCGGCACGGGCGGGGTAGAAGCCCAGGATTGGGCGGAAATGTTGGAGCGGATGTTTCTGCGGTTTGCGGAGAAAAGAGGTTGGAAAACCGAAATTCTAGACCGGACGGTCGGCAACGAAGCCGGCATAAAAAGCATGTCAATGCAGGTTGTCGGGCGCTGGGCTTACGGATATTTAAAAAGCGAATCGGGCGTCCACCGGTTAGTAAGAATTTCTCCTTTTGACGCGGAAAAAATGCGGCATACCTCCTTTGCTTTAGTGGAAGTTATTCCGGAACTGCCGGAGGCGGAAGAGATAGAAATAAAAAATGAGGATTTAAGAATTGATGTTTTTCGTTCTTCCGGCCCGGGAGGCCAAAGCGTAAATACGACTGATTCAGCCGTGCGAATTGTTCATAAACCAACCGGCCTGGTTGTGGCCTGCCAGACCGAGCGTTCCCAGCACCAGAATAAATTAACGGCTTTAAAAATTTTAAAATCAAAACTTTATAAACTGCAGGAAGAAGAGAAGGAAGGGCAGGAAAAAAAATTGCGCGGCGAGGCGCAGAAAGCCGAATGGGGAAAGCAAATCCGGTCTTATGTTCTGCAGCCGTATAAGATGGTAAAAGACCATAGGACGGATTATGAAACGTCGGATGTGAACGCAGTTTTAGACGGGGAGCTGGAAGGATTTATGGAAAGTTATTTGCGGGAAACACACGGCGCGTAAAAATTTTTAATTTTTAAGTTTGTAATTTTATAAATAATTTTTAATTTATTAAGGTTTAATTTTTTATATTGCTAAGTTTATAAATTGTAAAATTAGGTTATTGGAAATTGTTTAGAAATTAAAAATTAGAAATTATTATCTATGTTTGACAACCTGCTTTCAGCCGGGAAAGCGAAAGTATTTTTATTTTCCTGCCTATTCTTTATTCTCGGCATTGCCGTTGCTTCTTTTTTGCCCCTAGCTTGGCTCGCTCTTGATTTATGGTGGTTTATCGGAATAGTATTTTGCGCGGTAATTTCAATTCTATTTTTTAAAAATAAAAAAGTTAGATTATTCGCCCTTCTTGGGCTATTTTTATTTTTAGGAATTTGGCGCTATAGTTTCAGCCTGCCGGTTAGCACTCCGGATAAAATTTGGTTTTATAACGGGCAAGAGGCGGTAATTACCAGCACGGTCTGCAATGAGCCGGATGTTAGGGAGAAAAATGCGAAATATGAAATTTGTACGGAATACCTCGCCCTTAACGTAGAGGCAACTCGCGAGTTGCCTCTACATGCGCCCGTACACGGAAAAATTCTAGCCACGACAAATTTATATCCGGCCTACAATTACGGGGATAAAATAAAAATTACCTGCGAGCTGGAAGCGCCGGAAAAATTTAATAATTTCGCTTATGACCGCTATTTGGCTCGTTACAATATTTATTCCGTTTGCTATTATCCGAAAATTGAAATTATCCAAAACGGGGGAGGCAATTATCTTTATAGAAAAATTTTTGGCTTAAAAGAAAAATTGCATAGCGCGATTAACTATGGCCTGCCTGAACCGGAAGCCAGTCTGGCCGGCCCATTGATTCTCGGCTATAAAAAAAGCGTTTCCGCTTATTGGCAGGAAAAATTTTCGGAATCCGGGCTTAGCCATATTATGGCTATTTCCGGAACTAATATTAGTATTTTGGCGGCTTTAATTATGTGCTTGCTTTTGGGCGCCGGGGTTAGCCGCCAGAGAGCTTTTTGGCTGGCGAGTTTATTTTTGCTTTTTTATGTTATTTTGGTCGGCGCGCCGGCTTCAGCCATGCGCGCCGGAGTGATGGGCTTTTTAGTGCTTTGGGCAATGAAGCTCGGCCGGCTTAATAAATTGACTAATTCCTTGGTTTTGGCCGCGGCGATATTATTTTTAATAAATCCCAGGCTTCTGCGGGACGATATTGGTTTTCAGCTTTCTTTTTTGGCGGTTTTGGGCATGATTTATTTCCCGCCGATTTTTGAGAGCTGGCTGAATAGAATTGTTAATCTTGAAGAAATCCCAAAATTTTTAAAAATCATTTATGATATTTTCAGCCTGACTATGGCGGCTCAGATTTTCACCCTGCCCATAATCGCTTTTAATTTTTCTAAAGTTTCTCTGATTGCGCCCGTAAGCAATTTGCTGGTTTTATGGATTTTGCCTCCGCTTTCAATAGCGGTTTTAGCGGCTATGATTTTGAGTTTAATTATTCCATTTTTGGCTCCTTTGTTTTTTTCTCCGGCTCTTTTGTTTCTGAAATATATAATGGTGGTGGTCGACTGGCTGCCAAGGCTGCCTTATGCCTATATTGAGGTTGATTATTTATGGTTAGGCTGGGTTATAGGTTATTATTTAGTTATGATTTGGGTAATTTTTAAATTTAGAGTAAAATATAGGGAGACAGCATGAAATACGAGGTATGAAACAGCATCTAAGCATTAAAATTTTTGGGCGGGTTCAGATGGTAACTTTTAGGTATTCTTCCCGGGAAAAAGCTCGCGAATTGGACTTGTCTGGTTTCGCGCGCAATGAGCCGGACAACGGTGTTTATATAGAAGTTGAAGGGGAGGAAGAAAATTTAAAAAAATTTTTAGCTTGGTGCCGGAAGGGCCCTGCCTGGGCAAGAGTGGAAAAAATAATTATTGACGAAAGCGAACTTAAAAATTTTAATCAATTTACAATTGAATACTAAATTTATGTACAAGAAAAAGAAAGTGGCTTTAAAGAAACACCGGAAGAGACAGGGTAAAAAGATAAGAAGTTTATGCTATTAGAGCTGGCAAACAAAAAACCAGGGTGTTTTGCCTGGTTTTTTGTTTATCATCTACTTTTTATTTTTTGCCATGGTTCTTATGCAGGCAGTACAGATTTTCGTCTTTTTTCCGTTGATCTTTTTACTTTGCAAGTTTATATACTGCCTTTTGATGGTTTTAATATTAGAGTGCGAACGGCTGGCGCCTTTAGTGGAACCGCGACCGCAAACATCACATTTTTTAGCCATAACTTATTAACAGTTAATGATTGACAATTAATAATTGACAATTAACAATTAACGTAAAATATTTATTAATTTTTGATATTTAGCAGATTACCATGTTTTGGAAAAAAAGGCAAGATGTGGTAAACTAATAATCAATAACCAGAATTTTGGTTATTGAAATTTGATTATTGAATTTTAATGTTTTATGGGTATAATTTTTTCCCTTATCGTAATACTTTTTTCTGCTATAATCCATGAGTACTTGCACGGCTGGATGGCCGACCGCTTGGGCGACCCGACGGCTAAAGATGAAGGCAGATTAACGCTTAATCCGGTAGCTCATATTGATTTATGGGGATCCATATTAATGCCGGCTTTAATTTATTTTGCCACGGCTGGCGGTTTAATATTCGGTTATGCCAAACCCGTTCCTTTTAATCCTTATAATCTGCGGGACCAGAAATACGGATCGGCCAAAGTGGCGGCGGCTGGGCCGTTGGCGAATCTTATCACGGCTTTATTTTTCGGCCTGATTTTAAGATTTTATCCGATGGATAACCCGACTTTATCTTCGCTCTTGGCGATAATCGTTCAGATTAATCTAGTCTTAATGGTATTTAACCTTGTGCCTTTGCCGCCTTTGGACGGGTCAAAAGTGATTATGCCGTTTCTGCCCTATAGTTGGCAGCAAGGATTGGCTAATTTAGAGCGCTATGGTTTCACTTTGGTTTTAATTTTTATTTTGTTCGGATTCCCCCTGATTATCCCAATAATTAGTTTTTTATTTAATTTAATCGTCGGCGCTTAGGCGGTTAATTGTTGAAATTAACTGCCTGCCCGCTCGCAAGCTTGCGTTGCAGGCGGGTTAATGGTTATTACTTGACTTATTTCAGGTATTTTGCTAAATTTAAATAGTAAAATAACAAAATAATAAAATAGTATAAAAAAGGGGTTGTTTTTGTTTATTTTGATTTTATATTATTTTATTATTTTATTTTTATTTTTTTATATAAAATATGCCGACAGTAAACCAACTGCTCCGTAAGGGGCGGAAAAAAACGAAGAAAAGAACTAAAACCTTAGCTCTGCATACTAATCTTGATACTTTGCACCGCCGGAGAAAAGAACTGGCCGCGGGTGCTCCTTTTAAACAGGGGGTGTGTTTAAAAGTGACCACCACCACTCCAAAAAAACCGAACTCAGCTTTACGTAAAATTGCCCGTGTCAGATTGTCAAACGGTATGGAAGTAACGGCTTATATCCCCGGCGAAGGCCATAACCTGCAGGAGCATTCTATTGTTTTAATCAAGGGCGGCAAAACTAAAGACTTACCAGGCGTCCGTTATAAGATTATTAGAGGTGTATATGATACGCAAGGAGTTCAGGGCCGGAAGCAGTCAAGAAGCCTGTATGGAGCCAGGAGAGAAAAGAAATAAATTTTGCATAACGCATAACACACAACAATCTTAATTCTTAAATCTTAATTCTTAAATCTTAAATATGCGAGGAAAACCAGCTCCAAAAAGAGATATAGAGGGCGATATAAGATATAATGATAAAAATGTTGCCAAGCTCATGAATTATATTATGAAGGGAGGCAAGAAGACCGCGGCCGAAAAAATCGTTTACGGTTGTTTTGACGTTATAAAAGATCAAATAAAACAGGATCCAAGACATGTTTTTAACAAAGCTTTAAAAAGAGTGTCCCCGATAGTGGAGATTCGGGGAAAAAGAGTCGGCGGAGCTAACTACCAGGTGCCTTTTCAGGTTCGGGGCGACCGCCGTTTTGCTTTAGGCTGCCGCTGGCTGATTGAAGCCGCTAAGGCGCGTAAAGGCAAGCCGATGGCGGAAAAATTAGCGGCTGAGATTTTGGAAGCTTCCGAAGGTGAAGGCGCGGCTGTGAAAAAGAGGGATATGGTCCATAGGATGGCTGAAGCTAATAAGGCTTTTGCGCACTTCTCCCGCTAACATACTGACTTATACGGACTACGGCGGACTAAGGCGGACGGGAGTGGGATTTTTAGGATTATTAGGATCCTTGGGATTGTTGGGAATACATGAAGAAAGTAATTTTTTTATTTTTTTATAAATTAATTAGACCTCTCCCCCGACCCCTCTCCTAATTAGGAGAGGGGAGGAGCTCCGCCAGCTGGCGGAGCGACGGGGTGAGGTATAATCTATGCCTCGCGAATATTCTCTAGAAAAAATACGAAATATCGGCATTGCCGCCCATATTGATGCCGGTAAAACCACGTTTACAGAACGCGTTCTTTTTTATACGGGAAAGAAGCATAAAATCGGCGAAGTCCATGAAGGCGCGGCGGAAATGGATTGGATGGAACAGGAAAAAGAAAGGGGCATAACTATTACCTCCGCGGCCACCACTTGTTTTTGGAAAGGCAATAAAATAAATATTATCGATACCCCCGGGCACGTAGACTTTACGGTTGAAGTGGAAAGGTCTTTGCGGGTTTTGGACGGGGCCATAGCGGTTTTTGACGGATCCCAGGGCGTAGAACCGCAATCAGAAACGGTCTGGCGCCAGGCAGATAAATATGAGGTGCCGCGCCTTTGTTTTATTAATAAGATGGATAAAATCGGCGCGGATTTCTATATGAGCCTTGATTCTATAAGAACCAGGCTGAATCCAAAAGCCGTGGCTATCCAGCTGCCGATCGGCGCTGAAGACAGCGCCCGGGGCGTGATTGATTTGGTTACGGAAAAGGCTTATGAATTCAAAGGCAGTTTGGGCGAACAGGTGAATGAGATTCCGATTCCGGAAGAAATGAAAGCGCAAGTGGAAAAATATAGAAGCGAAATGGTGGAAAGGGCAGCGGAATGCGATGATAAGATAACTGAGAAATATTTAAAAGGGGAGGAAATAAGTTTAGAAGAACTAAAAGGGGCTTTGCGCAAAGGAGTAATTGCCAATGCTATTTATCCGGTTTTGTGCGGGTCGGCCCTAAAGAACATGGGCGTCCAGTTAGCTCTTGATGCCGTAAATGATTATTTGCCTTCTCCTTTGGATATGCCGGATATTGAAGGCATGGATACGCACGATGAAACCAAAAAAATTTTAGTGAAAGCTGATGATGACGAGCCTTTTGCCGGTCTGGCTTTCAAAATTGCGACCGACCCTTTTGTCGGAAAATTGTGTTTTGCCCGGGTTTATCGGGGGGTTTTACGGGCCGGTTCTTATATTTTAAATTCTTCTACCGGCAATAAAGAGCGGGTAGGCCGCTTAGTGCGGATGCACGCTAATCATCGGGAAGAAATAAAAGAAGTTTATGCCGGGGACATTGCGGCGATTATAGGCTTAAAAAATACGACTACCGGCAACACCCTTTGCGATGAAAGCGAACCCTTATTGCTTGAATCCATTGTTTTCCCGGAACCGGTTATAAAAATCGCGGTTGAGCCGAAAACCAAAGTTGACCAGGAGAAAATGGGCGCGGCTTTAAGGAGGCTGGCGGAAGAAGATCCGACTTTTAGAATGGAGACTGATGAAGAAACAAACCAGACTTTGATTTCCGGAATGGGCGAGCTGCACTTAGATATTATTGTTGACCGGATGAAAAGAGAGTTTGGCGTTGAAGCTAATGTGGGCGCGCCCCAGGTTTCTTACCGGGAGACGATTAAAGAGACAGCTGAAGCCCAGGGTAAATATATAAAGCAGTCCGGCGGACGCGGCCAATACGGCGATTGCTGGCTACGGGTTGAACCGCAGCCGGAAGGAGTCGGGTTTGAATTTGTTGACGAAGTAAAAGGAGGCGCTATACCGAGGGAATTTATTCCAGCCATAGGCAAGGGGGTAAAAGAAGCGCTGGAACAGGGAGTCGTAGCCGGTTATCCGATGGTTAATATAAAAGTTGCGGTTTATGACGGCAGTTACCATGACGTTGATTCTTCGGAAGCGGCTTTTAAGATGGCGGGAATTTTTGCTTTTAGGGAAGCCTGCCGGAAAGCCAAGCCGGTATTGCTCGAACCGATAATGAAAGTTGAAGTGGTAACGCCGGAAGAATATATGGGTAATATTGTCGGCGACCTTAATTCTAAGCGCGGCCAGATTGACCAGCTTACCAACAGAGGCACGGCCAAAATAATTTTAGCTAAAGTGCCCTTGGCAGAAATGTTCGGTTATGCCACATCTTTGCGTTCTTTGAGCCAGGGCCGAGCCAGTTCTACTATGGAATTTTTCCGCTACTCTGAAGTGCCGGGCAATATTGTTGAAACAATAGCCAGCCGGAGCCGAAGATAAAAAGTTGACGATTTTAAAAGTTTGGGATAGAATAAGCATATTAGTAAGTTTTCACAAGGCTTTATAAAAAAGTAGCGGGATGAATCCCGGCAAGACCATGCAAAATCAATTACAAAAAGCCATTAATTTAGCGGAGATTACCGGCGATAAAATAATTGTGATTGACAGTTCAAAACCGGATAGCGCTTTTGTAGTTATGAGGCTGGATGAATATGAAAAGTTTGTTTTGGGCCATAATGAGTTAAGGAGCTTGACAGAAGAGGAACTACTTGATAGAATAAATCGTGATATAGCCGTTTGGAAAAGCGAGAACGATGAAAAAGTTGAAGAGAGCAAAAAGTTTTTAAACGAGAGAAAAGAAAAAATATCACCTTTTTCCCGCAAAAATTGGGTGGAGGAAAATAATAGAGATGATTTTGATGAAGATGTTTGTTTTGACGAGGATGAGGAAGAAGATGAGGACATGTATTATTATGAAGATCCTTCTAGCGGGATGGAACTAGAGGACGAGTCGGGAGAAGATGATTATTATGTTCCGGGCAAAGGGATGGATAAAAATAAAAATAAGTTTGGCAATCACTGGGAAATTCCTCCGAGCATAAAAAGCAGTGCGGAAGAAGTTGTAAAGGATGTTCCCTTTTAAATAGTAAAATAATATAAAAATAAAATAATATAAAAATCTGACGAGGACGGTTGATGTTTGAAGTATCCGGAATTTATTTTGTTATTTTATTATTTAATTATTTTATTATTTAATTATTTTATAAATTAACAAATGACGGCTGGTTCTCTGCTTCTCGCGGAGAGATAACCCCTCCTAACGGGGGCCGCAAACAAAAAAACCATGGCAGATAAATTTGAACGAACAAAACCCCATGTCAATGTGGGCACAATCGGCCACGTTGACCATGGCAAAACCACTTTGACCGCGGCGATTTTAAAAGTTGTTGCCGCCAAGGGCTTAAAGGCTTCGCAGAAGTCAGTTGACCAGATTGACTCGGCTCCGGAAGAAAAAGCGCGCGGCATTACTATTGCTACCGCCCACGTTGAATACGAATCAGAAAAACGCCATTATGCTCACGTTGACTGTCCGGGGCACGCCGATTATGTGAAAAACATGATTACCGGCGCCGCTCAGATGGACGGGGCGGTTTTGGTTGTGGCCGCGACTGACGGACCTATGCCGCAAACCAGAGAACATATAGTTTTGGCCCGCCAAGTCGGCGTCCCTTATATTGTCGTATTTTTAAATAAATGCGATATGGTGGAGGACAAGGAACTGATTGATTTAGTGGAAGAAGAAATTCGCGATTTACTTAAAAAATATGAGTTTCCTGGGGATAAGACTCCGGTTATCCGCGGTTCAGCTTTGAAAGCTTTAGAAAACCCGACCGGTCTGGACGCCCAGCCGGTTTGGGATCTCGTAAAAGCTTTGGACGAATATATCCCTGAGCCGACCAGAGATATTGACCATCCGTTTTTGATGCCGATTGAAGATATTTTCTCTATTGAAGGCCGTGGCACCGTCGTGACCGGCAGGATTGAAAGAGGCATAGTAAAATTAAATGATGAGGTGGAAATTATCGGTTTGGGAGAAACAAAAAAGACCGTGATCACTGGTATAGAAATGTTTAATAAAATGCTTGACCAGGGCCAGGCCGGAGATAACGCCGGTGTCCTGCTTCGCGGCACAAAAAAGGACGAAGTGGAGAGAGGCCAAGTTTTAGCTAAACCAGGCACTGTCACCCCGCACACGGAATTTGAAGGAGCGATTTATGTCTTAACTAAAGAGGAAGGCGGACGCCATAAACCGTTCTTTAAGGGTTACAAGCCGCAATTTTACATAAGGACGACTGATGTAACTGGTGAAGTTGAATTGCCGGAAGGAACAGAAATGGTTATGCCGGGCGATACTGTTAATTTAAAGATTAAATTAATTGCTCCGATTGCCTTGGAAGAAAAACAAAGATTTGCTATCCGGGAAGGCGGACGAACTGTCGGCGCCGGCACGGTAACTAAGATTATAAAGTAATCACTTAGTCCCGCCCTTCGCGAAGGGCGGGATTGTAGTGTTAATTTATTATTTATAGATTGGAAGAAGGAAATAGAAATTTGTTTTCTTCTGTCAGACAAAATTTGATGTCAGAAAAAGAAAAAGCGGAAAATAAAAAATCCGACGACAAAGGCGAAGGCAATAATGATTTTAAGCAGAAAATTCGCATAAAGATAAAAGCTTTTGACCACAAAATAATTGACCAGTCTACCAAGACTATTATTGATACGGCCAAAAGAAGCGATGCGCAGATTTTCGGCCCCATTCCTTTGCCTACGGAAAAAAGAAAATATACGGTTAACCGGTCAACTTTCGTCCATAAGGACGCGCGGGACCAGTATGAGATGAGAATCCATAAAAGGATGATTGATATTGTCGACCCAACCGCTAAGACTATTGAAGATTTGACGAACTTAAGTTTGCCGGCCGGGGTTGATGTGGAAATAAAAATGCAATAGTTGTAGGATTTTTGAGAATTTTGTGATTATTAGGATTCTTAGGATATAAAATATTTTAGGAGGCATTAGATAGTTATAACAATCTCAATAATCCTAAAAATCTCAAGAATCTTAAGAGTCCCAATTACGTCTTGACAGAAATTGTTTAAAGTTATAATATAAATTAACAATTAGATATATAAGTTTGTGTAAGCAACTCCGTCCGCCAGTTGGCGTACGGAAAGTGCTTGGCAGATAGGAAAGAGTTTAGAAGATTTCAGCATAAAACACTAGTAAGCGTTATAAAAATAACGCGTGTTTGCTGGTCTCTCTAAAAAGGGCCAGTTTTTTTGTTCAAGGCGTTCGTTAATTTTTAGACTTTTTAGTGAACCTTTAATGCGAATATTATAGTGATTTTTAGACGTTATCAGAGGAATGCGAATACTACGAATCCTTAAAGTATTTGCGGCATTCGCATTATAGCAGGAAAGTTTAAATCCGTAGGAAGAATTCGTATTAAAGGATTATAAAAGGGTTTAAGTCCGTAAAAATTATTTCTACATATGAAGTTTATCATAGGTAAAAAAATAGACATGACCCAGGTTTGGCAGGGCGAAAAGGTAGTGGCGGTTACGAAAATTCAGGCCGGCCCTTGTCCGATTGTTCAGGTTAAAGGCAAAGATAAAGATGGTTATGAAGCCGTTCAACTTGGTTTTGGCGAGAAAAAGGAGAAGAACATTAGAAAGCCGCAGAAAGGACACATGGGAAAATTAAAAATTAATTTAAGATATCTAAGGGAGTTTAAAAATGAAAATAAGGATTTAAAAGTCGGGGACGTGATAGATGTTAATACTTTTGCGGTTGGTGATACGATTGATGTAATTGGAGTTTCCAAAGGCCGGGGTTTTCAGGGCGTAGTTAAACGCCATCATTTTCATGGCCATAATAAAACCCACGGCACTAAAGACCAGGTAAGGATGCCCGGTTCTATCGGCGCTTCCGGTCCGGCTCATGTTTTTAAGGGGACGAGAATGCCCGGCCGGATGGGAGGGGACAGGACAACTATTAAAAATTTAGAAGTCATTGAAATTGATAAGGATAATAATATATTACTAGTGAAAGGAGCAGTTCCGGGAGCCAGAAACGGGTTGGTGTTAATTCAAGGGGAAGGGGAGCTTAAGCTAAAAGTTAATCCGCCAACCGGCGAAGAAAATGTAAAAGCAGAAG
>Ga0265296_1001677_pt1 | contig 24563 bp, 23 predicted proteins | sample MunlanPumphouse1_FD_189073 | JGI IMG/M metagenome (GOLD analysis project Ga0265296, IMG submission 189073) | Groundwater microbial communities from a municipal landfill in Southern Ontario, Canada - Pumphouse #1 | ecosystem: Environmental > Aquatic > Deep subsurface > Groundwater | place... | reverse complement strand
TTCCCTTGATCAGCCGGACCCGTATCCAGTACTGCTCCTTGCCGTTCACCCGGGTTTTTTTCACCTCGGGAAACGACAGTATCGTAATTTTTTCCATCCCGGTATCCTGACAGAAATTGAACTCCCTGCAATCCTTCCCGGTATCGAGAAGCTGCCAGCTCTCCCCGTCCCAGTATTCCCATGAAAGGACCGGCCGGCTGCTCTCCGGCGGGAGGCTGGACGACCCGGGGGTATAGTCCAGGATAAGGGTGACCTCCGCCCCTTTTCTTGAAAATGCTGTTTCGCTGGCAATATACCAGCAATCGTTGACCTGGGGCCGGTACCCGAATGGATAAAGAGGATTGCTGCTGCAGTTGCGGATATCGAGGGGGTCTGTATTGGAGAACGAGAGATCGGGCCTGATCTGGCTGCCGGACATCCTGGTGACATTGATACTGATACTCCCGATAACAGTGTCCCTGACCGCGGCAATTGATCCGGGTTTCACGCGGCAGGTTATCCAGCGGGTTTTTATTCCCGGTGCGATTGCCGGAAGCCCGATGATATCGATCTTCTTTGGTTCGAACCGGATCACCCATCCGGTGTCGTCGCCATGGATAAATTCCGCCCCAAGATATCTCCGGTGGATTTGCGGCTCCTTTTCCCCACCTTGCGGCTCCTCCTCGGCCAGGTAAAACCATTCCACGGCATCTTTTAGTGGCGCTAAGTTATTTCCCGTGATGACAATCTGGAAAATCTCATCGCCCGTTGCGCTGAAAATGCCCGTGTCGCCCAGGTAGAGTGCATGTTCCTGGAGATCGCCGGATTCTTCCCCAGAACTGAAGATCTGCGAGGAACGTGTACCGTCAATGATTCCGGAATGCCGGAAGATCGCATCGGACAGGAGAGAACCACCCGGTACCGTGCGGCCGGTGACGCTGAACACCTCCAGGATCCTTGCCGGCGCTGCAAGCAGGTTGACCTGAGTCTGGAACGTGACCTGCTGGCCGGTACTGTCCTGGGCCGAGGCCAGGGAATGCCGGGGCACGAGTACGGCTTCCTTTGTCCCGTCGCTCAGCCGGAAGGTAAGGGCGGCCCGGGCCGGTTGCGGGGAGGCAAGGGTGAAGTTTAATGATTCGAGGAATGTGAGGAACTGCCGCCGTGGGACCATGTTGAGTCGCCGGATGGTGATGTCGAGGAGATTTGCATAAGCCCTGACAAGACCGATACCGGGGTCCGTCTCATCTTCCGGCAGCCACTCGGGAGTGTAAAGGGGTACCTTCTGCAGGATCTCCCTGGCGAAGGCATCGCCGTTCTTCCGGATTATTTCCGGGTCTCCCATTTACGCTCCCTCCGACAGGTAGAACGGATAAACAAGATTATACCGGGTATTCGACGACCGTACCTTGTAATCGATCGACACGACAAGTTTTCCGGCAGCGGCTGATGAAAGATCCGTCTTCACGGCAAGGACTTCGATGCGTGGTTCCCACATCTCGAGGGCTTCCCGGACGGCATGTTCAATGAGCGCGAGATTCGCAGCATCCGGGACTGCGTACACGTAGGAATAGATCCCGCAGCCGAATGTCGGGCGCATAACCCGCTCACCCTTTGCCGTGCCAAGGATGATCCCGATGGATTCGCGGATGTTCACTTCTTCCGCTGACGTTGCTATCCGGTTCCGTGCATCAACCGTAAGAGGAAATTTCCAGCCCCGTCCAAGGAACTCCCGTGTCATGCATACCACCCCACGCGGGCAACAACATTCCCAAGGCTCTGCTGGTACACGGTCATCCGATCATCACCGTCACGCATCCCATGACAATGGAATTCGGCGGCCCGACTTCCACGATCGAGTCACCCATGCGGGCGGCCGGCAGGTTGTTGATCAGGACGGTCAGGCTCCCCATGCTGACTACGCCGCCCACGTGAGGAACATACCCGGTCACGAGCGGGCAGGTATGGAAATCCGACAATGCCCGCCATGCCGGCATCCCGCCGATGAGGACATTGATGCTTCCCGGGCCGGGAGCAAGGGGTGTTCCATGGCTGGTCTGGTCGCCCGTTCGTGCTGCTGGTGGCATCGTCCTTCTCCTAGTTTATCTTCACCAGGGTTCCCTGGAGGGTAAGAATCCCGCTTGCATTCACGTTCAGGAGCCCGCTCGATTTCAGGTTCATGGTTCCCGTGCTCTCGATATCGATCATCGCGGACTTGATACTCAGCCGGGCCATGCTCTCGATGGAGATTGCGTTCTGGAGGGAGTCGATGGCGATTTTGTTATTCCCGGTTTTGTCGGTGATGCCGATCTTCTCTCTTCCGGGGGAGTCATCGAGAACGATAGTATGCCCGGCCTTTGTCTTGATCTCGACCTTCGGCGCCGTGGCAGAATCGTCCAGGAGGATCGTGTGGCCGGCCTTTGTCTTGATCTCGATCTTCTCTGTACTTGTGGAATCGTCAAGAAGGATCGAATGATCGCCGTTTGTCCTGATCTCGATCTTCTCCTTTTTGTTTTCCTGGTCGTCCGAGAAGACGATCCTGTGGCCGGATCGCGACCGAATCATCTTGGTGTTGTTCTTTCCGTCGCTGTTGGTTTCCGGTGGCTTGTCCTTCCGGTTCCAGAGTCCCCCGATAACAACCGGGTGGTTGATATCTCCCTGGTCGAATGCGACAAGGACCTCATCGTCAACTTCCGGGTAAAATACCGTACCCCTGCCATTTCCGGCATATAAACTTGCGATCCATGCCCAGTCGCTCTGCCGCTCATCGTCCCGCCATGGGTATTTCAGTTTGATCCGTCCCAGGCCTTCAGGATCCTTGTTGTTTGTTACAATCCCGATAACAACACTGCTTACAACCTCTTTTGTATGCAGGAGAGATTTTTTGTAGATATCCTCAACAGGCATTCAGATGCACCTCCGGGCCTCAAGGGTTGTCCTGTACCCGGTGTCGCCGACCGAGTGCAGTGCCTTTGTGACATAGTACCGCCCGTTGAACCGGGTCCCGACCTTTTTCAGATCGATGGTGATCCCCGGACGCAGGCGAGGATCACCGGTCACTTCAAGGGTCCCGGTAAGGAAGCCCTCGTTTCTCTGCTTCAGTTGTGCCATGGCGAGATCTTTGGCCTCCTCGGCCGATTCCACGACCCGGTCTTCCAGTTTTGTCGATACCCGCGTTCCCTGTGCCGTTGAGATGAACCGGTCCATGTTGGCAAATCCCCCGCTTGTCGAAATATCGCTGATGCCGGCCGTTGCCGTCACTTTCTCCTTGGTCATCTTGTTCCAGCCGGTTACCTTGACTTCGTTTGCAAGGCGCGATGTCTTGAGCAGGGGGGTAAAATTGATGATAGTGGATCCGTATTCGAAACTGATCTTTGCAGCCGCCTTATCCTGCGGTTTTTGGAAAAAGAGATTCTTGTTGCGGAGGAAAAACTCAAACCCGAGTATGCTGGCAAGCCTGTTGACAAAAGAAAAATCGCTCTCGTTCTCATCCCGCTCGATCTTCGGGAAGACCTGGGTGGTCTTTTCAACATTGCTAGGCACGAGCCCGTTTTTTATGGCGATTTGCGATACAACATCGCTGTAGGTGACATTCTCCTGGGGGATTTCCTTCTCGGAAGCATGGAAATCCTGCAGGAAATCGTATCCTTCAATACTCATCGTCGGGGAGGAGAAGGACTCGAATGCCGGGGAGATGTTCCTGATGCGCCCCGAGAAATAGAACTCATCGCTGCTCTGCGAATTCCCCTTGCAGGACACCTGCTGGGCATAGCCGAGACAGAGATCAATTTTCACACCCGGCTGGAGGCTCTCGTTGTCAAGCCAGGTAAACTTCTGGCTTTCCGCATCCAGACGATCGTGCAACGCTATCCGGAAATGCGCAGGGACATTCAATGCTTCATCGACCGCGACCGATGACACATCCCGCATGAAATTTGCCTGCAGGGAGGGATTTTCCGGGAAGATGACCTTGAACGAAGGGGCGTAGATCTTCATTCCATAGGGGTTTTGGTCCATTGTCTCACTCCAGCGGGGGAATAACCAGCATCTTGCCGGAAATAAGGACCCTCGGGTTCTCGATGGAATTCTTAACTGCGATCTCTCTCCAGCGCCCCGGATCCCCGTATTCCTCGTAGGCAATCCACCAGAGGCTGTCACCTTTTGTAACGGTACGCACTTTTGTCTTGTCGGGGGACTGCCTGCTCTTCTCTCTCTTGTTGAGGTCCGTCTTGAATTCCTTGAGGGTGATGTCCACGCGGGCACGGACGGGAATGCCGTCCCGGGTAAACATGATGAACGTTTTTGTTGCACTCTCAAGAACGCAGTAAAACGGGGCCGATCCCTCCAGTCCCCAGAAGAAAAGGAGCGGCGGGGGTGCATGAATCTCGGGATCGATGTTGAGGAGATCGGTCAGCTTATTGACATACTCGCGGACATCGGTGCCTTTCTCGTAAGTATCGTAAAATACTTTGAGGGTGATTGTGGAAATATTGCCTTTCTTGAACTGGATGAATGGTGATTCGAGCCCTGCTATGGAAATTTCCTCGTACGAGTTGGTTTTTGTTACCGTGTATTCCGGGGGATAATAGAGGACTTCAATTTCGCTCTTCCGTTTCAGGTTCTTGTCAAGTACCTGGATCAATCCTTTTACTGTGCCCATCAGAAATACCCCCGCCGCTCACGCTCGATGGAAAGTCGGCCTTCAATGTTCCTCACCACGTTTGTTGCTATCCGGTGTATTTCGGTCTCTGACACGGACAGGGAATGGTAATTCTGCCGGATCGATGCAAGGTCGGATTCTGTTCTTGATCGGATCGCCTCCAGTTCTTTTTTCAGGGTATCGATGTTGCTGTTGATCTGCTGGTGACTGTAGAAGGTCAGCTCCGACCGGTTCCCCGGCGGGCTGTCGTGCGGAGGCTTGTATGACAAAGCCATCCCGCTCTTTTGCGGCCGGTGGTGAAGAACGGTGCGGACAGCCGTGGAAAATGAGTACCGGTCACCCCGACGGAGATGGGTGGTGTAATTATTTGTTGGCGTGAACCGGGATGTTGTGCGAAGAGGGGTGGCCGGGGGGACAGTCACGCCGTCCGGCTCCCGATATCCCGGCGCCAGGCGATATGTCAGCGCTGGCTCAAGGGTATTTTCGCCATGACCTGCCGGAGATCCGGATACCGGGAGAGTCCGGCCCGTTTTTGTTCTGTCGCGAAGTATCGTGCGGATTTCCGGGGATCCGGAGTACCAATTTCCTTCATGCGGGGGTGGAGGAGAATTACCTTTGGGCATCTGCAGGATCGCCGTGAGTACCGGGGATGTTCCGGTAACACCCTCCCGGTGTTTATGCAAAACACCATTCAGCTGGCGAAATCCGGGTCTCAGCCCCGGGTGAATCTCTCTCCGAGTATGATGCAACGACCCAGGTAAAGAAAGAGTCCGGCTTTTTCCTGCCCGGTCATGAAGAATGGTGCGGACCCCGGTTGAGAAGAAGTACCGGTTGTTTTGGAGGACCTGGAGAGAAGGGTAATTTCCCGGGAGTGGCAATGTCGCCGGGCGCATCGGGGATGATGGGGAAAAATCCGACGTTATCGACCGGGATCCAGCCGTACCAGGACTGATGGGCATCGGTATTGCGGGATTTTCAACAGGACCCTGGTCCGGAGATCCGGATAACGAGTGCCCCCGACCCCTTTTCTGTATGTCGCGGAGAACAGACCGGATAGCCGGTGAGAAGAAGTACCGGTTCTCCGAGAGAATCTGCGGAGAATAATAATTTCCCGGTAGTGGCGGGGTGACAGAGTGTAAGGGGGATACACCGGCCCTGGCGTTCCTGCTGCGTTGCCGGAGTCCATACACCGGTTGATTGACCGGCGTTGGTTCAGGGCCGCGGGTGATCCGGGCATGGTCCGGAGAACCGGATAACGAACGAGTTCGGCTCTCTTGCGGATTATCGTGAAGAATGGTGCGGAGAGTCGGGAAGAAGAAGTGCCGGTTGTCCCGGAGAACCTGATATGAATAATAGGTTCCCGGAAGTGGCAGGCTGGCGGATCTCAGGGGCAATACTCCGGCAATTCCCTTGACAGGTACTGACCGGTAACCCGTCTTCCCGGTATGAACTGACATCAGTGTCGGTCCTCGGTCACTCCGGGCAGGGACCGGAGTCCCGAACGGAGAGATATTCCGGATTTTTTCCGGTATGGTGCCAGGAATCGTGCGGACAACCGGTGAGAAGAAGTACCGGTTGTCCCGGAAGACCTGAGAGGAATAAATATTTCCCGGATGTAGCAGGCTGGCGGATCTCAGGGGCAATATTCCGAAAACACCCCCATGGGGTACTGGCCGATCACTGGAGACGGGGTGAGAGACAGGAATTCGTTCAGGTGCATTCTCACCCCGGGCAGGGATCGGGGACCCGGACTGAGAAGAGCTCCGGCGGTCTCCCGCCCTGTCGCGGAGAGTCGTATCGCTACCCGGTGAGAAGAAGTGCCGGTTGTCCCGGAAGATCTGAGATGAATAATAATTTCCCGGTGTTGGGGTGGGAGCAGAGCGCAGGGGCAATACTCCGGCAATTCCCTTGACAGGTACTGACCGGTAACCCGCCTTCCCGGTATGAACTGACATCAGTGTCGGTCCTCGGTCACTCCGGGCAGGGATCGGGGATCTGGACTGAGAAGAGCTCCGGTTGTCTCCCGCCCTGTCCCGGGGAATCGTGCGGATACCCGGTGAGAAGAAGTACCGGTTGTCCCGGAAGATCTGAGATGAATAATAATTTCCCGGTGTTGGGGTGGGAGCAGAGCGCAGGGGCAATACTCCGGCAATTCCCTTGACAGGTACTGACCGGTAAGCCACCTTCTTGGTATGGACGTGCCTCGTGTCTGGTACATTCCCCCTCCGGGTATGGCCCGGAGACTCGGATATTGAACGAACCTGATTCTCTCCCGCCCTGTCCTGATGAATCGTGCGGATACCCGGTGAGAAGAAGTACCGGTTGTCCCGGAAGACCTGAGATGAATAATAATTTCCTGGTAGTCGTGGACTGGCGGATCTCAAGGGCAATACTCCGGCAATTCCCTTCACCGGTACTGAATGGTAAGCCACCTTCCCGGTATGGACGTGCCTCGTGTTTGGTACATCCCCTATCCGTGTATGGATCGGAGATCCGGATACTGATCGAACCTGATTCTCTCCCGCCCTGTCCCGGAGAATGGTGCGGATACCCGGTGAGAAGAAGTACCGGTTGTCCCGGAAGACCTGAGATGAATAATAATTTCCTGGCAGTCGTGGACTGGCGGATCTCAAGGGCAATACTCCGGCAATTCCCTTCACCGGTACTGAATGGTAAGCCACCTTCCCGGTATGGACGTGCCTCGTGTCTGGTACATTCCCCCTCCGGGTATGGCCCGGAGACTCGGATATTGAACGAACCTGATTCTCTCCCGCCCTGTCTCGGAGAATGGTGCGGATACCCGGTGAGAAGAAGTACCGGTTGTCCCGGAAGACCTGAGATGAATAATAATTTCCCGGTATTTGCCGGGTAGCAGAGCGCAGCGGGAATATCCCGGAAATATCCCCAGGGGGTATTGACCGGTACCCGCCCTTTTTGGGAAGAACATGGATCACCGGATCTGAATCCATCCGGGCATGGTGGGGAGACCCGGATAAAGGAAGAGTCCGGCTCTTTTGCGGCCTATTGCGAAAAGCCGTGCGGAACACTGGGGAAAAGAAGTCCCGGCTGCCCGGATGGTTATGAACGGACCCGGTGTTCCCGGGCATTTGCAGGAGGTCAGAGTGCAGCGGCGATACTCCAAAAACCTGCTCTTCGTTACGGTGCCGGTATCCTGGAATCGGATGACTGGCCGGCATCGTTTCAGGGGCATTCTCTGTCCGGGCCTTACGGGAAGACCCGGATACTGAGTTAATCTCCCTCACATGCGACCTGTCACTAGGAACCGTGCGGATACCCGGCGGGAAGACGTACCGGTAACCCCCACGGATTCGGGCAGGATCCGCTCTTTTGGGTTTTTTCAGGAAGGAAGTGAATGTCGGCAGTGCGCCGGAAATAGCTTCAATGGCCGGTGAAGAGTGTCCCGTCATGTGGGCATTCGATACCCTGTTCCGGACGTTGGTGAAAAAATGCAGGATCCGTGCGCCGGGTTCCTGGAAAAAGCCCCGTCCGGAACCGTGTGCCGGGGGGATTGTGCCTGCAACCTCATGGACCGGTATATTCGTTTTGGATAGAATACCCGGTAGGAACGAATCGTTTTTTTGGACAGGGTGATCCAGGACCGAACACCGCGTTGTTCTCTTTGCGGGATCCATGGCAGACGGCCCCGGCCGCTCTCCCGGTGTACCTGACCGAACGGGACGCATTCGCAGTACGTGGGTATCCGGTACCATTGCTGGCTTGTCAACCGGGGAGAAATACCGGGCAACCGGCGTGATATGCGATCCCCCTCCCATGTTCCCGGCCCTGCACATCCGGATCCCGTGGAAACGGGCATTGAACCGGAAATATACATTCATGAGCGTGTTTTGCGGACCGGAACGGGCCCTGGAAAACGTGGATACGAATTGGAAGGAACGCGGACGGTATCGTTCAGAATGGGCATATTTCCTGAACAGGTGCTTATGGAAATTCTGACGGTACAGCGACAGAGGAATGGATTCCGTCATACAGTCAACCTCTTGAAATTCCGTGGTGGGCGAGAGTCACCGATTCAAAGGCAACCGTGCCGCTGTCGGCCTTCAGATCCGGGCCGGACCATTTCACGGGAAATGCCTCCCTAAAATTCCATCTCCGGTAATCCCCGCCTTTATTATCCAGCAGCACAACCGCCCCGTTCCTTCTCGGGAATTTGTTTCCGGACCTCACGTCGTCATACCATTTCCACAGATCATCGGCGTCGGTGATGCCACGCTTGAGCATCAGGTGCACATATTTTGTCCGTTTCGGCAGCTGGTAAACGAAGACATTATTTCCACCCTCTTCGTAGGTCTCGATATCCGTCTCCACCGACAGCCCGGTAACTTCCGATGCCTGTGCGACAGTGATTCCCTCTATCTCGATGCGGAACCTGAACGCCATGTTCGGGTAACGTGTTTTTCCGAGATCTGTCATGGCCCCTCCGTCATACACTCACACTGCCGGTACAATGACACCCGTATTTCGTCAGAGCATCTCCCGGATATCCCGCTCTGCATTTCCGCTCATCTGCCGGTTGATCCGGGAGATCTCATCGACCCACCTCATCCGCTCCCGATGATCCATGGCCATGATCTCGTCATGCGGCCAGTGGAAATGATAGGCAATGAAGGCTACTTCCTCATAGAGGCGATCTGAATGGTAGCCGGTCATTCCCCCCGGGGAACTGTCGCAACATCAAACTGGTGTTCGCATTTCGGGCACACCGCGGGGATGGTTGCCGTGCCGTTCTCGTTTATCTGCTGGTAAAATTCCTGCAGGTAGGCCAGATCGGAAGCAAACATGTCCTCAATGATTTTCGGGTTGACGCTGTCGACATCACCCAGTTTTGTCACTACCCGGGAAAGGAGGATGATGGTGAGATATGCCGGGTTTGCCTGGACTTTTGGATCTTTCATCGGCAGGATCTCGTCAGCAGCCGTTGCGAGACGCATGGTGCCATCGCGGTGGAGATTCCCGTCAGGATCGATATATCCTCTGGGCAGTGAAAAAGGGAATTCAGTCTGGAACGCCATAATTTACCTCACTTGACCCGGGTGAATCCTTCGTGGACTATTTCCAGGGCCTCGATTGCCACTTCGTTTCCCTTGGCATTGAATGTCGGCGGAGTATACTTGGTCGGCCATGCATTCACGATATCCCACCGTGCCTTGTCCGCTCCTGCTTCGTCAATGAGGATGATCGATATATTCTTCCTCGCGGTTGCTGCACCGGTGTCTATCACCTTTTTACGCCAGTTGTAGAGGTCCATGGTATCCGTGATACCCCACTTGAGGGTAATGTTCCCGTACTTGGTAAGTCCGGATAATTTCCTGAATACCGGGAGCTCGTTCCCCTCGCGATATTCAACCGAATCCGTGGTCGTATCCGAAAACGTAACTTCATTGAACCCGGCCTGGGTGATCCCGTCTATCTCAACGCGGAACCTGAACTGGCGGTATGGGTCTTTCCTGTCTGCCATAGTCTTTCACCTCATTACTCGGTCACAGCCGAGCCGCCCTGCCACTGGGCAATACGGAAGATCACAAATTCTGCCGGTTTCACCGGGGCGATACCGATGATACAGACGAGCCTGCCATTATCAATATCATCCTGGGTCATGGTTGTCCGGTCACATTTGACGAAGAACGCCTCTTCGGGTTTTGTGCCCATCAGAGCTCCATTATGCCACACTCCCGTGAGGAACTGGGATATGGTGGCACGGACACGCGCCCAGAGTTTCTCATCATTCGGTTCGAAAACAACCCATTGCGTGCCTGCTTCAATGGAGCCCTCGACAAAAATGAAAAGCCGGCGCACGTTTATGTATTTCCAGAGCGGGTCGCTCGAGAGCGTACGCGCGCCCCAAACGAGAATGCCCCTCCCGGGAAATGCCCTGATCACATTGACCCCACGGGGATTGAGGATATCCTGTTCACCTTTGGTTATCTGGAATTCGAGATTGCTTGCTCCACGGACAACCTCATTTGCCGGTGCCTTGTGAACCCCCCGCTCATTATCGCTGCGGGCATAAATCCCGGCAATATGACCGCCGGGCGGGACACTCACTTCCGCGCTGCCGGAGATGACTTTGATCCATGGGTAGTAGTATGCGGCATAATTGGAGCTTGTCTTTGACCGGGGATTGATATTCGGAACGGTATTCTGTCCGGACGGGGCATCGATGATAACGAACCGGTCTTTCCGGTTCTCGCAATGACTGATCAGCTTGCTGTCAAGTCCCATGATGGAACCGGTATCCGGTGCGTATATTACTGCAATTTCATCAATCTCATTGAAAGCCGTCAGGCCCCGCCGGTTTCCGGGCTCGGGCAGATCGGTCCGTTCATAATCATCCACATCGATCGCCCCATCAGCGTCTTTGCCGTTTTCAAGGAAGTGGAGAGCGTCCTCCCGCTGTGGCATTGCCGGGGAATCACCGGTGTCGGTTTTTTTGAGGATTATAAACTGCGAACTCCCGTTTATCCGTTTCTCGTAATAATTCGGGGAGGTTTTTTCAAGGCTCAGGTCATCGAATTCCTCGATAACTGAAGGGCGGGGCTGGGAAGTCGTGTCTTTCTGGGGATCATAGACGGTTCCCGGCTTTTCGTTCTGCCAGAAAAAGACATTGAGCTTGAACTCTTTTTCCGGGTTTGTTGAACTGCTGGATACCTTGATGGCGATATTATTTCCCCATGTACCCTCACCAACGGCCGTGACTGTCCAGGGGCTGCCACCATCGGTTTTTGCTCCTTTTCCCGTTTTGGCGTTTTTCCCGGATTTGGAACCTTTCCCGGGGTCGGTATCTGGTGGGGTATCGCCGCCGGCCGGTGTATCAGCGGTTCCCGCGGCAACGGGAAGCGAATAGGTTGCAGACAGGGATCCTTTTTTGACGATCCTGCCAATGAAACAGCGGCTTCCTCCGTTTTCAAAGAAGCCCTGAACCGCATACGGGAGATATTTTGAATCGCTGAAATATCCCCCGAAAACCCGTTGGTACTGGAGCCAGCTGGTGACCAGAGTCGGTGCGGTCGGGCCTCTTTCAGTCTCTCCAAGGAATCCGGCGGTACTTGTGCCAATTCCTTCAATCGGCTTTGCGCCAATCTCAAATTCCTCGATGTAAACACCGGGTGACAAATATTCAGCCATAACCATCAGTTCCTTATCAGATTTTTTTAAGATGAGGATTACCCGAATAAAAATAAAGCTTTCGAAATGAAATTTTATTTATAATCGATATTTATAAGTATAGTATCTAAGATTTAATAAGATATAAGAACTTGATCGATGTACAACACTTCATAAAAAGGAATGATTCCCCAGAGTTTTATTTTAATAATCCCTCGGGGGCACTTGGAAAAAAATGCACTGTACAAAAAAAATCGTATCCGGAATAATTCGTAAAAAGCATGAGAAGCCGGATTTGTTCCGGTTAACAACCGATGCTCTTTTTTCCGTCACTGAATCGTGTCAACGAGCGCCGGCCTCTTTTTTTCTCCTGCTCACGAATGGATAATTACCCGGTAAAACAGTTGCCCGGATTTTTTAATCCCCCGCGGGAAAAAATTCCTTGAAACCATGTCACTGAATACAGACCTTGATTTTCCCCCACGGGAAAAACCCGGCCATCCCTTTCACGCCGCAACACCCTCCCGGGCTTACCCTCCAAAACATCCTGGTTTCCCGGTTCAGGCCGATCCGGATCCGGGCCACCGGCATGAACCCGCTCCGTAAAACCCCTAATCCCTCGTCTTCGACGGTGAGCAATCGGGGCCCGTATGCGGCCCGGTTGTACCAGTTTTATTTCACCACTTTTTTTTTGAGAGGCAATAATTCGCAAAAACACGGTAATTCTCCCGGAACAATTCAGGGTTTTCCGACGGGAATTAATGAGGTAATAATTAGCAACGCTACAATAACCGGGGATGGGTGAAAATTGATATGGGAACGTGGCCAAGGCTGGTGGATACGCCGGCATGTATTGTCACACCCGGTAGTTCTCCCGGTGGACTTTCCTTATCCGTGCCGGCATTCATCATTGCCGGGTACTTCTCCCGCGAGACAAAAGCATTCCATACGTCCCGGCTGCTCATCTACCGGTTTTATGGCGTGCGGTTTCCCGGTCATATTCTGTCATCCGGACCATGGTACCAATGATACTTTTATCCAGTCCCCCGTACAGTCTTCCGAATGAAACCGGTCTATATCCAGGGACTCTCGGCCGGTCCCGATCCCGGGGCGATTGCTTCTGCAATCCGAAATGTCATCCTGAAAGCCACGGACAATCTCTCATGGCTCGCAGAAGGTGACACAGTCCTCCTCAAACCCGCGCTGAACTCCCCGGATCCCTACCCGTCCACCACCCATCCGCTCTCAGTCAGCATCACGGCAGGGCTCCTTGCCGAACGCGGTGCAAAGGTCGTGATTGGGGACCAGTCCGGCATCGAACATGTCCTCCACCATCCCGGCGGCGTTCTGCACGGCCGGACTATCGACAACTATGCCCTGTCGGGTATGGGTGAGCAGGGCGACTCCCGGTTCGTGAGTTTCGAAGGATGTGGGTGGGACGAGGGATTCTACCACCATAGTTCGGCAAACACCGGATCATGGCGGGACGGGTTTTTTATCACCACGTGGGCGAAAAAAGCCGATCATATCATCCTTCTCCCCCGGGTGAGTGCCCATACGCAGGCCGGGGCAACGCTCGGCCTCAAGAGCATGGTGGGGATGCTGCGGGAGGACAGCCGGATGGAGTTCCATGCAAACGGGCCGTATAACGGTTTCATCAAGCGGGCTGCAAAGGGAAGCACGCTTGCGCCCGTTGATGACAGGACCGGTACATTCTTTGAGAAGATCGTGGAGATCAGCGACGCGATCCGCGATAAACTCCGGCTCACCCTCTTTGTCGCAACCGAAGTGCAGGCAACGTTTGGCCCGGACCGAACCGGCTTCCGGGCAGGCCCGGTCTCCCTTGGGCAGGCGTATGTAGTGCCGCATGATCCGCCCCTCGTCTTTGGCAGCGCCGACCCGATCGCAGCCGAAGCAATGGCCCTTGCGGTGCTGAAGGATACACGGCGCTCCCTGCCGTTCTTCCCACGATTTATCCAGCGTGTGCTGCTCTTCCAGAACCCCAATGTCCGGAATATTGACCGGTCCGATGTCCGCCAGCACCCGTACATCCGGCACGGGATGAAGATCGGGCTTGGCGAGATGCCAGGCGAACTGGTGTATGAGGATGTGCCCGGGCCGGCCCAAGATCGATTGCAAAGATTGCTTGCATGATCAAATAATTCCCGGTCACTTTCACACCCCAATCCCCGGTCTTATCCCTTTTTGTAAGAACCTCTCTTTCCAGAACATGATCCTCCGCGAACACCGCCGGTATTCCAACACCCCGCAAGAGAAGGAGCGTATTGCCAGAAGAGCCTGCCCGGTCTGCGGCCGCGAACGATCGGCGTTCCCGGCCGGATGGGATGCCATCTGTTGCCAGCCCTCGTGCAGTTTTCGGTACTGGCAGGAAGAACGACCCACGGTGGGCCAGATGCGACGGCTCGTCCTCCTGGAGCAGGAGGGGAAGTGTGCCCGGTGCGGGAGGGAGATTTCGGAATCGCGTGCAGCGGTAGGCCGGCACCCGGTGCATTCCTTTATCCTGGATCACATACGGCCGATTGCCATGGGCGGGGACCAGTGGAATGTACAAAACCTCCAGGTGCTCTGCGCACGGTGCAACAAAATCAAGACCGCCCGGGATATGGGTGAGATCGCACGGTGGAAACGCTACGAGCGGCGGGGACGTGCCCGGCCGGAGGACCCGTCCTGGCTGGGTTTTTAGTCCTGGGAGCGGACCCGCGAGAGGGGGAGAATGGCAAACGACTTATGTGCATTTTTTGCGTACTATCACAATGTTTTTCACCCAAAGATTAGTACCAGCAATCAGACGCGGTTTACTGGACACAGAAGACCCGAAAAAGAGGATGCATGACAGAAAATCTGAAGATACAAAAGGAACTGATGCAGGATCTGCTTGGCCGTCTCTCGGGTGAAGGGAAGACCGGCAGGGAGGCAGCAATAGAAGCGCTGGCAGTGAGTACAGAAGATGCCGACTGGAGGCCGGATGAACTGATACAACAGGGCGGGATTGAGATCATCCGGAATCTGCTGGGGGAAAAGAATCCGCATATTGTCCTGTCTGCCCTGGAAATTATTATCGCTACTGCGGCTGCGGGTGAGGAAGAAGCGCTGATCAGTGACGGGGTAATCGCGTGCCTTGATCCCATGCAGGACAATCTGAATCCTGCGATCCGAAAGAAGGTCCGGGAGGCACTTTCACTTCTCCAGCCCAAAGTAGAGGATGTAATTACTTCAAAACCCCAGGATGATTATTAAATCTCTTTTCGTTAACGGTACCGAAAGCATCGTGCGGATCCTGCCCCGCGATCCTCACCGTAAGCCGTCGCCCCCATATGATTTTTGCGCACTATAATCTCGAAAATCTGTGCCCCGGTCCCTCCCAGTCGATGGTTTCCACCCCCGGATTTCTCTCCGGAAAATTTATTCAGCCAGGCCCATTTCCTCTGGCAGTCTCATACATTATGTCAAATCCGACAGGTTCTCAAGAATGGTGAGAGTCATCAGATTTGAAACGGGAGAATGCGTCAGCGTCATAAGACCTGAAGCAGGAGATGATCGAAATCTTCTCCTGAACCGAGTTCTTCGGACCTGAAGGAAGAGAAGAGTGGCATCGGCCGACCTTCGAAGGGTTTTCAATGATCGATAATAGCGGAACAACAAAACGGAGCTTCACATTGGAGCAACATTTTTGTTCCTTCAAAAAAATCGGACAACAAGCCTGAAATCTCATGGGGGGCTCGCAACGCTCTCCGTTTTCCGCCAGAACCGGTTACGTCTTATGAATTTCTGCGTCTGAATTGTTTCCCCCATTGATCCGTGCCCGTTAACCCCCGCCCCGTCCATAACCCCCGGTAACCGCTCTCTCATGCGATGTGCCTGCCCCCCCTGGCCGTTCCCGGTCCGGTATCCTACCGGTTCACCTGCCGGTTCAGCTCCGAGATCGCCGTCAGCGTCTTGAAACCCTTGTCGGTGATGATGTAGTCCCCCCGCTCGTGTCGCTGGAGGATCATGCCGGCATCGGTCAGCTTCCGGATATGGAAGAGCAGGTTTCCTCCGCGAAGACTAGTCAGCTGGGAGATGTCCGAGAACGTCCGGGTCCCGGTGGCAAGCGACCTTATGATCTGGAACCGCTGGGGGCTCGCCACCGGTTCGAGAAGATCTTTTACTATTGTTTCATCGGGCATGTTGGCAATGTCCTCAACAGTCCCGTTCTCTTTTTTGCAGATGCCAAGCGTCTGCATCAGCCCGACCTGGTTCTCGAAGAGCCGGCCCAGTTCGTTAAAACAGGTAGTGCATTCCTCTTTCTTCGCCCGCTTTTTGAGCGCTGTCATCTTTTCACGGTAGGACCGGAGAAGTTCTTCGGTGACCGTACCCTCGGCAATATTGCCGGCGGAATTCTCCAGGAACTCCATAAATGCGCCATAACAAGCCGTGTTCATGGGACAGCCATCCACCATCCGAAGAGAGAGATCCGCTTTGGCGGAACAGATCTGCTGGTTCGCAAATGCCCCGGCGTACTCTTTCCTTATCCCGCCCAGCACCGCATCCACATGTTGCTGGTTCGCCCTTTCAACGAACCGCTGCAGGTCCGTCCGGAGCCCGGAGATCTCCGCCTTCAGCTCGCGGATCTCGGTTAGTGTCCCCAATGCTGCACCCATGTTCTCTCCACTCGTATTAATCCCGCAGGATAATGACACTGCGGGTCATTTTTCTGTACCTGGAATCGCTGGTATATTTTTCTGACGCTCACGTATATATTGGTAACTTAACAACCGTTATCCGGTGAAATTACTATGGTGAAACTCACTGCTGAGATGAAAGAAGCGTTTGGCAAAATGAAGATCTTCCCGGTCGCAACCGCGTCAAAAGACGGTACGCCAAACGTGGTCCCAATCGGGTTTGTCGAGCTTGTCGGCGACGACACGATCTGGATCGTGGACATCTTCATGCACAAGTCGCTTGAAAACCTGGCAGCCAATCCCCGGATCGCGCTCTATGTCTGGGGCCCGGAGATCAAAGGCTGCTTCCAGGTCAAGGGGCAGGCATCGGTGAAGACCAGCGGCAAGGATTTCGATGCAATGAAAGCGAAGATCAATGCAAAGAACCCGGCCATGTCGGTACGTTCTCTTGTAATCGTAAAGATTACCGATGTCTTCGAATGCCAGCCGGGCCCGAAGGCCGGCAGCAAAATCCTGTAATATTTTTTATTTTTGCAACCGTGCAATGTGATGTATCGCACAAGATCCTGATGCCTGTTTTATTCCTGTGTCTGGCAGCATATTGAGACCCTGATGCCCGGCTCCCCAAATCCCTGCCGGGCAAATCCCCCGCATCCGGTTTTCCGGCACTCGCATGGCCGTTGGGCGCCCCGTCGGATGCGGCGGTTGTTCATTGCGATTTTGCAGGAACTGGGTTCCCCTCCCACGCATTTCTGCCGGCCACTGGCATCACACTAAGGCATATCATCTCATTCATACAAGACACCACATCAAGTACGGTGAATTCAGCCAGACGGGAGATCGCATATGGGCAATTATCATTTTTGCAGGACAGTGAATACATCAGGATCCGGAAGGTCCCATGACTCAATGGATCGGCAGTGAAAGAATTGTCATGCCCGGCCCGGTTCAATCCCCGGGAAGGGAAGTGGCTACCGGTGAAAGGTGTAAATCTGCATGAATGCCCGAGGAATGAAAATTTCATGCGAATCCGGAAACCGGCTGATAACCGCAGACTCCGGTGAATGTGCATTATTGACGGGTCATGACGTTACGGCCACCCCGCCGTATACCGGTCCCCCGCGGCGGAAAACACAAGATAAAAAATCATCAGGTCGGGAAGTGTGAATGCAGGAAACTGAACAATTAAAAATCCTCCAGTCTGAGCGTGAATCGTTTAGATCGCGAACGAAACAGAGAGAACTGGAGAAGAAAGCGGAAAGCCAGACCGAAACCACCTGTCCGGAGTGCGGCAGCCGCGTGCTTGTTCACGACCGTGAGCGGGCAGAACTGGTCTGCCAGAGTTGCGGGCTTGTGATCGATGACGAGTTCATCGACCGCGGCCCGGAGTGGCGTGCGTTTGATGCTACCCAGCAACAGAAACGGGCCCGTACCGGTGCGCCGATGACCCTCACTATCCATGACAAGGGTCTCTCCACTATGATCGACTGGCGCAACAGGGACTCGTTCGGCAGGGCGATCTCTTCCAAGAACCGGGCCCAGCTCTACCGTCTCCGCAAGTGGCAGCGTCGGATCCGTGTGAGCAACGCGACCGAACGGAACCTTGCGTTCGCACTCTCGGAACTGGACCGCATGGCCTCTGCACTGGGCCTGCCACGGAATATCCGTGAGAGCGCGGCAGTGGTCTACCGCGATGCAGTTGATATGAACCTGATCCGGGGCCGGAGCATCGAAGGCGTTGCCGCAGCAGCGCTCTATGCCGCCTGCCGGCAGTGCAGCGTACCCCGTACACTCGATGAGATTGCAGAAGTCTCCCGTGTCTCGAGAAAAGAGATCGGCAGGACCTACCGGTTCATCTCCCGTGCGCTTGGATTGCGGCTCCTGCCGACATCCCCGCTGGACTATGTGCCCCGGTTCTGCTCGGGTCTCACTCTTCATGGAGAGATCCAGAGCCGGACCATTGAGATCCTCCGGCAGGCTTCCGAGCGTGAACTGACAAGTGGCAGGGGGCCGACCGGTGTTGCGGCAGCGGCCATCTACATCGCCTGCATTCTTGGCGGGGAGCGGCGCACCCAGCGCGAAGTAGCGGAAGTTGCCGGCGTGACCGAGGTCACCATAAGGAACCGGTACAAGGAACTGGCAGAAAAACTGGATATCGAGATCATTCTCTGATCCCGGTTTTTATTCTGATCGTGATTCTGGTGGCTGCCGGCTCCTGTCCGGGGCATGTCGGGAGTGGGGGGGTCTGGTGGAGATCGCCGATCCTTCCCGACCTCTTCCCGTCAGGAAAATGATCTACGGTTATCAGAGATCGAAATCCTGTTCGGGATCGTGCGCCAGCGTACCGCAGCCACCGTCTTGCCGCTGGCATCGTGGCAGCAATAGTTCGTACCAGAATTCACCATCTCACTTCGGTCATAACAACAAGCGTTTTCCCCTTGATACAGGTAGCAGCCCCTGCCAGGTTGGGTGCCAAAGGGGATAGGACCGTCATTTGTCGGCGCCTGCAGGTTCTGCTGCTGCGGAAGATCAACGGCAACATAATGGGCCCCGGCAATGAACGCACCGGCAGCCGATACGCAGACCATGAAGAGCCCGAGTCATGCGAGTGGTGATGGAGGTGGGTGTTGTGATGTCGGCATGTCATCGCTTATTTCACTAAACAGAGACCACCATTTTCGGCTGAATATGTACAATCGGGTTCCTGGTGCCGCCCGGACTCGCAGATCGATATCTTGTCACTGCCGGATACCTCGCATCCTGATGTGGATTCACCCATAGCCAGGCACGTATAACACGCACTTCCATAGTTTGCACAACTGCTAAACCTGGACAATGCCGATGGTGGACATATCCCGTTCGTTGGAACCGGTACATTCTGCTGCCCGGGCAGGTCCACGGCAAAATAATGCCCTCCGGCAACGAACGTTCCGGCAATCGATAAGCCGATCATGAACAGTACGAGCCGGGCAAGGGGCGAATTCGTCTCTGACATTTTAAAAAAACCATCCTTATGAACCTGGAGTTTACTTCCGTTGGCGTGAATGGCTTATAAACACTTATGATTTGGTTCGATTCCTCTTCTCCGTCCGGGGGATCGCCCGGCCCTATTTCCAAATCCCTGCCGGGCACATCTCGCATACACGGATTTCCCGGTAATATTCCTGCAGCGGGGGTGCTCTGTCTGGTGACCCCCCGGCCCGGTATTGATCAATTATCTATCCACGGGATTGTCGAGTCCATTTCAGCGGTGCTGGTGCAGCAGTCCTTATAGCAGCACAGCGACACCCAGCGATTATTAATGTAGTCATTAGTACACTCCCCATACGTGTACATGCAACCATTTGATGGCGCCTTTACGTTCTGCTGCTGAGGCAGGTCCACCGCGAAATAATGTACGCCGGCGGTAAAACTCCCGGCAACCGATAAGCAGATCATGAACAGTACGAGCCGGGTGAGCGGCGATTGAGTCTCTGACATTTTGAAAAAGCCATCCTGGTGAATCAGTTGTAATGATCTGGTGGGTGTGACTGGGATATAAACGGGGGCGATTCCGAATGCCGCATCTCTTCAAGTATGTGGCAGGAAAAGACCGCTTGTCTCTGACCTGCATATGTTCTTCGAAACCGATCAGTAACTCTACCGGTCCGCACACTCCCGCTGGCTGCAGTCGCACCGCATGCAGTTGTTGGGGCAGCTTCCCGGGGTTGCAGACCGCAGAGGGCCATGCACCTGGCGCAGGCAGAGACGGATCATGCGGGTCGAAATTCAATGGTGTGGCACCTGCTGTGCCGGGATGTCTGTCACCATGTAATGGACTCCAGCCACGACCGTGCCGAAGACTGAGAGGCCGATCATGAAGAGGACAAGGTTCTGGAGCAAGCCTCTGGTCATATGGATATCATCGGGAAATTATCGTTGCATATGAAAAAGGGTATTCATTTGAACCGGGATGTTCCGGTATCCTTCAGCAAGCCTCCCGGCAAAGTGCGGTTCCTTCCTCCCTTAAGTCCCGCAGGCTCATCCTTCGGTTATTTTACCTGGATCTTCCAATACCAGATTATGAACCTTATCGCATTCAACGGGAGCCCGCGGAAGAAGTGGAACACCGCAACGCTCCTTTCCCATGCCCTTGAAGGCGCCGCATCAAAAGGAGCGAAGACCGAACTCTTCAATCTCTACGATCTGGACTACCACGGCTGCATCAGCTGCTTTGGCTGCAAGCGCCTGGGTGGAAAGAGCTACGGGCACTGCGCTGTAAAAGACGACCTCAAGCCGATCTTCAAAAAGGCCGAGAAGGCAGATGCGATCCTTATCGGCTCGCCCATCTACTACGGGGCGATCACCGGGGAGACCCGGTGTTTTTTGGAGCGGCTGGCATTCCAGTACTCGGTATATGATCCCCCCCGGTCCACGCTCTTTCCAAAAAAGATCCGTACCGGGTTCATTTACACGGCAGGGGCGCCGGAGACAATGGTGAAGGAAATGGGTTATGAACGCAATACCCGGCTGACGGAGATGGCGATGGAACGGATCTTCGGCTCCTGCGAAACGCTCTGGGTGACTGATACGTACCAGTTTTCCGATTACTCAAAGTACATGTCCACGCTCTTTGACCCGGAAGCGAAGAAACGGCACCGGGACGAACAGTTCCCCATGGACTGCGAAAAAGCATTTGCTCTCGGTGCACAGCTTGTCCGGGGCAGCGGCTGATTTTTCCCGTGGGCATTACCTGTCGGGAGGCAGTCTTCCGGGAATCTCACGGGCTGAAGTTCCGGATTAATCTCTCCAAAAATGGGCCGGAAAGACCGGCTGCCCCTCCCGTCATTTACGGCCTGAGGAAGGTCATTACCGGTACGTCCTGGTCAAAATACCCCGTACTGATCATGCGGACATGCGAGCCGGTCACTCTCGTGTACGTAGCGGGATAGAGATCCCTAAACGTGATATTCCCGTTTGCCCTGATCGTGCTGGTAACGCCAGAGGTGAACTCGTCCGAGAGCCACTGCCTGATATCCATATCATAGACCGCCCCGAGAGAGGGCTCATTGCTGGCAGCCCCGGTGAGGTACAGGATACCCGGTGCCGTAACATTGGTGGCAACGCTTTCCCCAAAACAGGTATCCACAAAGAAGGCCATCTGCCGGTACTGGCGGTTCTTCGCCATCGTATCCGTAAGGGCGGTAAACTCTTCCGTGGTCAGCACCGAATTGCCGGTCCCGAATACGATCCTGCCCGGTGTACCATGACTCGCAATGAACACGAACACATCCGTGCTGGCGTTGCTTGCAAGAACCACCGGGGTGGATGCAGTCTTTGTTCCCGTCATGACATTTTTGAACGTTTCCGCGGTTACGTTAGCACCGGAGTAATCCATCAGCGCACCGTTGCGGATATTCTGCCCTTTGGGAACGTTATGGATGTCACCTTTGAGAGGATTTTCCGGGACGGTGGGGATATCGTCATACACCATGAGGATGATGTTGTCTTCAGAAACCCCGTTCTGGCGGAGCAGGGTATAGACTGACAGGGCATCGGCCTCGTGCCGGTAATTCATCCATCCCCGGGAAGGACCGACAATCACGGCCTTAAAATCCGTTCTCGCAGCAGGGGCGCTGTAGGTATCTGATAGTGCCGACGAGGAGGACATGTGTCCGGCCGAGGCCCGGGACAGCCCGGCAGACTGGCGGCCGGTCTTCACCCTGGCGGTGGTGTTGAGTGAATTAATGACACTGATGGTCCTGAACGTACCGTTGTTCACCTGCCAGTTGGCGTAATACGAGGCGATGGGGTCTACGCCCAGCACCTCGTCGTACTCCAGGCCTCCGCTTGCGCCGGTGATCCAGGGCATGGGTCCATGCAGGGTATCATCAATCGCCGTGCGGACTCCCGGTGCATTCCATCCGGTGACATTAGCTTCCCCGATAACTACCTGACGGACCGACTCCCCCAGGGGTTCGAAGCGGGCCCTTTCCTGGCGGGCTTCAGTGAACGCAGCGATCAGGAGGGCATCATAGGCCGGTGCCGCAAAATCTGCCGGGCGTTTCCCGAACGTTTTCTCGTACGCGTCAGTGAACCCGCTTGCCGGATCGGCCGTGGGGTTGGTGCCCTCGAGCCCCTCTGCGGCTGTACCGAGCGAACTCACCAGGACCGGTGTGGCCGCAGCATCGGTGAGGAACAGTCTTGTCCTGCTTCCGGACCGGTCGATCGCCTGCTTGATCGTTGCAGCATCCTCCGGCCCGGCGGCTGCAATAATATAATCCGGGTCCGTCTTCAGGGCATCCGCAACATCAGCATCGATCTGGTCCGATCCGGCGTTGAACTGCCGGATGAACGGGACATCGATGCCGTATTCGGTTGCAAAGAACCCGGTCCAGTCATAGAACGTCTCCCCGTACGTGCTGTTCTCCGCAAGCAGGGCGACTTTTGTCGCCCCCCGCCCTTTCAGGATCGTGAGGATGACCTTGACCTGGGCTGCGTCGCCCTGGGTTGTCCGCCAGACATAATACCCGTTCCTGCCAAATGCCCGTATGATATCGCCGGATGTCGCAGTGGGGCTGATGAGAACTTTCTTTTTTGCAATGAATGCAGGGGCGAGCGCGTACATCTCGTCGCTTGTCGTTGGCCCGATCACGATCCGGATGGAATCGTCGTTTAAGAACTCCTGAGCCTGCCGGGTGATATTGCCGGTCGTTGTGTCCTTGTATACCAGTTCAACCTTCCGCCCGTCAATCCCGCCCTCGCTGTTGATGGTGTCCTTTGCCCATTCGAGCGGTTCCTTGAATTCTACATCCCCGGTCAGGGCGAGGAGGACGCCAATACGGACCGGTGTATTTTTGTGGATGAACGTGTATCCGGTCCATGCACCGGCGGCAAGGATAACGATGATGAGTGCGATGCACCCGAGGGTTTTTTTGTTGATGGATACCACCATAGCCTTGAGGGAAACCGGCGATTCATGAAATGCGAACGGACCGGTTTCGTGTACCAAGAAATGGGAATACCGGAAAGATAAGGATAGTTATCCGGCCCCACGCGATTGCCGGCACGGCATGGAACCCCGGTGCCGGAAGGGATCGTTCACCCGGTACGAATGCTCTTTTTTCACGTATCGCATGTGGTGGATGGCCGACCCGAACATCCCAATGCCCTCTCGTACCGCAGCACGGGCACCGCATGGCACAACTCCTTCGTTGCCACTGCAACTATTTTTTCACTCAACGCCATGTTTATTCCGTTTTTGCCTGACATATGGAGTACCGACGAGTTGATACTATGCCGAAATTCGCAGTTACTCCAGAAATAACCGGCTGCATCCTTTTCTTCTGCTGCCGGATGAACGACCGGGTGCCCATGCTCCGGGATACGGTGATCGCATGACCGGACAAATCTCCCGGCTGATGAAAGGTACGGCCACGGTCCTGGTTGTAGCGCTTCTCCTGTTCGTATCGATCATGGTTGTCCCGGTCGCGGCAGCGGATATTGCGATTAACCCCGGGACTTCCATCAATGCTACCATAGCCAGTGCGGCGTCCGGCGATACCATCATCCTCTCGCCCGGCACCTACAGCGAGAACGGGATTATCGTTGATAAGGACATCACCATCCGGGCTGCAGATGGCCACGGGCCGGAGGACACCGTCATTGACGGTAAGAGCACTGCCCCGCGGATCTTCACGGCTACCGATTCCATTACGATCGAACACCTTACCCTCCGGAATGGCCGGGCTGAGGATGGCAGCAATGGCAGCCCCGGCGGGGATGGCAATCGTGGCGGTACCGGGAGTAATGGTGGTTCTGGCTGGAATGGCGGTGCCATCTCCTCCTCTCATGGGTGGGTCACGATTCTTTCATCAAGGATAACTGACTGTCGTGCGGGAAACGGTGGTAATGGAGGAAATGGCGGTACTGGTGACATCGGGGGGGATGGCGGAATTGGTGGCGCCGGCGGGGATGGCGGTGCGATCTGGGCGTATGCACCTATCCTGGTAATAGATTCAACGATCTCCGGGTGCTTGGCGGGTAACGGTAGCACAGGTGGTACTGGTGGTAATAACCGTGGCACTGGTGGGGATGGTGGTGTCGGCGGTAATGGCGGCGCA
>Ga0265296_1001676_pt1 | contig 24566 bp, 11 predicted proteins | sample MunlanPumphouse1_FD_189073 | JGI IMG/M metagenome (GOLD analysis project Ga0265296, IMG submission 189073) | Groundwater microbial communities from a municipal landfill in Southern Ontario, Canada - Pumphouse #1 | ecosystem: Environmental > Aquatic > Deep subsurface > Groundwater | place... | reverse complement strand
TCAGCCGACACAGGCGAAATAGCACTTTCCAATTCCAACCAATCCCCCACTGCCAATGCAGGCGCTGACCAGACTGGAGAACAGTCATACGAAATTACACTTGATGGAAGCGGAAGTAGCGACCCTGACGGAGACCCTTTGAAATACACTTGGAGTTTTATCTCTAAGCCATTGGGCAGCACAGCATCGCTTTCAGATGCAAAATCAAAAACCCCTACCTTCACCCCTGACCAACCCGGCACATATGTCCTTCAACTCATGGTGAATGACTATTTTACAGATAGCAGTCCTTCTACAGTTACGATTACAGTCACACCGATCCAGAGCAGGATTTCGGTTGCACCAAATTTTTCTACTCCTCTAAGTACAGGCTCTAGCAGCATCCCATTTGATGTAAATAATATCGGCAGGCTTAACGTCTCTTCAGGATTAATTGATATGACACTTAAAGACCCTGATGGCAATATCATTTCTACTGGAAGCAAGGCATTCAGCCTGTCAACAGGGCAATCCATGACAGTGAGCATTCCGGTTACGCTCCCATCCTTGAAGTTTGGCAATTATACATTGATTTATACTCAATCTGATGAAACAAAAACCGGCAGTTCGACAACTACGATTATTGCTAACTCAGTCTCGGCTGCATTCTCCTTTGATAAGGTCTCTTACAAAGTTAGAGAAACAGCGAATCTAACAGTGAGCCTGAGCAATACAGGAAAGTTCAATCTCGATGCAGTGTCAGTGTCTGTGTCTGTGTCAGATGCAGAATATAGCCGCACGGAAGCTATTTCGCTTTCGGCGAATCAACATTCAACATTTAACTATTCAATATTACTACCTGATACCATGACCTCCGGACAGCATACAGTGAATGTAACATTGACGTTGCCCTCCGGAAGTTCGACAACTCAAAGTTCACAGTTCACAATACCTGATTCATCTTTAACTATTTCATATTCGGGTTCAACTACACTTACAGCAGGAGATACGATAAATCTGACGATAGAAAATACAGGCGGGGTTGATACAACTTACTCTACAGAGAAACTTTCTATCGCTGATGGCAGCGGTGTAGTAATTTATCAGGGGAATCCAACAGGTACAGTCATGGCTGGTGAGAAAGGTTTCATGAATATCAACATTCCATCACAAACAGCTAATGGGTTTGTTCTATTAAGTATACAAATTAAAGACAACAAAACGTTGAAGGTGTCTAATTTTTATAGAACGCTTGGAATAACAGGACTTACAGCAACTTTACAGACAACTACAGATAAAGAAGTGTATCTTAAGACAGAGGCTATAGCTGGAATAACAAGTATAGCGAGTGGAGCATTTGGAATGGAAAGTGGAAGTTTGAAAATTGCAGTAACCGGGATGAAAGCTACAGGCACAGAACAGTTTACGCAATGGGGGGAATGGGGCAGCAAAGATGGACAGTTTATAACTCCGTTTGGTATAACAGTTGATTCTTCTAAAGTATATGTAAGCGATGGTGGAAATAATAGGGTTCAAGTATTTGACCTGAATGGTAACTTTCTATTTAAATTTGGTAACAGCTTCAATGTTCCTTATGGAATAACGGTTGATGCTTCTAAAATCTATGTAACTGATCTTTGGAATAATAGGGTTCAGGTATTTGACCTAAATGGAAACTTTTTATTCAAATTTGGCTCTTATGGCAGTGGTGATGGACAGTTTTATGCTCCTTTTGGAATAGCGGTTGATAATTTTAAAATATATGTGGGTGACCTTGGAAATCGCAGGATTCAGGTATTTGACCTAAATGGAAACTTTTTATTCAAATTTGGCTCTTATGGCAGTGGTGATGGACAGTTTTATGCTCCTTTTGGAATAGCGGTTGATAATTCTAAAGTATATGTAAGCGATGGTGGAAATAATAGGGTTCAAGTATTTGACCTGAATGGTAACTTTCTATTCAAATTTGGCTCTTATGGCAGCGGTGATGGACAGTTTATAGCTCCTTATGGAATAGCGGTTGATAATTCTAAAGTATATGTAAGCGATGGTGGAAATAATAGGGTTCAAGTATTTGACCTGAATGGTAACTTTCTATTTAAATTTGGTTCTTATGGTAGCGGGAGTGGACAGTTCTACGAGCCTCGCGATATAGCTGTAGCTCTTGATGGTACTGTATATGTGGCAGATACTTACAACCGCCGTATTCAAAAAAGGACTTCATCAGGAAGCGGTGGAACTGAAAAACTTTTCGAGACTACTATCCCAGTTACTCAATCCGCCAACACCTCACAAGACTACACAACCAACATCGGCACGCTTAATACTACTGGCAAACTCTATCTAAATGCAGAGCTTAAGAATAGTCTCGGTCAGACGATTGCAACATCAGAATATCCATTCTATATCATCGAAGGCAATACTTTGCTTTCATTCTCAACAGATAAAAAAGTTTATAGGCCAAATGAGACTGTGACAATAACCGGTGAAGTAAAGAATCTGGCTTCAATAACGGCATCAGCGCTCAGCCTTCAGCTTTCAGCTAACAGCCAAAATCTATATAATGCAACTTTTGATGTTCCTGCAAATGGAAGTCATCCGTTCACCATCACAACTACTGCATCTGCTGAGGGAATCTATACACTCACAGGAAAAGTTACTCAGAATAATTCTACACTCGTTGAGATAGCAGACAGCTATGAGGTTGCAAATCCTAAGGCAACAGCAACTGTGACAGCGCCGGATGTTGCCGGGCATGAGCCGTTCAATATTAATGTAGAGATGAAGAATGAGGGAAAAGTAGCAGTCAGCTATCAGCTTTCAGCTATCAGTAGTCAGGGGAATACAATTGACAACCAGACGATAACTATTCCTGCGGGAGAAACAAAGGTAATTCAATATCAACAGCAGATAGCGAATAATACCACTTATACATTTACATTCACAGGTGATTTAAGTCAGACGATAACGAAAACGGTTGCGTATGGGCTTGCTGCGCAAGTCCAATTCAATATTCAAGATTCAAACGTCTATCCTGAAGGGAAAGTTGCGATACCTGTGACAATAACGAATACAGGATTGCTTGATGAGACGCTAAACGTAGCTTTCAGCGTTCAGCCTTCAGCTATCAGCCAAAATAAATCTTACTTCATACCAAAAGGTTCAAGCACGACTGATACATTATATTATGATTTAACAGAAGGAAGTTATCAGATGACTGCAAGTAGTCAGTTGCCAGCAGCCACTGCTCAGGCTAATTTCTCAGTACAGAAAGAGAATAAAGTTGATATGACAACATCTGTTGGTACACAGACAAGCTGGCTGATACCTGTAACAGTTGCCCTTACAAACAAAGGCTATAATGACATAAATGGAAGTATTGCAGTGTCAGTAATAAATAGCCAAGAAAAAGTCATCTGGCGCGGAGAGGCATTAGTGTCCGGTCTTAGGTCTCAATCATCCATGAATTATACAATCAATGTGAACACAGCCGGTATGACTTCCGGAGCATACAAGACAAGTATTATTCTTTACAGCAGCTCGGGCCAGCAGCTTGCATCCGGTGAGGCCCAGATCAGAGTCTTGGGCCCCATATTCGAGATTACCTCCCTGCCGTCGTATACTGCATTTACCGTGGGCAAACAGGCAAGTTTGAACTTTACTGTAAAAAATACGGGAACTCTCGAAGGCACAGCGAGCTTCTCAATAAAAGCAATGGATGTTCTGAATCAGTCCTTAACTAATTCGTTCGGGCCGGGAGAAGAAAAGTCGTTTACCTTTAACTTTACCGTGCCGGAAGATTCAGAGGAAAACGACTACCTTGCCGACTACGTCCTTACTCCTGTTAATTCTCAAGGAGCGAGCGGACAGGTGAAATTCCATGTAAATCAAGTCAATGTTGAAGTAACAGCCTCTCTTGATAAAGAAGCGTATAAGGATGGGGACACAGCTCTTGTAACCCTGACTATTTTAAAACTCTCACAGACAGAGGATGGTACATACATAGCGATTGTACGCTATAAGTCAAATTCCTCAATGCAATCCTTTACGCTCACATCACAACCTACGACGCTTACATTCTCAGTGCCTCTGTCCGACATTACCGGTGAGGATATCTTCTGCAGTATCCATTTCGAGAGTGGAAGAACAATTTATCAAAATACCATGTCTATCAATATGAATCAGCCAGATTTAACGGCAGTAGTCAATAGTCAGTCGTCAGTTGTCAGTAAAGACAACACCATGCAGATAACGGCAAAGGTTACAAATCAGGGTAAGACACAATCTACAGGAACTACAATCTCATTTTATGATGGTGACAGTCTGATTGAAACCACCTCTGTAAACGCCTTAAATTCAGGAGAATCACAAGAGATAACATTTACATGGAATGTATTTGGAAAGGCAGGAGAGCATGTCATCAAAGCTGTTGCAGACCCTGATAATATGGTCACTGAATTTAATGAGGAAAACAATACTGCTACCACAAACATAACCGTACCTGACATCACACTCATTACAGAGACTGACAAAGACACCTACAAGATACGGCAGAAGGTGAATATCAACTCGTTCATAACAAATCTGACATCAGCAAAAACATATCAGAACCTGATATTGATGACTTCAGCAAAAGACTCTTCAGGTAATGATGTATTTCAGAAGAACACTATTATAGCCAGTCTTTTACCATCAGGAAGCGCACAGCTTGCAGAAACATGGAACACGACCGGATTACAAACAGATGGGGCATACACAATCACTCAAACAATAACTTCTGATTCCCAACTCATAGCTCAAAGCTCTAAGCTCATAGCGCTTCAGAAAGCTCCTGATTTTACACTCAGGACTGATACAGATTACAGGAAAATCAAACAGGGAGAAAAGGCAACATACACTGCGTATATCGAACAAGTCAATGGATGGATTACAGAGATTGCGCTTGGCATAGAAGGGCTCCCTGCGGGGACGTCTGTTTCATTCAGTCCGGGTACACTAATACCTCCCGGCTCTGCTTTGACAGTCATAATAACAACAGAAGCGACAACCACAGGCATTCACAGCCTTAACCTGACAGCTCAGGGCATAGATGAGGGAGAAGTTGTAAGCCATACATTGCCGCTAACGCTTGATGTGGCAGGATTTGGATTGAGCTCAGAGGCGTCAAGCAAAACAATAAAACAACTTGAAACAGCTACGTTCGATGTAAAGCTGGATGCAATGAATGGCTATGAAGGAGAAGTGAACCTGAGCGTAGATAGTGTGCCATTCGGGGTAAAGGCATCTTTTGACAAAACAAAATTACAGGCGCCGGGTAATGCAAAACTAACAGTCCTCACATCAAAGTATGCAAGACCTGGCGACTATACGCTTACTGTTACAGGAGATGACGGACTTGTAAAACACAAACTTAACCTCAACCTCGTTCTTCAGTCCAACCCTCAGATTTCAGCCGGCATAATCACGGCGCAGGGCCCCGGGCCGAACAATCAGGCAGAGATAAAAATATTCAACTCAAGCCTTCAGCCTGTTTTAGACCTGACAGCCTTTGATACAAAATACGGTGCTTATGCAATTGGAGCGGATATAGACGGAGACGGCTATGACGAGATAATAGTATCCCAGGGGCCGGATCCTAAAAATAGCGCAACACTAAAGGCATTCAGAAGAAATGGAGCGCTGATAGCAGAATACACAGCCTTTGACACAAAATATGGGTTAACACTTTCATCCGGGGACATTGATGGAGATTGGAAAGATGAGATAATTGTCGGCATGGGACCAGACCCGAAAAATCCTGCGACAATGAAAATCCTGAAATACAATGGCAGCGGATTTACCGAACTAATGCCCCAAACTATATTTGATACAAAATACGGACTCAATACAGTCGTAGGAGATGTTGATGGAGATGGAATGCAGGAGATAATCACAACAGCAGGGCCGGGTTCGAATAATACTGCCATTGTTAAGATATGGAAAAAGGATGGGCAGAGTCTGAGCGAACTTTACAGCTTTACGGCCTTTGACGGAACTTATGGTGCAAACATAGCTGTAGGAGACATTGATGGAGATGGAAAGGCAGAGGTAATAGTCGGCACAGGGCCTGACCCGAAGAACCCGGCAATAGTAAGGATATTTAAATCAGACGGAACTCTTATCAAAGAACTTTTGCCTTATGATGCAAAATACGGGTATGGGGTAACAGTGGCATCTGTGGATGTAGATGGCGACGGCAGAGATGAGATTATAACCGGACTCGGCCCCGGGCCTCAGAATCCTTCATGGGTGAAGGTATTCAGATACGATGGCTCGGAAATTTACAGTTTCATGAGTTATCCTGATAGTGTAAAATACGGTGTTAAGGTATCGAAAGGAAATATAGGCAACTAATGGATATAGCGAAAATTAGGAAGAAGATTAAAGAGGGAAAAGAAGAGAAGGAGAAGGCTCAGGGAGAATCGCCTGAGGTAACTCCGTCTCCTGAGGAAGCGGATAGCCGCAGAAGCGAAGAAAAACCCCTTGCAAACGAATCCTCTGCGACCGATGGGCCGCAGGATGTAAAGGAGGAGGCGCCTTTCCATGAAACAATCAGCCTCCCGACCAAGAGCGGAATTCATGAGACAGCGCCTTCAGCAAAGATTGCAGAAACAAAAGATACAGGCGAAGAGATAGTCGAACTTTTGACATTTCACCTCTCTACTGAAGAATTTGCCTTCAGAGTTTTTGATATTGAGGAGATACTCAGATTTCAACGAATCATGCCGGTTCCAAGGGTGCCTGATTATATCCTCGGCATTACTTCCTTAAGGGGTAAGGTAATACCTGTTATAGATTTGAAAAAGAGGCTTTCGATAAAGGGCAAAGGGGAGACAGTTTTAGCGGATTTGCAGGCAGATAATTCCCGCAAAAAAATACTGACACTGAAAGGTCCGAAAGGCCCGGTGGGCGCTGTTATAGATAAAGTAAAAGGTGTTATCCGCATTTCACCGTCAGAGATTGTTGAGCCGCCTGCCCATCTGTCGGAAGCAGAGTTAATGTTTATCGGGGGGGTTGTTCTTTATAACAGCAGATTTATCTCTGTCATACGCGTGGAAAAGATATTGGAAATAAATCTAAAATGAAAAGAGCAAAATTTAAAATTAATGGACTCCTTTATTTTGTCGCCTCGGGCGACTCGTTCTCCTCGGCGAATCCGCCTGAGCGCGGACAGAGGCGAGAATTTTGCATTTTAAAAGTTGCATTTTGTTTTAAGGTGGTCTTATGAGCGAAAAACTTGAGTTAAAGATAATTATTGCAGTTTTGAGCATGCTTTTTGTCGGAGTTGTTCTGGCAGGTATTATGACCATGCGTATAGAAGAAGCAACTCTATATGGCATTACTGAAGAAAATTCAAAGACCACCGCTGCTATTGTTACAAAGAATATTGAGAGGACAATGATAGAGAACAGGCCTGATCTTACAAAGGAACTTGCAGGGGGCATCAGGGGCGTTGGCGGTATAGAGGATATTCGTATAATAAATTTTGAGGGCCGGGAGGCATTTAAAAAAGATTCGCCGGCAGAAGAAGCTGCCACTATAAAGAAGCTGATAGATACGAATATGCCGATCATAAGAAAAGATGCAAAAAAGTTTGTTCTTTACAAACCTCTCGAAAATACTTCTTCGTGCAAGGGCTGTCATGCTCAGGAGGGAGCTCTCCTCGGCGCAGTAAAGGTCTCGCTTTCTATTGAGAGTGAATATAACAAGGCGATGAAATCGATAATAACTGTACTCATACTGACTGTTTTGGGTGCTATCGGTTTCAGCCTCGTGCTGTGGGTCATGCTCAGGAAGATGGTTATCTTGCCTATAAAGGTGATAGAGACAGCGGCCTCGAGGCTGGCGGAGGGTGACCTCTCATTTGAGACAGATATAAAGGGCAAGGATGAGATTGCCAGACTCAGCCGGTCCATAAAGGAATCTATTGGTTCCCTGGGAAGGACACTTCAGAGGATTAAAGACGTCTCGGTAAGAATCTCACGCGTAGCCGGTAATGTTGAAAAGGATTCCAAAAAAGTTGTGGACGGGATCCAGCTTGAGGCAGCGGCAGTAGCGGATATATCGAGTTCTGTTGAACAGTTGAATGCTGCTATTTCAGAGATTACCGAGAGCACGGAGGGACTTGCCGCATCTACGGAAGAGACAGCGGCATCGATGGATGAGATTGCTGCGAGCATAGGACAGGTGACAAACAGCACCCATGACCTCTTTGGCTCTATTGAGACAACGTCCTCTTCGATTGAGGAGCTGTCCTCCGCAATAAAAGAAGTGGCGCAGAATGCCGACACTCTTTCAAGTATAACCGATGAAACCCTTTCAGCAATAGAAGAGATAGCATCTTCTGTGAAAGAGGTTGAAATGAATGCAAAGGAATCGGCAAAGTTATCCGAAAAGGTCATGACCGATGCCTCAACATTCGGCATGACGTCCATAGAAAAAACGATAGACGGAATGAAAAATATAAAATTTTCAGTTGAAAAGACAAATGAATTTATAAAGAAACTTGGCGGCAGGTCCGAAGAGATCGGGAAGATCCTTAATGTGATAGATGAGATTACGGATCAGACGACGCTTCTTGCCTTGAATGCAGCGATACTCGCTGCTCAGGCGGGAGAGCACGGCAAGGGATTTTCAGTTGTAGCGGATGAGATTAAGGACCTTGCCGAAAGGACGGCATTTTCAACCCAGGAGATAGGCTCTCTGATACAATCCGTCCAGCAGGAGGTAAAGGGCGCTGTCCATGCAATGGGTGAAGGTCTGATATCTGTTGAAGACGGATTTAAACTTTCAAAAGAGGCATCGGATGCGTTAAAAAAGATTCTTGACAGTTCCAAAAAATCTTCGGAGATGGCATTTTCCATAGAACGCTCCACGGGAGAACAGACAAAGTCAGTAAAGCTGGTTTCGGAGGCAATGGAACGCGTTAAGGGCATGACAGGCATGATTGCCAAAGCAACATCAGAGCAGTCAAAAGGCATATCACTGATAATGACTGCAACAGAAAATATGAGGGATATATCTCAGCAGGTCAAGACAGCAACAGAAGAACAGGCAGTAAACAGCAAGCATATTTCGCAGGCTATCGAGATAGTCTCCGACAAGAGCCAGCAGATTTCAAGGGCCATCCATGAGCAGAAGATAGGTTCGAACCAGATATGGGATTCCACGGAGAAGATGAAAGAGATTCCAAAAGGAAATCGCGACCTTGCATTTAATGTAAATAATTCCTTAAGGGCGCTCCTCAAGGATGCAGAGTTAATCGACACAGAAATAAAGACATTCAAATTTTCTGAGGAAAAAGGCAAAACCGTAATAAGCTTTGGTGTCGTGCCGTTGGAATCTCCTGCAGACATGTTCATAAAGTTCAGTCCGCTGGCAGAGTATCTCAGCAAGAAACTTAACAGGAAGGTTGAACTGAAAGTGGCCATTGATTTTGAAGAAGCGGTAAGCGATATCGGCAAGAACGTAACGCAGGTATGTTATATGACGCCGTCTACGTATATAGAGGCGCACAATAAATATGGCACTGATGTGATTGCAAAGGCGCTCAGGGACGGCAAGCCTTATCAGCATTCCGTGATAATTGCAAGGATGGACAGGAATGTAAATTCAGTGGAAGATTTAAAGGGCAAGACATTTGCCTTTGGGGACTTCCACTCAACATCAAGCCATATTGTGCCGAGGGCCATGCTTTTGGAGGCAGGCATAGAACTGAAAGATCTTCATTACTACAACTATCTCGGCCATCACGATGACGTTGCCAGGGCAGTGCTCCAGGGCGAGTTTGATGCAGGCGGTATTATGGAGGCGACTGCATACAAGTTCAGGGATCAGGGCTTAAAGTTTCTAAAGGTCTCGGAAAATATTTCTGAATTTAATATATGCGTTAATAAATCAGTGGGCAAGGAAGAAGCATCCCGCCTGCGGTCTGCCTTGACTGAGCTGACCAACCCGTCTGCAGAAAACCGGCGCATACTTGAATCCATAACCAAGAGCTATACGGGTTTCGTTGAGGCGAGGGATGAGGATTATGATAATATAAAAGCCATGATGTCAAAACTGGGGATGCTGTGATGATAAAGATAAGACATTCACTGGCATTCAGTTTCATAGCTGTAATAGTGCCGCTGCTTCTTATTGTGCAGGGAGGATTGAGCCTCTGGTATCTTATCGGGCCGTGGAAGGGTTCCCTTAATGACGGTCTGAAAGAGAAGATAAAGATAGCCAGCTCTCTTGTTGCAAATTCTGCCGCCACCTCTATAACTACGCTTAATTTTGACTATCTTGATTTTTGTGTAGCAGGACTGAGCAAGGATGAAGATATCCTCTCGATAAAGGTTACCGATAAAGAAGGGAAGGTACTGAAGGAAAAGGTGATACGGACCGAGGAAAGGGGAGAAACCATTAATCCCTTTTTTATTCCATGGAAAAATGTGATGAATCTGCCGATTATTTCTTCAGGGGAAAATATCGGGAAGATTGAGATCTATTACTCAGGCAGGAGAGTTAATGAAATATTGGGTAATATCCTGAAGCTTATGCTGTTTCTTCAGGGAGTAATCTTCATGCTTCTTATCTATGCCCTTTATTATTTTTTCCAGAAAAAGGTTGGAAGGCCTATTGAAATGCTTAACGAAGAGATAAAAAAGGCAACTGCAGGCGACCTGACTGTAGAAATCCCGGAATTTGGAGCTAATGAGATTGGCAGCATTGCAAAGGGGTTCAGTTTTCTTATTGACAGGCTGGCTTCCACGTTAAATAAGCTGAGGTCTATATCCGAGAATGTCTCAATGGCTATAGACCAGTTGAACCTTACATTCAAGAATGTTACACAGGGAACCCAGAAGCAGGGCGAATCAATCAATGCCTCAGCAGCCTCTATAAAACAGGCAAAGAGTTCTCAGGATCATATAACAGAGGACACCGGAAAGCTGATAGATTTTTCCAATGAGAACGTGACATCGCTGCTCGAGATGAAGGCAACGGCAGATGAGATTGCCGCCAGCACAGGCAAGCTGTTTAAGGCTACGGAAGATGCTTATTCCGCAGTCGCTGAAATGACCCAGACTGCCAAAATGATCGCAGCCAATACAGAAGAGACGTCTGCCGCCGTGGAGGATACCTCAACCGCTATCGAGGAGATAAATGCATCGGTAAGGGAGATTGAAAACAGCGCGAAGGAATCAGCTTCACTTGCTTCAAAGGTCACTGAAGTGGCATCCGAGGTGGGGATGATGGCAGTTGTTGATGCAGTCGAAGGCATGGAAAAGATATCCGAAGAGGTAAAACACTCATCAGAGATAATAACCCGTCTTGGCACAAGGTCGGCAGATATCGAAAAAATCCTTTCTGTTATAAAAGATGTGACAGAACAGACGAATCTGCTTAGCCTGAATGCAGCTATACTGGCTGCACAGGCCGGAGAGTACGGCAAGAGCTTCTCTGTCGTTGCTGATGAGATAAGAGCGCTCAGTGACAGGACTGCGTCATCTACAAGGGATATATCTAATATTATCAAAACAATACAGTCAGAGATATCAGAGGCAGTAAAGTCAATAGATTCAGGTATGCACAGGGTTAACGAGGGCGGCAAAATGGTTTTTAAGGTTGGCGATGCACTAAGGGAGACGCTGTTGGCGTCAGAGCAATCTGCTGATATGTCGCGGTCCATAGAGAGGGCAACAGAAGATCAGGTAAAGGGACTAAAGCAGGTTGCACTTTCAATAGAAAATATCAGGGGGATGATGGAACAGGTCGCAAAGTCAACACAGGAACAGGAGAAGGGGACATCTCATCTGTTCGAGAGCGTCAGCGATGTAAAGGACGCAGCTGATATTGTCAAGCAGGGAACCGAGGAAGAGGCTGCAAACATTAAGATAATATCAAAGAATCTCGAACTTGCTGATGAACGGATAAAAAAGATAGGGCAGTCAACATCAAATCAGCAGAAGATGAACGAAAATGTTACTGCTGAGATAGAACAGATAAAAATCTCAGGGATGACCATTACAAGAGATGTTGAGGATGTATCTCTCTCATTAACAGCGCTGCATGATGAAATTGAGTTGCTCAAAAAGGAGATGGAGTCATTCAAAATTAAAAGCTAAATTTTCGTCATTCCGCACTTGATGCGGAATCCAGTTTTTTGTTTTCTGGATTCCTGCTTCCGCAGGAATGACAGTACGCAATTTGAATTTTAAGTTTTGAATTTTAAATTTTTTTTAAAAGAGGGATAGATGGAAAAGTTTGCTGTTTTCAGTATAGGTGACGAAAATTTTGGTGTCGGTATCGAGAGGGTTGTCGAGATACTGAAATCACAGAAGATTTATTCTATCCCTGAACTTCCTGATTTTCTTTCAGGCGTCATAAATGTCAGGGGCGAGGTGATACCGCTGCTGGACCTCAGGCTGCGTTTCGGCGTTCATACACCTGCAAAAAAAAGGCGTATGCTAACTGTGCGGTGTGAAGGCGGGAATATAGCCCTTCTGGTGGATGAGATAGATGAGATAATCTCACTGAATCCCGAAGACATAACTGCTCCGCCGTCCATATTCAAGGGTTTAAAGACAGAATACCTTACAGGGCTTGGTAAAAAAGAAGACAAAATAATAATACTCCTGAACCTTGATAAGCTGCTTACCTCGGAAGAGAAGATAATCCTTTCCGACTCGTCGGACTCGTTCGCCTCGGCGAAGCCGCCTGAACGCGGACTGAAGAGAGAAGGCTCTCTGAACTTATAGGGGAGAAAGATGCAAACACTGGAAAAACTACTTGAAAATAAAGATGTAGAAGTACGAAGAGAAGCTGTTGAAAAAATAAAGGGCAACCCTTCGGAGGCCTCTATAGCGCTGCTTCTTAAGGCGATGCAGGATGTCAGCTGGAGGGTTAGAAAAACTGCAGTCGATATCATTCTTGAGGAATATCCGATCGAGGCATATATCAGCGGACTGATAAAGCTTCTTTATATTGATGATAATGCAGGCGCAAGAAATTCGGCGATAGAAACACTCATAAAGCTGGGTAAGAAGGCCACATCTTTTTTAATCGAGGCGTTTAATACGCAGAACCGTGATGTAAGGAAATTCATAATAGATGTGCTTGGAGAATTCAGGGATAAGAAGTCACTGCCGTTAATGTTCGATGCGCTTAAGGATGAGGATGATAACGTCAGGGCCTCTGCTGTTGAACACATGGGAAAGATTGGAGAGCCTGCTGTTGTAAGCGCACTTATAGAGATACTCGAAAGCGGTGATCTGTGGACTGCATATCCTGCTGCTGATGCACTGGGGCGGATAGGTGACAGCAGGGCTATCCCCTCACTTATTAAAACACTTTCCGTAAAGACTCTCAGAGAACCTGTGCTCATGGCGCTCAGCAGATTCTCAGCGCCGGAGACACTTAAACATATAGTTCCGCTTCTTGAAGATGCGACAAAGACGATACAGGAAGAGGCAGTCAAAACAATAAAGAATTTTTATCACAGAGGGGTCAAAGAAGAACTTATTGCAGAGGAGATAAAAAAGTTCTTCGGAGAGCGCGCTATCGACATCCTTGTGTCTCATGCGTGGAGCAATAAGCCTGATGTAAGGATTTCCGCGATACTTTTGCTCGGCCTTATGAAAGATGAAAGGGCGCTTGCTCCTTTGCTGGAACTCTCTCTGGAAGAGGATTTGGCAGAGGATGTGAAGAGGGCTTTGGTCTTCATAGGGAAGGACAAGCCCGATGTTATTTTGCCTTTGTTCGATACAGTAAGCCCTTACCAGAGACGGTTTATATGCGGCGTTGCCGGTGAGATTGCATCGCCCCTTTTCTATGACCTGTTCGAAGAACTGATGGCAGATGATGACGGTCACGTGAGAACACTTGCAGCGCTCGGCATCGCCAATATAGGCGATGTGAGGGCCATAAAGTCACTTAAAAATCTCCTGTCCGATGTCTACGAAGATGTGCAGGAGGCTGCGGTTACCGCCCTTGCCGCCCTCAAGTCAGGCCTTATGCGTGATGAGTTTATCAGTATACTCAGTGACAGAAACCCTCTTCTCAGAAAAAACTCTGTACTTGTGCTTGGTGAGATAGGGGCTGTTGAGGCAGTGCATGCCCTTGGTTTTGCACTAAAGGATGGTGACGTCAATGTAAGAAATGCGGTAGTTAAGGCGCTGTACATGATTAAATCGGGGGAGTCTGTAAAATATCTGACCGTTGCGCTTACGGATGAAACCCCTGATATCAGGGCCTCTGCTGCGTTGAGCCTCGGCAAGATTAAAGGGAAAGGGGTATCAGGATCTTTGATCCTTTTGCTTACTGACACTGATGATGCAGTCAGGGTGGCGGCGGTAAAGGCGCTCGGTGAGTTGGGCGATAGAAATACAGCAGGACAAATTATCGGATTGCTTTCGGATACAAACGGATTTGTTATAACCGCTGCCATAGAGACATTGAGCAGGATAGGCGGCGAAGGCGCCAGAAATGCACTGGTAAAGATGCTCTCTTCACAGGATAAGGAGATAAAAAGAACGGCCATAAAAGCGCTTGCGCCATTTGATGCCATAGAGGAGAATCTTTTGCCTTATCTGAACGACGGTGATTGGGCTACAAGGATGGCAGCTGTTGAAGTCCTTGGCATGAAGGTGTCTTCCGCCTCAGGCGGCTTGGGCGGAAAGGTGAAGCTTGAACTTGAGAGACTGATGGATAAAGAGGAAGACCCTATTGTGAGAAAGGCCATAGAGGAGAGTCTTGATGCTTGAGAGAGAAGAAACACTCCCGTTATCGGATGATGTGTTCAGGCTTCTCAGGGACCTCATAAGGGATTACTGCGGTATATATTTTGATGACGGCTCAAAATATCTTTTGGAGAGAAGGCTGTCAAAGAGAGCAAAAAGCCTTCTCCTTAACGACTTCAGGGATTATTACAGGCTTTTGTTATATGACAAGAAAAGAGATGAAGAACTTTTGTTTATTGTTGATGTCCTCACTGTTAATGAGACTTATTTTTTCAGGGAGATGAGTCAATTAAAAACTCTGAGTGAAGAGATACTGCCCGAGCTCAAAGATATAAACAGGGATACAAGGAAAATAAGGATATGGTCTGCGGGCTGCTCTACAGGGGAGGAGCCCTATACGATTGCCATGCTGATTCTGGAGAAAGGCTATTTTTTGGGGTGGGATGTCGAGATACTCGGCAGCGATATAAATCAAAGGGTGCTGCAGCATGCGAGGCGGGGCATATACAGGAAGAATTCATTCAGGACTACGGAAGAACATTTTGCAGAAAAATATTTTACGCAGGAGAATAATTTGTATAGAATAAATGATAATGTAAAGCAGCTTGTGAATTTCAGCTGTCTTAATCTTCTTGACCCGTTCAAGATCAAGTTTGTGGGTAATATGGATGTGATATTGTGCAGGAATGTGATGATATATTTTGACCAGGAAACCAGGAAAAAAGTTATTAAGAGTTTCCACGACAGACTGGTAGACGGCGGGCATCTTCTGCTGGGACACGCGGAATCATTGATGAATATCTCAACTGCCTTTACTCTCAAACACTTTAAGCATGACATGGCATATCAAAAACCTCCAAAGCTTTCAATAGCGATGTCTCCGGATAGCCTTGTTAAAATGGTATGGGGGAACAAAGGATAAATTATGACTATTAGTTCAAGGATAAAAGTTCTTATTGTTGACGATTCTGCCTTTAGCAGGCAGACGATAAAGAAGATGCTTGAAACGGACAAGAACATTGAAGTCATAGGAATAGCTTCTGACGGTATAGATGCCATGGCAAAGACCCTGAGACTCAGTCCTGACCTGATTACGCTTGACTTTGAGATGCCCGAGATGGATGGTTTCAGTTTCTTAAGATGGCTTATGAAGGAGAAGCCTACTCCTGTGATAATGGTCAGCTCTTATTCCGATACAAAAACGGTGTTCAAGGCTCTTGAATTAGGCGCTGTTGATTTTATTGCAAAACCTACGCAAAGGGCGTCTGCAGGGCTGCGCGGAATAGAAAAAGACCTCCTGAGTAAAGTAAGGGGCATCAAGAACCTGAGCATGGATAAACTAAGTAGAAATCTTAAACTTCTGAACGTTGAACCCGTGGTCACAGCTGCATCGGAAACTTCGATAGGCGAAATAGATGTTGTGGCCATAGGTACCTCAACAGGAGGTCCTGCAGCGCTCCAGATAATTCTTACACGGCTGCCGCATGATTTTTCTGCTGCGGTTTTGATAAGCCAGCATATGCCAAAGGGTTTTACGGGCCCACTTGCTGTAAGGCTTGACAAGCTTTCAGAGATAAAGATAAAAGAGGCGGAAAACGGGGACGTCGTGGAACCAGGCAAGGTATTTATATGTCCCGGCGGCGCGCATATGGTACTCAGGAAGAGGGGGCAGAAAAGTCATATAATGCTCAGAGAGGCAACCTATGAAGACAGGTATGTGCCTTCGGTTGATATAATGATGGCGTCTGCGGCAGAGCATTATGGCAGCAGGACTATGGGAGTTGTTCTTACGGGGATGGGGAATGACGGAAAGAAGGGGATGCTGGAAATTAAATCAAAAGGTGGTTATACTATAGCTGAGTCTGAAGAAACCGCGGTGGTCTTTGGGATGCCGGCTGAGGTTATAAATACAGGGGTGGTGGACAAGGTGCTTCCTCTTCCTGAGGTGTCTTCGGAATTGATAAGAATTGTTAAGAGAGGACAGGGTTAATGGAAAGAGAAATAAATATTGCGAAGAAGGCTGATGAATTCCTGCAGATATTCAAGAAGGGGGAGGAGTTTACGCAGGAACTTCTCAAAGAGAATGAGAAATTACGATTCAGGCTTGCCCAGCTCGAAGAGGACATAGAGCGTTCCGGTGACGAAGCAAAGGTAAAGCTTTATGAAGACAGGATAAAGACAACCGAGGATGAACTTAATTCTCTGAAGGAGAGATACAGGCAGGTCGAGGAGGAAAATAAGGATTTCGCAGTAAAGTATATAGAAGTGGAAGAAGAGAACAACAACCTTGCCAATCTTTACGTGGCAAGCTACCAGCTGCATTCAACTCTGGATTTTAATGAGGTTCTTAAGATAGTTCTCGAGATAGTGATAAATCTTATAGGCGCTGAGAAGTTTGCAGTGCTTCTTATCGAAGAAAAGACGAATGAGCTTGTGCCTGTTGCGACAGAAGGCATGTCTATAGCAAATGTCCCCAAGGTTAAATTTGGCGAAGGCATTATAGGCACCGTTGCAAAGGAAGGCGAAAGTTATTTTTCAGAGCACATTCATGACAGGGGTAATGGTTCTGAAGAGGAGCCGATAGTCGGTATCCCTCTTAAGATCAAGGAACATGTAATAGGCGCTATTGCTATCTATTCACTCCTGGAACAGAAGGAAAAATTTTCCAATATTGACTATGAACTTTTTAACCTGCTTGCAGGGCATGCTGCCACTGCTATTTTTTCAGCAAAACTATACACTCAATCAGAGAGGAAATTGACTACAATCCAGAGTTTCCTCGATCTTCTGAAAGAAAAGCCGAGGAGGTAAGGGGTAAGATGAATCACAGGTTCTTCAGGCCGATAGCGATCATTGTTTTATCCTTCTTTCTCTGGACCTTTGGAGGGGTGTTTGATATAGCTTATGCATTCAAAAACAGCGATCAGCAATCAGCTATTAGCCATCAGCAAAGCAAAACACAGAGGCCAGAGGAAAAGTTTCAGAAAGTAATTGAAGATATAGAAGAGACTCTCGCTGACACTGGCACAGACACAGAAACCAAAAAGGCTAAGGTTAAGGCTGAGAAAACAGAAATTGAATCGCTTGATGTTGAGATAAGGAAGCAGTTCAGAGAGACAGAGAAGAAACTGAAAGATTCAAAACTTCCTGATGAGATACTACAGAGGCATTATAAATTTGTAAAACATTATGAGGATAATCTCACTGAACTAAAGGCAAATCTTGACAACATAGAAAAGGCAAAGGATAAGGCAGAGGTAGAGGTAAAGGTTGAGGAAACCAAGAGATTCCTTGAAAAGACAAAACCACCGAGTAAACACAAACCCTTAGACCCTGATAAACTGCCGCATAGGACAGCAGAGCCGATTTTCAAAGAGCCGAGGACAAAGCCGGAAGAATTTAAGATAGAGGACAGAGCACAGAATACAGAAGACAGAGAAGAAAACAATATAAGTAAGATGTCATTCCCGCTCGTCGGGAATCCTTCTTCGGAAAGACTCCGGACAAGCCGGAGTGACAAAGGGGCTAAACCTATCCTTGTTGCAGCAAATGGTGCATTAGATGGCCTTTTGGCAGCGAATACTGAACCTTCTACACCCTACACGCTAAACGCTACACCCTCTGAAATACACGCTGCAAGCTACCCGCTATACGCTCAAGCGAATGTCCCGACAGATGCTGATTTAGCGGAGACGATAGAAGTCCAGTTCACGCCTGAGATAAGGGCAAAGGCAGCAGAGCTAAATTACAATCCTGTAAAGATATATAACTGGGTTCGTAACAACATAGAATTCGTCCCAACCTATGGTTCTATTCAAGGGGCCAATATGTGCCTTCAGACTAAGCAGTGTAATGATTTTGATACAGCGAGCCTCTTAATCGCATTACTCCGTGCTTCAGGCATTCATGCAAAATATGTTTATGGAACAATAGAACTGCCAATAGAAAAAGTAAAAAATTGGGTTGGTGGGTTTACAGATGCCAATGCAGCATTAACCCTTATCGCATCTGGTGGTATACCAGTAACTGGCCTCACTTCTGGCGGAAAGATTGTAATGGTGAGGATGGAGCATGTGTGGGTGGAAACTTATGTTCCATATGGCCCATACTCAGGGAGATCGTCAAATCTAAATGCTACAAAGACATGGATACCCTTAGACCCATCATTTAAGCAATACACTTATACTGAAGGAATCGACCTTCAAACTGCAGTTCCTTTTGATTCACAATCATTTCTGAACCAGATTAAATCAACTGCTACCATCAATGAACAAGAAAATTATGTAACCAATGTAGACTCCAATTATGTCCAGACAACTCTAACGAATTATCAGACCCAGTTACAGAACTACATTAACCAGAATATGCCAAATGCAACAGCAGGAGATATTCTTGGAAAGAAAGAAATTATGAAACAAGAGTTAGGAATCCTTCCTGCAACCCTTCCTTACAAAAGGATTGTTACAGGAATAAAGTATTCGACAATACCTGATAATTTGAGGCATAAAGTAGCTTTTACAATAACTGACCCTTACCTATTTGAAACTTCGCTTTCTTATACAGCCAGTCTTCCAGAACTAGCGGGAAAGAAAATTTCATTGTATTATGGTCCCGCTACTCAGACAGATGAAGGTCTTTTTAAATCATACTTACCTAAACCGCACTCTGATGGAAGCCCTATAAAGCCAGAAGAATGGCCTTCCTCATTGCCAGCATATCTAATAAATGTAAGACCTCAATTAAAGATTGAAGGAATTGAAATTACAAATGGAATGGCAATTGGTATGGGGAAACAGCAAAATTTCAAAATTTCCTTCTACGGCCCATCAAAATTCGGACAGACCATAGATAATGATTTAACTGCCGGAAGTTTTAATAATGTTTTCTTGATTGCAGGAAAAATACCTCAAGAACTTGTAGAAAAACATCGCACCAACGCGAATTCAACTCTGGTTAAGTTGCAAAACGGACTTGCTGCAAACTTGACTAACGACGAAATTTTAGGTGAATTTCTGTTTGGTGCTGCAATAGGTTATTGGGCTGAACTGGATTTATTAAATTCAATAGCGAGTGTTACAAGCCGCGTTGTGGCAGGCAGATTGCCTTCGGAAGGGATATACAGCTACGACTTGAAAGTCAATTATTTATATGGTATGCCCTATAAAGTTAATGGAGCAAGCCTGATTACAGATATAGACGCAGATGTCCAGGTAGTAATAAGTAGAGATGGAAATAAAGAAAAAGCAGTTAATTATATGCTTGCAACAGGAATGCAGGCATCACGTTTGGAGGCGGCAATTTATGATCAAATGATAAATAAAACCCCAAAGAATCAGGGAATTTCTACCGCACATATTTTTGAATTTGCTAACAGTAACGGAATTCCTCTATATCACATTAATAAAAATAATTTTTCTACAGTGCTGCCAAAACTCCAGATTTCTGCGGAAACTAAAAACGATGTGCAAAACGCAATAAACAGTGGGAAAGAGGTTTCCATCCCGCAGCGAGAAGTTACAAAAGATGGCTGGACAGGGGCCGGCTATTTGGTTATTGACCCTAATACAGGGGCCGGTGCCTACATGATGAGCGGCGGGTTTGCCGGTGGCGGATTTACTTTACCGCAATTGCATCCGTTGCTTTTGTTCCTTATAGGTGCTCTCTTAGTAGGTATCGGAATTTTTGCCGGGTTAGAACTTGGCATTGCTCTTGCGATTGCTGCTATTGTTATAGGGCTATATGACCTTATTTCAAATATATTGCCTATTCTTAATAATCCTAATTTAACGCCAGATCAAAAAGAATTAGTTGTTGCAGCATTAGCTACCTTTTTTGCAATTGGTGTTCTCATTGCTCTTGCGGGGATAGTCTTTGGAGCTTTTTCAGGATTTGTTCTCATAGCATTAGCTTGGTTACTACTTTCAATTATAGCTTCAATAATAATTAATCGAATTATAGAAATATTTGCATCAGTGCAGAATGAATTGTACTGGAAAAAACAATGGATAGCATGATTGGACGTAAACTCTCGGAGAAAGATAAATGGGTATTACTGGAATTGCTATATTTTCTTTTAGCAATTGCATTTGCCCCTTTTAGTTTTTTAGTTTGGTATATTCTTAACAAAAAAAAGTTCAGCTTTTTCTATCCGCTAATTGGCATGTTAGTAATCCTTGTATTCGGCTCTGCAAGTTATGTGTATGTGTTTCAACCCATTGCAAAATATCGTTTAGATTTTGGTATTGGAGGGGCAGTAGTTTATGGAGGTCTTTTAACAACACTTTTTTTTATGAGCAGATTTACTTATCCCAAACAAGCCAGTAGAGTGTATTTCTTTTTTTACTATTTTGGTTATATGCTTTTAACCTCTAACATAATTTTATGGACTGTAATACCCAGATACTATCTCGTAAAAGGAATAGATCAAGGTGTAATAATGATGATGTTGTTGGGTGTAATATGGATTATTACCATCCTCTTTATAAATAAACAATGCCCACCAATAGAGGAAGGAATAGTAGTTAATAATCCGAAAGAAAAAAAGGTGGCACTCTTGTGCATATGGTTACTGGCAATCGGAATCCTTCCGATGTTGAAAGTTATCATCTATGCATCATCTAAATTGATTAAATGAATAAGGAATTTTTACAAACAATAGTAAGGTCTGCGATGAAAATGTTTTGTATTATCTTTGTCTTAGCTTTTGTGCTGTGTCATGGAATAGCTTTTGCCCAATCCTCCTCTATTATCAACGGCCTTGCCTATCTCCATGCCGTCCAATCCCCTGCAGGCTACTGGGGCGATGTTTCAGAAGTTCCATACAATTCCTTTGTTGACAGTTGTGCTGTTACTGAAACTCTAAAATATCTCACCGAGACTGGCACGGCTTATAACTCAGCCATTCAATGGATAAATTCTACCGAAGTTTCGAACAATGATTATCTTTTTACAAAGATGCTTGTCTTGGCTCAAGCAGGATTTAATGTATCAGCAATCAGAGATTATTTGCTGAGCATAAAAAACGATGATGGAGGCTGGGGAGTAGAAGATGATTTTGAAAGTGACATAAAAAGAACCACCCTTGCCCTTCAGGCTTTGAAGGCAGTCAACTATTCTGACCAGACAGTTATCCAATCTGCACTCGGTTATCTCCTCTCCACCCAAAACACTGATGGTGGATGGGGTTTTTATCAGGGCGATGAGAGCAATGTTTATATGACGGCTCTTGTTTCAATAACACTACAGCAATTTCCTCGAACAACATCCAACGCCACAGCCATCAATAAAACAACATCATATCTCATTGCTCATCAGAATGCTGATGGTGGGTTTTCTTCGACAAGCTCAGGACAAGGTTCAGGATCAACCGTTTATGAGACCGCTCTGGCATATATATCCTTGGTAGGAGTAACTACAGACAATACAGTTTTAGGCAATGCAGTCAACTATCTTACTTCAACCCAATCACCTGATGGTTCATGGCTTCAAGACCCATATAGCACAGCCCTTGCTTTAAGGGCATTATATCTTTCAGAAAACAAACCAGAACCGCCTCCTCCTCCAACAACCGGCACAGTGACAGGCAAGTTAGTTGATGCATCAACGAATCAGCCATTAGGCGGTGTTTCTGTTGTTTTGCAGGCTGATCCGAGTATGAATACAGTAACGGATGCAACTGGCAATTTCACATTATCAAACATCCCTCCCGGAAGCCAGAAGGTTAACTTTTCACTTTCGGGCTACGCAACAGCAACCGCAACAGTGAACATCACCGCGGGCTCAATAGTGAATCTCGGAACAATTCCTCTTTCAACAAACCCGACAACAGGCATTATAAAGGGCACGGTGACAGATGCAGCAAATGGACAGTCTTTATCAGACGTGACCATCACAGTAACAGGCTCTTTCAATGGAAACACAGTAACAGGCATAGATGGAAGTTTCATCTTTACCGATGTTACACCTGGAAGCGTGACCATAACCGCATCAAAGACAGAATACTATTCAGTTACAGGAACAGGGACAGTCGTGGCAGGAGGAATCTTATTCTTTAATCCACAACTAAGTACCTCACCTCCTACTGCCACAACTGGGAATCTTGCAGGAAAGGTCTATGATGGCTCAACGAATATACCAATTCAAGGTGCAGCAATCTCACTCTCAGGAGCTACCTCCACAACCACAGATGCACAGGGTAGTTTCCTTATAAAAGACATAACACCTGGCACATATCAGGTAACCATCTCAGCCTCAGGATACATAAGCCAGACATATCAGGTGATGATAATTGCGGGTGTGACAACTGATATGCAGACTGTTTATCTTACACCTTCTCTTCAATCCACTACAGTAACCGGAAAAGTTACAGATGCATCAACCGGAAATCCAATAGCTGGTGCTGATGTGGCAGTTGTTGGGACGGCTTTTTCCTCAAAGACAGCGACTGATGGGACTTATAGCATCACGGGCATAACAGAATTAGAATTCAGCCTCAAGGCATCAGCGGTAGGCTATGATAGCCTTATACACATTATCTCTTTGATCGATCATGGCATATATACAGTTGATTTTCCCTTAGCCCCAAGCCAGACAGGTGACTTGAAGATTGTATCCCTTTCCACTGACAAACAGAGCTACACGGCATATTCCCCTGTTTCCATCATGGCTGAAGTGCGCAACAGCGGCAGCGCTCCTGTTGGCGGTACGGTGATCGTATCAATGTTGAATGAGCAGGGTCAGGTTGTAGACAATATACAAGCGACGTGGACAGACGCCGATAGCACTGTGCAGAGCCATTTCGACTTCCAGCCTGGCGCCATAACGTCAATCAGCATTCCCTGGGAAACCGGAGATATCCTTCCCGGCGCATACAGCATAATTGCAAAGGTCATGAAGGGTGAGGTGGTGGCTGGAGGCGGGGCAGTAGTCGTGGCCGAGCGAGTGACAGGTTTTCTTGTAGATCCCACGCAGGCCATCGTCAGATTGACCCTGACCCCGCTGCCTCGTTTCACAAATCTTGGCGCGGCAGAGCAGATCAGCATTCAGGCGGACCTTGTAAACCGTTCAAATGTGGCGACAGAATTAGGCATTGCCTACGAGTGGCGCAGCCCCGGCGGGCTTTTGATCAAGAGCGGCACGGGTATAATATCGTTGCTCCCTGCAGAAACCACCAAATCAGTCACGCTCGAAACTTTCCCATACACCTTTGCTGAGAGCGGGGAGCACCCGATAACAATACAGATATTGAGCGGCCCCATACCCGTAAGCTTAATCGGAGATGTTGTTTCAGTTGCCCCCGGCATACGCATAGAGCCGGGCCAGACCATTACGCCTTCAACCGTGGTTCCTGATGGAGATAAGCGCATACGGATTGATATTCGCCTGAAGGGTGTGGAGCAGAAATGATGCCCAGGATAATCCATATAGCGTTGTCTTGTTTATTGGCTACCCTTGCTCTGTGGTTTACGACACCGGCAGGAGCACAGGCCGCTTCAGACAGCGCCGGTACAGAGTTTTTTGTAGCCTTTCAGCCTAATACAGCAGCAGGTACGAGCAACCTGTCGTTGTTTATTACCGGTCAGCAGGATACCCAGGGTGTGGTTGAAATCCCTGGTTTGAATTTCAGCCAGGCATTCACTGTCCAGGCGAATAGAGTAACGACGGTCAATCTTCCGAGTTCAGCCCAATCTCTCGGCAGCAACAGTATTGCGAGACTCGGGGTGCGCGTTACTGCGCAGAACGAGGTAACGGTATATGGTTTAAATCAAAGGCAATATACTACAGACGCCTTTTTGTCTCTCCCGGCTGATATTTTAGGTCTGGAAT
>Ga0265296_1001675_pt1 | contig 24606 bp, 22 predicted proteins | sample MunlanPumphouse1_FD_189073 | JGI IMG/M metagenome (GOLD analysis project Ga0265296, IMG submission 189073) | Groundwater microbial communities from a municipal landfill in Southern Ontario, Canada - Pumphouse #1 | ecosystem: Environmental > Aquatic > Deep subsurface > Groundwater | place... | reverse complement strand
CTGGGAAGTACGGCCGCAAGGCTAAAACTCAAAGGAATAGACGGGGACTTGCACAAGCAGTGGATTATGTGGTTTAATTCGATGGTAAACGAAGAACCTTACCAGGGTTAGAAATCCTAATGAAATCCTTTAGAAACATTGGACCTCGCAAGACATTAGGACAGGTGATGCATGGCCGTCGTCAGTTCGTGGTTTGAATTGTTCCCTTAAGTGGGGTAACGAACGCAACCCTCGTTGTGTGTTACAAGTGTCACACGATACTGCCCCCGCCTAAGAACATAAATACGACCTCACCCCTAACCCCTCTCCTTAATAAGGAGAGGGGAAAAATACCAGCAGGTATTTGGGGTGAGGTGGATTTGTGAATTTAGGCGGGGGAGGAAGGAGAGGATGACGCCAGGTCAGCATGTCCCTTGATACCCTGGGCTACACACATAATACAATGGCCGTTACAACGCGCAGCGACGAGGCGACTCTGAGCTAATCGTCCAAAAGCGGCCCCAGTTCGGATTGGAGTCTGCAACTCGACTCCATGAAGTTGGAATTGCTAGTAATCACAGGTCAGCTAAACTGTGGTGAATACGTTCTCAAGTCTTGTACTCACCGCCCGTCAAGTCAAGGGAGCTGGGAGTACCCGAAGTCTCTACATAAGTAGGGCCTAAGGTAAGCTCGGTGACAGGGACTAAGTCGTAACAAGGCACGGGTAGCGGAAGCTGCTCGTGGAATAATTCAATTTGAAAATCGTCCTAATTCTTTTTTAAAGAATTACAGATCCCGTCAAAAGCGGGATCTAGACCAAGGTTTGGTCGGACTTATTGAGTCGGTATTGTGTCGCTCAATTGACGACACAATGCTTGATCATAACAAGCTAAAAAGATGAAGTTTAAGATAACTTAAAAATCTAAGACAATTTGGAAAGACAAATAAATAAAAAAGTTTAAAAAGAACGAAACAAAACATAGAACAGCAATCCGCCAGTTGGCGGACAGGAAAAACACCTCGCGCAAGCGGGGTGTTTTTGGTATAATTTTTATATGTTAAAGAAGAAAGAAAAAAATAAAATTCGAGTTGGGATATTGCGAGGTGGAGCAGGTAAACATTATGAATCTTCATTAGAGAAAGGTGGAGATATTATTTCTCATATTTTTGAAAATTTATCTGACAAGTATAAGATAGTTGATATTTTGATTGATAAAAATAATGTTTGGCATGCTGGCGGTGTACCAATACATCCTTCAGATTTATTAAATAAAATAGATGTAGCTTGGAATACATTGCATAATCTTAATGTATCTCCAATTTTAAATAACTTAGCTATTCCAAATATAGGTAATGAATATTTTTTAGGAGCTTTAAAAAATAATAATGAAATTCTAAGAGAACACGTAAAAAATATTGGTATTCAAATGCCTAGATCTATTTTATTATCTTCTTATCAAGAAGATTTTGATGGACCAAAAGAACAATATATTAGTAAAAAAGCAAAAGAAATTTTAAATAAATTTTCTGCACCATGGATCATAAAATCTTTTACAACTGATTCTAATATGGGAATACATCTAGCTAAAACTTTTAGAGAATTAGTAGATGCGATAACAGATGGTGTGAATCATAATAAAAGTATTTTAGTGGAAGAATTTATTCTAGGGAAGGTCATTTCTCTTCATTCTGTCTCTGGTTTTCGAGGTGAAGATGTTTATGTTTTTCTTCCTTTAAATTTTTCAATTAATGAAAAAGAAAAGATAAGTTCTATTGTTAAAGACTTGCACACCCATTTGGGGGTAAATCACTACCTAAAATCTGATTTTTTGTTACATCCTAAATTAGGTTTTTTTCTAACTAATATTGATTTTTCACCTGATTTAAGAGCAGAGTCTCATTTTGAACAATCTTGTAAATATGTCGGCGCAGATATATATCATGTAGTAGATCACCTCTTAGAAAGAGCTTTAAATAAAATGTGAATTTATGATATAATTTAGGTATAAAATTGTTTTTATCTGTAGCGGGTGGTCGCACTCACATAGGCACATATGTTGGAGTTTCGCCATCACCCGCTTCAAATGAAAATAATTTTTTTGTTTCTAAAAGTAATTTTTGGTTTTTGGAAATATAAAGTTATCCACAGTTTTGTGTCTAAAAGTATTGTATTATGTTCCGATATGCGAGATAATTATATTGTTCAGCAATAATTATTTAAAAATGTTTTTTCTTTTTTTAAAAATATTTTGAGGTCGCATTATTGCAAACTAAAATTAAAAAATTAATTTCGCGCAAGCGACGAAATAAAATGGCAGCAAAAAAGAAAGCAAAAAAGGCAGCAAAAAAGAGTTCAAAGAAGCGAGCATAATCTTTTTCCTACTTCTAAAAAACTTCCGTCGAAAGTCGGAAGTTTTTTAGTTTTTGTGTTAATATATTAGTTATGAGTCCCGTTAGAAGTTATCCTAAGGGGGCTGTGTTTATAAGTTAATAAAGTTACTAAAAATCATTTAATTATAATGTAATAATAGGTAATTTCTAACGGGATGAGTTTATATAGTAAAATATTTGGTGATACCAGCTCTAAATTTATTAAAAGTACTGGTAAAATAATAGCTGAAATTAACGCCTTAGAAGCTGATATTTTAAAGTTAACGGATGCAGATTTTCCTAAAAAAACACAAGAATTTAAAGATAGATTAGCTAAAGGTGAGAGTTTAGATGACATTTTACCAGAAGCTTTTGCTTTAGTTCGAGAAGCTGCGAAGAGGAATTTAGGTGAAAGACCATATGATGTTCAGCTTGTTGGAGGTCTTGCATTACATTTTGGAAAGATTGCCGAAATGAGAACAGGTGAAGGTAAAACACTTGTGGCAACATTACCACTTTATCTTAATGCTATTGTTGGAAAAGGTGCCCATCTTATTACTGTAAATGATTATCTTTCACGAGTGGGTGCAGTATTAATGGGAAAAGTTTTTAATTTCCTTGGTTTAAGTGTGGGTGTTATTAATTCTCAGAATGTTTCTTATTTATATAATTCAACACACATAAAAAAAGAAGAAGATGAAAATGAAAGTATAAAAGAGTTTAAAGTTGTTTATGAATTTTTAAAACCTTGTACACGCAAAGAAGCTTATGAAGCAGATATTACTTATGGCACAAACCATGAATATGGTTTTGACTATCTACGAGACAATTTGGCTACCTCTATAAATGATCTTGTACAAAGAGGACATTTTTTTGCAATAGTTGATGAGGTGGATTCTATTTTAATAGATGAAGCACGTACTCCACTCATCATTTCTTCTGCTTCGGGTGATTCTGAAGATTTTTATGTTAAATTTTATCAGATTGCTAAGCAATTAAAGAGGGATACTGATTATGAAGTAGATGAAAAATTAAAAGCTGTAACTTTAACCGATGAAGGAATAAGTAAAGCTGAAAATTTGCTTGGAGTAGACAATATTTATACAGAAAAAGGCATAAAATATGTTCATCATTTGGAAACAGCAGTAAAAGCGCAAGCTATTTTTGAACGTGATCGGGATTATGTTGTGAAAGAAGGAGAGGTTATTATTGTTGATCCTTTCACTGGACGTCTTCAACCGGGTAGACGTTGGTCTGAAGGAATTCATCAAGCTATTGAAGCTAAAGAAGGAGTAAAAATTGAAAAAGAGACTCGTTCTTCTGGTTCTATTACTTTTCAAAATTATTTTAGATTTTATAAAAAATTATCAGGTATGACAGGAACAGCAGAGACTTCAGCTGAGGAGTTTTTGAAAGTTTATAATTTAGATGTGATGGTAATACCTACCAATAAACCAATTGTGAGAAAAGATCAGACTGATTTAATTTTTCAAAGTGAAAAAGGAAAATTTAAAGCTATTGCAAAAAAAGTAAAAGAGTTGAATGAAAAGGGACAACCGGTTTTGATTGGTACTATTTCAATTGAAAAAAATGAACTTTTGTCTGTTTATTTAAAACAAGAAGGTGTACAGCATACCATTCTTAATGCAAAGAATCATGAAAAAGAAGGGGAGTTAATTGCAGAAGCAGGCCGTAGAGGTGCTGTGACTATTGCTACAAATATGGCAGGTCGTGGAATTGACATAAAGCTTGGTGGAAATCCACAAATAAAAGAAGAATATGAATTTGTAAAAAGTGTTGGTGGGTTGTTTGTATTAGGTACTGAGCGTCATGAAGCTAGAAGAATAGATAATCAGCTTCGAGGTCGTGCTGGTAGACAAGGTGATAGAGGAGAGACACAATTTTATGTATCGCTTGAAGATGATTTGATGCGTGTATTCGGATCTGAACGTATAAAAACAATGATGGGGCGTTTTGGTATTCCAGAAGATGTTCCTATTGAGAATGGTTTTATTAGTAGATCGCTTGAAGGTGCTCAAGCTAAAATAGAAGGTTTTCATTTTGATGCTAGAAAAAATACACTTGAATATGATGATGTTATGAATCATCAACGTAAAATTATTTATGAGAGACGACAAAAAATGATGCAAGCCGAAAAAGCTGAAATTGAAATTCTTTTGAGTTCTATAATAGAAAGTAAAGAAGATTTTATGAAAGCTAATGAAATAATTAAAGAAAAAAGAGAAAAAATTGGGGATCAAGTATTTCTTGAGACAGTAAGAAGAATTGCTCTTTATACGACAGATACTCTTTGGATGGAGCATTTAGAGGCAATGGATTATTTACGTAGTTCTGTAAATTTACGTGCTTATGGTCAAAGAGAGCCAATTGTTGAATATAAAAAAGATGGATTACAAATGTTTAAAGCAATGGAAGAAGAATTTAAAGGACAAGTTTTTTCACTCATAGAAACGATCAATACTGATAGTAAAATAAATATGGAAGTAGAGAAAAATGAAGTAAAACAAACATTAGTCACGAGTCATAATGAACCATCAGAATTTACTGATATTAGGAAACCTTCTGAAAATAAATTAGATATTGGACGTAATGATCCTTGTCCTTGTGGGTCAATCAATCCATCTACCGGAGAAGTGTATAAATACAAAAAATGTGGACTAATAAATGCACCTCAACATCGAAAATCATTGATTAATTAAAAATCCTTAGTATACAGTATATTGTAGGTTAAGGAATTTAGAAAATATGAAAGATTTAGAGAAAAAAATTTATAAGCATTTAAAAGAACGAAATTGGCATAATTTACGTCCTTCAGATGTTGCTAAATCAATAATGATTGAAGGAGCAGAGCTTCTTGAGCTCTTTCAGTGGGAAAATCTTTCTTTAGAAGAGATAAAAAAGAATAAGAAAAAAATAGATGAAGTAAAAGATGAATTAGCTGATGTTCTTATTTATGCAATAGAAATGTCAGTTCTTTTAAATCTTGATACAGAAAAAATAATAAATAAAAAATTAACTCGAGTAAATAAAAAATATCCAGCTAAATTAATGCGAGAAAGAACAGAAGATCCTGGTACAGAAAATGAGTATTGGAGGATTAAAAAAGAACATAGAAAAAAGAGATTATAAAATTATGCAAAAGTTAGAAATTGGTGCTATCTATAAACATTTTAAAGGGAATCAATATAAAGTGATTGGTATTGCTAAACACAGCGAAACTCTAGAAGAATTAGTTGTATATCAAGCTTTATATGGTGATAATGATCTGTGGGTACGTCCGTTAAAAATGTTTTTTGAAGAAGTTGAATTTAATGGTCAGAAAGTAAAAAGATTTAAAAAAATATGAAAATATCTATTAAAAAATTTAGGATTAAAAGAAAATTAATAGCTACATTAGCGGAATGGCATTTTTTTGGTAATCCATCAAAAAAATTAAAAATTGTTGGGGTAACAGGAACCAACGGAAAAACTACAGTAGCTACACTTTTATATAAAGTTGCAACGAGTTTAGGCTATAAGGCAGGCCTCATTAGTACTGTGGAAAATTTAATTGCAGGAGAAAGAATAATACACTCAGAAACAGCACCGCAAACCACACCTGATCCGATTTATTTGAATAAATTATTAAAAAAAATGGTGCAAAAAGGCTGTCAGTATGTTTTTATGGAAGTTTCTTCACATGCCTTGGATCAAAACAGGGTGGCCGGAATAAAATTTACTGGTGGAATCTTTACAAATCTAACGCACGATCATTTAGATTATCATAAAAGTCTGGAGAATTATTTTAGAGCAAAAAAGAAATTTTTTGAAATGTTGCCAAAAGATGCTTTTGCTTTATCAAATGCTGACGATGATCATGGTGAAGCGATATTAGATGGTATAAAAGCAGAAAAGTTTTTTTATGGGATTTTAGACGTCGGACATCAAGATTCCCAGATGTCCGACGTCTGGAAAAATTTTAATGGCAGAATTTTGAAGTTAGATTTTTCTGGATTAGAACTTAATTTTAATGGACAAAAAGTAATATCAAAACTCTTAGGAAAATTTAATGCTTATAATTTACTTTCTGTGTGGAGTACATGTAAACTTCTTAATTTTGATATGGTGAAGGTAAATAAGATTTTGGAAGGTATAGAACCACCTCGTGGACGTTTTGATTATTATGTTTCTCAAAATGGAGTTATTGTAATTGTTGATTATGCTCATACACCAGATGCATTAGAAAAAGTTTTATTAACCATTAAAGAAGTTTTACCCACCTTTGGCGGGAAAATATTCGAAAACGACCCGCCAAAGGCGGGCAGGATTATATCTGTATTTGGCTGTGGTGGAGATCGAGATTCATCAAAACGACCCAAGATGGGGAAAATAGGAGCGAGTTTGTCAGATATTGCTATTTTTACTTCTGATAATCCTAGAAGTGAAGATGGAGATAAGATTATTGACAATATGAAAAATGATTTAATTCACGAAGAAACAAAAAAAGTAATAACTATTCTAGATCGTCGTTTGGCTATAGAAGAAGCTGTTGAAATAGCTCAAAAGGGAGATATAATACTTTGTGCAGGAAAAGGGCATGAAGATTATCAAGAAATTAAAGGCGTAAAATCACATTTTAATGATATGGAAGAATTTAAAAAAATATTGAAATAAAATTATGCAAATAGAAACCAGACCACATTCGAATACCTCAGTGCAAGCATGTAAAAAATGTAGTGTTGAATTTACATTAGATCAAGATGATTTTTCTTTTTATGAGAAAATGAAAGTTCCAGCTCCTAAAATTTGTCCAGATTGTCGTTTTAAAATGAGAGCACTTTGGAGAAATGAAATGTCTCTTTATTCAGGTAGAAAATGTGGATTATGTCATAAGAATATTTTGTCTATGTATAATCCGAAATCTAGTTATATAACTTATTGTTATAAGTGTTATATGTCAGATAATTGGGATCCAAAAGATTTTGATCAAAATTATAATAAAAATGAATCATTTTTTGAACAACTTAATGTTTTTTTTCATAAAGTTCCCAAGAATACTACTTTTATAAGTACAGGTGATGGACCTAATATAAATAGTGAATATTCTAATATGTCTGGTGGAATGAAAAATTGTTATATGAATTTTAATGGAGGAAAAGGGGAAGAAATGATTTATTGCAGAGGAATGCGTTTTGCAAAAGAGATTGGTGATTGTTATTTTGGAGAATATGTGGAAAGATGTTATGAATGTATAAATATTTTAAAATCTAATGGTTTAATTTTTGCAAGAAACACTTTTGATTCGATGGATTCTATGTTTACTTTAAATTGTAGTGGACTTAACAATTGTTTTGGTTGTATAAATTTAAAAAACAAATCTTATTATTTTTTTAATGAGCAATTGTCTCGTGAAGATTATCTTAAAAAGATAAGTGAGATAATTGGTAGTTATTCAAAATTAGAAGAATATAAGAAAAAGTTTAATGAATTTTCTTTAAAATTTCCAAAGCGAGAGAATAATAATTTAAAAACTGTAAATTCCATAGGAGATTTTCTTCTAGAGTGTAAAAATATACAAAATAGTTTTGAAGTTATAGGAGCAGAGAATTCTAAAAATCTTTTTTCAACAAGAAGTGCCCATAATTCAAATGGTGCTATAGGATATGGTTATAAAAGTGAATTATTGCTTGAATGTGTGTCAGTTGGTTATTCATCTAATATAATTGGATCTTATACAATAAGCGATTCTCAGAATATTATTTATTCTTCTGCTCTTAAAAATTGCCATGATTGTATTGGTTGTGATGGATTAAAAAATACTTCATATTGTATTTTAAATAAACAACATACAAAAGACGAATATGAAAAATTAAAGGAACATATTACTAAAGAGCTTATTGAAAAAGATTTATATGGACTCATGATGCCTACAGAGCTTGCGCCGTTTGCTTATAATGAAACAATTGCACAAGACAATATGCCTTTAACTAAAGAAGAAGCATTGGATCAAGGTTTTAGATGGGAAGACGATATTCAAAAAACAGAAGGGAAAGAGACAATGAAACCTGAAGAAATTCCAGATCATATAAAAGACGTTGAAGATAATATTACTAAAGAAATTTTGTGTTGTATCAATTGTAAAAGAAATTACAAAATTGTAGAGCAAGAATTACTTTTTTATCGTAAGATGATATTACCTATACCACGAAAATGTTTTTATTGTCGACATAAAGATCGAGTAATACGTCGTGGGCCATTTAAGTTTTTTGTACGTAAATGTTCAAATTGTAATAAAGATGTAAATACAAATTTAACAGAAGAAATTGCGCCAATTTTATATTGTGAAAAATGTTATCAACAAGAAGTGATTTAATATCAACAGTTTTGAACGATCGTCTAAAAGTGTTAAGTAATTAATTTTAAAATAAATAGATGCAAGATTATAAGAAACAATTTAAAGGAAAGAGAATTACAATTATGGGGTTGGGAGTTTTAGGGCGTGGTTTAGGATATACTAAATTTTTAGCAGAATGTGGCGCAGATTTGATTGTGACAGACTTAAAACCTTCGACTGCGCTCAGGTCATCGCTTAAAAAGCTCCAGAACTTTAAGAACGTAAAGTATGTATTAGGCAAGCATAGGCTAGAAGATTTTAGAGGTAGAGATATGATAATAAAGGCAGCTGGCGTGCCACTTGATTCTATTTATATAAAAGAAGCTAGAAAAAATGGTATTCCAGTGGAAATGGATGTATCTCTTTTTGCTAAATGTGCACCAGAAGTGATGTTGATAGGAGTGACGGGCACAAGGGGAAAATCTATGGTTACAACTCTTGTTTATGAGATTTTAAAAAAGAATGAAAAGTTGTTGAAGAAAAAAGTTTATATTGGAGGGAATATTCGTGGTGTGGCTACATTACCACTTCTCAAAAAAACGAAAGAAAGTGATATTTTAGTTTGCGAACTTGATTCTTGGCAATTACAAGGTTTTGGAGATGCAAAAATTTCTCCTGATATTGCAGTGTTTACTTCTTTTATGCCAGATCATATGAATTATTATGGTTCGACTTCCTTCGACAAAGCTCAGGATAAATCGCTCACCACAAGTAAAAAAGCTATGAAAAGATATTTTAAAGATAAAGTAAATATTTTTAAATATCAAAAAGAAAATGATGTTTTGATAATTCGCGGAGGTATGAAGAAATTTATAAAAAAAGGAGATACAAAAGGGAAAATAATTATTGTGAGTACAAAAGATGTAGAGAGATATAATTTTATAGTACCTGGGGAACATCAAAAAGAAAATTTGGCTTGTGCTGTGGAAGTAGCTAAGCAATTTAATATTCCAGATGCAAAGATTGCTCAATCTATCAAAAATTTTAAAGGATTAGAAGGACGATTACAATATGTAAAAGAAATAAAAGGTATAAAAATATATAATGATAATAACGCTACAACACCAGAAGCTACGATAGCTGGTATAGAGGCACTTTCGATATATAAAACAGAGAAAACACAGAGTAGCCCTGTGTTAAATAAACACAGGGCTACCCTGTGTAAGAATATTATTCTTATTTGTGGTGGGGCAGATAAAAAATTACCACTAGATTCTTTTGTGAAAGTTATAAATAAATACTGTAAGGCTGTTATAATGATACCAGGGACGGGAACAGATAAATTAATTAATAATTACGAATTACGAATTACGAATGAAAAAGTTAAAGATTTAAATGAAGCTGTAGTGGCTGCGTTAGGCAAGGCCTCACGCGGAGACATTATTCTTTTTTCTCCAGCATTTGCATCTTTTGAACAATTTAATAATGAATATGAACGGAATGACCTGTTTCTTAAAATTATTAAGAAACTTAAATGATTTGTTTACCTGTCCCGTACTAAATTTTTGATTAGTAAGAAATAAAAGAATGTATAATATAAGAGATATAGAATATAATAAAATAATAATTAATATTTAAAATTTTAGTACTGGGATGAAGTTAATTAAAAAGTTAAAATAATAAATGGAATTAGATTTATCAAAAATTAAAAATGTGCATTTTGTTGGGATAGGTGGAATAGGTATTTCTGCTATTGCTAGACTTATGTTAAGCCAAGAAAAGGATGTGACAGGACAAGATATGCAAGAAGGATTAATTGTTGATGAATTGAGTAAATTGGGGGCAAAAATTATGATTGGTCAATCATATGAAAATATTCCTGCTGATACAGAATTGATAGTTTACACGACAGCTATCATTACTTATGATCCGAAATTTTTTGCAAAAGTAAAAGAACAACAAAAAATTCCCATTAGGTCTTATCCAGAGATGTTGGGTATAGTGACAAAAGATAAATACACTATTGCTGTATCGGGAACCCATGGAAAGACGACGACAACTGCGATGATAGCTAAAATTTTAGTGGATACTGGCAAAGATCCATCAGTAATAGTTGGTTCTTTATTAAACCCTTCGACAGGTTCAGGGCAGGATCCTTCAAGTTCTTCAGGGCAGGGAAAAACAAATTTAATAATTGGTAAAAGTAATTTTTTTGTTGTTGAATCTTGTGAATATGAAAGATCATTTTTAAATTTAAAACCAAAAATTTTGGTAATTACAAACATAGAAGAAGATCATTTAGATTATTATAAAGATATTTCTGATATAGAGTCTGCTTTTTCTCAAATTTCAGAGCAGACGGATAATTTTATTGTTTGTGATCCTAGTAGTATTTCTGTTTCTAGTATTTTAAAAAAGAAATATAAAGCAAAAATTTTAGATTATACGCAATTTTTAGATAAAGTTCCAAAGTTATCTGTTCCTGGTATTCACAATAGAATGAATGCAGCTGCAGCTTTAGTGGTAGCAGATTTTTTGAATATTAAAGAAGAAGATGCTCAAAAATCAATAGCACAATTTTCTGGTACTTGGCGTAGATTAGAAAAAAGAGGGAAGACAAAAGATGGAACCATTATTTATGATGATTATGCTCATCACCCAACAGAAATAAAAGCGAGTTTAGAAGCATTAAGAGAACTTTATCCCGCAGGAGAGAAAAAGATTACTGTATTATTTCAACCGCATCTTTACAGTAGAACAAAAGCTCTTTTTAATGATTTTGCAAAATGTTTTAAAGGAGCTGATAATATATTTTTACTCCCTATTTTTTTTGCTAGGGAAGATAAAGATGATAGTATTTCAAGTGAAAAATTGGCTTCGGCTATTTGTTTGGCAGGGGACAAAGCTAAGGCTTTTCCAGACTTTGGGTCATCAGAAATTTATATTAAAGATTTAAATCTTGGAGAAAATGACGTATTTGTGACAATGGGGGCTGGAGAAGCATATAAAGTGGCAGATAAAGTTTTTAGTATAAGCTAAAAAAAGAAAAGAGAAATTTTTAGTCAAAATCTTATCCACAAGGCCTGGATTACCCCTATTTTAGACTTATTTGTCAATGATTACTTTACAAAATAACCTTATTTTACAAGTTATTTTGTATTTGACATACTCTAAAATCGTTGTTTAACTATTGACTTTCTCTATCTAAAATGCTAGTATATTAGTATATCTATATAAATTAGGTTTAATCCTTTGTTTATATAGATATTTTACAGATGAGGCCTTTTAATGATGTCTCTTGAGAGTTGGCGGAGCAAATACCGCTCTAATATGAATAAAAATAATTTAATACGGTTTGCTCAATCTCTCATGTTTTTGCCTTTTATGACAGGAACAGTTTCTTTCGGAAGTATTGTGATTAATACAACCAAGGAATCTACTCAAACTGTATTTATACAAAAACAAAATATTGAAGCTTCAGAATTATTAGCCCTTAACCAGGCTTTATATCAGGAAGCTAAAGATTTAAAAGCTCGCCTTGACTTGGCGAGTCAGGCTAAAGCAGAAGCTATTGATGCTTATTTTGAGTCACACGATATGCCACTTGCGGGTTATGGTATTAAAATGGTTAATGAAGCTATCAAAAATGATCTTGATTGGCGTCTTTTGCCTGCAATAGCTATTAGAGAATCTACTGGTGGAAAATTTGATTGCATAAAGGTTACAAATAACCCTTTTGGTTGGGGTTCTTGTAAGATTGGTTTTAAGTCTAACGAAGAAGCTATTGAGACTGTGGCTAGAAATTTAGGTGGTAATAATCCAAACACAGCAAAACATTATGCTGACAAAACAACAGAGCAAATTTTAAAAGCTTATAATCCTCCATCTATCATTCCAAATTATGTAAAACAAGTTAAATCTATAATGAATTCTATTGGAAAAGAAGATTTTGGGATAGAAGTGAAAGTGTAAAACAATAAAATTTCAAATAGCTGCTTTTTCACGGCTCGCACTTCAACCTGAATGTGGTAACTCTATCTAATACTGCGTATGCCGAAAAAAGCACTATTTGAAATTTTATTCCAAATGTATCAAAGTCATTTTATGTTCTTTTGGTTCAAATAGTGTAATCTGGAAATTATAATTTTTTCCTAATTCTAATTTTTCACGGAGTTTAATTTCAGATCCAAAGGTAGAATTATGTACAAGTCCAGCGACACCTTCTTTTATAGAGACAAGAGCCCCGTGTTTATTATATTTGATAACTACACCTTTTATAATATCTCCTTTTTTCAATTTTCCTTCGTATTCTGTCCATGGGTTTTCTTTTAATGCTTTAATAGAAAGAGAAATTTTACCATCTTTTATTTCAATTACTTTTGCACGAACTTTATCATCTACCTTAAACATACTTCGAGGATCTTCTACTAAACCCCAATCAAGTTCAGAAATGTGTACAAGACCTTCTAGTCCGTCTTCTAGTTTTAGAAATACTCCGAAATCAACCAATCCTGCTACTGTACAATCTAATTCGTCACCAACATTATATTTATTTAAAATTTCTTTTTTCTCTTCAGGATTATTATCTTTTTCAGAGAAAATTAATTTACCTTCTTTTGGGAGTGTGGAAATAATCATTACAGAAATTTTTTCACCAACGAGTTTCTTTAATTCTTTTAATATTTTATCTTTATCTGAATCAAGTACTCGTGGGTAATGTTCAGCTTTAAGTTGTGAAGCAGGTAAAAAGCCTTGTATTCCTTGCCATTCTAAGATTAAACCACCCTTGTTTGCATCTTTTATTTCTAAATCTAATACGGTTTTTGCCTTTATTGCTTTTTCAGCTTCGCTCCACGTAAGTGCTTGTTTTGCTTCTTTGAGTGAGAGTTCCGTATAGCCATTTTCATTTTCTTTTTCAACAACCTTTGCTTTTACAATATCACCTAAACTTATTTTTTTTATGATATCTTTTGCATTTATAAATTCACGGCCATAAATTATACCAGTTCCAAAAGGAGATAAATCAACAAATACTGATGATTTTTCTACTAGGATAACAGGACCTTCTACTAGGGAATCGACGTCTGGTCTGGTGATGCTTCTATCAACGATAGATTTTAATACTAAATTTTCTTTTAAGTTTTCTTGCACTGTGTCTTCTTTTTTCATCCCATTAAAAATTTTTAATTTTATTATCTCGTCCTCGTAAGTGAAATTTTTAACGGGACAAGTAATAAATCAAATAAAAATCCGCCATAAAGCGGATGTAAGGCTTAGGTTCTAATTTGACTCTTGTCTTTTCAGGGTTACCCTAAATCCATGCTTTTAATATATTAAAATTAATCTTACTATAATTTTACAAAAAAGACAAGCCCACACACCTTTTATTTTGCTTTGCTCTTATTTTTTTGGTATAATTATAGTAATGATAATTACATATTTTGGAAAGCAATTTTTTAAAATAACACAAGGAGATATGGTCCTTGCTTTTAATCCTGTCAGCAAATCTGCTAAATCTGACATAGGGGCTCATTTTGGAGCTGATATAGCCTTTATTACAACCAATTATCCTTTTTATAATGGAGTAGAACAACTTTCTCATGGAGAGCGTATGCCTTTTGTTATTGAAGGCCCTGGGGACTATGAAATAAAAGAAGTTTTTATAAAAGGAATAATGTCAAACACTTTAATTTCTGGTAAAAATTATATTAATACAATTTATTTACTTACATTAGATAATATAAAAATTGTATTTTTGGGTGCACTATCTAATTCAGAACTTTCAAAAGAAGCTCAAGAAATTATTGATAGTCCTGATATTCTTTTTATTCCAATCGGTGGTAAAGATGTAGCAAAAGATGTAAACTTGCTTGATCCTAAAGAAGCAGCAAAACTTGCATTATTATTTGAGCCAAAATTAATTATACCAATGAGTTATGATGATAATTCGTTAAAAGTATTTTTGAAAGAATTAGGTGAAGAAAAAGCTGAAGTTGTAGATAAATTAACACTTAAGTTAAAAGATTTAGATGGTAAAGAAGGGGAAGTAATTGTATTAAAAGCAATATAAGGATATGAATCCACCAAAATTTTTTAACAGAGAAATATTATAAATTAATTTATTTTTTTATATCAATCATATAATCTTTTAATGGATAAGTAGGTTAGGTATAAAATTTAGGCGGATGAAAAAAATAATTCATAATTTAAGAGAACAACCAGAAGAAGTAAGAAGACATGTTTTGCATATTCTTATCTTTGCAGTTATTGTTATTATGGTAATACTTTGGGTTTTTAGTTTAGGAAAAGATTTATCAAATTCTGATACTAAAGAAAAAGTAAAGCAAGATTTGCAACCATTTTCTGTATTAAAAGATAACATAGTTAATGGATATAAAAGTAGCACAGAAAATTCTGATACTTCTACAATAGAGTAATATTTACTTGTCCTGTTATAAAATTAACCGGACGTAGTTGAATCACAGAAACATTATTAAATAATTTTATTTTAGGATGGCAAAGAAATCTACAGAAACAATTGAAGAGCCACGCACAGACGGAATCATTCCAGTTGATGTTGTGACAGAAATGAAAGATTCTTATTTGGCATATGCTATGTCGGTAATCACTGCACGTGCATTACCAGATGTTAGAGATGGACTAAAACCAGTACATCGTAGGATTCTTTATGCCATGAATGAAATGGGTCTTACTTCAACTGCACGTTTTAGAAAATCTGCTGCAGTAGTAGGAGATGTACTTGGAAAATATCATCCTCATGGAGATACTGCTGTTTATGACACTATGGTTGGAATGGCACAAGAATTTTCTTATCGTTATCCTCTTATTTTAGGTCAAGGAAATTTTGGTTCAATTGATGGAGATAATCCTGCCGCTATGCGTTATACAGAAGCAAAAATGTCTAAAATTTCTAATGAATTATTGCGAGACTTAGAAAAAGATACAGTTTCATTTCGTCCTAATTATGATCAGACTCGTAAAGAACCCGTAGTTCTTCCATCTGCCGTGCCAGCGCTTCTTTTAAACGGCACCCTTGGTATTGCTGTTGGTATGGCTACGAATATTCCCCCACACAATTTGGCTGAAGTATTGGATGCAACAAATTATTTAATAGATAATGAAGATGCAACCACAGAAGATTTAATGCAATTTGTTAAAGGACCAGATTTTCCTACTGGAGGTATAGCTTATAATTATAAAGATATGCTTCATGCATATAGTACAGGACGTGGTGGTGTTGTTTGTCGTGGAGAAGCAGAAATAATAGAACAAAAAGGCGGTAACTGCCAAATTATTATTACTTCAATTCCTTATAGAGTAAATAAATCAAATTTAATAATAGCAATTGCAGAGCTTGTGCAAGAAAAAAAATTAGATGGAGTAAAAGGACTTCGAGATGAATCAACTAAAGATATTAGAATTGTTATTGATTTAAAAAATACTGCTGTTCCTGAAAAAGTTTTAAATTACATTTATAAAAACACACAGCTTGAATCAAATTTTAATTTTAATACAGTTGCTCTTGTTGATGGTGTTCCACAAACTCTTTCTCTTAAATCAATCCTTGCTTTTTTTGTTGAACACAGAAAAGAAGTTGTAAAAAGAAGAAATGAATATGATTTGAAAAAAGCACAAGAACGTGAACATATTTTACTTGGTCTCAAAAAAGCTCTTGATAAAATAGATCGTGTTATTACTGTCATAAGAGGGTCTAAAGATGGAGCTGTAGCAAAAATTAATTTAATGAAAGAATTTAAATTTTCTGAATTACAAACGATTGCTATTCTTGAAATGAAATTACAAAGACTTGCAGGACTTGAGAGAAAAGCTGTAGAAAATGAACTTGCAGAAAAACAGAATTTTATCAAGGAAACAAAGGATTTATTGGCAAGTCCAAAGAAAATTTTGAGTGTTATTTCAAAAGAATTGAAAGAAATTCGTGAAAAATATGCTGATGATAGAAGAACAAAAATAGTAAAAGGTGGAAATAAAGAAATTTCTGATGAAGATTTAATTCCAGACAAAGAAACAATGCTTGTCTTTACTGCTGGTGGATATGTAAAACGTACTGATCCAACAGAGTATCATTCACAAAAAAGAGGTGGAGTCGGAGTTGTTGATCTTGAAACAAAAGAAGAAGATTTTGTAACGATGCTTGTTTCTGGATCTACACATAGTGATCTGCTTTTCTTTACTAATTTAGGTAAAGCTTATCAAATGAAAATGTATGATATACCTGAAGGTCGTCGTGCTACAAAAGGTAAATCTATTATGAATTTTTTGTCACTTAATAATGACGAGAAAGTTACTTCTATATTGCCTATGCCAAAAGAACTTAAAAAAACTCCCATATCTTTGATATTAACTACAAAAAATGGTACATCAAAAAAAATGGCGGGAGTTGGATTTATGGATGTAAGAAGAAGTGGAATTATTGCTATTAGATTAGATAAGGGAGATAGTCTCGTTTCTGCACTTATAGTAGAGAAAGGTGATGAAATTATGGTTGCTACAGGTGGAGGACAATCTATAAGATTTAAAGAATCTGATGTAAGAGAAATGGGAAGAACTGCAGGAGGTGTTCGTGGAATTAAACTAGGAAAAAGCGATGAAGTTATAGGAGTGGATGTTGTTAAAAAAGACCCCTCGACTTCACTCGGGGCAGGTAAAGATGGATTTTTTCTTACAATGAGTGCAAATGGTTTTGGAAAGAAGACAGCTCTTAAAGAATACAAAGTTCAAAAAAGAGGAGGATCTGGTATTAAAACAGCAAAAGTTACACCAAAAACTGGCAAATTAATTGTGGCTAAAGTTTTGACCGGCCAAGAAGAAGAATTAATCGCTATGTCTAAAAAAGGTCAGGTCATAAGAACAGCCCTGAAAGATATTTCCTCTTTAGGCAGACAAACTCAAGGTGTCACGATAATGCGTTTACGCGCAGGAGATGGTATTGCGTCTTTAGTATGTGCATAGTATTTTTCATAACATAAAAATGTTATAATTAAGGTATGTTTACTGAACCAGTAAAAAATTTAAAAACTCTTGATTTGAGAGAAGATATGATTGTAGCTGATTTAGGTGCTGGTACAGGATATTACACTATTGCTGTTGCAAAGATGGTTCCAAAAGGAAAAGTTTATGCTATTGAAATACAAAAAGATTTTTTGACAACTATTATAAATAAAGCTAAAGAAGAACATCTTAATAATATAGAGTGTTTTTGGGGAAATATTGAAAAAATTGGTGGAACTAAAATAAAAGATGGCATTGTAGATGTGGTTATTGCTTCTAATGTATTTTTTCAAGTTGAAGACAAAGATAAATTTATAGAAGAAATAAAAAGAATATTAAAACCCAATGGTAAATTACTTTTAATTGATTGGTCTGATGCATCTTATATTGGAATAAGTTTTGATAAAATTATTCCTAAATATAAAGCACGTGAGATGTTTGAAGAGAAAGGTTTTATTTGGCAAAAGGATATTGATGCAGGTGATCATCATTATGGTATAATATTTAATAGGATATGAATCCACCAAAATTTTTTTACAAAGAATATATTATTAGTTAATTTATATTTATATCAATCACATAATATTTTAGAAAAGATGAGTTTGGTATAAAATTTAGGCGGATGAAAGGAAAATTTCAAATCATAATTTTAGTTGTATTTATAGCCACTGCTATTTTAGGTGTTCTTGTTTTTTCTGGTGCAATACCTATTGGAAATAGTGATAAAGGGCAGGGAACTGTTGTTTTATGGGGTACAGTAAAAGCTCAAATTATTAATGAGTTACTTCAAGATTTTAATCGTGCAAATCCTACTTTTGTCACAAAATATGTAGAAAAATCTGTAGATACTTTTGATAGTGATTTATTAGAAGCATTTGCTTCAGGAATAGGACCAGACTTATTTTTTATATCTGATGATTTAGCATATAAATATAGCAATAAAATTTATACAATTCCATATCAAAGTTATCCAGTTAATACTTTTAAAAATACTTTTATAGGAGCAGGAGAAGTATTTTTGACCTCAAAAGGAATTTTAGCTTTTCCAATAACTGTTGACCCTATGATGATGTATTATAGTAGAAGTATTCTTGATGCAAATGGTGTTGTTTCTCCTCCTGTTTACTGGGATGAATTTACTACACTTACTCCACTTTTAACAAAGAAAGATGAAAAAGGAATGATTATAAAAGGCACTGTTGCTATGGGGCAATTTTCTAATGTTTTACATGCTAAAGATTTATTAGCGACTCTTTTTATGCAAACAGGTAGTTTGATTACTGCTGAAAAAAATGGATCTCTTGTTTCTTCTTTCAAAGACAATGTAAAACAAAACTTAAGTTCTACTTTAAAATTTTATACAGATTTTGCTGATCCACTGAAAAATGTGTATTCTTGGAATAGATCTTTTTCTAATTCTCAAGATGCTTTTAGTACTGAGAATTTAGCATTTTATTTTGGTTTTGCAAGTGAGCTTCAATCTTTAGTTAGCAAGAATCCAAATCAAAATTTTCTGGTTACTTCTATCCCCCAGATTAGAGATAGTAATACAAAACTTACATTTGGCAGAGTTACTGGTATCGCTATTTCTTCTTCTTCAAAAAATTTCAATACTGCTATTTTGGCATCAAATTTAATGACAAATGGTGATTTTGCTCCTAAACTAGCTACTTCTTTAGGAATAGCTCCAGCACGACGTGATTTAGTTAAAATTATTCCTACAGATGCATATTTACCAACTTTTTATAAATCTGCACTTTTCTCAAAGAGTTGGCTTGATCCATCTTCAAAAGATACCAATGATATTTTTAGAGTTATGGTTGAAAAAGTGCTTTCAAATAGTATGACGACAGGTGAAGCTATTAAAAATGCAGATTCTAAAATTGGACTTTTGTTAATTAAATAAATCCGCTAAAATTTTTAACAAAATTAAAAGTAAGATTAAAAAGATGTATATTAAAAAATTTAGGTGGATAAATTTTATGAAAATTTTTAATGGAATAAATTTTAAAACATTATTGGGAATCTCTTTTATTATAATTGGATTTTTTTCACTATTTTTTATTTCTGATACAAAAGTTTTAGCTCAAACGGAAGATGAGATTATTATAGACACTCTTGGATATTCACGATTAAGTCTGACTGAGGTTATTTTTAATGGAGCTTATTATAATAATTTTAATAGACTAGGATTTACGACTTATTTTGAATATAAAGAAGGTAATTCTGATTTAAATTCTGGTGCAGATAAAACAATACCGATTGTACGGGATTCTAACGTAGAAGAAGCTAATGATTTTTATTCAAGTCCTAGTGTTACTCCTTTTAAAATTTATCACTATAGAGCAGTTGGTTGTTTTGAAGAAAATCCTATCAAAGAAGAGGGTTGTATTAATGATAATTCAGCGAAAAAATTTTATGGTAATGTTTTAAGTTTTAATACAGGTATATTTCCTTCTGGAGCTGTTATACCATATTTTGTTAATTATAATAATGTTTTTACCAATAATCCTACGTGTTTTAATGGTGCTACAAATTATCCAGCATGTACTGATAGTATTATTACAAAATGCAAAAATGGTGCAGTTAATTATTCTATGTGTACTGTTGACTCTGCTCGTAAATGTTTAAATGGAAGAACAAATCCAACTGCATGTACTAGTATATGTACAAATGGTGCAAAGAATTCTCCCAAATGCACTACTGATGCTGATGGTAATTGTTTAAATAAAAAAGGAAATCCTCCAGAATGTACCACTGGTTCAATGGTAGAAGATACTGGTGGAGGGTTAGTAAAATGTGGAACTTTGTTTTACGAAAAAGGCACTAAACCAATAAATGGTGTTGATGTTGTTGGAATGGTAACCAAAGAAAACCAATGTGGATTCAACGATGTTCTAATATTAATTAACGATGTTATAAAGTTTGTTCTTTATAAAATGGTTGTGCCTATTGCTGCTATAATGTTTGCCTATGCAGGATTTGAACTTTTAACATCAGGTGGAGAGACATCTAAGAGACAAAAAGCAAAAAAGATATTTACTGATGTAGCTATTGGTTTAATTATTGCTGTTGCGGCTTTTTTAATAGTTAAAGCAATATTGGCGATAGTTGGTTATAGTGGACAAACATTTTTAGAATAAGTTTTGATTTTATGATTATAAGATATATAATATATATACTTGTCCCGTTAGAAATTCACTAAGGGGAAGTCAAAAGAAAAAAATATGAATAATAAAATTTTTAATGGGATGAATTATTTAGAAAAAAAAATAAAGAAAGTTTTTTTAATAAGTTTTGTATTAATTTTGCCTATTTTAACTTTTGCTGCTGACACTAAAATTGAAAATCCATTAAAAAATACAACGACGATAAATGAATTAATTAAAACTATTTTAGAAGGAGTAATAAAGATTGGTATGCCAATTATTGCTTTAGCTATAGTTTATTGTGGTTTTCTTTTTGTGCAAGCTCGTGGTAATCCAGAAGCAATTAAGAAAGCGAAAGATTCATTATTATATACTTTGATTGGTGCGGCGATACTTTTAGGGTCGTGGGCTATCGCACAACTTATTTCAGATACAGTTCTTAAATTATAAATTAATTAGTTAATTTATGTGCACATTAGTTCCTAGTCCTTTATTTCAAGATTTTTTAGTGTATATAGGTTGTATTTTTAGTGGATCAGTAATACCGCTTATTTTTATTTTAACTGTAGTTGTATTTATTTGGGGTGTTGTGCAATATGTTATAAATGATAACGAAGAATCAAAAAAAGCAAAAGGAAAGATGTTTATGATTTATGGGATTATTGGTTTAACTGTTATGGTTGGTATGTGGGGTTTGGTAAACATAGTAGGAAACACTTTTGGTGTAGAATATATTATTCCACAGTTGCAAAGTAATTAGCTTGCATCTTTTTTTGGGGTTTATGATATAATATATAGATTATTAGTATTATTATAAGGTCGCTTTTATTAACATTATAAATTATGAATCCCGTTAGAAATTTACATAACGGGGTTAAAAATTATAAAAATAAGAATTATTCTTCTTTATATATCTTAAAGATTATGTACGGATAGGATGATTTCTAAACGGGATGAAGAAAAAATTAATTATATTGTCGAGTTCTATTTTAAGTTTTATGCCAATGATGGCTTTAGCACAAGCAGACCCAGGAACCATTGAAGAAAAGGTCAATGTTATTGGTAATATTTTAGGTTATGTTATACCAGTTATAATTATTCTAGGGGTAATTTATTTTATATGGGGAGTTGTTCAGTATGTTATATCTGATGATGAAGAAGCAAAGAAGGCAGGAAAGAATAGAATGATTTTTGGTATTATTGGTTTGGTTGTTATTGTTGGTATGTGGGGACTTGTAGGTATAGTAACTAAAAGTTTTGGTATAGATGGTACTGGATCTCCAGCTATCGATGTTTATCCAAAATACGAATAATAAATGTTTATCAAGGTTGTGAATAATTTTATTGTTATATTAATTGGTTTATCTCTTACAAAGGTAGCCTATGCCAGTGTTGATTCTTTTGTTTCTAATGTAAATGAATTAATCATAAACCCACTTATAGTTTTTCTTTTTGGTTTAGCTATAGTATATTTTCTTTATGGTATTTTTGAATTTATTTCAAATGGAGAAAATGAAGAAAAGAAAACTAAAGGTAAAAATCATATGATGTGGGGAATTATTGGTATTGTAATAATGATGGGAGTGTTTACAATTTTAAATTTAATTATGGATACCTTTAATATAAAAGGCATAGATCCTAAAGCTGGTAGTGTTCAATTAGAAGATTATAATCCATAATTTAAAATAAATATTAAAACAAAAAACCACTCCGACCTAAATCGGAGTGGTTTTTTGTTTTAAAGATTATTATGCATGTTTCATTGGTTCTGACATATATTTTTCTTCAGAATTATGAATATATCTCCACAAATATATTATTAAGATAACTATTAATACTAAAAATATCCATTGAATTAAACCAGAAGGCATAAAACCATTTGAGCCAACTAAAGCATTTGCTGTAAGACTACCAAAACCTTCATTTGTAGTATTAGCACTAGAGACTGTGTCATTATTTTCTACTGGAATATTATTTTGATTATTTATATTAGGGTTTTGATTTGGTTGAGTATTTGAATAAGCAGAAGAATAGTCTATTGGGGGATTATTTGTTGTGTTATTAGTTATTGTATTATCTTTTATTGTAAAAGTATAAGCATTAGAATATCCATTAGTTACATCACTGTTAAATACAGTTAGGAAAAATTCTTTTTGACTATATAAATCATTTGCATATATATCTACTAAAAGATTTTTTGAATCAATGAAAGTCGTTGTACGATTAGAATTATTTTTTCTAATTATTGAATTTGGGGTAAAACCATATCCAGAAATAGTAATAGTAATTTTATTAGTTATCTCATTTTTATTTATAGAATTTGGTTTTATTGAAAGTATTTTAGGTACTTCAGTTTTTGTTGTAGTTTCTTTTAGATAAGTAGGATAGAATGGAGTATATGCCTTACTTTCTTTTGGTAAAAAAACCAATAAACTAAAAGAAAAAATAACCAATATTTCCAAGCCCAAAGTTATTAATTTGTTACTTATTTTATTCATCCCGTTTAGAAATCATACTATCCATACATAAATTATTAATATATATATATAGAGATAGTTAATTAAGTGTTATTTTATAATGGTTTCCCGTTTTGTAAATTTCTAACGGGATTCATATTTACAAGTATAGCACTTATTGATATAAATGTCAAGTGTGTGTATTAGTCCAGCACATTTGAGACTTTTCTGCTGATAATGTACTCACAATATACCTCAAAGGAGAAATTAATCCAAGTGACCAATGAGGTCGTCTGGTATTGTACCAAAGCAACCATTCCATTAACTTCACATTGAAAGCATCGATATCATAAGCGAGTAAATATAAATTTCTAGAAATGAAAGCTTCAGAGATAGTTCGATTAAATCTTTCAATTTCAGAATTTTGTTTTGGACATCTTGGGTAAGTATGAAAATGTACAATATTGTTTTTCTCTAAAAAGATATCAAAATGTTTTGCAAACTCACTTCCATTATCTGTCTGTACGTGAGTTAGAGAAACAGGAGCCACATATTTAAACTTTTGCATGAAATCAGTCGCTCCATCTGATGAATGATTTTTGTAAGCTAAAGCAAATGCAAACTTAGCTTCTTTGTCGATTGCAGTAAGAATATATCTTCTAACACCATTATGAAAACGAACAATGGAATCAGCTTTCACTAAACCACCTTCATGCCCCTTAGAACGCAATTTCTTCCTTTTAATCTTAAGTTTAACGTGGAATGTGTCTGTCTTGGCATGATATGATAGTTTAGTTGTCTGTGATAATTTTCTGTCTTTTTTTAAATCATCTAACATTCGACCAACCGTTGACGGAGAAAGATTAGCAACTTTGTCTTCCATCATTAATACCGACAGTTTGTCTTTTGAAAGATGTGGATCAAATTCTCTTTCTTTTAAAATGAAATCCTCCACTACTTTTGGAATGACACGTTTTCTTTTGTTTTTAGGAGCAGTACTTTTCTTGTTTAGAGCTTCTAATTTTCCATCTCCTTTCTGTAAAGCTTGTTGCCACCGAAACAAAGTAGCTCTTGAAACCTTAAATGCTTCTGTTGTAGCTTCGTCTCCGTGCCGTTCCCAGAACGCGAGGATACGGCATCGCTCTTTTGCTTCTTCAGTAATCATATACTTAAAGCGTATCACACGTTCCCAGATTGTGATGAAGCCTTTAGTATCCTTTAATTTATTGAATTGGCGCATAAAATATGTGACTTAATTAGTCTCATATGTATCTGAACTTATGCA
>Ga0265296_1001674_pt1 | contig 24608 bp, 18 predicted proteins | sample MunlanPumphouse1_FD_189073 | JGI IMG/M metagenome (GOLD analysis project Ga0265296, IMG submission 189073) | Groundwater microbial communities from a municipal landfill in Southern Ontario, Canada - Pumphouse #1 | ecosystem: Environmental > Aquatic > Deep subsurface > Groundwater | place... | reverse complement strand
AAAAGCGCCGTGCGCCTGACCCCGGTCGGCGAAGGCATCGTCGCCCAGGCGCAAAAAGTCCTGGAACAGGCCCAAGGCATTCGCGAACTGGCCCAGGCCGGCAAGAATCAGCTGACCGCGCCGCTGAAAGTCGGCGCCATCTACACCGTCGGCCCGTATCTGTTCCCGCATCTGATTCCACAACTGCACCGGGTCGCCCCGCAGATGCCGTTGTACATCGAAGAAAACTTTACCCACGTACTGCGCGACAAACTGCGCAACGGCGAGCTCGACGCGATCATCATCGCCCTGCCGTTCAACGAAGCCGACGTGCTGACCCTGCCGCTGTACGACGAGCCGTTCTACGTCCTGATGCCGGCCCAGCACCCGTGGACCAAGAAAGAGTCCATCGACGCCGGCCTGCTCAACGACAAGAGTCTGCTGCTGCTCGGTGAAGGCCACTGCTTCCGCGATCAGGTGCTTGAGGCCTGCCCGACCCTGACCAAAGGCAACGACGGCGCCAAGCACACTACGGTCGAATCCAGCTCGCTGGAAACCATTCGCCATATGGTCGCGTCCGGCCTGGGCATCTCGATCCTGCCGCTGTCGGCAGTGGACAGCCATCACTACGCCCCCGGCGTGATCGAAGTGCGTCCACTGACCGCGCCGGTGCCGTTCCGCACCGTGGCGATCGCCTGGCGCGCCAGCTTCCCACGGCCGAAAGCCATCGAGATCCTCGCCGACTCCATTCGCCTGTGCTCGGTGGCCAAGCCTGCCGCGCCGGTTACGGCCGGTTAAGCGAGCGTCATGACGGAGCTGTCGCAAGTGTCGGTGACGGCACTCAAGGGTGTCGGCGAGGCCATGGCCGAGAAACTGGCAAAGGTCGGCCTGGAGAATCTGCAGGACGTGCTGTTCCACCTGCCGCTGCGTTATCAGGATCGCACCCGCGTGGTGCCGATCGGTGCGCTGCGACCGGGACAGGACGCCGTGGTTGAAGGCACCGTCAGCGGCGCCGATGTAGTCATGGGTCGCCGCCGCAGCCTGGTCGTGCGCTTGCAGGACGGCACCGGCGGGCTGAGCCTGCGCTTCTACCATTTCAGCAATGCGCAGAAAGAAGGCCTCAAGCGTGGCACGCGGGTTCGCTGCTACGGTGAAGCCCGGCCCGGCGCCTCAGGCCTGGAAATCTATCATCCGGAATACCGCGCGATCACCGGCGATGAACCGCCGCCAGTCGATGAAACCCTGACCCCGGTCTATCCGCTCACCGAAGGCCTGACCCAGCAGCGCCTGCGCCAGCTGTGCATGCAGACCCTGACACTGCTCAAGCCGAGCACCCTGCCGGACTGGCTGCCGACCGAACTGGCCCGCGACTATCAACTGGCGCCGCTGGCCGATGCGATCCGCTACTTGCACAATCCGCCCGCCGACGCCGATGTCGATGAGCTCGCCCTCGGCCATCACTGGGCGCAGCATCGCCTGGCTTTCGAAGAACTGCTCACCCATCAACTGTCGCAGCAGCGTCTGCGCGAAAGCATGCGCTCGCTGCGCGCGCCAGCGATGCCGAAAGCCACCAGGCTGCCGCCGAAATACCTGAAGAACCTCGGCTTCAGCCCAACCGGTGCTCAGCAGCGCGTCGGCAATGAAATTGCCTACGACCTCAGCCAGCACGAACCGATGTTGCGCCTGATTCAGGGCGACGTCGGCGCGGGTAAAACCGTGGTTGCCGCCCTCGCCGCGTTGCAGGCGCTGGAGGCCGGTTATCAGGTCGCGCTGATGGCACCGACCGAGATCCTCGCCGAACAGCACTTCATCACCTTCAAGCGCTGGCTCGAACCGCTGGGCATTGAAGTCGCGTGGCTGGCCGGCAAGCTCAAGGGCAAGAATCGCGTCGCCGCGCTGGAACAGATTGCCAGCGGCACGCCAATGGTGGTCGGCACCCACGCGCTGTTTCAGGACGAAGTGCAGTTCAAGAACCTCGCTCTGGTGATCATCGACGAACAGCACCGCTTCGGCGTGCAGCAGCGTTTGGCGCTGCGGCAGAAAGGCGTCGGCGGGCGCATGTGCCCGCACCAACTGATCATGACCGCCACGCCGATTCCACGCACATTGGCGATGAGTGCCTACGCCGACCTCGACACCTCGATCCTCGATGAATTGCCGCCCGGCCGAACCCCGGTCAACACCGTGCTGGTCACCGACACCCGCCGCGTCGAAGTCATCGAACGGGTGCGTAGTGCTTGTGCCGAAGGGCGGCAGGCCTATTGGGTGTGCACGCTGATTGAAGAATCCGAAGAGCTGACTTGCCAGGCCGCCGAAACCACGTTCGAGGACCTCACCGCCGCCCTCGGCGAATTGAAAGTCGGGCTGATTCACGGGCGCATGAAGCCGGCCGAGAAAGCCGCAGTGATGGCCGAGTTCAAGGCCGGCAACCTGCAACTGCTGGTCGCCACCACCGTGATCGAAGTCGGCGTCGACGTGCCCAACGCCAGCCTGATGATCATCGAAAACCCCGAGCGCCTCGGTCTCGCGCAACTGCACCAGTTGCGCGGCCGCGTTGGCCGGGGCAGCGCCGCCAGCCATTGCGTGCTGCTCTACCATCCGCCGCTGTCGCAGATCGGTCGTCAGCGCCTGGGCATCATGCGCGAGACCAACGACGGTTTCGTCATCGCCGAAAAAGACCTCGAACTGCGCGGCCCCGGGGAAATGCTCGGCACCCGCCAGACCGGCCTGCTGCAATTCAAAGTCGCCGACCTGATGCGCGACGCCGACTTATTGCCCGCCGTACGCGATGCTGCCCAGGCTTTGCTGGAGCGCTGGCCGACGCACGTCAGCCCATTGCTTGACCGTTGGCTGCGGCATGGGCAGCAATACGGCCAAGTGTGAGCACCGTCGCAGTTTGTGCAGGATCGTTCCTACAGAGCTGGTTATACTCCTGCCATTGTTTCAAAAACGGATACAGACCATGACCGAAGCTGCTCTCGTCCCCGAATCTCCGCAAGCTCCGTCTGTTATTCGGCTGCTGCTCAACAAGCTGGGCGTTGCCTACGAAGAAGTGCTCGACCACCACGGCCTCAATGCCTCGCGCAAAGTGCAGGCCGTGTTGCTGGACGACGCCGTGGGCGCGTTGATGGTGCTGTTTCCACAGAGCCAGTTGCTGGATCTCAATCGCCTCGCCGAACTCACTGGTCGCCGCCTCACAGCCGTGTCCACCGAGCGCCTGGAGAAGATGCTCGGCAAACACAATCTCAGCCTGCTGCCGGGCCTGCCGGCGCTGACCAGTTCGCCGTGCCTCTACGAAGAAAGCCTGCTGCGCGAGCCGAAGCTGCTGATCAACTCCGGCGAGCCGGGCCTGCTGCTGGAAATCAGCAGCGAAGACTTCAAATCGATGCTGACCAAAGCCAGCGCCGCCAACTTCGGCGAAGCCCTGAGCAGCATTCGCCCCAACCTCGACCGCCCGGACGATGACCGCGAGGAAATCACCCAGGCCGTGCAGGCGTTCACTGCGCGGCGCATTCAACAGCGTCTGGAAGCGACCATCGAGATTCCGCCGCTGGCCGAGACTGCACAAAAAATCATCAAGCTGCGCGTTGATCCGAACGCCACCATCGACGACATCACTGGCGTGGTTGAAACCGACCCGGCGCTGGCCGCGCAAGTGGTGAGCTGGGCGGCGTCGCCGTATTACGCCTCGCCGGGCAAGATTCGTTCGGTGGAAGACGCGATCGTCCGCGTGCTGGGCTTCGATCTGGTGATCAACCTCGCGCTGGGCTTGGCGCTCGGCAAGACCCTGAGCCTGCCGAAAGACCATCCGCAACACACCACGCCGTACTGGCAGCAGTCGATCTACACCGCCGCCGTCATCGAAGGCCTGACCCGCGCCATGCCGCGCGCCCAGCGCCCGGAAGCCGGCCTGACGTATCTGGCCGGTCTGCTGCATAACTTCGGTTACCTGCTGCTGGCCCACGTGTTTCCGCCGCACTTCTCGCTGATCTGCCGCCACCTGGAGGTCAACCCGCACCTGTGCCACAGCTACATCGAGCAACACCTGCTCGGTATCAGCCGCGAACAGATCGGCTCGTGGCTGATGCGCTATTGGGACATGCCGGATGAGCTGGCCACCGCTTTGCGCTTCCAGCACGACCCAAGCTACGACGGCGCCTACGCCGAATACCCGAACCTCGTCTGCCTGGCCGTACGCCTGCTGCGCAGTCGCGGGATTGGCTCCGGACCGGATGAAGATATTCCGGATGCGTTGCTCGAACGCGTTGGTTTGAGTCGTGACAAAGCCAACGATGTCGTCAGCAAAGTGCTTGAGGCTGAAGTGCTGCTGCGTGAACTGGCTTCACAATTCAGCCAGGGCTGAAAAGCTCGCGGGCAAGCCCGCTCCCACGAGATCGATGCGATCCCCAGGAGCGGGTGTGTTGCGGCCAACTGTTGATTGGCGTAATCAACCTCGGTACCGAATCACCCAGCCCTGCGGGTTCGGGAAGCTTCCAATGAAATACCCTCCCACTACAATTCGGCCGTCCGTCAAAACCGCCATGTCATGAAGAGCTTCCAGGACGCCGTCCTCGTCGAAAATACTGAACCCTGTGCCGTTGAATGACAGGTCTGGTGTTCCGTCTGCCAAAAACTTCGCCGTAATCGCACTCGGATCATCGTCAGTGACTCCGATCCCGGTATCGCCGCTGACGACGATTGAGCCGTCAAGTCGCGCCACACAGTGCAACCACCTCAAGCCTTGCGGGACGAAGTCGGAGAACAACGGTTTACCGTTATTGAATACGAGATTGTAGGAGCCTTTGGACGTGAGGACCGCAATCACTCCACGCATGGCACCGTCCCTTACGGCAGACCCTGCAAGAACAATTTTGCCATCCACAATTGAAATGGCGGACAGGTGGATATCATCCTCTCCAGAGATGATCACGACGCCGTTACCGCTCTCGCCGAATGACCTGTCGATCTTGCCGTTAGCGTCGAATCGAATGACGTACGCGCCCGGAGATGGTCCGCTGTAGCTGCCACCAACCACTACACCGCCGTCAGGTTGATGCGCGACCACCTGCGCAGAACTGTGCTGGTGTGCAATGCCAGCGAGTTCGACAAACGCGAACCCCGCACCATTGAATGTGATGTCGTTGAAACCATCCGGATTGAGCCGCATGACGATGCCACTCAAACGGCCAGTGCCGTCTTCGACGGAGCTGACCAGCAGGATTTTGTCGCCCAGCTGCAAAACAGCGTCGCCGGTAGGGCCCGCGCTGCCCATCTGCGCATAAGGAAGGTAACGCACACCCTGTTCAGCAAAGTCCTGATCCAGCCGCCCATCTTTGTCTTGTTTCACGACAACCAGCCCGGCAGAAACAACAGGCCCATTATTCTGATACTCGGCACGAACGAGCCAACCGCCATCCGGGAACGGCGTCAACTCGAGCATCGAGTGCATATATAGACCGTCCTTGAGTGAGATTTCGACGAATCCGGTCCTTTCTTCACCAAACTCAAGGTCCAGTTGGCCGTTCTCCAGAAGCCGGGCGATCAGCGTTTCCAGGCCATCCTTGCGTCGACGGACAGCCACCAGCAACTTGTTGTCGGGCAGCGCCAGCAGCGCTCTTACGTCAAACTCAGACAGTCCTCCAAGGGGGAATCTGACGATGCCGCTGTCACCAAAAGACGGATCAAAATCAAGCGTGCCACCCGTCAGGTTTGCGCTGAGATAGCGAGCGATCCAGCCATCCACCCGTGAAGGATCAGAAAGGCTTGTGTGGGTCATGGACACCACTATCCGGCCGTCCTCCATGATTGCCAGATCCCGAGGAAACACTGGCCCCGCGACGTCATCGAAGAGCGTATAGCCAATACCGTTGAAGGCCGTGTCCAGTTTGCCGTCAGCAAGAAAGCGCGCGGTCATTACCGCTGAATCCCCGGCACCAACGACAATGATCGAGCCGTCGAGCTGTGATGTATGCCACCACGACAACCCGTCTGGCAGTAACGGGGAAAACAGAGGCTGGCCATTATTGAATACAAGATTGGCCGCTCCACTGGCGGTCAGCACAACCACTAACCCGCCGTGGACGTTTTCTTGCCAGGCATCACCGACCGCAACGATCCGGCCATCACTTCCCCGCACCGAAATGGCTTTCAGAGAGCGCTCGCCATCCTCGTTGAAAATCAGCTTCGCTTGTCCGTTGTTGAATTCCCTATCCAACTTCCCCGCTGCGTCCAAACGTGCCAGAAAAACTCCGGAGCCTGTCTCACCATTCTGAAAGGATCCGCAAACCAACACCTTGCCATCGGCTTGAACAGCGATAGCGCTGGCGGTGCTCGAGGTGGCACCGACATCCACCGAGACGTAGCCCACGCCGTTAAATGATTGATCGAGCGAGCCGTTCGCCAAAAGACGCATCACGACGGGCGATGGCCATGGCTCATCGATCAGCAGGAAATGGAGCAGGACGATTTTGCCATCGGCCTGCTGAACTGGAGAGCCGGTAAAGGCATTTGTAGCGGGGGACTTTTGGCTTGACTTCGCCCCTGCCGACGACGCAGGCGTGGAGCTTGGGATCTTGTAGAAAGAAAATAAACTCACACCGTTATCGCCGAACGAATCGTCCAGCTCACCGTTGCCTTTCAAGCGGATCATTGCTTGGCCAGCGTCGACGGCCTTCTGTGTGAAGTACTGAACACGCACCAGCCAGCCGCCGTCCTGCAACGCATCGAGCCCAAACACGGCGCTGATGCTCGCGTCCTTTAAAGATATCTCGACGAAACCTGTCTCATGACTGCCGAAGGACTTGTCGAGCGTCCCGTCTTCGTTCAATCGTGCGATGGCAAGCGGCGCATCATTTCCTTCCTGAGGAAGGGCGACCAGCAACTTCCTGTCGGGGAGTGCCAAAACGGCCGCAGCTTCATGGCTCGCGATGCCCGGTATCGGCAACTTCAATAAACCATTCAGGGCGAAAGATGGATCAGGGGTACCTGGGGTGGTTAAGACTTGAGCCTGAGTCATGTTCTTGCTCCATCAAGTGCGTTGCGTCCTTGCGGGACCGGAGCTTGAGTAGAGCATCGTAGGGATGCGCGAAGCACCTGATAGAAATGACAGTTCGACTGTCTTCACAACCTGAACAGCGACTTTTCGAGCCAACGAGCGCACGATTTGATGATGCGCCTCGCTTTGAGCCAACCAAGAGAATCTCAAGCCTTGGCCTTTGCCTTCCTCGGCTTCAAATACTTCATCAACCCCTGAAACCACATCACCAGCGCCGGATTGCCCTTGAGCTGGATCGACTTGTCCTGAATCCCCTGCATAAACGCCAACTGCTTGTTCTTCGCCTGCATCGTCGCAAAGCCATAACCGGCATCTTTAAACGCAATCGCAAACGCCGGTTCTGCGACCACCCCAGACTTGCTGGTGATGCGCTGATCCTTGACCACGAAATGCCGCGCCACTTTCCCGTCCAGCGTCTGCAGCTGAAACACCAGATCCTTGTCACCCAACTGCTGCTGGAACGCAGGATTTGTCCGGCTGGCCTTACCCATCAACAAACCCATCATCCACAGAAGAAAACGAAATTTCATGCGCACAGCCTCAAAAGGAAAATGAACGGCCGTCGCAGTGTAAGGGATTCGAACGATAACGCCAGTATCTGAAGCTGTTGGAAGAGGATGCAGACCATTTCCCGCACGATGACTGCCAAGTCACGATTAAGCGCTCGCCCACTGATCGTTCCCCCGCTCCGCGTGGGAATGCATCCCGAGACGCTCCGCGTCTCACCACTCACCTTTCCTACACCTGTTGAAACACATACCTGTAGGAGTTGGCGAAGCCTGCGATCTTTTGATCTTCCGCCCCGCGAATCCATGGGAAGTTTCCTGCAAAGTGCGGGGCTGTCCGTGAACTAGGCGAGCTTGAAGATCACCGATAGGCTTCCTGCGTCATCGGGTATTCGGTGACCGGATGTGCAAGTCCGAATTCGGGAGCAATTACTTCTTACTCCAAGGGATTTACACCGATGACCAATTCAACTACCAGCACCGAGGACACCTCCCCCTACGAATCCTTCGATTCAAGAAAACTACATGAAGCCGCCGAACGCGCCCTCGATCACCACTTCGGCAAATCTGACCTCTCTCAGGCCCCACGCCGTGAAGGCCTGTTCAGCCTGAACCCGGACATCGATGCCGAAGCCCTCCTGGCCAACGCCTCGGAAGATCTGCTGTGCATCAGCATCATCGCTGCGGATCTTGCGGACGACATAGATGGCTCACGCCGCTCGGTTGCATTGGCATTGAGTAGGATGGCGGACGGGGTCAGATTGATGGTGGAAGGGACGCTTGATCACATTGAAGTGCGAGGCGTGGCGGCCAAGCCGTAGCGAGATTGGTGGATGAAAAAAAAGGGGACGTTAAGTCCCCTTTCTGCAACTACCTGTAGAAATCCAGACACAAAAAGCTGCCAATCACGGCAGCTTTTTTGAGAATCCGAAACCGTCAGCCCGCCAGTCGACCTACAGGCTCGAAATCACTGCCATTGGACAGAGCAACATCCAGAAAGCGGCTGCGCTTACTGGAACGCTTGGCCAAAAACTTCACGAGCTTCGGCCTGCAACCCGGGCAGCCATCATCGGCTTTGGTTCATGTTTGGACTTTTTCATGGACCCTGCGGGTATCGCGATTTGGGCGGATATTAGAGGCGCGGCTCCCCCCAATAACAAGTCAACTACAAGGGAATATTGAGTCCTCTTCTGTCAGCGGACAGGTAAACAAAACGCAGGAGACGCTTTTAAACCAATCATTGCATCAACGATTCATAGGCAACTGAAAACGCATACGAACAATGCAATAAGCAAAGTCTTCACGAAACAGCCGACCAGCCATTTCGCAGTGCCCATCAGCGTATTGTTTCCAAAACGGATCGTCGAAGGCTGCTCCGCCCAATCGCTCCATCGAAGTCGCCAGACCTTTTTCCCGGTCCTGCCCAGCCATGGCCGTGGCGGCTTTGTAAAAACCGTCCAGCGGTAACCCGGTTTGCAGAGCAATCAACTCTCCCAAACGTGCGTTGGTTGTTTGCACCAGACACCCAAGCCTATCAATCGGCGCTTCAGCACCCGGGAACGTGCCTTGATAGATCTCCTCGCAAAACCCTTCTTTGAAGCGCACCCATTTCTTCTGCACGTCTTTGAGTTGCTTTTTTTCCGCAGGCACCAAAATGGCCAGCGCTTTCTTATATTGCTCATTCAAGACTGCATCGACTTTCTCGAAAGTCTGCTGACCGCAAATGACCAAATCGCGATTGGTAAAGCTGTCGGGATTGCAGGCTTCCTGCGCCAGCGAAGCAGCCAAAAAACACCCGCCATCAGCTCAAAGAACGTCTTGAGTTTGATCATGATCCGGATCCGCCAACACTGCGCTCAGCTACCCGCGCAGGAATCTTCGACGCCTTTCCCGCTTCCGACATACGCGATGCGTATTGCTTGTACGCCGGCACCGCTCGCTCTTTATCGTTCATAGCCCAATAGCTATCTGCGAGATTCAGGTAAGCCACCGTCCGCTCTGGATTGTGTGCAATTACCGCATTCAACAGTTCAATGGACTCTGCGTAGTAACCCGCTTCGCCGAGTAGAAAACCGAGGTCGTTGGACCAGCCAGGATGCTGTCTGAAGTAGTACTTTCCGGTGATATAACTCTCAGGAGAGCACGCGCCATGTGAATCATCGCCCATCAGTGCCTCACTCATCACTCTTTTGAAAGAGCTGCTGTCACCCTTCCGATACGCCGCCAGCGCCGTATCCAGCAGGTCCGCCGAATAGACAGTCATGAGTTTTTTATAACCGCCCTGAGGTCCGTTAATGTTCGCAGCCCGCAGCTTTTGAAGAGCAGCGAACCCATCGAAGGACGCCAGAGTGATAGAGCCCAATGTCCGCACCGGCAACTCCGCCACGCTGATGAGCGAGCGATCGCAATACTCGTTGTTAACCAACTGCAATATTTGCTTTAGCTCAAACTGCCTTGAACTTCTATTGAAGGCGAACAACAGGTTGAAGTTGTAAACCGCGTTATCTTCTTCGCTGGTTACCAGCGCGATGTAATCCCCAGCCTCAACGAACGGCTGCTTGACCACAGCTTCCTCAGCCTGCGGATCAATGACAGTCATGACGCCAGGGCGACCTTTGAGTACATGGACGCTGAAGACACCCTGAAGCGCAGACGAGTACTGACTCTTGATCAGAGGCAGCGCCTTCGACGTATCGAGCAATATGTCCTCATTACGTGCCTGCACCGGCGCAATCAACAACCGGTTGGAGGCCTCGTCCGCATCTCCTGCCAGAACAAATACGTTTTGCCGTGATGCATCACCCAGCAAGCTAGCCGGGATTTCCTGGAGGACCTGTGGAGCAGCAAATGCGTATGAAGTGGTGAGCAGCCCAAGGCTCAACACGATAAAGCGGAAGAACATATTCACTGTTTCAGTCCCTGAATTTCAGATCGCTCAACGACGCGTTGCGGAATCTTCTGCGCTTTACCGGCGGCGCTCATCGCGTCGCGGTACTCGCGGTAATAACGCTGCGCTTCTTCTTGCCGATCAAGGCGCCACAGCGAATCAGCCATGTTCAGCATCAGCACTGTGCGTTTGCCGACAGCCTCAACGCCTCGATAAAACTTAAGCGCCAACTCATCGTTGCCGCCCTCGGCCAGAAAAAAACCGAGGTCGTTGTAAGCCTGAACATTTTGCGCCGGGGGATGACACGCCATGTAGGATTCCGGGCTTAAAAAGCTCAGGCTCCATTCGAGGGACTCTGCTCGGGACTGCGCCGGCTCGTTGCTCGAAGCATTTTTCAGCAGGTCCTTGGGTGACTTAGTCTCCAAGACAGGATTGAGCACCCCGCCCTCTTCGGAAACCCATTGATTGCCTACCCATTTACCCTCACAAAACCGCTCGTAACTCTCAGCAAGCACGCAACCGGTTTCCATCGAGATCACATCGCAATGCCCTTGTGATGTCGCTATTTCCTCACCGTTCTCACCTATGACTACGCCGTACTCCACCGCAGTCGCCAGTAGAAATTTTTTGTCAGGGCTGAGCCATTCAGGATAAGCCTGAGCGCCAATGCCGGCATGGAACAACGGGAACGTTTTTCCATTCGCGGTGAACCAGGCAGTGGTAGATTCCACGACGGGTGATGTCCATTTTTTTGCCTGGAACGTAACTGTGTTTCCGGCGGCTCCCACTATTGGCGGGGCCACAGCAAAGACATTGGCAGCGAAGAAGAAACTGCCGATCATCAACACCCATTTAAGGCTGGCCATAGCTAATCCTTTTCGCCGTTAGCCGGCCTTTTGTTTTGTCAGGCACTTTGCATATCCGTCCGCAAACTTGGCGTCGAATGACAACGCCACCGGTTCATCCAGCTCGGCCGAGGTGTTGAGCAATTCGTTAGTAGCCGGGGTGTATTTGATCCAGCCGATTGTTCCGGTGCCGTCGGTGTCGAAAAACAGCTGAGCGCGCACTACTTCACCGTCGTCCTCGTCGATCAGCAAATTGACCTTGTCCTTGCCGACATAACGAAACGGAAAATCGCTGCTCCTGACAAGCTCGGTAAGGTAGCCGTAGCAACTCCCTTCGCTGGCAGTCGCGGGCAGTGAATGAGGTAATAGCGAAAGCGTAATCAGCACAGACCGAATGAAAAACCGGTTCATCCACTCACTCCTCATCCATCGGCGACGATTCCATGTCGGTCATGCTCAGCAGTCGAAATTCATTGTTCACAAACTCGTAGAAACGATCCCGGTTACCACTTTCCAACGCATTCCCCTGCGCATCTTCTTCGCCGTCGAGCGTGATGCCGGACACGATGATCAAGCGGCTCTCGGGCTGGTAAACCATGCCGAACGTGCTGCCGTCGTAAGCATTCGGTAGACCGCCAACGACTTCCCCAGTCTGAGCGTCCAGCACTTCGCCGCAAATGGCGCTGCCGCCACAGCCGAGCCTGTGCAGGATGTAATGGCCGGCGAAGTTGACCTTGCCTTTCAGGGCTTGCACCCGTGCCTGATCCATCATTGGGCTGCTGTTTTCTTGCGGCACCAGCTTATGGTTGGGGCCGGTGAAAACTGGCGTGACGGTGTAATCCTTGAAGGCTGGATCGGCAGCGAATGCCATGGATGCGGCAGCCAATATCAAGCTGCCGAGAAGAACCGGAAATCCTTTCACGCAGTAACTCCGTAAATGCCGTGGGGACCGTCGGCTTACTCAGCCTGCCCTTCGTAACGCTGTGTCTGCGGGTCGAATTGCCACAGATGTGGCCGGGTCATGGCCTTTTCACCCTTGTAGCGAATCCTCCCACGCTTGTCCCTGATGTAGGAGTAGATCTCGATGTCCTTGAACTCACCTCCCCCCTTGGCTGGGCCGTCCAGAACTTTGACCCCGGCGAAGTAACCGCCGCCCGAATACCTCAAATAACCACGGCACTGGATCAGGAAGGCGAATGTGCTATCCATTGATGAGCCAATGCCGACGCGGGAATTGAAGATGAAGTCTTCGATGCCATCGCCATTTAGATCGCCGCGAAAAACCACGTGGCCCGGATCGATAGAAAACTCTTTTCCATCGAGACTGGAAAGTATGTCTTCCGGATGTTCACTGCTCTGCGGCCATTGCGATAAGAAATATTTTGAGTCAGCTTCCTGATTGCAAACATCTGCCGCCATAACCGCTATCGGGAACCAGCTCACACATAACACCAGCAATCGTTTCACTTCGCATCCTTTGAATTAATCAATTCCAACTCACCATCCCGATACAACACCTCACACCCCACCCACGCCGGATCCACCTGCGGCATCACCGCCGACGGCTTGCGCAACTCGCGCAACAGCGTCGAGCCATGGGACAAGCGCCCGCCCATCCGCGCAATCACCGCACGCGCTGTTTGGTAATGCGCATGTCGCCCCGGATCGAGGGTGTCTTCGAGCAAGATGTCCTCGCCGAGGATGCCTTGCACCTGCCCCGGATAAATCATGAACCCGGTGGCCTGCTCCGTACCTTCGCGACCGTCCTGCCAGAAGCTGCCGTCGCGGGTGCGCACGTCCGGATGCGGCGCAAACCAGTGTTCGCGATCCGCCAGCGGCATGGCGTGGTGCAGGCGGAAGAAGATTCGCATGAGATTGTCGCGATACCACTCGCGCACTTGCAGGTAGTAACCGCGCAGGCCGGGCAGGCCGTTCGAATGCGCGAGGCGGATGAGCCCTGACCATTGCGGGAATGCCTGTAACGGCAGCTCAGTCGCCGTAGGTCGAGGCGTAGCGGGATCGGTTTCCCATGGCAGACGATGCGGACTGTTTTGAAGGTTGTCGTAAGCCGTCGGCGGGCGTCCGAGCCAATCGCCGCCGCTGCTGGCCAGCGCTGTAGCGATGCAAAGATTGCCTTGCACCACGAACACGTAAAACCGGGTGAACCAGTCCGCGAGTTGTTGGCCATCGGCACTCTGGGCGACGAGTTCGGCCAGTTCCTGATCGAAGCGCTGCAAGCCATTTTCAAGGCTCAGCAAATGGCCGCGAGCCTTGCGTTGCATACGCAAAAACAGCGGCAACGAACGCAGCATCTTCAGCGGTTGCCACGACAGATGCGGCGTCGCACCGCCGACTTCACCGGCGTAGTTAGCGGCGCTAATGCCCCAGTCGGCCAGCCGGGCGAGAAACAGATCATTGTTGATATAGGACGCGCCGCCGAACACGGCGGTGAACGGCTCGTTGTCCTGCAACACCCGCGCATCCCAACGCGCCATGATCGCCGGGATACTTGCCGCTGCCCGGCGCTGGGCGTACTCCACAAAAACGCTCGGTTGCGGCGGCAGGATCTCGGCGATGTTCGCGGCGGTGAGGTGCCGGCGCCAGCCGTAATCGCTGATCGGCCGGTATTGCAGGAGCCAGAGTTGCGAGCCATCCCAGGCCCATTCGACGTCGCCGGGCACGTAGTGGAACACGCGCAGTACGTCTTGCAGAAAGCGCCAGAGCAGGTCTTCGGTCAAGCCGTGGGATGGCGTGAATGTGCCGCTTCGCCACGCATCACCGAGCCGCGAAAGCGTTGCCCGCGAGGGGCTGACGTGACCGTCGGCCAGCGATTCGAGATGGCCTTCAACCCATTCCAGTTCTACCGACAAATGCCGCACAAATGCGATGCCGGAAACCACCGGAGTGATGAAGCGCTGCACCACCACTTCCTCGACACCTTCGGCCGTCAGTTCGGCGATGCGTGTTGGCACGTTGGCGGTCGGTTCGCGCAGATAGGTGGTGCTCAAACCGGCATTCGCCGAGTCGGCCTGATCCTCGCCATAACTGGACGAGCGCACCGCCCAGATCACATCAGGTTGGGCGGCGAGAAACGCAGGCAGACGTGGATCAGCGCAATCGTTCAGCGTCAGCGCCGCCGGCACCGCTTGCCGCGCCAGTTCAGCCAGGCGCAAACGCCCACCCTTGGTATGCGCGACAAACCCGCGCTCGCCCGACTCCAGCCACTGCGCGAATTCGGCGGGCGAGTCGATCCACGGGTAATGGCCCCAACCGGGTTTCAAGCTGATGGTCAGATCAGCGCGGGCGAGAATCGCCGACCATGCCGCCGCTTGCTCGATGCCGAGCACAGCGTCCTGATCACCCCAAACCAACTCGACCGGATCGGTGATCCACTCCAGCAGCGGCAGCGCAGTGTCGGCGCGAATCAGATCCCAGTGCGGCACAAACGCACGGCAGCGCGCATAGCCGTCGCCCATGCGCTGGTACTGCGCGGGCGTCCAGGTCTGGTTGGAAAACTTGCGCGCGAACAGCGTGGGTTTGTTCGACAGCAGCCAGTGAATGGTCTTGCGGATTGGCAGCGGCGACATCAATGCCGGCAAGCGACGCTGCCACAAAAATGCCCCAACCGGCGCCAACAGAACACTGTGCGAAAAGTGCCCGGGCCGACGTTGCAACGCATGCAACACCAGCAACGCATTGACCCCGACCGCCATGATCGCACTGCCCTGCTGTGTCATCGCCAGCAAGGATTGCGCGTAGTCCGCCAGATCCTCGCAGGGTGGCAGCGGATTGGCGCCGAAGCCCGGCAACTCCAGCGGCACCACGTCGTAGCGCTTAAAGTGCGGCAACGCGTCGTCCCACCAATCAGCGGCGCTACCGTTGCCGGCCAGCAGGTACATCATGGGCTTGCTCATGAACGATCCTCAGGTCAGATCGCGCAGAGCGGCGTCGAGGGTTGGATAACGGAACGTGTAGCCAGCCTCGGTCAAACGCTGCGGCACCACACGCTGACCGTCGAGAAACAACTGCGCCATCTCCCCCGCCATTGCACGCACTGGCACGGCGGGTATGTGCAACCACACGGGGCGCTTGAGGACCTTGCCGGCCTGCTCGGCAAACGCGGCCTGACTGACCGTTTCGGGCGCGACAATGTTGTAGGTGCCACGCAGAGTGTCGTCGTTGAAAGCCCGCGCGATCACCTGAAGCACATCGTCGCGATGCACCCAGCTCATGATCTGCCGACCGTCACCCATGCGCCCGCCGAAACCCAGGCGGAATGGCAGCAGCAACGGCGTCAACGCACCGCCGGGGCCGAACACCACGCCGAGACGCAGCACTACCTGACGCACGCCAAACTCGGTGGCCGGTTGCGCGGCGGCTTCCCAACGCGCGCAGAGTTCGGCCATGAAGCCGTCGCCCTGGCTCTCGTGTTCGTCGAGACTTTCGCTGGCATCGCGTACGCCGTAGTAGCCGATGGCCGAGGCTTGAATCCATAGCGCTGGTTTTTGCTTGGTGTTCTTCAGCCACGTCATCAACGCTTCGGTGGTGCCGACTCGGCTGGCGAGCAGTTGCGCCTGACGCTTGGGAGTCCAGCGTGGGCCGGCGACAGGGGCGCCGGCGAGATTGATCACTACGTCGAAGGCTTCGTCGTGGCTGAGTTCATTGAGCGAATGCACGCAGCGGACGCGGCCGTTGAATAGATTGGCCGCGTTCAACGGATCGCGTGTCAGGACGCTGACCGAGTGGCCGGCGTCGAGCAGTTGGTTGACCAAGGCTTCGCCGATAAAACCGGTGCCGCCAGTGATCAGAACGCGCTTGAAAGCGCTGCCGGCAAACGGGTTGGATTGGCTCGGAGTCTTTACTGAAGAAGCCTTTCGGCGGTCATGCCGATACAGCCAGATCAGCGGCGGCAACAGCATCAGCAGCGCAAAACCGTCGAGCCACAGGTGAGACCAGACCTGTTGTTGCGCTGAAAGCCACATGTCCTGCGGCGCCCATAACAGGATGCCGGCGATCAACCAGCCCCAGATGGCCGGAGCTTTCAAGCGATTGCCCAAGTGCACCAGCGCGAACATGTACAGCGAATAACTTTGCAACGTCGCGCCGAACAGCGCGAGCCACCAGACTTGTTGTTCGTGGCCGGCGGTGGGAACCGCATCGGCACCCCAGAACGACAGTTCGAGGACTTGCAGGTAGCCATCGAGCAAGCCGGAGTCACCGGCCCAGGTCAGGGTAAGACCGGCGAGGATATGCGTGATCGCAGCGGCATATAGCCAAAGCACCAACGCTGGGCGAAGCGAGGAAGAAGAGGCTGGCATTCCGTGTCCTGAGCGCGTTCCTTGGGGGTGGGGAGTTTAAATGAAAATCGGGGTCGTCAGATGTTCAAGCGTTAAACGTTTTAGCGTGAGGGATTCAGACAAAACTTGTGCAAAACCGCCTCAAACAGGCCCTCGACATTCAAATGCAGTGGCTGGCTTTGATCGGCGCCGTAGCTGACGATCCCAATCGCCCCACGTTGAAGAGGCCCAACTGATCACCTTTGTCAGCCGCCATTTGATAACAGGCTAACGCCCGCGACATATCCTTCGTTCCTAACTCGCCACCTTCAAAGGTCGAGGCCAGATAATTCATCGCATCAGCTGAGCCCATGGAAATAGCACGAATAACTTGCTCTTTTGCCTGCTCGGGATGGAGGCAAGGGCCGTTATAGTCGGTGGAGTTTCCTGAACAAAGAAACGTCGCATAGCCCATCGCACCCTTTGGTATTTTCGAAGCCGCTTTGAATAAAGCCTCAACCTTAGGGGTTTCCAACTGAGATGCCATTTGCGAAAGACTCAGGCTTGCCGCCGACAGGCTCGCCTGTGCATCACCCGACTCTGCAGCACACACAAAATTCTCCAGGGACGCCTCAATCAACTCCGCAGTCAGCCGGTATTGCTCAAGAGACCCTAGCCCGCCCAACGCTTCTGCACGCTGATAACAGAAGTTCTCAGCGCGGCTCATTCCCGGGTTCTCTGTTGCGACAAGATCTTTCTCACTGATCGACCAATCCTCAATCCCCTCAAGCACCCAGCACGCCTGACGAGAGAAGTTGAAGATCTTGATATTGCTGTTGCCCGCTCGCTTATCCACCACGTTGACGTGACTGTCGTCGACCTCTTCGATCTCGACCCCAGGTGTCTTGCCGGGTGTGATTGCAGCCATCAGCGGATAGGTGAACGTTGTTCCACTAACACCCGAGGTCGAAGGCTCAAAGGTACTTCGATCCTTTCCCGCCATCGGTTTCAACACCAAGGACTTGACCGTCATTGCAGTGAGACGGCGTTGTGATTCGCTGTTGGCGGAAAACGCAGTCAGGAAAGGCGCGAACTCCTCCGAGGGACAAGCGTCGCTGGTGGGTGCCGTCGAAGTACTCTTGTCGGATGCAAGCGCAGGGACAATCTTGTCCAGATACGCCGAGCGCTCGCGACTCATTCTGGCGATGCATGAGTCAACCGCGAACACATGCGCCGGCATCCCCGTCTCGATCTCGAACGCCTCCAACGGGCAGTTCGCATCGCGCAGTTTTAGCCAGGCTCGCTGCGACTCTTTAACCTTCGCTGCGTACTCCACGCCCAACGCGGGATCGGCTCGATAGCCAGACTCAAGTCGCGCCATCAACTGCTTGTAGCTGACGTTCAACTGCGCATCGGCAGCCTTCTTCGCCGCCTCCGAGCAGGGCACCATTTCCAGGCTTGAGGTGACATGGCTGCAGTCGTTCTGCGCATAGGCCGCTGAAACTGGCAGCAGCACGGCCAGCAGGGTAAAAACAAAACGTTTCACGGTGTTCTTCCTTGAGTCATTCAGGCTTTGCGTTTGGTGAATCGAGTGATGCATTGATCTGTTCCGTTCATGCCCCAGTAAGTGCTGAGGAACGTCTTACGTTTTTTTGTCGACGCGCAGGTTAACGAAGCCATCGCCGCAGTCCGGTTGTAACTCTCAAACATGCCGACTTTGGCTTGGTAACGAAAAACCGGTCTTAGTTTGTAAGTGCCACTGCCATGATTTAAGCCAGTGAGTAAACGGAACAGATCTGTTTGCCTTCGCAATCTAGACAGAAATCGCATTGCACACCAAACAGATCTGTCCTTTCTTTGAGGCAAGAAGAGTTGATCAGAACAGCTTATTTAAAGCAGCCCGATCATACCTTACGAATGCATCGTCAAGCTTTCCAGAAGACACATCGAGATAGAGCGGACTAGCTAAATCCCCAGGCGCGTAAACGGAAAATACGTAGCCATTACCAAAGGAATGGCTGACTTTGTCTTTCTTTACCACGCTTTCGGGACGCGAGAACTTTAGGTCATTGGGAGAATGATAGGTTCTGGATAACTTCACCCCACCGAAAGCCGAGTCTTCAACCTCTATCAATACCGGGGGCGTTGCCAACAAAGGCGCTATAACCACCTTGCTAGTCAAGTTTTTCCACTGATCCGAAAATTCAGAAACTGCTTCCTCATATTCTTCAGCTAATGGGCGATCCAAGCCGCAAACGGCTTTGTTTATCAGAACTCCATTCTGCTCGTTCCGAATATTTGTATAAACGCAGTCTATGAGAACATCCGCGCCATGCCTAGTTAACGTAAAATAGGCTTCAAAAGGAGCTCGCGAGGAGAGATTTTCGTAATGGAGGGCCTTACCTCCATTAAATTCAACCAGTTCCCTAGTTGTTTCGCCTTGACTCCCGACTACGCCTTCTATTGTTTTGCTACCACCTGACCAAGTAACGGCCAGAGACTGGGCGTCAACATCGGCTGAATACACGTCATGCGGCTCGGCGACTGCGAAACCTGCTAGCACGAAAGTTACGACAGCTAAACCTACAGGCAACTTAATATTCATGCTTATTTGGTCTCCGGCGAAAAAAAGGGGACAGACCACGTTTTTCGGAAAATCGTGGTCTGTCCCCATTTCCGCGATCCACCACCTCGATCACGCAGATTTATAAATAGCGCCAAAAAATCATTTAACAACCTCAGAACAACTAAGTTCTTTTATAAGCGCACCGACCACTGGCACAACACAGTGCCTACGTTGCTCTCCGGTAGGCTGAAGAGGCGTAACGCTAAGTATCATATGAATGCCATCTTCCTGCACAGTAATATCTTCGAAACCAGCATCGGCGAAGTCCGAGCCAAATTTTTTACCGTCAAACTTACAGAAATTTGCGAAAGATAATACTTCCCAGTTTTTATCTGGGCTGATCACCTGAACCTCGAGACATGAATCATTAAATGTTTTTATATACCTCGCAACATTATCACCAATACGTCCCACTCCGACTTCAGAGACTGGCCCAATATCGGGAACTGCTGCTGCGGCACCACCTAGAAAAAATACACAAAATACGGGAGCCAACTTGAACAAATTCATATAAATATTACCTCAAATAATCAACGCGCTTATTAAACCGATCATCGGGCACATTACCCCACTTGGAACGATCACCAATCACCGCAGAAAATGCAGACAGATCATTATTTGTCATATGCCTCTGAATGAGTGCTCTAGCATCTCCAGTATAGTCACCTCGGTAGATTAAATCGATTGCCATATCTTGAATTTTTGGATTCGTCGAATCCCAATTCAAATGACCATAAAGATGAACCACATCAGCCTTATCCGAGATCCTTATAACTTCACTTTTCATGAATTCATAAACCGGAACAAACAACTGATGTTGCTGCTTCCTAGTTATAAAGCTTTTCCGAATTTCTGGGCTTGCACTATTCAAATAATTTCTAGCAGCGACCCCGCTTAAACCTTTTGAACCTAACAGCCAACTCAACAACGGCTCCTTGATTCCCACAGCAGCAAGATCAGTCTCCGGAGTAGGCCTTTGGCCTAGGTCATAACCTCTACCAATAGTTATCCCAGATACGCCCCCAGGCCAATGCACTTTTCGGCTGAAATACATATGCAATGGATTTGCCGGGTCTTCTAGGTCATTCCCTTCTACATCAAAAGTAAGTTGCCCCCTCTCAACCTTTAGCCACTTCAGGTCATTATCATCCTCCATCGCGAGGAAGTTTGAAACAAAACCTATAGGGTGAAAATGATAAATCAACCCCGTTCCTGCCGGGGTCTTATCAGCCAACTTATCCCAAAAAACGTATGAATCTATCCTTTCTTTTTCATGTTTTAGTAATTTCTCAGAACCTTCTAGAAGAGTGTCTAATCTCTTCCATTTCTCTGATTTTGTATCATCCTTCCACTCCGTAGGATGGTGTGCCACTAATTTTGACCAGTGCTGCCTTGTCTCCGTACTTCTCAATGCGTCAGCGAGTTCAGATGGCTCTACCTTTCCGTCATGGTTTTTGTCTATTTTCTTCAAGAGGTCTTTAAAAAACTGGGGCATATCATCAGGGTCGAGGAAACCGTCGGAGGCTGAGTTGCTTTCCTCTACAAGCTGAAAACCCATTTTCGTCCAATCGTGTGGAGTGATAACTTTTGCATCAGATTTTTTGACCAATCCAGAGACCGGCTGATCTTCATCATTTACGGATATCTCATACCAATCCTCATTGCCTTCCTTGACAACCGGCACCTTACCTAGGTCAATAGCGTGTTCTTCTTTTAAAGGTTCACTTGTTCCAGTAGCAGGCATTTTTTTCTTAAGTTGAGCACCTTTCGGCAGATGCAAATACTGACGTCCGACTTTTAATGCAGCTACATTATCTAGAAAATCTTTCACCTCAGTCTGAGTTGTAAATATCTCGATATGAACTTGAAATTTACTATCAGTAAGGCCGTCTTCATTTACTAGATTTTCAGTTTTACCCAAATAGCCAATAGGGTCACCAGCCTTGATTCCGACACTAGTCGTCACAACATCAAAAATTGTAGGAGTGAGCGATTCCCATTGCGTGTACTGACTATCTTTCTCACTTTCGACAATCGCCCAAAAATTACTTGGGACAGTTCCATTATCGTTCCAGATGCTGGCAACTACTGGAACGCAAGGCGCCATACGCCGCAGCTTGTTACCAACCACCAAATTCACTACATCTTTGCTATCGAACTCAATGACACTACCTACTGTAATCTCTCGATTGTTTTCGATGCGTGCACCTGCAGGTTGTCCGTTAGCAAGGTTCGTTGGCGCGCCGTACATAGCTAAACGCTGGGTAGTTTTAGCCTTTACCTTGCCTTGCCAATATTTTGGCCTAGCACGCTCGGGTATCGCATCTGCAACCCAAATAGCCTTGTGGCTGGAGTTTTGATATGGCTCATCATTCTTTAAATATGCAAACCAAACTTCTTGCCCTACGTCGCGGACTTTAGTTGATCCATGTTTTACGCTACCGGAAAGGATTTTCCCCTTAGCATAGGTAACATTCTCAACTGATCTTTTTTCCAAAATTTCAAGCTTGGTGTGCTTCGCCAATTTTCCCGGATATGAAAAGTTACTCGAAGCAGGAAAATCATCATACGCCTTGAAATCTTTTACAGTCATCGTCACTATCGGGTTCGGCTTTTCATTCTCCGCTAACGGATAGTGCTTATAAGGCAAAAGATGCATATATAGGCTATAAAAAATCAGACCGTTCTGCTTTCCTTTATTCGCCCCATCTTCTGGGTTTGGCGCCGAGTTGTATTCATGTCGCACCAAACAGAACGAACTAGAATAATCCAGATTTTTCGCCGTTTCTCCTGTACCAAATGTCGATTTTAGATAATCCTCGTTGAGGCGGTAGGCCACGACCTCGCCATCGGCCATGCAACGAATTGGTTCATTCAAGATGCACTGGGGAGCACTGGCATTGCTGATGTGTATACCACCGTGCCAGAACTTGTTGCTGCCGAGCAGGTAATGGCCAGCAGTTTCGGCCTCAAGCGCCTTGTAAACCTCCTCCGCATCAGCGAACTGTTTGCCGTCAGCTTTTCGGAAAGGATATTGAAAGTTCATCAATGGGGCGGGGCCTGCCGGTACAGGAGCAGGTGCCGGAGCTGGAGCTGGAGCTGGAGCTGGATTAGAGCCTGTCCGATACTCCTCCTTAGCCCTTAGAAACTTTGTTGGAACAGGCCAGTAGTATGCAGGCGGGTTCCGGCCAAAGAACGCTTCCGAAGGTCCGTTAGTGGTCTGAGCACCAAAAATTTTTCCCTGGCCCGTCGCTGCGTTGTATTCCATGACAATGCCGGTATGAAACAGGCGACGATTGCCTCCCGTTAGAGGGAGGATGTCAATCCAAAGAGCAATGTCCCCTTTCTTGACCTCTGTCGGTGGCACCACGGTGTAAAAGCGAGAGGAGGCATTCATCGCTCTCGTCTCCTCATACTCAATCTGGTAGCCCGCGCCAGTGAGCAGAAGATTCACCATATGGGAGCAATCGATCAGCTTTTTCCCCGCAGCATTGGTTTGGGTACCATTGCCTCCCATCAGGTAGACGTAATCACCGCCGGTGTACTGATTTCTTAAATCGAGTGGTTCGGTCATTTGTGCATCCTGCAAATTAATAGCAATAGCTGGTCTTGATAGAAGCAGCGTTTTGCGCGTTTAAACGTTTCAAATTTCCGGCAGCGGTGTCGTTACCCTTGTCAGCGGCGAGGCGATAGCAGGCAAGCGCTCTGGACATGTCTTTAGTAACGAGCTGCCCTTTTTCAAACGAGTAACCCAAGTAATTCATCGCATCGACCGAACCCATTGAGGCGGCGCGAATAAGCTCCTTTTCGGCTTGTTCTGGATGTTGGCAACGTCCGTCAGGTACAGGGTTGTTCCCATAGCAATAGAAAGTCGAAAGCGAGGCTGCACCGTCGGCAAGCGTTGTTGCTGCAGCTTTGAAAAGCGCCTCGACTTTTTCCGTTTCCAACTGTGGTGCCATGCCGGAAAGACTCAGGCCCGCAGCACTCAAACTTGCTTGTGGGTCTCCAGAAGCAGCAGCACATACATAGTTTTCCAGCGCAGCCACAAACAGCTCGCCGGTCAGCCGATACTGCTCCAGCCCACCTAGCCCAGCGAAGGCTTGCGCCCGCTGATAACAAAAATTCTCGGCCGTATTCATGGTCGGGGTACTTGCCACAACGAGGTTTTTCTCGCTAATCGACCAGTCCTCAACTCCCTCTAAAACCCAACACGCCTGGCGAGAAAAGTTGAAGATTTTGATATTGCTGTTACCTGCACGCTTATCAACAACGTTGAAATGGCTGTCGTCAACAGCTTCGACTTCAACACCTTCGGTCTTTCCTGTGGCTACGGGTGCCATCAGTGGGAATGCCAAAGTCGAACTCTCAACCCCCGTCGTTTGCGGATCAAAATTTCCGCTCTCCCCGGTAGGTTTCAAAACCAGCGACTTTACCGTCATCGCAGTCAAACGCTGCTGAGTTTCAGCATTCGCAGAGAACGCTGGCAGGAACTGGGAAAAATCTTCCGACGGACATTCATCCGCATAAGCACTGCCATGAAACAGGCTCAACAACGACGCGGTGAAAACCGCTATTGCGATGCCATTGCTCTTCTTCAAAACACGATTCATGTCGATTACTCAGAAAACACAAAAAAAGCCTTCGGCTTAACCTTCTCAGGCACCGCATTCGCCAACGCCTGATCCATCAAACTCCCCGCCTTATCCTTATCCGCCGCCCCCGGCAGCACCGGAGGCTTAATCCCAATCCCAGTCCCCGATCCCGCCGAACCACCCGCATTGATCTTGATCACCGGCCCAACCACAGTCACCCCACCGCCATCAAGCTTGATAAAGCTCCCACCCCCAAGAATGGTCAGCTCTGTCCCCGCCTCAATAACGATCTTGTCCCCAGCCTTGAGGTGAATCTCTTTCCCCACGCTGGTCAGTTGCGCAGTCCCCAGCTTCACATGCTGGTTCTGCCCAACCGTGAGGTGATCATCCAGCTTCGCTTCAATCTTGCGGTCGCTGATAGTGGTGCGGTGTTCTTCAGCCTTCAGCTCGGTGTAGGTGTTCTTCACCACCGTGTCGTGACGTTCATTACCGACCCGAATCTTCTGATCGTGCTCAACGTTTTCATCCCAGTCACGCTGCGCATGAATGTAGATCTGCTCCGCACCTTTCTTGTCTTCGATGCGCAGTTCGTTGTACCCACCGCCACCCGGCGAGCTAAGCGTTTTGAACACGCTGCGAGTCTTGTTCGCCGGCAAGGCGTACGGCACCGGGTTTTCCTTGTGGTACAGGCAGCCGGTCACCAGCGGTTGGTCGGGGTCGCCTTCGAGGAAGGTGACGAGGACTTCCATGCCGATGCGTGGAATGCTGATGGCGCCGTAGCGGTCGCCGGCCCAGGAGCTGGAGACGCGTAGCCAGCAGCTGGTTTTGTCGTCGGCGAGGCCT
>Ga0265296_1001673_pt1 | contig 24608 bp, 17 predicted proteins | sample MunlanPumphouse1_FD_189073 | JGI IMG/M metagenome (GOLD analysis project Ga0265296, IMG submission 189073) | Groundwater microbial communities from a municipal landfill in Southern Ontario, Canada - Pumphouse #1 | ecosystem: Environmental > Aquatic > Deep subsurface > Groundwater | place... | reverse complement strand
CGGGATCTCCGGCGCCTTAAAAAAACTCGGCCGCTTTCCCGCAGTGGGCGATTTTGTCGTGCTGCTCCACCAGCCGGAAGCCGGCTCCTCCACGATCGTTGACATCCTGCCGCAGAGATCGGTATTCTCGCGGGGAACTTCCGGAAGAGAAGGCACAGATCAGGTGATTGCGGCCAACATCGATATCGTGTTTATTGTCACGGCAGCCGGTCATGACCTCAATGCACGGAGGATCGAACGCTACCTGGCAATCGCCCATGCGTCCGGTGCAAGACCGGTGATCGTGATCAATAAATCCGATCTGTCGGATGACCCTGCAGAGCTCACCGATGAAATTATCCCGGTTGCATCCGGTGTTCCGGTGATTCCCGTCAGTGCTATTCAAGGGAACGGGATCGCCCGGCTCGAACCATTCCTTACCCCCGGCACCACGATCGTACTGATCGGTTCATCCGGTGTCGGCAAGTCCACGCTGATCAACCGGCTGCTGGACCGGCCCGTCCAGGAAACCTCCGGTACCCGGGAATATGACGGGAAAGGCCGGCACACAACAACCGTGCGGCAGCTCTTCATCCTGAAGAGCGGCGCACTCATGATTGACAGCCCCGGGATCCGGGAAGTCGGCATGGGCACGGTATCGGCCGGCATTGACGAGACATTCCCGGAGATCTCCGGACTTGCAGCCGGGTGCCGGTTCTCGGACTGCCGGCACGAGCAGGAGCCGGGCTGTGCCGTGCAGGAAGCTGTGAAGAACGGCACACTCTCCGCATCCCGGCTGGAAAATTATCAACGGCTCATGCGGGAGCGTGCATTCGAATTAGAGAAAGCCGAGATCGGGCTTGTGCGGTCTGAACGGAAGCGGTGGAAGGGAATCACAAAGTTCGCAAAAGAGATCACGAAGGGGAAACGGGATTTTTAACGGACACTGATATGTTATTAAAAAGTGGTGAGATTATTTCTTCTGCTGCATTGCCTGCACATCCGCTTCGAGCGTGGCCTTCAGTTTCTCCACGGCCTCGTTGAGGTCGTTGGTCGTGGTGATCGTGAACGAGTTGTCGCTCTTCTTGTCGTGGTAGTTCACGGTGTACTCGATCTGGCCGTCATTTCCCTTCTTAGGTTCAATGATGAGTTGCGCCATAGGTCAACACTGATCGTTGACCCCTATAGGACATCTTTCTTGCGATGGTGTGATCAGTAACAACTATATGGAATCCGAGGGAAAATAGTATGCCGCAGACATGCGTGAATGCGGGCTCGTAGATCAGGGGTAGATCGCTACGTTTGCAACGTAGAGGCCACGGGTTCAAATCCCGTCGAGTCCATCTCTCGTTTTCTTTATTTTTTTCCTGTGACCGACAGGTCTTGTCATCGGAAAGGGTAACCTTCAGCATCCATTCGTATAACCAACTGGTTCAGAAAATTCATCCATAACCGGACAAAACAATTCCGGAACAATGGTCCCGACAAAAAGATCCCGGCTGCGCAGCGTGATGCACTGCTCCTGCGTCACCATCCACACACGATCCCGGCCCCGGGAATGTGCGGCACGAAATAATTTCCGGGAGTTCCAGCCGGATTTTTCTGATGATCCGGTACCAAAAAAATATTTTCAGAATCATCCGGGCGGAGGCGTGCGATGACCAAGGGCCGGCCCGCGATCAAAGCTGTGGAGAAGGCGCTTGGGCTCGCAGCGGCCCGGGGCCCGGTCCATGATGTTTCGTACTGTTCACGGCTCCCGTACCATTTCCTGATCATGGCCGGGCTCTGCACCATCTTTGTTGCGGTCAAGCGGACGCGGGCGAACATCGACAGCCCCGCGGACCTGCTGCACTTCTGCCGCACCGTGATCCGCGGGCTCCGGGCGATCCCGGCAAGTGCCGTGACCGCGATGGAGCTCTGGGTGCTGACCCCGCATGGCACCTGGCAGTTCTTCCGGATCGCAGGGGAGACGATCACGGAGATCCGGCAGGACGGGTCGGTGATCCCCGGTACCGCCACGGCAGGGGTGTGAATGGTCCCATCCCCTCATTTCTCCGTCTGAGACTGCCCGTCCGGATCCCCTAAAATGAATGGTGCGGGCACATCCCTGACGATCTCTTAAAATGGGCGTATTTCGGCAAAATAAGGCCAAATTGAAGGTTTAATATTCCGGGGATAGGGAGCAGGCCCGATTATATTGAAGAAAAATGCTGTTGGGAGATCGCGGTCGGGCAGATATGGCAGAAATTACCCCTGTTTGCTGAATACGACATTTTCCGCAGGAAAAAATGATCCCTAATGGAACCTTTTGGATTGAGAATGTCCTGATCCATCAATCGTTGCACGGTCCCGGAGAGCCGGGAGGGGGTCCCGGATCCACACATTTGGAGAGAAACCCTCACAAGTTTCGAGGTCATCGCTGTATTGCTGCTAGGAGGATTCGGGATGTCACGAGGGTAATCTCTATCGTCATCTTATTGGCGACCCGCTCAAACGTTTGTTCATGAAACAATTTGGGTAGATGAGATTCTCGGTCAAGTTATTTTGAAAAATTTTAAAAAATAATTGCAATTATAATTTTCAGGGTGAAGATTGATTTTGTCCAAATGTTGTTTTCAACATATCATAGACCATACCACCAACCAATCCACCCATTATTGCCATAGCAGCATCTTTCATATATTGTGGAGAATCTTGAGTTGCCCATAAACCGATGCATAAAATAATAAAAAGAATCGCCATAAAAAAATTAAAAAGCAACCAACGTTTCCAATTAAATTGCATGATTTCATCTATTACATTTCAATATAAATCATTTTAGACTGATTTGGATGTATGCGATATTGCATGTCTACATGAAATTATTTACATGAATATTTTGTAAAATTCATGGTTAACCCTGTGTAAATTTAAAAAAAGTATATGATAAAAATCCCCCATTCTCTCCAACCCTTTTAACTCCCGGCGCCCAACCATTCTCTCAAGGAACGATTCACCCATGAAGATCATCGCCATCAACGGAAGCCCCCGGACCCTCCGGAGCACAACGCGAATCCTTGCAAATTACGTACTCGAAGGAGCCGCAGCAGCCGGCGCTGAGGCCGAGATGATCGATCTCTGCGATCTCCGCATCACCCCCTGCACAGCGTGCGAAGGCTGCACGTTCAATGGTGTCTGCGTGTACGATGACGATGTCCCGATGCTGGTTGAGCGGATGAAAGAGGCGGACGGGATCGTCTTCGCGTCACCGGTGTACATCGACAACATCACCGGCCAGATGAAGGTCTTCTTCGACCGGCTCTCGGACGCGATCCACTACCAGATACTGTACGGAAAATACGGCTGTGCGGTTGCCACCACGCACACCTCCGGTGGCGATGAGATCGTGGCGTACCAGAACCATGTGCTGAATTATCTCGCAGCCATCTCCGTGGGCGGGCTGGCGGTTGCAACCGCCGGCAACGCGGACGCGGTGGACGCCCGCGAGGCCGATGCCCGGGCGCTCGGCAAGAGACTCGCTGAAGCCATCGCAACCGGGTTCTCCGATCCAGAACAGGAAGCGGAGATTGCCGGTAACCGGGAATTTTTCAAAGAGATCGTGATCGAGAACCAGGATCTCCGCACCGACGAGTACAAGCGCTGGGAAAAGCTCGGCTGGATACAATAATCCGGTTTTTCACCGGCTCCTTTTTTTTATCGAAACTGTTTTATCATTGAGCCCGCGAAGAGTGTTTCTGATAACACCATGCACGAAAACGGGGGGGCGGTCAGTGAGATTGTTGCAGAGATCCTCATCATCGCCCTTGTCGTGACCATGGCTGCGATCATCTTTGTCATGGTGTTCGGGGTGATGCCCCAGATCCCGAAGACCTCCTATCTTGCAACGGAAATTTCCGTAAAAGAGATGCCCGGCTACTCCGCGATTGCCATCCACAACAAGGCCGGGGATTCGCTGGACTTCATGAGCGGGGTTGATCTGCCCGGTGCAGCGGATGTCTCGATCATCACGCCCGCGGGCACGTACACGGCAGTTCCCGGTGCCGGGCTCCCGGCATTCGGGCCGGGAAGTACCGTTTACGTCTATTACACCGGCACCGGTTACCGTCTGGTCTCCGATCTCAGTGGCGTGACGGCCCAGCCGCTCCCCGCCACCGGCCTGAGACTCACTCTTGTCGACCGCACGTCCGGTCTGCTGATCGATGCATGGGATCTTTTGCCCTCAGGAACTCCCACTCCAACCGCAACGACAACCGCAACTGCTACAGCAACAGCTACCCCCACGCCAACGATAACATCAACACCAACACCCACAGCAACCGCTACCGCAACCCCGACAAATACGACAACACCTACACCAACGGCCACCGCCACTCCCACACCTACCGCAACTGCAACCGCTTCCCCTACGCCCACAGCAACAGCGACAGCCACGTCAACTCCCACGGCAACGGCCACTCCCGCTGCAACCACCATCACCGTGAGCTGGTCGCCTGGCGGGGCAGGGATTGGGTGCGGCTCCCTATCCCCACCGACATGTCTGACGAGTAATCCCGCAGCAGTCAATGTCGCGACTGGCAGCAGCCAGATCTTTTACTTCTTTCCCGCTGTGGCAAACAAGGCAGTCAGGACCATCACGCTGGACGGGGTCACCGTATACACCGGGTCGTCCAACGGAGCAACCGTCTCCTATACCCTGACGAACGTAGTGTCCGCACATACACTGGCAGCCACATTCGGATGAGTCTGTCACGGAGGAATCGCATGAACACACTGGAACGAACCATCAAACGAAGAGAGAACCGGAAATTTCCGGGGAATCCGAGACCGTTGAGCAGGATACGTGAATTTTTTATCGTTATCGCAAGGACTGATTACTATGGATGAGACCGTTCCTGAACACACCTTCCGGCAGTACTGGAGGCCCGGCCTCCTTCTCGTGTTTTCGGTTGTTGTGATTCTCCTCACGGTATATTGTCTCCAGAGCGGCATCCAGACCGTGTTCACGCACATCTATTACGTTCCCATCATCCTTGCTGCCTACTGGTACCAGAAGAGAGGCGTGCTCTTCTCGGCCGTCATGGGGTTCATCTACCTGGCCCTCGTGGTTGCATATACCGGGTACAATCCCAACAACACCGTTGCGGCAGTCGCCCGTGTCGCGGTCTTTGTGATCATTGCAGGAATAACGGCGGTTCTTTCCCTGCAGATCGCAACCAAGCAGGCTGAAATCGAACGGTCTGAAAAGAAGTTCCGCACGGTATGGGAGCATGTCCAGGCCGGCATCGTTGTGGTTGATGCGGATTCGCATGAGATCATCGCGGCGAACCCGGAAGCGGAGCGGCTGACCGGCTTTAAGGAGAGCGAGATGATCGGGAAATCCTGCCACCGGTTCATCTGCCCTGCCGGGAAGGGGAGCTGCCCGATCAGCGATCTGGGCATGAACATTGACCGTTCCGAACGGGTGGTGCTCAACCAGGCCGGCGCCCAGGTCCCGGTGGTCAAGACCGTGACAGCAACGATCATCGGTGGCCGGAACGTGTTAATCGAGAATTTTGTTGCGATCCCTCAAGCCGGCCCGGGCCGGAAAGAAGCAAAATGAGTGACGGTACGAAAAAAAATTTTTTAATAATTTTCTGCCAGGATCTCAAAGTATGCCTGCGGGTGATCGCAGGCCTGGCACTTTGCGGGCGCAACCTTTCCTTCGTGCACAAAGCCGCAGTTCCGGCAGTACCATTTTACCGGCATCTCGGATTTGAAGACGGTCTTGTTCACCAGGTTCTCGTGGAGTTTTGCATACCGGGACTCGTGGTGGGCCTCCACTTCGGCCACCTTCTCAAAGAGGCGGGCAATCTCGGTAAAACCCTCTTTCTTTGCGGTGGCGGCAAATGCCGGGTAGAGCGTGCCCCACTCCATCTGTTCGCCTGCTGCCGCTGCCGCGAGATTCTCCTTCGTGGTCCCGATCACACCGGCCGGGTAGCCTGCGGTGATCGTCACCTCGCCGCCTTTCAGCTGCTTAAAGAAGAGTTTCCCGTGCTCCTTCTCCTCTTCTGCGGTCTGGAGGAAGATCGCCGCCACCTGTTCGTATCCCTCTTTCTTTGCCACGCTTGCAAAGAACGTGTACCGGTTCCGTGCCTGCGACTCGCCGGCAAAGGCCGCGAGCAGGTTCTGTTCCGTCTTGCTTCCTGAGAATTTCATAGTCGATCGTGTGAGAGTCGTAGTTACGGGGAGATATACCCAGCGGTTAATTGCAAAACCGTAAAAATCTGCGGTCTTCATAACGGGCTGCGTCCAACACTCCCTTGAGATATCTCATATGAAGCCTCTGGGAAATGCCCTCCTCATGATCCTCGCGATCATTCTCCTTTCGGGTATCGTTGCGTTCTGCATCCTGCTGGCCGCTGGCTCGACCGCCCCGGCGGCTCCGGTGTCCGGCAATGGTACGATCACCTATGGTCTCGATACCACGCTCCCGGAGCCCCGGTATTATACCGGCATCGACTTCAACACGCTGAAGTCCAACGATCACCTCACAGTCATTCCCCTCAAAAGTTACCGGCAGCAGGTGACCAACTACAGCTGCGGGGCGGTTGCGGCCATGACGGTCCTGTCGTACTACGGAAAGCCGGCCAGCAACACGGATGCCGAAGAGATCCTGATTGCGCATGAGATGTACCCGGATGTCTCTGACAAGACCGGGGTCAATCCCGCACAGCTCGCTTCATGGTTCAACCGGAACGGCTGGAACGCTACATGGAAGGCAGGGGGGAGCCGGCAGATGCTTCTCGACAACCTGAAAGCCGGTGTCCCGACCATCGTTGAATGGATCGACTGGGGCGGCCACTGGGTGGTGGTGGTCGGTTACGATACCCGGGGCACGGAGACTATCTGGGATGACGTAATCATCTTTGCTGACTCCGTGGACTGCCACGATGACCGGGTGGACGGGATCACCTACGCGAACTACGGGCAGTTCGATGCCATGTGGTTCGATGCCCATTACTTCCCGGCAAACATGAGCGACCGTGCATACGTGGTTGCAGTCCCGGCCTGAACCGTCAGGACGGCCCCTCTCACGCGGACCGGAATGTCCCTTTCGGCACGGTGATCTCGAACCGTGCACCTTTGCCGTGGCTCCCGGTCTCGTGGATGGAGATGTTGGTGATCGCCAGGATCTCACGGGCCAGGAAGAGCCCGAAGCCCGTGTGCTGGCCGAACCCCTTATCGAAGATCCGCTGCTTCTCATTGAGCGGGATGCCGATGCCGTTGTCCTCGAACGTGATGACCAGATCGTCTCCCTCCCGCTCGCACCGGACGGTGACGGTCGTCACGGTCTTTCCATAGCGCACCGCGTTGTCGAAGAGGTTAAAAAATACCTTGTCGATCATCGGGTCGGCAAAGATCTGGCAGTCGTTGCAGGTGCAGTCCAGGGTAATCTCCTCGGGCCTGACGCTCTGGATCACCTCAGCTACCGAGACCCATGCAGGCTCCTGCAGGCCCAGGTCCTGGTAGGTCCGGGTGAACTCGATCTGGTGCTGGATAGTGTCGAGGGATGCAGCAATCTTGGCAAGGAAGTCAGCGATGACCGGGTCGGGCTTCCGGAGCACCGCGAGCTGGGTATAACCCTGCACCACGGTCAGCTGGTTGGCCACATCGTGCCGCGTGATGCTGGAGAGGAGGTTGAGTTTGCGGTTGCTCTCCCTAATCGCATTCTGCGTCTGTTTCAGGTCCGTGATATCCCGGGCGTCCCCGACAACCGAAACGAGCGTGCCGCGTTTGTCAAAGACCGGGGTGAGGTTCGAGGTATGGATCCGGATCGAGCCGTCTGCATGGAAGACACGGTACTCGATCTCGGATGAACGTTTCCGCAAGGTGACGGCCCGGGCCAGGAACTCTTCGCACGCGGGGATGTCTGAAGGATGGACGAACTGCTGGAACTTATGTCCCTCCACATCCTTGATCTCGTGACCGAGGAACTCGGTCCAGCTGGGTGAGGCAAAGGTCAGGGTGCCGTCAAGCCGGATCGTGTAGATGATATCGTGGCTGTTCTCGACCAGCGTCCGGTATTTCGTCTCGGATTCGCGCAGGGCATTCTCGGCTGCCTTACGATCCGAGATGTCGTACGAGAGACCGAGGACGCCAAGGACCGTGCCGGACTCATCCATCAGCGGAACGATGCGGACGTCGAGCCAGACGGTACCTGAGGGGAGGGTCATGAGGGACTCACCCTGGAACGGTGTCCGGGTGGTGATGACATTCCTGATCGCGGTCATGATCTGCTGTGCGGTCTCCGGTGGCAGGACCTCAGACAGGTTTTTGCCGGTCAGGGAGGCCGGGTCGGTGTTCAGCGCCCGGGCCGTGACATCATTGACATACCGGGCATACCCGGCGGTATCCAGGAAATAGATCATCTCCGGTGAGTTCTCGGTAATGAGCCGGTACCGCTCCTCGCTCTCTTGTAATGAAGTCTCAATCTTCTTCCGAGCCGTGATATCCAAAAATACACCGGAATACACCAGGGTGTCGCCATGCCGTGCCGGCCGGGACATGCCCTGGAACCAGATGGTTTCATCCGATGGCTTGATGAACCGGCCCTCGAAACTCCAGTCGCTCTCCCGTGCAATCACCTCATCGATGGACTGCACGAATCGCTCCCGGTCATCCGGGTGGATATGGGCCACCAGATGCTGCAGGAGACCGTCCTCCGACACTTCCATCCCGAAGATTCTACTGGCTGAGTGGGTGTTGACAAAGGAGAATTCCCTTGTCCCGTCAGGCAGGACCGAGAATTGGTACACCACCCCGGGAACCGTAGTGGTGATCTCCTCGAGCTGCTGCTGGCGATGGAGGATCTCCTCCTGCGCATGGGACAGTTCATTGTACTGCGCCCGGAGTTCCTCCTCGGTTGCAGTGACCTGTTCGTACGCGAAACGGAGATCCTTCTCCGCCTTCTTCCGTCCGGTGATATCGATGAACATCGTCACGATGATACCAGGGGAGATCCGGAATGCGGTGATGGAGAAGGCCTTCCGGACATCCCCGTCCACACCGAATACCCGCTCCGTCTGCCATATTCCTCCCTCGTTTGCCACCCTGCGCAATTCGTCCAGGCCCCCGTCCTGAATGATGCTCGGGAATGCCTCATCGATGACCTTGCCGACAACGTCATTCAGTCCGACACCGAACAGCGCATCGGCACTCGGGTTGGTGCCCACGAGCACGAGGGTATCGTCCGGCTTCAGTTCCCAGAAGTGCATGCCGGCAGGGGAATGCTCGACAAGCATCCGGTACCGGGCCTCGCTCTCGGCCCGGGTCTGCTCGATCCGTTTCTGCTTGACGAGCGACCAGAGCGCCTGCATCAGAAGCGAGAGCTCGACCGTGTCGTTCTCTGTGTAATCGGTGGATTTGTTGGCCACACCGGCCACGAGCACGATATGCCCGTTGTCGATCACCGGGATGTTCATGTGCCGGAGGATGCGGGGATGGTCGTCCGGGTATCCTCGTTTCAAAGGACTGGGCGCTTCGTAGTCATTGGTGATCACGGCCTTCCGCTGCCGGACCGCCTCCCCCCAGAGCCCGGTCTTCGCGGTCTTGTACAGGATTGGCTTCTCCCGCATGGCGCACTCGTTCATGGCCGATTTTGACCAGGCATACATGGAGAGTTCGCTCTCGTCCGTGCTCATGAACGCCAGGTACGCGAGAGGGCTGCCGGTGACGGTTCCTGCGCCTTCGATGGCATAATCCAGGAGCTCCCGCTCGCTCTTCCTGGCATGATCATAGAACCCGGCAATGAACCTGAGCCGGACCTCGGTCTCGCGGATACGCTGTTCTCCCTGCGCCAGCTCATCGTACTGCGCCCGGAGTTCCTCACCCGATGCGGCCAGCTCTTCATTGGCTGCAACGAGTTCCTCTTCGTTCCTCTTCCGGTCAGAGATATCCCGGATCGCTTCGATGGCCCCGATGATCCTGCCCTTGCGGTTGAAGAGCGGGCTGGCCTTGGCAAGTACGTAAACCTGCCGTCCTTTCGGGTGGGGAAGGTTGGTCTCTGCCGAGAGAGCGCTCCCGTCCCGCACGATATTTGAATAGTACTTTAGAACATTCTCGTCCGTTTCCAGGATCAGATCGATCAGGATGGGCCGGCGCTCCCCGTAGAAGGGGATCGCGTACTCGTAATCGCCTTTGCCGAGAATCGAGGATGCGGCAATGCCGGTCATCTCCTCGATGGCCCGGTTCCAGGCGATCACGTTCCGGTTCATATCGATGGCAAAGGTGGCATCCGGTAAGAAGTTGATCAGGTCGGCAAGGCGCTTCTCCGATTCAGAGAGGGCCACCTCCGCCTGCCTTCTTGTGACGGCCTGCCGGATCTTGTGGGCGAGTTCGGCAAACTGGGCTTTTGCATCGCCGCCTTTCTGGAGGTAGAAGTCCACGCCGTTGTTGATCGCCTCGATGACCACCTCCTCCCGGCCCCGGCCGGTGAAGAGGATGAAGGGGATGGTGCCGTAGGTCTTCCGCACGGCTTTGAGCACCTCAATACCATCCATCTCCGGCATCTGGTAGTCGGAGACGATGGCATCGAACGTCTGCTGGGCGAGCTGCTCAAGCCCTTCGTGCCCTGAGAGAACCGTGGTCACCGAGAAATCCCCGGTGCTTTCGAGAAATAATTTCCCTATCTCCAGCAGTCCCGGTTCATCGTCGACGTAGAGAATGGAAAACATGACGGGCTCCGGAAGTATGAGGGGGACTCATTTGTAGTCTGGATGACAGGAATAGTCTCTGTGAAAATTTGAATGTTACGGGCGAACGGGGAACCGGTTTTTCGGGATCTGCCTTCAGTGCGGGCGGAAGAAATGGTACAAGGTGTCTGACACGTACATAAAACCCGGGAATCTGGTGAGGGGAGGTTGTGCACGACGGGGATTCAGGAAATGAACCGGTATCCACCTTCGGGGATCGTCATCTCGAACCGTGCCCCGGTGCCGAAGATGCCCGTCTCGGCAATCGTGATACCGGTGATGATGAGAATCTCCTGCGAGAGGTACAGGCCAAGCCCGGTGTTCTTCCCGAACCCCTTATCGAAGATCACAGTCTTGTCCCGGTCGGCAATTCCCCCGCCATCATCCTCGAAGACCAGCACCAGCGAAGAACCCCTCGTGAGGGTGGTGATGCGGATGGTCGTCATCTTCTCCCCGCCGTACCGGAGGGCATTGTCGATCAGGTTGTAGAAGACCTTCTCAACGAGCGGGTCGGCAAAGATCTCAAGACCGGGGGGCGTCTCCACACTGATGCGGACGTTCCTGACGGGGAGTCCTGCAACCGCCGTTTCGATAGTGGCACGGACATCCTGCCATGACGGGGCCTTCACGCCCAGGTCCTCGTACTCCTTGGTGAAGGTGATCTGGCGCGCGATGTTTTCTGCGATCGTCTGGTTCTTTTTTAAGAAATCTGCAAGTTCGGCAGGTTTATCGATAGACTCCACGCTCAGTTCCAGGAATGCCATCAGTGCCATGAGCTGGTTCCGGATATCATGCCTTGTGATGCTGGAGAGGAGGTTGAGTTTCTTGTTTGCCATGCGGAGTGCCTCCTCGGCTTTCCGCTGCTCCGTGATGTCGTGGATCACCCCCTCCACCCCCTGGATGATCCCTCCGGCATCCCGGTAGAAGTGGCTGCTGGTTGTCACGTGCCGGATCGACCCGTCGCGGAGCTTCAGGTCAAGGGGATATGCATAGACCGACCCCCGTTCCCGGAGCGCTACAAGGAGTTTGTCGCGGCCCGCCGGATCCGCGTATACCGAGGTGACATCCTGCCCGAGAAGCAGGCTGTTCGAATCGTACCCGGCCAATCGTGCCGCGGACGGACTGAGCATCGTGATCTTCCCCACAATGTCGGTCCGGTAGAAGATGTCCTGCATCTCGTCGATGATTGCCCGGTACTTCTCCTCACTCTCGCGCAGGGCCTCCTCCATGCGTTTCCGCTCCGTGATGTCGCGGGCTGCCGCAAAGATCCGGTCCCCCTTTGGGAACGACCGCCACTCGATCCAGCGGTAGGTACCGTCACGGTGGCGGTACCGGTTGGTGAAATTGAGTACCTCCGTCTGGGATTTCAGATCGGCGATTGCGGAGAGGGTTGCCGGCAGATCATCCGGATGCACGAAATCAAGGAACCGCTTCCCTTCCAGTTCGGCCAGCGGATAGCCCAGAGTCTTCTCCCATTCGTGATTCAGGCGCCTGAAATATCCCTGGGTGTCGGCAATGCAGAAGAGATCGAGGCTGGTGGAGAAGTACTGGTCAAGCTCTTCGGTCTTCTGCAGCAGGGCCTCCTCGGCGGTCTTCAGGTCGGTGACATCCTGCAGGAAGATGAGAGATCCTTCGATCTCCCCTCCCGGGGTCAGGAGCGGTTCTGCGGTTCCGATGTAGTAATACACCCCGTCATCCCGGATCCGGGTAAGGTTCCGTCTCTGCATCGTGGTCTCGCGGCAGAGCGACAGGAACTCCGGCCAGTCCGGTACCACGTCTTCCACGGGCCTTCGCAGCGCCGACGCCTTCGTGATCGAGAAGAGCCAGCCGGTGGCCGGGTTCATGTCGATGATACGCCCCTGCGTATCCAGTACCAGTACGGGTTCAGTCAGGGCGTCGACCAGTCGGCTTCGTGCTATCGGTACGATGTCAAGGAACTGGTAGCGGAAGATGGCGATGGTGTACAGGATGGCTGCGATCCAGAGGAACGCGGGGGTGGGGTTGAGGCCGGGGAACGGGATCTGGTAGAACTGGGCGATGTAATTGAAGACCGTGGGGAATGCAAGGGCTGTGATCAGAAGGGTGGTCTGGATCTCCCAGAGCGTACCCCGCTTACGGCTCTCGGCAACCAGCAGGATGATGGCGAGGGCGAGCAGGATGAACGAGTAGAGATTGTAGATCAGGAAAAAGATACTCTCGGAGTACTGGAGCACCGGCACCGGGCCGGTCATATCGATGGAAAAGTTGTACCGGAACAGGGTATGGTACGGGCTGGTTATGGCGAGAATGGCGGAGATCACCGGGATTACCAGGATGAGGGCGGCCCACTCCCGGCGCAGCCATTCGGTCTTGTTCATGTACGCCAGCACGAGCCAGAGTTCGAGCACTGAGAAGAACGGGAGGAAGAGGAAGCGGAGGTTGTGGTAGAAGACCCGGAGCGGGAGGGAGGCGGTTAAGAGATCAAGGGCATAGAGGATGGACCAGGCGGCTGCACCGAACATCAGCAGGACATAGGGTGTTGCTGCGGGAACCCGTGCCGTGAACCGGCGGGCGTACAGCCCCACGGCGGCCATGCTGATACCGGAGACAAAGAGCAGCGTGATGATCAGGTCGAAGGCAAACATGGCCGATCCTCAAAGGAAGGCACCCCGGCGGGTGCGTGATGAAAAACTGTCCGTCTCCCAAGTATTAAAGATGGTGCCCTCTTTAAGAGAAACAGCCATTCGAAGAAGCCTGAAGATCGCCTCTCGATTCCCGCTTCGCTCACATCTTCGGATTGAAAAGAACGGGCCTGAAGGGATTTGAACCCTTGACCTGCGGATTAAGAGTCCGCCGCTATGCCGAACTAAGCTACAGACCCGCTTACTTAGGCCTAGTAATGTGGTCGATAATTGCGAATAAAGGTTTGGGTTTGCGAGGGGTCATCAGACCCCGGGCAGGAGAAGGACGCGCAAACGTTCTTCGACATGCCGGAGGGTCAACGATCTCCTGCGATTGGAATCCCTTAATATGCAGGAGGGATACATCTTCTGTACCATGCCGCAGGAAGCCCCGTTTGAGCCGTCGGGACCCGTAAAATACTGTATTTTCGGGTGCGGGACGAACGGATACAATATCATTCTGGAACTCGCGAAAGAGAAGGAGCGCGTAACGATCATAGACCGGGACGAGCCGCGTGTCCGTAACCTCCGCGACCAGAACTATGATGCCTACCAGCGGGACGTCACGGCCCCGGAGATGCTTGCCGGGCTTCCCCCCTTCGAGATTGCGTTTGTGATGACCGGTGACGGGGATGCGAACCTTGCGGCAGTCCTCACCATCAAGAAACGCTACCCCGCAACCCAGATCGTTGCCCGGTCGATCGACCCGGTGAACAGCCAGAAACTGACTGCAGCCGGGGCAGAGGTTGTTCTCTACCCGCAGGAAGTGGTGGCCCGGTCCGCCATTCTCCAGATCCGGAAGCAGCATTCGAGCCGGATCTCACAGCGGCTCTTCTCGCTGATTGCCGGCTGGGAAGGAACCTTAGGGATCATCACCCACAAGAACCCTGACCCGGACGCGATCTCCTCCGCCATGGCGCTTGCCGAGATTGCCAAACAGGCAAACGGGAAGACGCTTGCCACCCGGATCTTCTACGAGGGCAACATCGGCCACCAGGAGAACCGGACCTTCGTCAACCTGCTCGATATCAAGATGGAGCACCTCACCCCGGAATCTCTCGTCCAGTGCCAGTACCTGGCCCTCGTCGATTGTGCCGGGCCCGGTGCCAACAACGACATCCCCCCGCAGACCAAAATCAACATCATCATCGACCATCACAAGGAGGGAAAGCACCTCGCCACCCAGAATGCGTTTATCGATATCCGGCCCGGGGTCGGTGCCACGGCGAGCATCATGACCCAGTACCTGCAGGAACTGGATGTGCCGGTCGACAAACGGGTGGCGACCGCCCTGCTCTACGGTATCCGGACCGATACCAAGGAGTTCAAGCGCAACGTGACGCCGCAGGATCTCGGCTATGCGGGATTCCTCCTGCCGCTGACCGATTCCGACCTGCTCGACAAGATCATGTCCCCTTCGATGTCGCAGGAGACCCTCGACATCATAGGCAAGGCGATCCACGAGCGGAAGATCCAGAGCGGGTATCTCTTCGCGAACGTGGGGTTCGTGATGAACCGCGACGCCCTCCCGCAGGCTGCCGAGATCCTGATCACGCTGGAAGGGGTGAACACGGCGCTCGTGTACGGCATCACGGACAATGCGATTGTGATCTCCGCAAGGAACCGCGACATCCGGCTGCACGTGGGCAACGCCCTCTCGGAGGCATTCGGCGAGATGGGCGATGCCGGCGGCCACCCGAACATGGGCGCCGCGAGCCTGCCGCTCCACTATTTCGGTAAGGTGGAGAACAAGGAACGGCTCCTTGAGATCGTGATCGACCCGGTGCTCCAGAAGTTCAAGAACCTTGTCGGGCTTGAGAACGAGAGCCGAAAGAACGGCGGTGCGTGTGCCGTTATACCCCCGGCTCCCTGAGCGTACGGGATAACGTCGGGTCAGAGCCATGCAGTATAATGAATGGGAACCCTGTTACGAGAAGATCCTCACGTACTTCGGGTTCGAACGGGCCGGCGATGAGGAAGCGGCCCGGCTCTTAGCCTCGCTGCTTGACCGCGACAACCTCCTCTCGCTCGTCACCATCACGGACGGGAACGATGTGACGGTCTGCGGGAACGCCCCGTGCCTTAAAAAGGAGATACCGAAGATCCGGGGCGTGGTCTTTGCAGCGGATGCCGCAGCGGAAGTGCTTGACGACAACGGCGTACGGCCGGATGCGGTCTTCACGGACCTTGACGGGGCAACCGACCGGCTCCTTGAGATGAACCGCGAGGGAACGATCGTGGTCATCCATGCGCATGGCGACAACATCCCGCTCCTGAAACACTGGGTGCCCCGGTTCACCGGCCCGGTGGTGGCAACCACGCAGGCCGCCCCCATGCCCCGTGTCCACAACTTCGGGGGATTCACCGATGGCGACCGTGCCGTCTTTGCCGCAGACGAATTCGGGGCGGCCTCGATCACGCTTGCGGGGTTCGATCTTGATGACAAAAACGTTGATCCGCTCAAGCGGGGCAAACTCCATATCGCAAAGAAACTCCTCTCCATGATCGGGCATTCCCCATGAACGCAACCGCAGTAATTCTCGACGGGTACGTGGACGAACCGGCCTGCCTTGGCGTGCCGCCCTATGTCTCGCCCTACATCCGCACGGTTGCCGGGGCACTTGCCGCCCACGGGTATGCGGTCCGGTATCTTACGATCGACCAGCTCCGTGCCGATCCGATGCGGACGACCGAACTGAACGCAGCGGGCCTGCTGGTGATGATCGCGGGAGTGACCGTGCCGGGGAAGTACCTGGGCGGGACTCCCGCAACGCTCACCGAGATCCAGCAGGTCGGGCATATGGTGCGGGGCCCGAAGAAACTGATTGGCGGCCCCATCGGGTTCGGGTACGCAGGGGAAGGCGGGCAGAAGGCGATCCGGCAGGTGATCAGCGGGTTTGATGCCCTGCTCACCGGGGAACCGGCGGTTGCGCTGGACAATTATCTCACCGGCAATGAACCGGAGGGGGCGCTCGATTACCAGCGAACCGACCCGTGGAGCATCGCGGGGAGCATCATCATCGGGCAGCACCCCGACTTCCCGTTCGTGATGTGCGAGCTGGAGACGGCCCGGGGCTGCTCTCACGGGGCAACCGGCGGCTGTTCGTTCTGCACGGAGCCGTTCTACGGTATGCCGCAGTACCGTTCTGCCCGGGCCGTGGCGGATGAGGTTGCGGCACTCTATGCCAATGGGGCCCGGCACTTCCGGGTGGGGCGGCAGCCGGACATTCTTGCCTACGGGGCCGGCCCGGGGGAGTACCCGGCACCGGTGCCGGAGAAGATCGAAGAACTGTTCTCCGGTATCCGCACAGCAGCCCCGGATCTTAAGACGCTCCACATCGACAACACCAATCCCGCCACCATTGCCCGGCACGAGGATGCTGCCCGGGAAGCCCTGCGGGCGATCATCCGGCACCATACCCCCGGGGATGTGGCGGCGTTCGGGATGGAGACCGCCGATCCTGCGGTGGTTGCGGTGAACAATCTCAAGGCGCTGCCGGACGAGGTGTTCCGTGCGATTGAGATCGTCAACGAACTCGGGGGAGCACGCCGGGACAACGTGCCCGAACTCCTCCCGGGCCTGAACTTTGTCTGCGGGCTGGCCGGTGAAACGGAGACAACCTACGATCTCAACGAGCAGTTCCTTGCCCGGGTCCTGAAAGCAGGCCTCTCGGTCCGGCGGGTGAACATCCGGCAGGTGATGCCGTTTCCGGGCACGCGGGCGTTCTCCGATAATACGCTTGGGAAACACGAGCGCCGGTTCAGGGCGTTCAAGGAGTTTGTCCGGAACAACATCGATCTCCCCATGCTCCAGCGGGTCTTCCCGATAGGCACGGTACTCCGTGATGTCCGGGTTGAGGTATCCGGGGACTTGTCGTTTGGCCGGCAGCCGGGATCGTACCCGATCCTTGTTGGTATCCCGGTCCGCATTCCTGTCAGGACCGTGACCGATGCCGTGGTGGTGGACTGGGGGATGCGGTCGGTGACCGCCCTGCCGGCGCCGGTTGCGATCAATACCCTCCCGGCAGCAGCCCTCAGGTGGCTGCCGGGCGTGGGGAAGAAGAAGGTGGCCTCGGTTATTGCAAAGCGGCCCTTTGTGGATCTGGCAGCGTACCGGAAGGTGGCGGGGAGTTCGGCCATCGATACGCTGCTGTCCTTCATCAGCACATGACACTGGAGGGGGGTCGGGCGGGGACATTCTGTTCTGCACAAACGCCGTGTTCAGCAGGGTTCCCCGTCATTATTTTCGAATTGTGATGCCGGGAAGCTGAGCCCAAAAACACTTTGCCCCTGCCCGACCCCCTACACATCTTCACATTTTTCCCCAAAAAATCACCCTTTTTTACGACTGAAAACCGGAGCAGTTCAATAGTTTCTGCATGCAGGGGGTCGGGCAGGGGCAAAGTGTACGAAACCTTCCGACACCCCCCCATCCGATCAAAGAACATAGTGAACGGGGATTGTCAGGGTCGGCAAAAGAAAATGGCGCTGCCCGGTGGAAGAGCAGGGAGCGTTCTGTGCCAGATTCCGAGATCTGGTCTCAGATCTGTTTGAGTTCCGTTACTTTCAGGATATCCGTCCGGGTCACGATCCCGACGATGGCATCATCCTGCATAATGGGGATACGGCCGATATTTTTTGACGACATGAGCCGGAAGGCCTCGATGACCGGGGCATCCGGAGGAAGCGTGATGAGATCCTTTGTCATGATGTCCCGCACCTGCAGGGCCTCGCGATCAATGGAGTGCATCCGGTTGACATCCGCAAGCGTGATCATGCCCACCAGCGTGCCCCGGTCGACCACGGGAAAGCCGAGGTGCTTGCTCGAATACATCATCGTAATGACCTCGCTCACCGGTTGGGTTGGACCGACTGTTGTCACCGGGGCGCTCATCATGGAGCCGACCGTGACATCCTGCAGCACGTGGCTGTATTTCACCGCCATCGACTCCATGTTCGCGCCGATGTAGATGAAGAGGGCGATCAGGATCAGGAACGGCTCGAAGTAGTAGAGCCCGACGATCGCAAAGAGGATGGCAAACCCCTTGCCGATGTCAGCGGCAATCTGGGTGGCCTTGTGCAGGGGCATCCGTCCGGCAAGCCAGGCCCGGAGCACCCGGCCCCCGTCCATGGGAAAGGCCGGGATCAGGTTGAAGAAACAGAGGATGATGTTGAGGAACCCTAAGTACCCTGCAATGAAGATCACAACACCGGCCACCGGGGGATTCGTGATGAACGTCGGGGTGACAAACATGATGGCATAGCAGATGACCCCGAAGATGAGACTCGCGATCGGCCCGACGATTGCCATGGGAAGTTCGGCCTTCGGGTCGGGAATGCCCTCTTCCATCGTCGCGATGCCGCCAAAGATCATCAGCGTGATGCTGTGGATCGCGATCCCCTTTCTCCGGGCAACGAGCGAATGGGCCAGTTCGTGGACCAGAACGCCGAAGAAGAGGCCGAGCGATATGATCGCACCGAGCACATAGGGCATGTAGCCGGAGGTGATGAGCGTCCCATCGATCGGGACCATGATGATCCCATTATTCGGGTCGATGGTATGGGTGATCTGGCTGCCGATGATCCAGGCAAAGAGGGGGATCACCAGAAGAAATGTATAGTGGATCAGGATCGGAATTTCAAATATCCGTCCGATCCGGTACGATCCGTCCATAATAATGGGTTATCTTTTTAACCTTAAGGTATATACTTTCATCTGATAACGATGGAAACCCATATTACCGAACTGTTCGGGCTTCAGATTTACACGGAAAAGGGTATGTTCATTGGTGAAGTCGACGATGTCGTCATCGATGTGGACTCAAAGAAGATGGAGTCGCTTGTGGTGAGCAAGGTCAACGACCAGCTCTTCGAGCTCAAGAACTTCAAGGGTCTCAAGATCCCCTACCGTATCATCAGCGCAATCGACGATATTGTCCTGATCCGCCACCTGCCGGGCGCCTTTGCCGGTGGCAGCGTCGGCGAAGAAGAGTAAACGCCAGTCTCTCCAGAACAGCGGGAGACTTATTCATAATTTTTTCGTACTCCCGCATGGTATGTTTATGGAAAACCGGGAAATTTTCTCATCGATCACGGCTATTCCCCCGGTCTTCGTCCGGCTTGACGGCAGGGCATTCCACCGGCTCACCGATTCTCTCGGGCTTGAGAAGCCCTTTGATGAATTTTTCCATCATGCGATGGTCACGGCCTGCACCTCCCTTGTTGCTGACAGCGGCCTGAATCCGGATCTTGCCTTTACGTTCTCGGACGAGATCAGTCTCTACTTCACGAAACTCCCGTTCTCCGGCCGGGTGGAGAAACTCGATTCCGTTGCGGCCTCGTACGCTGCCAGCTCCTTCACGCTCGCTCTTGGCGGGACAACGCTCGTTGCCTTCGATGCCCGGGTGATCCCGGCAACCCCCGAGTACGCGCTCGAATACCTGGCCAACCGGCAGAGCGAGGCGTGGAGAAACCACATCAATGCCTATTGCCAGCAGGCCCTGATCGAGGAGGGAATGGATGCAACAAAGGCGGCCGGGCAACTCAAGGGCATGCAGGCAAAGGATATGCACGAGATGATGCACATCCGGGGTTTCAATCTCGCGACAACGCCCGCATGGCAGCGCCGGGGGACACTCGTGTACAAGAAGAAGACACAAAAAGAAGGGTTCAATCCGATCACAAAAGAGTTCGTGGTCACCGAGCGGAGTGCGGTGACGACCGGGTCGGACCTCCCGCTCTTCACGAGCCCCGAGGGAACAGAGTTCCTGAAGGGTCTTCTTGGAATCCCGCAATAATTTTTTTGTGCGGGATCCTGCATCGTTCCGCATGGCAGCGCTGGTTTCCTGTCGTGGATTCCATGTTGTGAGGTGCAGCCCCCGTTTTTACTCTCTCCTGAATTCTCCTCTTCCGGATCTGTTTCATGGGATCTGACCGAGGGTATACCAACTATGACATGAAGGCAGGCATTGCAGCGTTCAGTGACGTGGCTGATATCTGCATCGCATCAAAAATAATCCTTTAACCATAAATCCGCTTTGAATCCGATGATATTTCAAAATCAAAAATTTTAAATACATTTGTAGTACAGTATGCACTATCCAACAAAAGGAGGTGACGGTTTGTTCGACTGGGCTATCTTCATTAAAATGATCATCGCAGTCCTCCAGGCAATCTTACAGAACCTGCCCGTATAACCCGGCAGTTCTTTAGAAAAATCAACCATACTCCTTTTATTCGCCGGTGCTGGAATTTTCTGATCCAAATTAAGAAATGTCTGTTCCTATTATCGTAAAATCAAATTTTGTCCCATCTGAAATTAAAAATATTTCAGGATTAGGAAGATATTTTGTACAGAAAAAATTATGGTAACATGCAAGCCAGAAATATTTTTCAAACAATTCTGGGTCGCTCAAATGCGTTTCAATAATTTCTTTATGCAATAATAACTCAGATTTCGCATCGGGATTAAAATCAAAAAGGGAATCGTTAGTAAATCCAGTCTCTTGCAGTTCGGCATTAAATTTGGCCATTTCAAAAATAAAATAAAGATAATTAATAAAATGTCGGCCGGTGCTATCAGAAATTATCCAATTAAATGGTCCGTCATCAAAACCGGGATATTTTAACTTTAAATAATAATTTAACAGTGTAACAACACGTGGATCTAAAAAAATCGCCGGATATATATTGTTTTCTTCAGTTTCCCAAGCATCAATTATAACAGGCCCAAATGATATTTTCGAGTCTGCAAATCCATGGCCGATTGAGCATCCGCCTCTTAACGGGAAGCCCTTCAGCATGAGAGAATATTGAAACCCAGCGATATGGATGATAGGGATAGCGATTTCCGCTCGCCCATCGTCAAATTTACGGGTTATTGGATCGCTTAAAATTGGGACTGAAATTAGGATGCTATCAGAAAAAATTTTGACATTTCCTTTAAACGACTCGACAATTTTCAACAATTCGACGTTTGAATCTATAACATCGTAAAATTGGTTAAGCTCGCGATCAAGTTTTTTGAAATTTTTCGCGCATTTTCTTATCCGATTCTTCGTTCCCATTACATCTGCGAATACAACGAAATGTGGCATCACTTTTTTGGATAACTTTTTCGTAGACGTTTTCGTGACCTCAATATTCATCCATTGTGTCTACTTGAAATATTTATGAAAAAAGGTGATGGTGTCAATATATAATCACGTCTTACCGATTCCAACTGTCATTGCCACGCCTTCCACATCCCAGTCCTTGACGGATGCAAAGCGGGTCAGGTCCGGTGTCTTCCCGTCTTTTGAGAATCCGAAGGAGGTTGCCCGGACCTCGTCGCTGATCATGGCAATGGTCTCCTTGTTGTTGATGAGCGCGAGTATCCGCGTGTCTCCGACCGATACTTCCGCAGTAATGGTATCTTCGACCGCGAGATCGAGCTGCTTGCGCATATCCTGGATGCGCCGGATCACCTCGCGGGCATACCCTTCCGCTTCGAGATCGGGCGTAAGGGCCACGTCCACGTAGACCATGGCATCGGTCATCGGGGCCGAGAAGAGATCCGCAGGTAATTTCTCGGTGAACGTGACCTGATCGGCACCGATCTCGTAGACCGCTCCGCCGTCTTCCAACCGGTAGGTCTGCCCGGCAGCAACGGCTGCCTTGATTGCATTGCCGTCTGATGCTTCAATGAGTCCCTTGACTTTGAACGAGTCCTTGCCGAATCCTCTTCCGAGTGCTTTCATAACCGGTTCCGCATGCCAGCCGATCCGGTCCCACCGGCCCATGACAACCGTGACCTTCCTTGCATTGGCCCGGTCCTTGCAGACCTCGTTGAGCCGCCCGATGGCTGCCTTCACCGGTTCGGCGCTCGTGACCACGGTGACTTCAGAGACCGGCCAGCGGAGTTTCCTCTTTCCCGCCTGCCGGGCATTCGCGCTTGCCTCATCGAATGAGCGGACGAGTTCGACCGCGTGTTCGAGGTCCCGGTCCACGAGTGCCGATTCACCGGCGTTCCAGTCGAGCAGGTGGATGCTCGCGGGATCGGCAGAGCAGCGCAGGTTTCCGTAGATCTCCTCGGTGAGGTGCGGGCAGAACGGTGCAAGAAGCCCTGTGAGCCGCCGCATCACGTAATACATGGTCTCGTATGCGAAGATCTTCTGTTCGGATTCGCCTTCGAGCCACATCCGGGGCCGGACCAGCTGGACGTACCAGCGCGAGAGATCTTCGAGAATGAAGTTGATGAGTTCGCGGGTGGCCCGGTGGAGCTGGCACTCTTTCGTTGCGGTATCGACAATGGAGGCAACCGAGTTGATCCGGGAGATGATGAACCGGTCCTCGTCCGGCATCTGCCGGATATGCGAGCGGACGAAGGAATCGTCCCAGACCCCGTTCTTGGATGCGGGCTCGAACTTGTCGAGGATCATGTAGGGAAGCGGGAAGCGATATACGTTCCAGAGGATGTTCATCGCACGGTTGACGGTACCGACGCTCTCCCAGTTGAACTTGAGATCGTCCCATGGTGCCGAGGAGGAGAGCACGTAGAGACGCAGCACGTCCACCCCGACCTTCCCGATCACGTCGCCGGGGTTCACGACGTTCCCGAGGCTCTTGGACATCTTCTTGCCCTCGGCATCGAGAGCAAAGCCGTGCATGCAGACGCTCTTGTAGGGGGACTTGCCAAAGGCGATGGTGCTTGCGCCCAACTGCGAATAGAACCAGCCCCGGGTCTGGTCCTGCCCTTCGGTGATAAAGTCCGCAGGCCAGTACTTTTCAAAGTCCTGCGTATTCTTCGGGAACCCGAGCGTTGCCCACGAGGCAACCCCGGAGTCGAACCAGACATCGAAGATATCCCCGACCCGTTTCATGGTGCCGCCACAACTGCACGGGATCGTCACGTCGTCCACGTACGGGCGGTGGGGATCGGGCAGCGGTTTGCCGCTCAGCTTCTCCAGTTCCGCGATGGTTCCGACAACCTTGTAGGTGTCGCACTTCTCGCAGACCCAGACCGGGATCGGGATACCCCAGTAGCGCTGGCGGGAGACGCACCAGTCCCGCGCCTCCTTGATCCAGTCATAGAACCGGGCGCTGCCGGCCCACTCGGGATACCATGTCACCTTCTCGACTTCCGAGAGCATCAGGTCCCGCATCTCGGAGGCCTTCAGGAACCACTGGGAGGTGGCCCGGAAGATGATCGGGGTCTTGCACCGCCAGCAGTGGCCGTACCGGTGGGTGACCATCTCCTTTGCCAGCAGGTAATCGCCGAGGGCAGCAAGCACATTATCGTTTGAGTCCCTGACAACCTGACCGGCAAAGATCCCGGCCTCGTTCCGGAACTTCCCGGCACCGTCAACGGGGCAGACGATCTGAAGCCCTTCTTTTGTCCCGAGCACGTAGTCGTCCCAGCCGTGACCGGGCGCGATATGGACCATACCGGTGTTTTCGAGGGCAACGAAGTCCGCTGCAACAACCCGGTGCTGGATCTCCCGCTGGAGGGGCACCTGTTCTTTGAGAGGCGACTCGTAGGTCCACCCTACGAGATCCGCGCCTTTCCTCTTCTCCACCACCGCGTAGTCCTTGAACCGTCCCTTCTTCAGTACGGCCTTCACGAGGGGTTCTGCGATCCAGAGATATTCCTCGTTCCCGTCTTTCTTGGCGAGTACTCTCGCGTACTCGAACTCTTTCGAGACTGCCACCGCCACGTTGGCCGGCAGGGTCCACGGGGTCGTGGTCCAGATGACGAGGAATTCACCGGTCTTCCCGGTGAGGGGGAACTTGACAAAGACCGAGGGGTCGGTCTCGTCCCAGTACTCCACTTCGGCATCCGCGATTGCCGTCTCGCACCGGGGGCACCAGTTCACGACCCGGTTGCCGCGTTCGAGCATGCCCCGCTCCTCTGCCTTCGCGAGCGTCCACCACGCTGCCTCGATGTATTCCGGTTTCACGGTCTGGTAGGCATTGGGGAAATCGAGCCAGACGCCGAGTTTCTCGAACTGCTCGTCCATCAGCAGCTTGTTCTTGATCGCGAACTCCCGGCACTTCTCGATGAACGGCTGGATGCCGAACGTCTCGATATCTTTCTTGGAGGTGAACCCGAGTGCCTGCTCGACCTTCACTTCGATGGGGAGGCCGTGCATATCGTAGCCGGCCCGGTCAATGACATTGCGGCCGTTCATCCGGTAGTAGCGCAGGACAGAGTCCTTGATGATCTTGTTCCACGCGGTCCCGATGTGGATCTCTCCCGTGG
>Ga0265296_1001670_pt1 | contig 24631 bp, 25 predicted proteins | sample MunlanPumphouse1_FD_189073 | JGI IMG/M metagenome (GOLD analysis project Ga0265296, IMG submission 189073) | Groundwater microbial communities from a municipal landfill in Southern Ontario, Canada - Pumphouse #1 | ecosystem: Environmental > Aquatic > Deep subsurface > Groundwater | place... | reverse complement strand
GTCAGCTGACCGGTGAACGCACCTCGGGCACCGTCAAATTCTTCAACACGACGAAGGGCTTCGGCTTTATCGCGCGCGACGACGGACAGGCCGATGCCTTTGTCCACATCAGCGCGGTGCAGCGCGCCGGCATGGCGGGCCTCGACGAAGGCGACCGCGTCGCGTTCGACATCGAAGTCGACGACCGCGGCAAGTTCGCCGCGGTGAACATCCAGCCGCATCAGGACTGATCGGCGGGATAACCGGAAAACGAAAAGGGCGGCCCTCGGGCCGCCCTTTTTGTTTGGTGCGCTGCGCCGTGAATGGTCGTTTTCGGCCGATAGCGGGCGTACCTTCTCCCCTCCCGCTTGCGGGAGGGGCCGGGGGTGGGCAGCGACGTCGAGATACCCACCCCGCTGCGGCTAGCGAGCAAGCTCGCAAGCCTCGCTGCCCCTCCCGCCTGCGGGAGGGGAACTTCAGCTCAATACCCCAGCGTCGCCTCCAGGAACCAGATCCGCTGCTGCGTCTCGTCGGCCCAGCCATCGACCAGCCCGCTCGTCGCGATGTCACCATCGGCTTCGGCGGCGGCCTTCACCGCTTTGAGCTGACCCAGCAGAATCCTGTTGTCGCCGGCCAGCGTGCGGAGCATCGCCTCGGCATCCGAACCCGCGCTGTCGTCGTCGCGGATCGATGCGCGGCGGCTGACATCGCCGATCGAACGCAGCGTCGGCGCGCCATTTTTGCGCACGCGCTCGGCGATCAGGTCGGTCGTCGCGAAAATCTGCGCCGCCTGTTCGTCGAACAGCAGGTGCAGTTCGCGAAAGCGCGGGCCCTGGACGTGCCAGTGATAGTTTTTGGTCTTGAGGTAAAGCGCGAAACTGTCGGCGAGCAGCGCGTTCAGCGCATCGGCGACGGCGGGAGCATTGTCATTTTTATCGGACATGGGAGCATCCTTTCTGTTGCCCCGCCGATATAGCGAAGCGGCGTGCCGCTTTCCCATTGAAGCTTTGGGTGAGTTTCATCGACAAAAACGATGAAAACGGACCAACCCAACGTATCAGCCGATCAATCCGAACGCACCGAGCGCGGTCCGCAGGCCCCAGACGATCAGGATCGCGGCCGCCGCCCAGCGCAAATTTCGCGCCGCGCGCCGCTCGGCGAGCGCCGGGCCAAAGGCGAGGAAGGGCAGCATCGCCAGCGTCCAGCCGACCAGCCCGCCGGCCGCCGCCCATTGCCCCGCGCCGCTCGTCGCGGCGAGCGCGCCGATCAGGAAATGGCTGCGGTCGCCGAACTGGTTCGCGAGCATCCGGCCCGCCAATATCACGGGCGACGCATGGTCAGCGACCGGGTCGGGCAGACGCTTCACCCGCCACAGCAGCGCGACCGCCGCCGACAGCATCGCAAGCGCGACGAGCAGCGCGGCCACCCCCTGCCCGATCATCCCGTTGGCGATCGCGCCGGCAACCGCGGCGATGACCGCGTTGACGATGAAAGCCGCAAAAGCGATGACGACCGTGACGCGCCGGTCGCTGCGCGCGCTCACCAGCCGCGACAGCGCGATCCCGCTACGCCCGTCGGCATTGGCGAGCAGCACCGCCACCAGCGCAAGCATGATTGCATCCATGACGTCAGATCTGAAGCGTCAGGCGGACGCGGTCAATGACCGAGGCGCACGGCGACCGACGCGAGCCACGCTTCCTGCGCGGCCGACGGCAGCGGCCCCCGCGGCACGCTTGCGGCATCGCTCATCGCGTCGAGATAGGTCAGGATCGCGGCGCGATAACCGCCCCCCGCGACCGCCGATTCGAGCCGGCTCGCGAGCGTCTCGACCGCGGCAAAGCCGTTGTCGCGCGCGAGGCAGCGGATGTCGTCGATCCCCTGCACGATCTGCGCGAGCGCGCAGTGCGGCAGCGCTTCGGCGAGCGCGCCGATCTGACCGGTAATCCGGTTCTGGATGTCGAGATATGGGTCGGTCTGGTTTCGCATCTTACCCCCCTGTCGTCATGGGGACGATGCGCTCTTTTGGTTAACGCGCGGTTAGCGGTGGCTATCTGTGGCCGGGCAGCCCGCCCAGCCCCTGCTTGCTGCGATACATATCGCGGTCGGCGGCGGCCAAAATGTCCGATTCGGTCATCCCCGTCTGCAGCATCGCGACGCCGAAGCACGCCGACAGCGCAATCTCGTGCCCGTCATATTCGGCGGGCGCGGCGGTCAGCACGTCGCAGAGCCGGTTGACCTGCACGCGCGCGCCGTCCTCGCTCGACTGGTCGAGGATCAGCCCGAATTCATCGCCGCCGATGCGCGCCGCGACGTCGGTCGCGCGGATCGAGCCCGCGAGCCGCTTGGCAATTTCCAGCAGCGCGAAATCGCCCGCGGCATGGCCGTAATTGTCGTTGATATATTTGAGCTGGTTGACGTCGATAAAGACGACCGCGGCGCGTTCGGCGTGCCGCTCGAACCGCGCCATGCGGTGGTGGATCGCGGTCAGGAAATAGCGGCGGTTGAACAAGGGCGTCAGCGTATCGCGCTCGGACACGCGTTCGAGCTCGGCGACGGCGATCTTCAATACGCGGTTCTCGCGGCGCAATGCATCGCGTTCCCGGCGTATTTCACGCAGCTGGTCCTCGATGGAGTCTACGGCGACGGTGCCGAACTGGTCGACCGCGATCCGTGCCCCCCCTACGCTATCCATTCACCGTCCCCGAAACCAACCCACGTCCCCCGGCCGGATGCCGATGGATATTGAGCGGCAACCCTAGTCCCGACTTGATACCAATCGGTAAACGCGATGGCATCAATCGCGCGGCGTTGCCCGCGCGCAAAGCAGTCGCTAGGGGAGATGCGGCGGCGATTCATGCGCGATGAACGCCGAGCAGGAGGGATGGAATGGGCGATACGGCCCCGCAAGTCGGCGTCATCATGGGCAGCCAGTCGGACTGGCCGACGATGGCGCACGCGGTCCAGATCCTCGAAGAGTTCGGCATCGTGCACGAAGTGCAGATCGTCTCGGCGCACCGCACCCCCGACCGCCTTGTAAACTATGCCAAAAGCGCGGCAGACCGCGGGCTGAAGGCGATCATCGCGGGCGCCGGCGGCGCCGCGCACCTGCCCGGCATGGTCGCGTCGATGACGCGCGTGCCGGTGCTCGGCATCCCCGTCCAGTCGGCGGCATTGAGCGGCGTCGACAGCCTCTATTCGATCGTCCAGATGCCCGGCGGCATTCCCGTCGCGACCTTCGCGATCGGCAAGGCGGGTGCGACCAACGCCGGCCTCTTCGCCGCCGCGCTGCTCGCGAATGAGGATGCCAATCTGGCACAAAAACTCGACGCCTGGCGCGAGGCGCAGTCGAACAGCGTCGCCCCCACCCCCGTGCGCGAGGGCTGATCGCTTGCTGCCACCCGGTTCGACGATCGGCATCCTCGGCGGTGGCCAGCTCGGCCGCATGCTCGCTGTCGCGGCGGCGCAGCTCGGCTACCGCGTCCATATCTATGCCCCCGACGCGACAAGCGTCGCGGCCGAAGTCACCGCGCACCACAGCCAGGCCGCGTGGGACGACGAGCCGCGTCTCGCCGCCTTCGCCGCGGCGTGCGACGTCGTCACCTATGAATTCGAAAATGTGCCCGTCGACACGGTGCGCTTCCTCTCGGGCCATGTCGCGGTACGCCCCGGTGCCGCCGGGCTCGAAATCGCGCAGGACAGGCTGACCGAAAAATATTTCGTCGCCGGGCTTGGCGGCCGCCCCGCGCCTTTCGCCGCGGCGCCGGACCGCGCCGCGCTCGACACCGCGCTCGAACAGATCGGCGCGCCAGCGATCCTCAAGACCGTGCGCATGGGTTATGACGGCAAGGGGCAGGCGCGTATCATGACCGCTACCGATACCGACGCCGCCTGGGACGGCATCGACCGCCACGCCGCGGTGCTCGAAGGCTTCGTGACCTTCGCGCATGAATTTTCGGTCATCCTCGTGCGCGGTATCGACGGCGAGGTCCGTTTCTGGGACTCGCCCGTTAACGTCCACCAGGACGGCATCCTCGCGACCTCGACCCTGCCGCCGCCGCAAATCGTCCTCGACCAGCAGGACGAAGCGCGCGCGCTGATGGCAAAGATCGCTGAAGAGCTCGACTATGTCGGCGTCCTCACCGGCGAGTTTTTCGCGTGCGGCGACGGCCCCGTGTTCAACGAGATGGCGCCGCGCGTCCACAACAGCGGGCATTGGACGATCGAGGGCGCGGTGGTCAGCCAGTTCGAAAATCACATCCGCGCCGTCGCCGGGCTGCCGCTCGGCAGCACCGCGACCGCGGCGCTTCCGGTCGTCATGCACAATCTGATCGGCGGCGGGATCGAGACCGTCCCCGACCTGCTCGCTGACCCCGCGTGTCACGTCCATCATTATGGCAAGGCCGAGGTCCGCGACGGCCGCAAGCTCGGCCATGCCACCTGGGTCGGAGTCAGTCCCGCATGAACCGTCCCGAAATCACCCTCGTCCTCGCGCGCGCCGCCAATGGCGTGATCGGCGCCGACGGCAAGATGCCCTGGCACCTGCCCGCCGACCTTCGCCGCTTCAAGCAGATCACGATGGGCCGCCCGATGATCATGGGGCGCAAGACCTTCGACAGCCTGCCCGCCATCCTCGAAGGCCGCCGCCACATCGTCCTCACCCGCGATCCCGACTGGCAGGACGAGGGCGCCGAGCCCGTGGCGACGTTCGAGGAAGCGCTCAAACTCGCCAACGCGCCGCACGTGATGGTGATCGGCGGCGCCGAAATCTATCGCCTCTTTCTCCCGCTCGCCGACCGCATCGAGCTGACCGAAGTCGCGATCGAGCCCGAGGGCGATGCGGTGATCGACTTTCCCGACGCGGCATGGCGCGAAGTGGCGCGCGACGATCATCCCGCCGACGATGCCGGGCGCCCCGCGTACAGCTTCGTGACCTTCACGCGGAAGACCGGATAAACCGGCATGGCATTAAGCAGCATCGTCATTGCGAGCGAAGCGAAGCAATCCAGAGCGGTTGACGCCTGTTCTGGATTGCCGCGTCGCTTCGCTCCTCGCAATGACGATGCTGGTCAAGCCAAAGCCGTGCTCTACGGGAGAGAAACATGCGCCGCTGGCTGACTGGAATCCTGCTCGTCGTCGCACTCGCCGCGATCGCCTTTTTCTTGGCTGCCCCCGGTATCATCGAGCGCGGCACCAACCAGATCGACGGCAAACCGCTGCCCGCGGTGGGCGCCCGCGCCAAGGCGCTTCACGCGACGCTGACGATCGTCGACCTGCACAGCGATACGCTGCTGTGGAAACGCAACATCCTCGACCGCGCCGAGCGCGGCCATATGGACCTGCCGCGCCTCCGGGACGGCAATGTTGCGCTGCAGGTGCTCGCGAGCACGACGAAGTCGCCCAAAGGGCAGAATTACGACGCGAACAGCGGCGACACCGACAATATCACCGGCCTCGTGATCGCGCAGCTTCAGCCGATCCGCACGTGGAACTCGCTGCTCGAACGCTCGCTCTGGCACGCCGAAAAGCTCCACCGCGCGATCGCGGCGTCGAGCGGCAAGCTGCGCGCGGTCACCACGCCGGAAAATCTCGACGCCCTGCTCGCCGAACGCCGCGGCAAGGTGCCGCCGGTCGGCGCGATGCTCAGCATCGAGGGACTCCACGGCCTCGAAGGCAAGCTCGCCAACCTCGACAAGCTCTACGCCGCGGGCTTCCGCATGGCGGGGCTCACCCATTTCTTCGACAATGACCTCGCCGGGTCGATGCACGGCCTCAAAAAAGGCGGCCTGACCCCGCTCGGGCGGCAGGTCGTCACCGCGATGGAAGCGAAAGGCATGATCGTCGACATCGCGCATTGCTCGAACGCCTGCGTCGCCGACATCCTCAAGATCGCGCGCCGCCCTGTCGTCTCCAGCCACGGGGGCGTGCAGGCGACGTGCAAGGTCAACCGCAACCTCAGCGACGAACAGATCCGCGGCGTCGCCGCGACCGGCGGGCTGATCGGCATCGGATATTGGGACGCCGCGGTCTGCGACACCTCGCCCGCAAGCGTCGCCAAGGCGATGAAGCATGTCCGCGATCTTGTCGGCATCCAGTTTGTCGCGCTCGGCAGCGACTATGACGGCGCCACCACCGTAGGTTTCGACACGTCGAAGCTGGTGCAGGTCACGCAGGCGCTGATCGACGCGGGCTTCAGCGACGACGACATCCGCGCCGCGATGGGCGGCAACGCGGTCCGCGTGCTCAAGGCGGGGCTCGTGCCCCTGATGCCCTCGGCGCGATGATGCCGCCCCTTACTTCCGTTCGCCCTGAGCTTGTCGAAGGGTCGTACTTTTCTTCGGCAACGGTGAAAGAAAGAACGGTGCTTCGACAAGCTCAGCACGAACGGGGAAAGGTCGATCGATGATCCGCCTCGACGGCCACAACCGCATCGACGAGCCCTTGCGCGGCGGGGTGATCGCGCTCGGCAATTTCGACGGCTTCCACGCCGGGCATCAGGCGGTCGTCGGCCGCGCCGTCCGCCACGCGCAGGACGAGGGCCGCCCCGCGATCGTCGCGACCTTCGACCCGCATCCGGTGCGCTTCTTCAAACCCGACGTCCCGCCCTTTCGCCTCACCACGCTCGACCAAAGGCAGGAATTGTTCGCCGCGGCGGGCGCCGACGCGATGCTCGTCCTGCCGTTCGACGCGGCGCTCGCCGCGACGACCGCCGAGGATTTCATCTCCGAACTGCTGCTGGGTCGCTACGGCGCCGCGGGCGTCGTCACCGGCGCCGACTTCGTCTTCGGCAAGGGCCGCGGCGGCAATGTCGTCACGCTCGCTGACCACGCCCGCCGCCTCGGCTTCTTCACCGAAATGGTCGCCCCCGTCGACGACACCGAAGAGGTGATCTCGTCGAGCCGCATCCGCGAGGCGTTACAGGCCGGCGACTGCGCCGCCGCCACCCGCCTCCTCACCCGCCCCTTCACCGTCCGCAATGTCGTGCAGCATGGCGACAAGAACGGCCGCCTGCTGGGCTTCCCGACCGCGAACCTCGAAATGGGGCAATATTTGCGCCCGCGTTACGGCATCTACGCCGTCACCGGAAAACTCTCCGACGGCCGCATCCTGAAGGGCGCCGCGAACCTCGGCATCCGGCCCAGCTTCGACCCGCCGAAGGAACTGCTCGAACCGCATTTCTTCGACTTTTCCGAAGACCTCTACGGGCAGGAAATCGACGTCGCCTTCCACGCCTTCATCCGGCCCGAGGCGAAGTTCGACAGCATGGACGCACTGATGGCGCAGATCGCGGCGGATTGCGACGAGGCGAAAGCGTTGCTCGCCGACATCTAGCCCTCTCCCCTTGCGGGAGAGGGCAGCGAGACTTGCGAACTTGTTCGCTAGTCGCAGCGGGAGAGGGGTTGTGTGCTATCGGTAGGGCAAACCCCTCTCCCAGCTTCAGCTAGGCAGCAAGCTGCCAAGCTTGCGCATCCCTCTCCCGCAAGGGGAGAGGAAATCGGGGGGACGAATGACAGACAACGAAGATTGGGCCAGCGCGCTCGAAGGCCCGACCAAAAAGCCGATGAAGCGGCGCACCAAGATTTTCCTCTGGGTCTTCGCCGCGACCGTCGCCTGGTTCACGCTGTCGAACGCCAGCTTCCTCGCCCCCGACCCCACGGGCAAGCGCGTACTGATCGCGCATCGCGGCGTGTCGCAGCTCTTCGATCATACGGGCGTCACCGAAGAGAGCTGCACCGCGACGCGCATCCACCCGCCCGGGCATGACTATATCGAAAACAGCCTGCCCTCGATGAAGGCCGCGATCGGCCGCGACGCGGGCATGGTCAAATTCGACGTCGCGGGCACAAAGGACGGGCAGGTCGCGGTCTTCCACGACTGGACGCTCGATTGCCGCACCGACGGCAAGGGCGAAATCCGCGACCACACGATGGCGCAGCTCAAGGCGCTCGATATCGGTTATGGCTATACCGCGGACGGCGGCCAGACCTATCCCTTGCGCGGCAAGGGCGTCGGCCTGATGCCCAGCCTCGACGAGGTGCTGCGCGACCTCGGTCACGCCTCGCTGCTGATCAACTTCAAGTCGCGCGACCCGGAGGAGGCCGAACGCGTCCTCGCCGCCTTCGCGCGCGCCGGCATCGACCCCAACGATCCGCGCTTCGGCTTTTTCGGCAACGCCCGCCTGATTCAGGTCATCCGCGCCAAGGCGCCCAAGGCGTGGACGATGGACCCCGACGCCGCAAAACGCTGCACCAAGGATTATATCAAATTCGCCTGGTCGGGCTGGTATCCGGAAAGCTGCGTCGGGGGCACGATCATGGTGCCGCTCGACACTCAATGGGCCTATTGGGGCTGGCCCGACCGCCTGCAGGATCGCGCCGCAAAGCATGGCACGCGCATCCTCCTCACCGGCCCGCGCGGCGACGAAAAGGGGGGCATGGGACTGTCCGAAGTAAACCAGCTGACCAAGGTCCCCGCCAGCTTCACCGGCTATGTGTGGATCGACGACATCTACAATCTCGGCCCGGCACTCCGCCCGCGGCAAAGGTAAATCCCTCTCCCCTTGCGGGAGAGGGTTGCGAAGCCTTGGCGGCTTTGCCGCTTAGGCGCAGCTGGGAGAGGGGATGTGGCCCTAGCGACAGCACGCCCCCCTCTCCCGCTGCGACTAGCGAGCAAGCTCGCAAGTCTCGCTACCCTCTCCCGCAAGGGGAGAGGGAAAGCGCTGTTTGCGCGCACGCGAATCTGCGCTAAGCGGCCGCCCATGACCGAGAGCACGCCCGCCGCCGAACAGCGCGATTATCGCGACACCGTCTTCCTGCCCAAGACCGACTTCCCGATGAAGGCCGGGCTGCCGCAGAAGGAGCCGCAGATTCTCGCCAAATGGATCGAGGGCAATCTGGAAGGGCAGATTCGCGAAAGCCGCAAGGGCCGCGACCAGTTCATCCTCCACGACGGCCCGCCCTACGCCAATGGCGATATGCACATCGGCCATGCGCTCAACCATATCCTGAAGGACATGGTCGTCCGCACCCAGACGCTGAAGGGCAAGGATTCGCCCTACGTCCCCGGCTGGGATTGCCACGGCCTCCCCATCGAGTGGAAGGTCGAAGAGCAATATCGCAAGAAAAAGCTCAACAAGGACGAGGTGCCGGTCGAGGAATTCCGCGCCGAATGCCGCGCCTATGCGCAGCATTGGGTCGACACCCAGCGCGAACAGTTGAAGCGCCTCGGCATCGGCGGCGACTGGGACCATCCGTATCTGACGATGGACTATGAGGCCGAAGCCACCATCGTCCGCGAACTGCTCAAATTCGCCGCGAACGACATGCTCTATCGCGGCGCCAAGCCGGTGATGTGGTCGCCGGTCGAAAAGACCGCGCTCGCCGAGGCCGAGATCGAATATGAGGATATCGTCTCGACGCAGATCGATGTCGCGTTCGAGATCGTAGAGAGCCCGATCGAACAGCTAAAGGGCGCCTACGCAGTCATCTGGACAACCACTCCGTGGACGATCCCGGTGAACCAGGCGATCGCCTATGGGCCGGAAGTTAACTACGAATTGGTTGAGTGGAACGGGAAGAAGTTTCTCGTAGCGTTCGCTTGCCAAGCTAATTCGATGACCCGCTGGGGATTTGACCCAACCTCCCGCGAGGGGCGCACTCTCGGCACATTCAACGGAGCGCAACTCGCAGGCACCATCGCCCGCCACCCAATGCACGCGCTCGGCGGTTTCTTCGCGCGTCCACGCCCCTTCCTCGCGGGCGATTTCGTCACGACCGACAGCGGCACCGGCCTCGTCCATATGTCGCCCGACCATGGCGAGGACGACTTCGACCTGTGCAAGGCGAACGGCATCGACCCCGTGTTCGCGGTCGAGGGTGACGGCAAATATCGCGAAGACTGGGGCTGGCTCGGCGGTCAGGGCAGCGTCATCAACACCAAGTTCAACGCCCCCGACGGCCCGATCTGCGCAGACCTCAGCGAAGCTGGCGCCCTCCTCGCGGCCTCGGCCGACTACAAGCACAGCTATCCGCACAGCTGGCGCTCGAAGGCGAAGGTCATCTTCCGCTGCACCCCGCAATGGTTCGTGCCGATGGACAAGGTGATGACGCATATCGAGCCCAAGACTCCGCGCGAAAAGCGCTGGGAAAATGAGGGCGGCGCGATCAACCCCGCCGAGGAAGATCTCTGCGCCGCGCCGACGCTGCGGCAGGCGGCGATGCAGGCGATCGACGACACGCGCTTTGTCCCCGCCAAGGGCCGCAACCGCATCGGATCGATGGTCGAGGGCCGCCCCGACTGGGTGCTCAGCCGCCAGCGCGCGTGGGGCGTGCCGATCACGCTCTTCGTCGACCGCAAGACCGGCCATTATCTGAACGATCCGCAGGTCAACGACCGCATCGTCGCGGCGGTGAAGGCGGGCGGCGTCGATGCATGGAACGAAGCGCGCGCGCAGGAATATCTGGGCGATCAATATGACGCCGCGAACTACGAACGCATCGTCGACATTCTCGACGTCTGGTTCGATTCGGGCTGCACCCACGTTTTCGTGCTCGAAAGTGGGCGGTGGCCCGCGCTCGTCCGCCACGACGGCGGCACGCACAGCGCCGACCTCTATCTCGAAGGCAGCGACCAGCATCGCGGCTGGTTCCAGTCGAGCCTGCTCGAAAGCTGCGGCACGCGCGGCCAAGCGCCGTACAAGGCGGTGCTGACGCACGGCTTCACCATGGACAGCAAGGGCTTCAAACAGTCGAAGTCGCTCGGCAACACGACCGATCCCGTCAAGGTGATGGAAACCAACGGCGCCGACATCATCCGCCTGTGGGCACTGAGCGTCGACTTCACCGAGGATCACCGCATCGGCGACGAAATCCTAAAGGGCGTCGCCGACCAGTATCGCAAGCTGCGCAACACCTTCCGCTACCTGCTCGGCGCGCTCGACGGTTTCAGCGAAGAAGAACGCATCACCGACGTCGCGGCGATGCCCGAGCTTGAGCGTTACATGTACAGCCTGCTCGCCGACCTCGACGCGAAGATGCATCAGGCGGTCGATGATTTCGATTTCAACACCTACACGCGCCTGCTCGCCGATTTCTGCAACGAGGATCTGTCGGCCTTCTATTTCGACATCCGCAAGGACGTCCTCTACTGCGACCTCGGCCCCGCCGCGCCGCTCGGCACCGACACGCGCCGCGCGTACCGCAGCGTGCTCGACATCCTGTTCCACGCGCTCGTCCGCTACGCGGCGCCGGTGCTGGTGTTCACCGCCGAGGAAGTTTGGGGCACGCGCTATCCTGACGCGGGCAGCGTCCACCTGCTCGAATGGCCGGTGCTTCCCACCCTCTCCAACCTTCGTCATCCCCGCGAAAGCGGGGACCCAGAGCAGGCGTCGGCTGAGGGAGCCCTGGGTTCCCGCCTTCGCGGGAATGACGAGTTGAAGGAAAAGTGGGCGCTGATCCGCGAAACCCGCGCTCTCGTCACCGAGCGCATCGAACCGCTGCGCCGTGAGAAAATCATCCGTTCCAGCCTCGAAGCCGAAGTCTGGCTCCCGAACGAAGGCGGCGACGTCGATTTCGAGGAGATATTCATCACCTCGACCGTCCATCAGGGCGAGTGGGACGTGAAGCGCACCGAAAACCACAAATGCGGCCGCTGCTGGCGCCACCTGCCCGAAGTCACCGAGGACGGCGCCTTGTGCAATCGCTGCGACACGGTATTGGACGTAGCATGAGCAGCACATTTTCGCCGCACCTGCGCTTCGGCCTGATCTTTGCGGCCCTCGCCTTCATCCTCGACCAGATCGTCAAATGGGTCGTTACCGTCCCCTTGTCGCTGGAACCCAAGGGACAGATCGAGCTTGCGCGCTTCTTCAACCTGACGTGGGCGGAGAATTGCGGCATTTCGCTCTCGATGTTCGCCAGCTGCACCGACACGACGCGCTGGACGCTCGTCGCGGTGACGGGGCTGGTCGCCGCCGCGGTTGCCTTCTGGATGACGCGCGAACAGGCGAAGGGCGACGTGATCGCGCTCGCGATGATCCTCGGCGGCGCGCTGGGCAATATCGTCGATCGCGTGCGCTTTGGCTATGTCGTCGACTTCGCCGACCTGCATTTCGGCGATTTCCGTCCCTTCATGATCTTCAACGTCGCCGATGCGTGCATCACGCTCGGTGTGCTTTTGCTGGTTGCGCGCGCGCTGCTCTTGGGCGAAAAGGCCGGGGCCGCGGATGTTAAGCCGTCCGCCGATTAACGGGGCGCATTGGGAGTATGATTAAAGTGAACCGGACCACCGCCATCCTGGCAGCCTCGATCCTTGCCACCACCCTGTCGGCCTGCGGGTCGAACAGCCTGTTCAGCCGCGACCGCCCCGACGAGATGATGGTGTCGCGTCAGGCGCCGCTCGTCGTGCCGCCCGATTATTCGCTGACCCCGCCGGCCCCCGGCACCGCGCGCCCCGGCGGCGAAACGACCGCAGAACAGACGCTGCGCGCGCTCTTCGGCGGCGCGTCGCAGCGTAGCGCGAGCGAAACGCAGATCATCGGCAGCGCCGATGGCGCGCGCGCCGACCCCGGCATCCGCAGCCAGGTCGGCAGCCCCGACACGCAGGTCGTCGACAAGGGCCTCGTCGTCCGCGACATCCTCGCCGCCCCCGAAGGCGACGGCCGCGACGCACAGGCGGCGATCCCGACCGCCTGAATGATCCTTTCGACGGTTGACGAGGACGGCCCGGCATAACCGGGCCGTTTTCCTGTCCGCCTCAGCTGAACAGGTTCGCCAGCAGCAGCACCGCGACGAGGCTTTCGACCATTGCGCGCGATGCATGGCCGAACGCGCGCAACCGGCTGCATTTCAGATGCTGGACGAACCACGCGGTCTGCAGAGTGCCGAACCACAGCAGCGCGGCAAGCGCCAGCACCACACCGGTGACCAGCGACCATGTATGCGCCAGCCGGATCAATATCACGCTGGCGCCGAGCAGGATCGCGAGCAGCGCGACGACATAGCATTGGCTGTAAAAGGGCGCGCGTAGCGTCGCACGCGTGAGTTCGACCTTGCGCGCGCGCAGCAGCCGCGTCGCCATCAACACCGCGAACAGGCTGTACGACACGATGCGCAGCACGATCAGGTCGGTGTTGGTGCTGACCAGCGCCGACAGTCCGATCTTGCTCGTCACCACCGCTTCGGTGCCGACCAGCGCCAGTTCGGCGGCATGGACGATGATCAGCGACAGCAGCAGGAACAGCGGCGGTGACAGCGTGTCGGTATATTGCTGGTCCTCGGTGTCGCCCTGCTCGAGGTCCGAATAATCCATCATCTTGAGCGGATGGACGAGCGTGCGCCACAGCGTAATCGGATAAAAGACCAGCCACGACATGACCTCGTAGAGCAAATCGTCGAGCGATTGCAGGAGGTTGAAGAAGTTCATGGCGCCTGACGCTGCCCCCTGTGCCGTTCGCCCTGAGCTTGTCGAAGGGCTGCTCTTTTCTTCGGCTACCTCAAAAAGAAGAATGGTGCTTCGACAAGCTCAGCACGAACGGGATGAAATTGCGATCACGCCCGCGCGCCTGCCTCTTCGACGCCCGCGCTGTTATGGCGCAGCGCCTTCAGCACCGTGTCGACGATCTGCGGCGCGTTGAGCCCCGCGGCGTCATATTGCAGCTCGGGCTTGTCCTGGTCCTGAAAGACATCGGGCAGCCGCATCGTGCGCAGCTTCAGCCCCGCGTCGATCAGCCCCTCGTCGCTCGCGAGCGTCAGCACATGCGCCCCCAGCCCGCCGACGCTGCCTTCCTCGACCGTCACGCACACCTCGTGGGCGGCGAGCGTCTTGCGGATCAGCTCCTCGTCGAGCGGCTTGGCGAAGCGCAGGTCGATCACGCTCGTCGACAGCCCTCGCGCTTCCAATATGTCCGCTGCCTTTTGTGCCTCGGCGAGCCTTGTGCCGAGCGACAGGATCGCGACGGTCTTGCCGCTGCGCACGACGCGCCCCTTGCCGATCTCCAGCTTCTCGGGAACCGCGGGCAGCGCCACGCCGGTGCCATTGCCGCGCGGATAGCGAAAGGCGATCGGGCCATCGTCATATTCGGCGGCGGTATAGGTCATATGCACCAGCTCGGCCTCGTCGGCCGCCGCCATCACCACCATGTTGGGCAAGGTCGCCAGATAGGTGACGTCGAACGAGCCGGCATGCGTCGACCCGTCGGCGCCGACCAGCCCCGCGCGGTCGATCGCGAAGCGCACCGGCAGGTTCTGGATCGCGACATCGTGCACGACCTGATCGTACGCGCGCTGGAGAAAGGTCGAGTAAATCGCCGCGAACGGCCGCATCCCCTGCGCCGCGAGTCCCGCCGCAAAGGTCACCGCATGCTGCTCGGCGATGCCGACGTCGAACGTCCTCGTCGGATGCGCCTTCGCGAATTTGTCGACGCCGGTCCCCGACGGCATCGCCGCGGTGATCGCGACGATCCTTTTGTCGGTGTCGGCGAGCTTCGCGAGCGTCTCGCCGAAGACATTCTGGTATGCGGGCGGTCCCGGCGGCGCTTTCGCCTGCTCGCCGGTGATCACGTCGAATTTCTGGACGCCATGATATTTGTCGGCGGCCGCCTCGGCGGGCGCATAGCCTTTGCCCTTCATCGTCACCGCATGGATCAACACCGGGCCATGGTCGCTGTCGCGTACATTTTCCAGCACCGGGATCAGATGTTCCAGATTATGCCCGTCGATCGGCCCGACATAATAGAAGCCGAGTTCCTCAAAGAGCGTCCCGCCCATCGCCATGCCGCGCGCGAACTCGTCGGTCTTTTTCGCCGCCTTGTGCAGCGGCTGGGGCAGCTTGCGCGCAAAGCGCCGCGCGATCTCGCGCAGTTCGAGGAACGGCCGCGACGACACCAGCTTTGCCAGATAGGCCGACAGTCCGCCGACCGGGGGGGCGATCGACATGTCGTTGTCGTTGAGGATGACGATCAGCCGGTTGCCCGCCGCGGCGGCATTGTTCATCGCCTCATAGGCCATGCCCGCCGACATCGACCCGTCGCCGATCACCGCGATCGCACGGCCGGGCTCGTCCTTCAGCTTGTTGGCGATCGCAAAGCCCAGCGCGGCGCTGATCGAGGTCGACGAATGCGCGGCGCCGAACGGATCATATTCGCTCTCGCTGCGCTTGGTGAAACCGCTCAGCCCGCCGCCGGTGCGCAGCGTGCGGATGCGGTCGCGGCGTCCGGTGATGATCTTGTGCGGATAGCATTGGTGGCCGACGTCCCACACGATCTTGTCGCGCGGCGTGTCGAACACATAATGCAGCGCGGTCGTCAGCTCGACGACGCCCAGCCCCGACCCCAGATGACCGCCGGTCGTTCCGACGGCGGAAATCATCTCGGCGCGCAGCTCGTCGGCGAACTGGCGGAGGTCTTCGGGCTTCAGCTTGCGGAGGTCGGCGGGGACATCCACCGTGTCGAGCAGCGGCGTATGCGGACGATCGGTCATGTCGCCGTCATAAAGCCAAGCGCATGGGGTGTCGAACGAAAAGCCAATCTTATCCCCTCCCGCTAGCGGGAGGGGAGCTAATCGTCCTCCTCATGCTGTTTCGCCGCATCGACCTGCGCATAAAGCCCGCGCACCATCAGGTCGGTGAACACCAGCATCACCCCGACCATGCCGAGGAAAAGCGCGAGGGCGACCGCGGGCAGCGGGCCGACGCTTTCGACGCCTTCCTTCTTCATCACCGCCGCGAGCACCGCCGCAGCGGCCATGAAGGCATAGCCGATGAAGCGCGGCACGCGGCTCATGATACGCGCTCCCGCCGGGTATCCGCCGGGGAACCAATGGCGATGCGGGGGAATATGAAAGCGGCGAAGAGGCGTTGGTTCATGAAAGGCACATGCGATCAAATGCATCCTTCGGCAAGACGAAGCCGTTGCAATGGCGGATTGTTTACTTACACCCCCGTAAGGACGGGCAAGACCACAGGATAATTGAGCGGATGACCATCGACGATTTGAGCCTGTTCTTCCGCATCGGCCCGCCCACGCGCATCGTCCCGCTTCTTGCCGCCTGCGCATTTGCCGCACCCGCCGCCGCCGAAGAGGCGCCGCTGCCCTACGAGATAACCGCCACGGGCCCCGACACCGGCCTCGCGCCCGAGATCGAGGAAGAACCCGCGCGCTATCTCCAGAACACCGATATCGACGAGAATATCCTGCTCCCCGGCGCGCGGCCCGATGACGACGATGAAGATTCGGACCGAAAATGGTCGCGCAACTATATCGCCGTCGCGGCGGGCGTGCTGAACTCGGCCGACTATAATGGCTCGGACGATCGCCGTTTTCTGCCGGCCTTTTACGTCCGCGGCCGCTACGAAGGCTTTTCCTTCTCGACCCGCGGCACCAATTTCCAGGTCGACCTGATCCGCCATCGCCGCGGCCAGAAGATCGACTGGAAGTTCGGCCCGATCGTCAGCCTCCGCGCCGACCGCACCGGCAGCGTCAAGGATCCGCAAGTCGACCTGCTGCCCGACCGCAAGATGGCGGTCGAAATGGGCATCTTCACCGGGGTCACCAAAACCGGCATCATCACCAGCGCTTATGATCAGCTCGGCTTTCGCCTCGTCGCGCTCAAGGACATATCGGGCAGTCATGGCAGCTGGACCGCATCGCCGACGATCGATTACGGCACCCCGCTGTCGAAACGCGCCTATCTTGGCGTGTCGGCGTCGGTGAACTTCTACGGCAAGGGCTTCGGCCGCTATTATTACGACATCGACCCACTCGGCAGCGCCGCGAGCGGCCTCCCCGTCTATACCGGCGCGGGTCGCAAGGCGACTGCGGGCAAATATACGCTCGGCGTGGCGGGCGCCTATGGGCTGTCGGGCGACCTTCGCAAGGGCTTCGTGCTGCTCGGCGGCGCGCAATATGGCCGCCTCCTCTCGCGTTTCGCCGATTCGCCAATCGTCAAGGACGCCGGTAGCGCCGACCAGTGGGTGTTCGGCGGCGGGCTTGCCTACCAGTTCTGACGCGGCATCGGCCGATGACAGTCGTCGCCCCCGCGAAGGCGGGGGCCGCTGGAAAGGCAGCGCAAGGCCGATGGCGGCCCCCGCCTTCGCGGGCGCGACGCTCTTTGGGGCGACCGCTCCTCACCCCACGATCGTCATCCTCCAACCCTCAAACCAGCCCCGCCAGCCGCATCCGCACCTTCATCGCCGCAATGAACAGCCGCACCGCGGGCAAACCCGCGCGCGACGGTTCGAACAGCAGATGCACCGGCAACGCGGGCGGCTGTTCGTCCGCCAGCAATGAAATCAGCCGCCCCGCATCGATCGCGGCAGCGAGCTGATAACTCAGCAGATTGGCGATCCCCAGCCCCGCCTCGGCCGCCGCCAATATGCCGTCGACGGTGTTGAGCACCAGCCGCGGGCGCGGTTCGACGCGCCAGCGCCCCGACGCGAATTGCCATTCGCCCGCAGCGCGCGGTCCCATCGCGGCGATCAAATCATGCCCCGCCAGATCGGCCACGCTCGTCGGCGCGCCCCGCCGCGCCAGATAGGCGGGGCTCGCGACCAGCATCTGGCGCACCCAGCCGATGCGCACCGCCTTCAGCCCCGAGCCCGCGAGCGGCCCGATTCGCACCGCGACGTCGATCCCCTCCTCGACGATCCGCACATTGCGGTCGATCAGCATCATCCGCGCCGTCAGTTCGCGGTACTGCGCCATCAATTCGCCGACGACGGGCAGCACATGCAGCCGCCCGAACATCACCGGCGCGGTCAGGTGCAATTGCCCGCGCGGTTCGGCCTCGGCGCCGCGGATTTCGCGCTCGGCGCCCGCGAGATCGGCAAGGATGCGCCGCGCCTGCTCCAGAAACGCCGCGCCCGCATCGGTCAGCGCGACCGCGCGCGTCGAGCGGTGGAACAGGCTCGTCCCCAGCCGCGCCTCGAGCGCCGCGATCCCGCGCGTCACCGCGGGCGGCGAGCTGCCGATCTTGCGCGCCGCGGCGGCAAAGCCGCCCTCGGTCGCCACCGCGACGAACATTTCGAGCGTGAGCAAGCGGTCCATAATTATTCCAGTTTTCGGAATTAACTCGTTCCAACTTCCCTCATTATCACGAACGGCGCAACGCCATATATCCCGCCCGGCGAACGAAGGCATGCCCCCTCCCGGCCTTCGTTCGCTTCCTTTTGCGAAGAGGTCCGGCACGATGGCACAAAATTACCGGCACACGCTTTTCGACGACGCGGTAAAGGCGCTGCAGGAACGGCATGGTTCGCGTGCTTCTTATGCCAAAATGGACGCCGGCGCCGACGGCACCCCCGACACGCTGACGGCCCGCGAAATCGCTTTCATCGAAGAACGCGACAGCTTTTATATGGCGAGCGTCAATCCCGAAGGCTGGCCCTATATGCAGCATCGCGGGGGACCCGCGGGCTTCCTGCGTCATATCGCGGGCAATCGCATCGGCTTCGCCGACTATCGCGGCAACAAGCAATATATCAGCACTGCCAACCTCAAGGGCAACGACCGCGTCTCGCTGTTCCTGATGGATTATCCGAACAAGGAGCGGCTGAAGCTCGTCGGCCATGCGGTGAGCGTCGACCTCGCCGACGATCCCGCCGCGGTCACCGCGCTGATGCCCGAGGGCTATCGCGCGGCGCCCGAGCGCGCCTTCTTCATCAATGTGATCGGTTGGGAGTGGAACTGCTCGCAGCACATCACCCCCCGCTTCACCGAAGCCGAAATTTCCGCCGCGGTCCGCCCGATGGCGGCCGAGATCAACCAACTGCGCGCCGAAATCGCCGCGCTTCGAGCAGAGAAAGAAGAGAAATGACCGGATCCCTGACCGAGGGCGCGCACCATGTCGGCCTCGCTGTCCGCGATGTCGCCGAGGCACGCGACTTCTTCGTCGAAGCCCTCGGCTTCACCGTCGCCGCCGAACGCCCCGACTATCCCGCGATCTTCGTCTCGGACGGCACGACCTTGCTCACGCTCTGGCAGGTCGCCGATCCCGCGAGCGCCACCCCCTTCGACCGCCGCGCCAACATCGGCCTCCACCATCTCGCGCTCCGCGTCGCCGACCTCGATGCGCTGCGCACCGTCTTCGCGCGCGTGCAGGGTCATCCGGGCGCCGTGATCGAATTCGACCCCGAACCGATCCGCGAAGGCGCGACGACGCATCATTTCATCTGCGCGATGCCCGGCGGTATCCGGGTCGAATTCGCGACCCCCTTCGCCTGACGAGGCGGTCGATGCCGCTATGAATGTCCGGATCATGCGCGACCGGCCAGACCGGCACCCGCAATTGGGGATCGGCGGGCGGCACATCCTCGCCTATCGTGCTGCGCAAGCCACCACGGAGCCTCCTCGATGACCGCCAACAACGCCGCCCCAGCCTTTGCCACGATCATGCTGCTGACCGGAATCGGCATCCCGATCCTCGCCGCGCTCAACAGCGGCCTCGGCGCGCGGCTTGGCAGCCCGATGGCGGCGTGCGTCATCCTGTTCGGCGTCGCGCTGCTGATCGCCATCGCGGGCGCGCTCGCGACGGGGACGCTCGGCGACGTCGGATACTCGCCCGGCATTCCCTTTCATTTCTACTTCGGCGCGCTGTTCATGGCCTTCTATGTCATCGCGGTGACCTTCATCGCGCCGCGCTTCGGGGTCGGCAACGCGATCTTCTTCGTGCTCGTCGGCCAGCTGATCAGCGCCGCGACGATCGACCATTTCGGTCTGTTCGGCGCGATGCGATCGGCGATCGACGCCAAGCGCATCGCAGGGATCGCGCTGATGGTCGCCGGCGTCTATCTGGCGCGGCGCACCGCCTGAGCCGCCGCCTCACATATGCCCCTCACATATGCGAAGTGACCTCGGGCGGGTTCCACCAATTGTTGCCCGCGCCGTCCATATATTGCACCGGCAGCGCCGCCATCTCGGCGGGCTCCAGGTCGTCGAGGCACGCGATCGCGACCGAATAATAAGCGCCGCCGATTTCCTCGACATAGCCGTGGCCGAACGACGACACGCCGCACGTCTTGCAAAAGACGTGGTGCGCGCTGTTCGACCCGAACTGATAGTCGGACAGCGCGGCAGGATCGCTCAGCAGGCGAAAAGCGTCGGGCTTGACCTGCGCGTTCCAGCCCCGCTTCTTGGTGCAGATCGAGCAATTGCATTTGCCCGTCCCCGCCGCGAGGTCGATGTCGGCTTCGAACTTGACCGCGCCGCAGTGGCACGAGCCGTGATAGGTCTGGGTCATCGCTGAAAATCCTCGCCGTCCATGGGCACCGATCGCCGGCCGCCCTTCACCCGGCAGGGTTTAGCCGGGTCTCCTGACAGATCATGTCAGCAGGCGGTTCGGAAAAATCGCCGTGGCGCCAGAAATCGGCCATCAGCACCGCGCGGCGCCGCCCGAAGCCTTCGTCGCCGATCCGCGCCGACGTCACGCGGTCGATACGAAAACTGCGGAAATCCTGGCGCAGCAGACACCAGGCGGCGATGATATGCTTCTCTTCGAAATAGGCGAGCGCCGCGGGCCAGATCGCGCGCTCGGTTGCGGTGCCGCTCGCGTCGGCATAGCCGATGTGCAGCGTCTTTTCGGCGCGCATCGCCGCGCGCACGGTCGCCAAGAGGGGGGCGTTGATCTCGCGCCACCCGCTGCTCACCGGCCACAGCCCCGCCTCGTCGATCCGGTGCTTGAGTTCGTCGGGGCTTGCCGCCGCGATCTTGGCGAGCGCCAGCCCCGCCGCGCGCGACAGCGACCCGTCCTGCCGCCCCTCGACCCAGCGCGCGCCGAGCACCAGCGCCTCCAGCTCGTCGGCGGTGAACATCAAAGGCGGCAGGAAAAACCCCGCGCGCAGCACATAACCGACCCCCGCCTCGCCCTCGATCGGCGCGCCCAGCGCGATCAGCGCCTGAATGTCGCGATAGAGCGTGCGCACCGACACACCCTGCTCGTCGGCGAGTATCTCGGCGGTCACCGGCCGCCGGCGCCGGCGCAAGCCGTCGATGATCGCGAACAACCGTCCCGTCTTGCCCATCAGCGCCGCCGATAGGTCCAGCTACGCGGCTTCGACCCGTCGATCGCCGAAATCGTCGCGGTCAGCGTGTCGCCGGTGCGGGCATAGGCGATGCGCTGCGGATAATCGTGCGCCGCATTCTCGAACGTCGCGCTCGCCGCGTCGTGCCGCACCAGCGCGAACGCGACCGGCGTCCCGCCCTGCTGCATCGCGATATAGGCGGGCGCGCCATCCTCGCCGCGCGCGATGCGGATAAACTCAAACTCGCGCAAGGCATCGCCGCGCCCCGACCGGCCGTAACCGAGCATCACCCCGCCGCGCGGGGGCGCCCAGCTCTCCTCGGTCCAGCGCCCGTCCGCCTCGCTAACCCAGTCGCCCGCGAGCCAACCGAGATCGTCGACCGAAGCCGCCGGGCTCGCCGCCACCAGCACGAGCGATAGAACCGGAGCTATCATCCGCATAAACCTCTCCCTCACTGACTTTTATCACGTGGGCGACGGTGCGTCGCCACCCTTCCTCGTCATCCCCGCGAAAGCGCGGACCCAGGGCGGGGCCAGCCGACGCGGGCTCTGGGTTCCCGCTTTCGCGGGAATGACGAGATTGGGGATGGCCTCTCCCATCGCTCGCTTCTATAACCCTCCCCATCCCCGGGGAGCCTGTGTGCGGAAACAGGTTGAGAGCGGAACAACCCGCGACCCGTTGAACCTGATCCGGCTAATACCGGCGGAGGGAGGGTTGGCGTTCCTAGGCCGGAATCCCATTCTCGCTCCGAATATATGGAGCGACTGCACATGGCCGACATCGACGCGAAATTCGAAACCTCCGCCCCCATCGGCGTCACCACCGGACCCATAAGGGGCAGCCGCAAGATCCACGTCGCGACGCAGACCGGCAGCGGCATCCGCGTCGCGATGCGCGAGATCGACCTTGACCCGCATTCGGGCGAGCCCCCCGTCCGCGTCTATGACACCAGCGGCCCCTACACCGACGCGAACGCGACGATCGACATCAACGCCGGCCTCCCCGAGATCCGCGCCGAGTGGATCCGCGGCCGCGGCGACGTCGAGGAGGTCACCCAGCGCGAGGTCAAGCCCGAGGACAACGGCCAGCTCTGCCCCGACCGCTCGGGCGGCGTCCCCGCCTTCCCCAACGTCCGCCGCACCGTCCTGCGCGCCAAACCCGGCGCCAACGTCAGCCAGATGCACTACGCCCGCCAGGGCATCATTACCCCCGAGATGGAATATGTCGCCGAGCGCGAAAATCTCGGCCGCGCGCGCCTCGCCGAATATAAGCGCGATGGCGAAAGCTTCGGCGCCAGCATCCCCGATTACGTCACCCCCGAATTCGTCCGCGACGAGGTTGCGCGCGGCCGCGCGATCATCCCCAGCAACATCAACCACCCCGAGAGCGAGCCGATGGCGATCGGCCGCAACTTCCTCGTCAAGATCAACGCCAATATCGGCAACAGCGCGGTCGCCAGCGACGTCGCGGCCGAGGTCGACAAGATGGTCTGGTCGATCCGCTGGGGCGCCGACACCGTCATGGACCTGTCGACCGGGCGCAACATCCACGACACGCGCGAATGGATCATCCGCAACTCGCCCGTCCCGATCGGCACCGTCCCCATCTATCAGGCGCTCGAAAAGGTCGGCGGCGTCGCCGAGGATCTGACCTGGGAAATCTTCGCCGACACGCTGATCGAGCAGGCCGAACAGGGCGTCGACTATTTCACCATCCACGCCGGGGTCCGCCTGCCCTATGTGCCGCTCGCGGCCAAGCGCATGACCGGCATCGTGTCGCGCGGCGGCAGCATCATGGCGAAATGGTGCCTCGCGCATCACAAGGAAAGCTTCCTCTACGAACGCTTTGACGAGATTACCGAGATCATGAAGGCGTATGACGTCGCCTACAGCCTCGGCGACGGCCTCCGCCCCGGCAGCATCTACGACGCGAACGACGAGGCGCAGTTCGCCGAGCTCTACACGCTGGGCGAGCTCACCAAGCGCGCCTGGGCGCAGGATGTGCAGGTGATGATCGAGGGCCCGGGCCACGTCCCGATGCACAAGATCAAGGAGAATATGGAAAAGCAGCTCGAAGCGTGCGGCGAGGCGCCCTTCTACACATTGGGGCCGCTCACCACCGACATCGCGCCCGGCTACGACCATATCACCAGCGGCATCGGCGCCGCGCAGATCGGCTGGTACGGCACCGCGATGCTTTGCTATGTCACGCCCAAGGAGCATCTCGGCCTGCCCGACCGCGACGATGTGAAGGTCGGCGTCGTCACCTACAAGCTCGCCGCGCACGCCGCCGACCTCGCCAAGGGCCACCCCGCCGCGCAGGTCCGCGACGACGCGCTATCGAAAGCGCGCTTCGAATTCCGCTGGCGCGACCAGTTCAACCTGTCGCTCGACCCCGACACGGCCGAGCAATATCACGACCAGACCTTGCCCGCAGAAGGCGCCAAGACCGCGCATTTCTGCAGCATGTGCGGCCCGAAATTCTGCTCGATGAAGATCAGCCAGGAAGTACGCGAGTTTGCGGCGAAGCAGAACCAGCCCGCCGAAAACTTCCTCGCGGCTGAAGAAGCCGAGAAGGGCATGGCCGAGATGAGCGAGCTGTTTAAGGAAACGGGGAGCGAGCTTTATATGGGCGCGGGTGGTCGGGAGCATGATTGAGGAGATCAAAACTCCGCAATATCGCCCCGATGTTCCTCACTGACCCAAGTCGGATAATGAACCCACCTAGCTGCTTTTTTTATCTTTTTCAGAGGGCTTGGGGTGAGCCGAGGGAAAATCTCACAGTGATTCAAATTTCCAACAAGAGGCACACGGACAATCTGGGCACCCACATCACGAATGTCCTGTGCTGTAATACAAACAACACCCAAGCTGGGCTCCAAGCGAAGAACAGCTTCCAAGTCAGACGGGGCGGCCCACACGGTTACAGTGAGCCCCCGTCCTTCCTCGGTTTCACGGAAGTTACTGCTTTCGACAACCCCGTCGTGCACAAGGAATTTGGGAACCCTCCTTAGCAGACGTATCTCGCCTTGAATGGCGAGATCGTCTGTCGCCCAATCGGGAAGCTCTCCCGCCAATCGATGTCACCGTGCCGCCAAGTATTGCTCAAGCAGATTGAAGGCATCTTGAGTCGAGGATCCGGGCATAAGCTCGACCTCCTCGCTATCAGCCAAACTAAGAAGCCCTTCGGCAGTACCGTTTCCAGCTACGGCAATTTCCAACTCATTCTCTCCGCGAGTCCAAGTCAGGCCCACGCCGCCGTCAGGCAGTGGATGGAGCCGCGGAACGTCTGCCGTCTGATGCCCACGGATGATAAACTGGATCACTGGCGAAATGGCCGCAGCCACCAGCCACCAGCGACCTGCCGCTGTAGCTGTTCCAATTTCCAGGAAGTTCCGCGAAATCGAGCAAGGACTTTATAGCGCTCAAGACGGGAGCCGGAAACGGACGATGCCCGTCTTTTGTCCAAATCAATTTCACGCCCAGCAGGTCAAATGTCTCGGATTCTGCGACTAGGTGTTTGGTCCCAGCATGTGATGGTGTAAACTTATCATCGTCGCAGCGGAGGGAGCTATGGGACAGATACTACACGGCAGCGCCAAGACCACGCACGCCATTCGAGGCGAGCTACAGCGATCGCAGGC